>ERZ1292637.1246-Hain-H14-01um-R3-1246-length-11154-cov-6_pt1 | contig 11154 bp, 14 predicted proteins | sample MGYA00564405_ERZ1292637 | MGnify/ENA primary metagenome ERZ1292637 (study PRJEB36523, sample SAMEA6512645) | groundwater metagenome | collected 2019-01-09 | study: AquaDiva: Metagenomics assemblies of 32 groundwater samples | reverse complement strand
CCGACGGCGTGATGGACATCCACGACAACTGCGATGGTGTGTTCAACCCGTCGCAACTTGACACAGATTCGGATGGCAAGGGCGACGCCTGCGACAGGTGAACCATGAGACGAAGACGAGAGAGTAGCGCGAGGGGCCACGGAACGCCTCCGGTGTTTGTCGAGGTGGTTGACCCGATTGCCGACCACCCGGCTCTCGGACCGATGCGGGACCGCCGCATGAAGCGGGCCGCCAAACTGCTGCGCAACAAGAAGTCCAAGGTCAAGGTGAACGTCGAGGTCACGGAATAGCACATGGACCACGTCCCGTTCTTCCAGTTCGCGCGCGACATATGCGGGTATCACTACCTGCACCCGTCCGTGCTGAACCGCGAGATGGGGGCGTTCGCGGAGAAGTGCTTCAACGCCTGGATGGAGACGCGCTGGCAGACCGGCAAGCGGGCGAAGTTGATGGCCCTAATCCCCCGCAAGGGCCGGAAATCGACCATGTTCACCCAGAGCGGGCCGGCGTATCTTCTGGGCCTCGACCCCAACCTCTCCATCGTCATATCCAGCGAGAAGAAGGAACGCTCCAACGACTTCATGGGGGCCACGGCGCGCATCATCTCCGGTGAGGCCCGTGAACCGATATGTTCTGCCGGCTGCGAGTTGCCCTCTCGCCCGTGGGTCGATTACCTCGGCTCATGGAAGTCGGAAGACAGGAAATGGCGTGACGATGCGATTGTGGTGTCCACGCGGACGCACATGCAGCGTAAGGAACCGTCCATCGTCACGTCATCTGTCGAGATTGGGTATACGGGCGGCGCACCGGACGCGATATTTATCGACGATCCAATGTCCCCCGAAACCCACAACGAGTCGTGGATGAACGCGGTGATTCGGCACTACAACGGCATGGGGCCGGTCGGCATGCCAAACGCCCTCTACTTCATCTGCATGACGCGCTACGACGACATGGACCTCGCAGGCCACATCGAGCGCACGGAGGGCTGGCACGTCTGTGAGGCCGCAGAAGCCGAGCGGTGCATCAAGGCCGGGAAGTGCGCCATCGCCAGCGACACCCACCCAGAGCCGTGGCACGTCATGTTCCGCAGGGCGTGGGGCAGCGACGAGGTGAGCATCGACGAATCCATTTGGCCGTCCTCGTTCTTGCATTCCGAGCAGAAGAAGTACCCGGGCTTCTTCGCCGCCCAATACCTCAACGACCCGTGGCACAACCCAGACGCCTCATTCCAGCCGGAGGATTTCGTCTATGCCGAAGCGCCGCCGCCCGACTGCAACACGGTCCTCACGACGGACACCGCGTGGAAAGACCCGGACTCCCGCAAGACGGAGCGCGGCGGGGACTTCTCAGTCTTCGTCGTGGGACGCCATCATGTCTCGTCTGGACGAGTGTATGTTACTGGCGTCATCCGTGGCCGATGGACTCAGGGCGAGTGGGGCGACCAACTCGTCAAGATTCTCCGGGCGCAAAGGGACAAGAGGGCCCCGGTCTCGCGCATGACCTATGAGGACATCCCGACGGCCAAGGGGGCCATCATGGAGTCCATACGGTCAGCCTGCCAGCGGTGGGGAGAGGTGGCACCGGCGCTCATTCAAGTCCAGCGTAGCAGGAACGCCGACGACAAGATTCGCCGCGTGAAATCCGTGGCCCAATACTTCCAGAACCACTGGGCCGTGTTCTGCCGACCATGCAAGAGCGTGGAGCCGGGCCACGGGGCCTGCGGAATCGAGGGCTGCGGCAACTTCCACATTCTCCGCAACGAACTCCTGAAACTCGGCGCGACCATGTATGACGATGCCGCCGACGCGATGGCCGACCAATTTCACCCGATGGTGTACCACTCGCCGTCGGTCATCCACCCTGACACCACCATCGCGCCGACCCGCCCGTTCGACGACATCCTGAAGCCCAATCAGGACGGGTTCGAGACCATGACCATGACGCTGGACGAGAACGACCGCCCCATCTGGATACCCAACGACATGGCCTTCTACCCGCGAGAGCCCGTATGACCCGCTGGGTGGCGCTTATTGGGCTCGGTGCCGTCGCGTGGCGCGGCTGGCCGGGCACATCCCTCGAAACCCACATGACGGGCATTGAATCGTGCCCGAATACGTGGTTGTCGGTGGCCTGCGACGTGTCGGAGAAGGCCAGGGCGGACTTTTCGGAGCACTTTGCTGGCGTTCCGGTGGTCCGCGACCCCAAAGTGGCCGCCATGCAGGCCGACATCGTTACGATCTGCACGCCACCGGATACACATGCCGACGTTTTGGAGGATATTCTGCCGGTTGATGGAGTGAGGGCCGTTATTTGCGAGAAACCGCTGGCCCCAACCGTCAAAGAGGCCGCCAGAATGGTCTCCATGTGCAAGGAAGCCGGCAAAGTCCTCATCGTGGTCCACCAGCGGCGCTACGAAACCGCCCACAGAGCCCTCCAACGCTTTGTGGATGGCGGAAGCATCGGCCGCGTGATGGTGGCGAAGGCGTGGTTCCCCGGCGACTACATGAACAACGGTGTCCACGCCGCCGACCTGTGCAGGTTCATCGTTGGGGACAACGTTCCGTGGAGCATAGAGCGGCGGCTGAACTCGTTTGGAATATCAGTGGCCGGCGAGAACGGCCATGTGTCTCTGGAATCCTACGGCCATCTGAAGCCGGGTTACATGGCCGCCATATATCAGGATGCCGTTGGGTGCATGATGGACAACGGCCGCACACCGGCCTGTAGTGGTGAGGACGGCGTCAATGCGGTCAGGCACGCAATTTACGCAGAGGAGGCCGGGTGTATTCAGGCTACCGCGTAGGCAAGCCAGACGGTGGGCCGGAGTGCGAGGCTTTCGAGCGCGAACTGGAAGCCTACTACGGGGTTCCGTACGCCCGCGTGTTCAACAGCGCCACGAGTGCGCTGCACGCCGCGAACGTGGCGGTGTCAACCATGTTTGTCGCAGTGACGCCACTCTCCATGAGCGCGTCGGTGTCGTCCGTGCTCCACGCCGGCCGTGTGCCCATATTCCACGATATTGCCGACGACTATTCATACGTCAACTGTACGATATCCACGGCGGTCCTGCCGCATCTATTTGGCCATCACGTTGCGCGCCCACAGGCCGAGCGCGTCATCCACGATTGCGCGCAGAGCCCGAGCGTGCGGCCCACCGAGTCACACCAGGGCGACGTGTGGGTCTACTCGCTCAACCAGCACAAGGTGATCACCTGCGGGGAGGGCGGGTATGCGCTGACCTATTCCAAGGACACCGCCGACATCCTCCACGCCGTCCGCAACCACGGCGAGTGCTTCACGGAGGATGTGCTTGGCTGGAACTACAGGATGACAGAACTCCAGGCCACCATCGCGCGTGACGAATTCAGGCAACTTGATGAGCGGCTTGACAAGCGGCGGGCGTGGGCCGGGCAACTCAGGGCCGACTACGATCTCCCCGAGGACGCCGGCAACGTGGACTACTTTCTCTACGCCATGAGAATCCCGCACAATCGTGAGGTGTTTGCGGACACCATTCTGGGTGCCCGCGCGGGATATCACAAAATCATCTACAAGTTGCCGTATTACGCGACCAGGTGCAACGGAATTGTGTGCCCCAACGCCGAGAAGATCGAGAATGAGTTGGTGGTGGTGAATCCGGAGGAATACGGGTTGTGAGGGTGAGCGTGGTCGTCCCGGCGTTCAACCATCCGGAATTACTGGAACGTTCGCTTGCCACGCTGGAGGTCCAGCGCCACGAGGCGTCCGAGATTATCGTGGTGGATGATGGGTCGGCCAAGCCGCTTGAGGTTCCATCGTGGGTAACTCTCTACCGCTTCGAGCCCGACGGCGTGCATCGCGGCTCGTCCCGCGCCAAGAACAAGGGGGCCGAAATATCCACCGGCGACCACCTATGCTTCGCGGACTCCGACATCCTCCACATGCCCGACGCGCTCGTCAGCCTCAAGCGCCAGATGGCAAGGTGGGAAGACGAAGGTGAGCCAAATGCCCTCATCAATGTGTGGAGAGTGTCACTTCCCGATGGCTACCCTGCCCGTCGCACTCGGAACATTGAGGCTCTGCTTAAACGGATGCGGGCGGCCGGACTTGCCTTTGATGAAGATTTGGAGCGATCTTCCTGTTACTGGGAACAGAATTGCGGGCTACTCCGGCGTGATCTCTTTGACCGAGTTGGACGCTATGACGACGTTTCGCTTCGCTCATGGGGCTTCAATAACCACGACCTCGACATGCGGGTGATGATGGCGGGTGGGCGGATATCGTCGGCCGTCCCGCGACACTCAACCGGTAAGCGCCTCCTGTGCTTCCACATATGGCACGAGGCTACCCGCGAGCGCGAGCAGGCCGACAAGGAGTTTGCCGCCAAGTGGGGCGAGAAGTGGACCCAGGGAATCATGGAGTATGCCAAACATAGGGGGGAGTGTGAGCGCAAAGATCGTGCAGTTTAGGGAGACACCGGACGAGCAGGTCGAACAGCCGGCGCCCGTGAGGCTCAATCTGGGCTGCAATCAGCGGCCAATCGAGGGCTGCATCAACGTAGACATTCACCCGTTCGAGGGTGTCGATGTGGTTGCGGACCTTGAGAAGCGGTGGCCGTGGGAGGACGGGTCTGTCGATATCGTGCAGTGTGCCGACCTGCCGGAGCACATCCGCATGTGGTGGGAGAGTCCTGATTGGTCCAAGTATCAGGGCACATTCGAGTCTTTTGTCGATGTAATGAAGAATCCAGTCCGCACCTACGGCATCATACATTTTATGAATGAGGCCCACAGGGTGCTCAAGACCGGGGGAATCCTCGACATGTTGATTCCCTCGACCGACGCGCGCGGGTGGGCGCAAGACCCGACCCACGTTTCCTACTGGAACGAGAACAGCATCCTGTACTTCACGGACAAGACGTACTACGGCCTCTACCCCCATCTCATTACGGCCCGCTTCAAGCCTATCAAGGTGGCCACGACAGTCAAGAACCCCCTGGACATCTCGTGGGTCCACGCGGTTCTGGAGAAGGTGTGAGCGCACAGGTCAAGCACGTTGACGACTACTGGAAGAACCCGTCGTTTGCGCGCCGGTATGTCTTTACCAACGTGCGCGGCATACAGGAGAACGACGGGGCGCGGGAGTTCTCGGCCACCTGCTTCATGGCCCAGATGCAGGGGGTTCAATATCTGTGTCCTGAGCCGACCAGCATCCTCGACATTGGGGCCGGGCATGGGACGCGAGCGGCCAACCTTCGTGCCTCTCTGGGGTGCCGCGTGGTTGCCGCCGACTACTCCGACCCCATGCTTGAGGAGGCCACCCGCATAGCCGCCATGCTGCCCGAGACCCACAGGCCCGAGATTGTGAAGGCCGACGCCTACGACCTCCCGTTTGCCGACGGCGAATTCGATGTCGCTGTCTGCTACGGCCTGCTCATGAGCATGGAGTTTCCGGCCCGCGCCGACATCATGAGGGTGGTCAAGTACGGACTGGTCGCCATCGAGGAATGCGAAGCCTCCATGACCCCGGACCAGCGCGACGCCTGGCTCATAGTCAAAAACAAGACTTTCCCTGGGCGAATCTTCTGGCACGACTATGTGAAAGTGTTTGGGTTGTATAGGCAAATAGTGTATAATCCATTGCCGGTTGGTGAGTCGTGGAGCCTGGGTACGCCGCCGGCCTACGCCCGCATCATCGTGGTCAAGGAGCCATTCAATGCCTGATTACATGCAGTTGGCCCCGCGCTCCGAAGACCCCAAAATCTACAGCGGGCAGGTTGCCAAGATGGTGCAGGAGCGGTGGGAGTACTCCCGCGAGGAGTCCATAGGGATTCGCAAGTCCGCCAACCGCTGGTATGACTTGTATCGCGGGTACATCCGGTCCCGCAGCCAGCCGTTCCGAAACCAGGTCCACCTGCCACTCCTGTTCAGCGCCATCGAGGTCGGTGTCGCCATCAAGCACGGCCTGATGTTCGGGCAGCGCCCGTTCGTCGAGTTCATGCCGGCTGGCCCGGAGGACGCCATGAGCGCCCGCCGGGTGACCGCCCTCATCCAGCAGCAGATGGAGGATGCCAAGGTCGAGCCCAAGACGGCAACCATCATGAGAATGGGTGATATCACCGGGACCGCCCCGTTCCAGTGGTCGTGGAAGACGGCCGGGGACATCCGCCCGCGCCGCGAACCGCTCCCGACCGACCCCACCGGCCAACTGTTCTCGGTCGTCAACGACAAGATTATCGACTTTGACGGCCCGTGGATTGACCCCGTGGACCTGCTCGACTGGGCACCCGCCCCCGGCTTCCTCGACATCGACGAAATGCCGTGGTGCATCCGGCGCTATTGGATGGACTTTGATGACCTCGTGCGGCTGGCCTATCCGACCGACGGAAGCGCCCCGATATTCGACCCGGCCGGCGTCGAGGAGTTGCGTTCGTCCCGCATGGGGCAGGACGCCTCGACCGACATGGACGGCCGCCGCTACGCCCCCGGCACCATCCGCTACTCCATGCCCAATCTGGCTACCTCAGACCGCTACGCCAAGCCGGTCGAAATCCTCGAAATGCACGGGGTAATCCCCGACGAGATGGTGCCGGAGGATGGCCAGCGCAGCCGCCTCATCACCATCGGGAACAGCAACATCGTGCTCCGTAACGTCCAGAACCCACACTGGAACGGGCGGCTGCCATTTGGGGTCTACTCCCCAACCCCCGACCCGTTCAGCCTGTTTGGCATCGGCAAGGTCGAGCCCAACGACAAGTTGCAGGCCACGGCCAGCAGGATTGCGAGTCAGCGCCTCGATGCCACGGACCTGATTCTCGACCCCGTGTTCGTCTACAACCAGTTGGCGAACGTGCAGACCCAGAAACTCTATGCCAAGCCCGGGGCGCACATCGGCGTGGACGGCGACCCGTCCGCTGCCATCATGCCGCTGACCCCCGACATCAGGGGTCTCGTTCAGGGCATCACGGAGATCGAATCTCTCTGGCGCTGGATGCAGTTTGGGACCGGGGTGTCCGAAGATGCCATCGGAATGAGCGGGGGCGGTACCGACCGCCAGACGGCCCGCGAGTTCTTGGGCAAGATGGAGAACACGCAGCGCCGCATGATTCGCGAGGCCATGCACGCCTGCAACGTCATCCTTCTCCCGCTGGCCGAGTCCTTCCGGGCGATGAACGCCCAGTTCATGCCGCCCGTGAAGCAAATACGCATGCTAGGCCAGTCGGCCATCATGGACCCGACTACCGGCCAGATGATTCCGCCCGACCAATCCGTGACCCTCCAGGATGTTGTCCTGCGCTACGACATGCGGGCGGCCAGCGCGGCTTCGCTCATCGGGCGGTCGAGCCAGCAGCAGAACTGGACGGTCCTGTTACAGGCCATCTCCGCGCCCCCCATGAACCCCGTGGTCAACTGGCAGAGCGTCTACCGCAAACTGTTCCAGGTGTTCGACGAGCCCAACCCCGACGAATTCCTCATGCCGATGGACCCGGCCACCATGCAGACCATGATGATTGCCAACATGATGAGCCAGAACAAGACGCAGGAGCCGGCGTCCAACAAGTCGGAGTCGCCGTCCACCAGCAATACGAATAGCGACATCCTCGACCAGATGGTCCAGCCCGGCGGGACATCCGCCTTTACTGCGGGGGGAACCCAGTGAGTGACGAGTCGGCCAACATCGAATTCGGCGTGAACACCCCGTTCTGGCGGGACTTCATGGTGCCCCGCATACAGGCCCGCTGCAAGAGCGCCATGCGGGCGCTGGCCACCGCCAAGTCGGCCGACGACGACATTCAGCGCGGCTGGTTTCAGGCCCTCGAATGGGTCATGAACCAGCCAACCGTTGCAATAAACGAAGCACTTCGACAGGATGAGGAGCGGGAACGCGACACTCAGATAGCCAACCTTGACGAGTTTCGCGCCCAACACGGGTTCCGGTCGCCGTATGCCGCCCCAGGACAACTGACCGACACAGAAAACGAGGACAGTCATGCCTGACACCGGCCAACCCGTTGTGGACCCCGGCATTCTTGAGAGCATTGCCACGCATCCGGGCCTTCAGGAGACACAGACTCCAAATGGCCCGGTGGTTGGGGAAGACCCCTCGACCACGAATTATCTGAACCAGTTTGGCGGTCAACCCGCCCCGGCGGCCACGGAACCCGTAGCCGCCACCGAGCCAGTTGCCCAACCACCCCGCCTTCTCGCCGGCAAATACAAGTCGTTCGAGGAACTTGAGCGGGCCGCACTCGAAAAGGACCGCACAATCAGAGACCGAGAGGCCGAATTGCGCGCCGCAAGGGCAGTCAACCTGCACCTTGAGGAAATCGGCCTGACGCAGCGCAACATGCGGGACACGCCACGGGACAAGCCGATACCGGTGACCTTCAACGAGCAGCAGCAGCCCATCGTTGACCCGGCCGCCTTCATGGAAATCGTCGATGCCCGAGCGCGTGAGATTGCCCGCCAGCAGGTAGCCGAGACGCTTCAGCCGCTCCAATCTCTCAGTCTGGCCAACAACCGGCTGAGGGCCGAGTATCCCAACATCGCGCAGCACGAAGGAGAATTCGCCGCGTGGTTGCAGGCCAACCCGGACTATCAGGAGCGTATCCAGCGTGACCCGGAATTCTACCTTGAGGGTGCATACCTGAAGTTCGAGCGCGACAGGGGGCTGGCCACGTTCAACCAGAACTCGGAAACGAACCAAGCCGCACAGGCACAGGTCAATCAGGCAAGGTCGAACGCCTCGCCGGCCGGTGGGGGCTCGACTGTATCCCGCCGCCCGACCGAGACGGACGCCATACAGAAGCGCCTGACCGACCTGTACAAGTTGGGACAGGAAACCGGGAATTGGAGGCCCTACAGGGATGCGAGAACGGAACTCGCCGTGGGCAAGCCATTTCTCGACTCACTCTCCAACTCAGCCTGGGGGCGCTAGATTCAGGAGTAGTACTCAATGGCTAACCTCATTTCATGGACCGGCCTGATCGGGGGTAACAAGGGCGATCAGGGCGGGGCCACCAACGATGCAAACCGGGAAGACCTCAGCGATCTGATTACGCTGACCGACCCGTACGAAACCCCGTTCTTCAGCATGATTCAGAAGGGCACGGCCCGCCACGTCGTTCACGAGTGGCTGACCGAGGGATTGGCCGCCACGGCAACCGGCGGGGGCACCACCTACGCGGAAGGCGCGTCATTCAGCGCCGCAGGGGTTCTCGGGCGCACTCGCCTCTGGAATTACTGCGAAATCTTCCGCAAGGACATCCAGGTGTCCAACACGCAGAGGGCCGTCATCCCGGCCGGCATCAAGGACGAGTACCTCCACCAGATTCAGTTGGCGACCAAGGAAATCGGGCGTGACATTGAAATCACGCTGTTCCAGGGCGCTGCCGGATCGGCGTCGGGTTCGACTGGTGCCCTCCGCACCATGAAGACCCTCCGCAACTTCATAAGCACGAATTCTTGGACCACTTCTTCGACTGCCATCGGGGCGACCGGCACGACCTTCTCCGGCACCTCGTGGGCTCTCGGGGAGACCATGTTCAACAGCACGCTTGAGCAGGTGTTCCTGCGCGGCGGGCGGGTGGACACGGTGTTCGTCAACGGTGCCACCAAGCGTCAGATCAGCCGGTTCACGGCCGGGGCCATGTCGGCCAACGCCGTGGTCGGTATCTCGCGCCGCAACCAGGACTCCGGTGGCAAGCGGCTGGTTTCGGCCGTCGATACCTACGACTCGGACTTCGGGGTGGTCAGTGTCATTCTCGACCGCTTCGTCGGCCAGACGGAGGGCGGCTCGGGTCTCGGGACCGTCAACCCCGACAACCGTGCCTTCTTCCTCCAGATGGATTCGTTCGAGATCAGCATCCTGCGCCCGCTCAAGCACGTCCCGCTGCCTCCGGGCGGCGACGCCGTGCGCGGCATGGTGCTGACCGAACTGACCCTGACCAGTTACAACGAGGCCTGGAGCGCCATGGTGGGCGGTATCGCCACCAAGCCGAACCCGACTTCGGATGGCACGCTGACCGCGTAATGAGTGGTTGGGTGGGGGCCGCCGTGGCCCTCACCCTTTCTCTCAAGGAGACACGATGAGCGATAGACCAGTCATTACCGGGGCGGGCGGGTTGGCCGCAGAACCAACGCCAACCGAATTGGTCCACGGTGGGTTTAGGTCTAACAGGCACCACCAGGCAATCGAGGACATGGCCGATGAGCGCGGCATGGGGCGGGACATTCTCCGCTCTGATGAGAAGGCTCCCGGTCTCGAATCCACCGGCTACCGCGAGATGCTTCGTAACCAGCCGGCCGGCGGCAAGGACACCCCCATGAAGACCTCCAAGTGGAGTAAGTGATGGGGATTCAGCGGGAGTTTGCATCGGCCCTACAGGGGCAGTTTGGCCAATCCAACGCAACGCCCATCAACCTGAACACGACCGTGGCGTCCGCGTCTGGTGAGGGTACTTTGCACAGCGCTGGCTACGGGGCGGTGTACGGCTTCACGCTCCAATGCACCGCTGCCAACGGTGGGCTTGACTGGAAACTTGTCGATGCCACGGCAACCGGCATCAACACACCAGTCATCTACAATCTGACCAGAACGAGCGCGGGCTTCTACAGCATAGCCTTCCCGCGCCCGCTTGCGTACTCCCGTGGTCTGTACTGGCAGACGACGGCCACGGGTACGTCTGCCACCCAGGTCTACGTTCACTGGGCACCACGAGGTACGAACCAGTAATGCCTAACGTTGGCGGTGCAGAGTGGAAGGAAATTGATTGGGTCGTCGAAACGGCCCAGAAGGAAGGCACGATCAACTTCCATCGGTTCGAGGACTGGTATCGTGAGCACGTCACTCAGAAGCAGATGGAAGATGAGGTCAAGCGTGTCTCCACGATGCACCGCCAACTCGGCTGGTCGCGGGGCAAGACCATGAAGCGGATCATGTCCATGCCGCTTCACGTCTTCAACATCCTGCGCCAGATTGACCCGGAGTTTGCCCGCAACACGCCGGAGGGCAAGAAGAAGGTGTACAGGTTTCTGCTTCGCCACCCCATGTTCACGGTGCGCTGATGGGTAAAATAGGGCTCTCGGCCTACGCGAATTGCTGGAACGAGCGGGGTGCGGGCCAATACTACCGGCTCAGGGTTCCAATGATCGCCCTCCAGCGTCTCGGGCT
>ERZ1292637.861-Hain-H14-01um-R3-861-length-14503-cov-4_pt1 | contig 11174 bp, 14 predicted proteins | sample MGYA00564405_ERZ1292637 | MGnify/ENA primary metagenome ERZ1292637 (study PRJEB36523, sample SAMEA6512645) | groundwater metagenome | collected 2019-01-09 | study: AquaDiva: Metagenomics assemblies of 32 groundwater samples | reverse complement strand
TACCTGGTGAAGAAGCAGGTGGAGCAGAAGTCGATTGCACTCTTGGGTGCGTCCACGAAGGGGAACGTCTTTCTCCAAGCAGCAGGGATTCACAGTGGGCTCATTACCTGGGGTGCCTATGAGCGGGATCTCAGCAAGGTAGGAAAGGACACGCTGGGTACAGGAATCCACATTTGGCCCGAGGAGTGCGACTTTGGTAGTCCGAACATGGTTCGCTTGGTGATGCCTTGGCACTTCCTCCCGGAGATCGTGGCTCGGGAGCAGGGCTATCTCGAGAAGGGTGGGGAGATCATTGTGGCTCTCCCTTCCTTCCGGAAGATCACGAAAGAGAACTGGGGGCTCGCCACCGCGAGCTTCATGAAGGAGTTGGAAGATGCCACTTGATCTGCCTGCCGGACGGCATGGCAATGAGCGCGTGATCGAGTACAACTGGGTCCTGAATCAGATCAAACCCAATTCCTCCGTCCTGGACATCGGGACGGTAGCCCCTCCCATCATGAGTGGCTACCCAGAGTACGTCTTCAATCTCACCAGGAGACTGGGCTGTCGGTACACGACGATGGACGTCATGCCGGGAGCCAACCTACTCCTGGATATTCGGCATGCTGACTTGCCAGCTAAGAGCTTCGACTACGTCGTAGCCATCTCAACTTTGGAGCATGTGACTCTGTACCCTGAGTCTGCTCTGGCTAACATGGCGCATATTGGAAAGAATGTCCTCGTGACGATGCCTTACGGGTTGGATCATGAGATGCCCTGGGGCTATAACTACGGCCGGGAACGTTTGCTGAAGCTTTGGGACCGTGCCGACTTCTCCCCTACGATTGCGGAGTACTACGCCCATCTTCCAGAAGGGTGGACGGCATGTGAGGAGAAAGCTCTTGCTCGTACCCCCTACGGGGCCTATGACTCGGAAGCCGCAGGGGTGGTCTGCTTCGGCTACCTCCAATCCCAGAGTGGGCCACCAGTATGAACTACATCGTGGAAGACACAGCCACCGGCAGGTACATGATGCCTGAAGGGGATCCCATCACCGAAGTGGTGCGTGCAGGGAAGATCTGGGATGAAGAGGTGTGGAACTGGGTCAAGCCGCATCTCAAGGAAGAACAGGTCTTCTGTGACATAGGAGCCTTCTTCGGTCAGATGTCCGTCCTCGCTTCACAGCTCTCTCGGGTATGGGCCTTCGAATGTAGTCCACTACTCTATCCTTGCCTGAAGGAGAACCTGCTGCATGGCAAATCCCATAGTGCTGCTCTTTGGAGCACCTATGCCCATTTCAGAATGCAGGAGTCCTCGGAGACATCCTATGCCTCTTTAGGGGCATTACGCTTGGTACCGGAGGAAGATGGTTCCATCGTAGGTATTACCCTGGATGGTCTGACGGAGTGGGATGGTACTCCGGTCTGCGCTATGAAGATCGATGTTCAGGGAGCAGATCTCCATGCCATGATGGGAGCTCGAGAGACCATCATGCGGGATCGTCCGGCGATCATCTTCGAATACGAGATGGACCTTTCGCTCGAGCTCGGGCATACCTGGTTCGATTACTTGGACTTCATCAAAGCCATCGACTATGTGATCGTGGGGGATGTCCGAGGCTCAGGGCTCAACTACACGATCCTACCGAAAGAGCGCGCATGAAGATCCTCATCTGTACGATCATGCGAGACGTGGTACGTCATCCTAATTGGGAGCACACAGGAGGTAGTCCTCTTGAGGGCTATTTTGCTCAAGCTGAGGTCCTGGAGCAGTGTCTTCAGCAGAAGGGGCATACCTTCCGCTACTCGATCTTCGAGAATGATTCGATGGATGAGACGCCGGCCCTGGTTCAGCAGTGGCTGGGTCAGCGTCCCGGGAGTGTGCTCAAGTCCATGGTCATGGGTATGCCGCGATTCCGTAGCCTACCCGCCCAGAATACCCAGGAACGCATTGAAGGTCTGGCCGCCTATCGGAATCAAACCCTTCAGGCCTACGAGGGTGAGGACTGGGTGTTGTTCTTGGAAGCTGACATCCTCTATCGGGGTGACACTATCCAGTACCTCTTGGCAGGAGAGCATGGAGATATCCGCACTCCGCTCTCCTTCTCCCACCCTCATGACCTGACGTCCTTCTACGATCCTCTCTCGACGAGAGATCTCCAGGGGAACAAGTACCGCTGGTCCTGGCCGCCCCCACCCAATGATGCGGACATGGTGAAGTGCATCAAGGGTCACCCGATCGAGGTCTCGACGGCTTTCAACTGCTTCTGCCTCGTCCGAGGGAAGATCATCGCGGATGGGGTCATGTTCTCCTACATGGATGGAGAGAGTGAGGCGTCATCCTTCTGCAACGATGCACGAGGGAGAGGCTACCGCGTCTTCGTCTACCCATCGATTCGCTACTCGGTCGTCCACCCCCTGGCGCAGCACGCCTGGAATGAGAGCATGCCATGAGAGATCTAGGACTCATCATCGCGTATAGGAATGCAGCTAGGGCCGTGGACCTTCAGCAGACGGTGTGGAAGCAGACAGGGCTTCAGATCGAAGTCGTGGACAACACAGATCAGAACCAGAATATTCACAAGCTCTGGAATCAATCCTACCGAGCGGCAGAGCGGTACTTCCTGATCCTGAACCCAGACACGAAGCCAGAGCGTGGATGGTTGGATGAGCTCATGCGCGTCATGAGTGTCCATCCCCGGATGGCAGCGGTAGGTCCTTCGACTGACCACTGCTACAACGAGCAGTCGGGGCGTCAGCCTCATGTGATGGCCATAGCCAGGGGCAGCTTCGTCCCCCAGGTACTGATCCCTGGGTTCTGCGCTCTCTACTACGTCCCCGCCCTCCGGGAGATCGGAGGGTGGCGGGAGGACTTCAAGTTCTACGGCGGGGACCTGGACCTGGTCCTCCGTCTTCACCTGGCAGGCTGGCTCTCAGCATGGGCCGTCTCCAGTTTCGTCTGGCACGAATGGGGAGGCTCTGCACGGGCTTTAGGGGATGCGGCCTATGCCGAACTACGGGAGACGGGCAATCGTGAGCTCCAGGAGGCTGTACGGAGCTACCAGGACCGTCCTGGGCTCTGGGTGGCCCAACCGGGCGGGGGTGCCCAGTGGAGGGACTTCAATGGCCAAGCAGTTGTCCAAGTCCAAGGCGAAGAAGATGCTACACGAGGGAGTAGCGAACGGGAGACCCCTCAGCAAGAAGCAGCGGGGCCTCTTTGGGTTGATCGCGTCGGGGAAGCAACCCCGTAAGTCCCGTAAAAAGTCCACTTGACAGATGCTGAGTAGTCGGATAGACCTCCTGGCAATCTGCCCTTACCGCCACCCTGGCGCGATAGACCAGGTGAAGAGGGACCGAGATGCCTCCTGACGAAGAAGCGGAATCGAATCTCGCGGACGCGATCGAGGGTGAAACTGGGGACCCCTCCCCCGAGACTGGTGCCGAAGAGGGTGCTGGTGAAGTCGACGTCCCAGACGATGAACCGCAGGTAGCAGAACGACTCAAGGATATCCGGAAGGATATCTACCGTCGCCAGTCCAACTTGGAAGCGAAGGTAGATCAGATCCTCCAGAACCAGCGGTCGTCCGGTCCTCGAACTGAGGAGCCTTCCAGTCTCCACGACCCCGTCAAGATCAGACAAGGACTCGCCTCCGACCCGGTCGGGACGATCCAGAATCTGACGCAGGATGCAGCTCGTAGGGTCATTCGGCAGGAGCGGGCGAAGGACACTCTCCTCGGAGAGTTCCCCGAGTTGAAAGACTCAACGCACCCGTTCTACCGGAAGGTGGAAGAGGAGTACGCGATGTTGCAGGCGAATGGGAATCAGGGTCCTGACCTGGCTCTCTTGGCAGCGCAACGTGCCGCTCGTCTCCACCCGGACCTCCGGGAAGAGGGGATCAAGGAGACCCGTCGGAAGTCGGTTGAGAACGGTACCAAGCGGACAGCCACCCAGAGGGTGGAGCACGGGGTCTCGAAACCGAAGCAAGAGAAAGAGCCTTCGATCTCCGAGAAGGAGCACCGAACTGCCAGAAGGTTCGGGTTCGACCTCCAGAACGAGGAGCATCGGAAGCGCTATCTCGCGCAGCGGGATCTCGTGAACGCCTCGCGTATCGACCGACCCGACACCGAAGACTAGCTCCGACCGTTCGAGGAACAGGGAGTTCCTCGATGCCTTCTGCCTCGATCCTGGAGGAACGGTACCAGGATCAAAACCCGTTATCGTTCAAGTCCCATCCGAAGGGCCGCCATCTCTACTGGGCCAACCTCCGTTGGCGCAGTGAGCACAAAGGATGGGGTCAGTTGCGTCCGGTCAAGAAGACGGACCAAGACTTCGAAGAAGTGAAGTCCCACCTCGCTGAAGCCCCGCTCGACCTCGATATTCACGGCGACAACCTCATCCGGCGTGGAGACATGGTGCTCTGCGTCAAGAGTGAGGAAGAAGTCGAGAAGCGACGTCTGCGGAATTACAACCGTGCGACACGCCTCTCTCGTGACCTCGCGGCAGGGAAGAACCTCGTAGCTGAAGAGCTCCGGTCGATCCGTGCCGAGAGTGATGAGTTCCAGGCGCTGAAGCCAACCTTCTCTTCGGAGAAGGGTAAGCAGAAGTAGGAGGGACGGATGCCGAACACTGACGCACCCGTTGGCTTGTGGCCTCGCCCGGGGACGGGTGGGGACACGACCCCTCGTATGCGGGAGTACTCGGTTGCTGACGGTTACACGTCGGCAATCGGGATGGGTGGCCCAGTCCAGCTCGCGGCTACGGGTACAGCGGAACGCCTCCGGGCGAATACGAATACCGTGATCCTCGGGGTGGCGGCTCACTTCGTCTCTCGTACGGGGACGAGTCGCAAGCTGATGGTCTTCGATGACCCCGATACGCTCTTCGAGATCCAGGTCGATGACAGCTCGGTGACGTCGGTTGGGGTGGCGATTGGGGCGAACTTCTCGCTCCTGAACTTCAATACCTACAACTCGACCAACCAGCGTTCGATCTGCGAGGTGGATGGCGGTACGCAGAGCTCGACAGTGGCGAACCGCGCTGTGCGCTGTATTGGGATCTCCAAGCGCATCGACAAGAGTGCTTTCACGAGCTGGACCGGTCTCGTGGTCCAGATCCAACCTACCCAGCATGTCTGGGGCAAGTCCGGAAACACGGTCTAGGAAGGAGTGAGATAACCAATGCCTATGTTGCGTACTCACTTCTCGGATCAGTTCTTCTTCCGCTTGCCCTACATGCGGATGATGTCATTCGAGGAGTATGGCGAGCCGGATTCCATGTTTGCCAAGGTGTTCAACGTTCACGGATCCGACAGGATGCGGGAGCAGGACACGGGCATCACGGGCTTCGGACTCGCAGGACTGATCCCAGAAGGCGAATCGGTAACCTACGACATCCTGCTCGAGGAGTACGACAAGACCTACACGCACTCGAAGTACGGTACCGGCTACCAGATCTCGGAAGAGACCCTGGAAGACGATATGGACGGGAAGATGCGTCAGGGGTCTCGCGCTCTCGGGCGAGCGATGCGGACGACCAAGAACATCACCGTGTGGCAAGTCTGGAACACGGCCTTCGCGGCTGGTGCTGGACAGACCGGGGAGACGACTCCCGACGGTGTCTCGGTCTTCAACAACGCTCATCCCCTGAAGGAAGGTGGGACGTTCGACAACCTGGTCGAGTCGGACTTCGGCATCACTCCTCTGGAGACGGTGCTGAACATCTTCCATGACATGCGCGATCAGCGGAACAACCCGATCGAGATCGAGCCGGGGCTCTTGCTCCATCCGCCCGAGCTCCTGTGGGTGGTCTCCGAGGTCCTGGGTTCGCCCGATAAGCCGGACACGGCCAATCGGTCGATCAACCCGGTCCACGGGTATCTCTCGCCGGTCATGTCGAAGTGGCTGACGGACCCGGATACCTGGTTCGTGGGGGCGGCACCTAACGGCTATGTGGGTCCCAACCTCTTCAACCGGCGTGAACTCCGGATCGAAGCGGATGTGGACTTCGACACGGGCAACGGCAAGACCAAGGCGACCCATCGCCACTCGCAAGGGTGGTCGACCTGGATGGGCTGGGTCGGCGGCCAAGGGCAGTAAAGGAGGTTCAACATGGCTGATCCTTCTAGAACTGCTGGTGGGCCGGCGGGGACGACCTTCACGGGTCCGATCCGAACGACCCGAGATACGAACGATGCATCGTCAGCGGGATTTCCCACGGCGATTGCAGCGCTCGGTCCCTGGTGTAAGCAGAACATGCCGTCGAACACGACGGCCTTCTGCTCGATCGCTGAAGTTGCAGCCGTCACTGGCTGGGTGGCACACAAGGCGGGCTCCGTCGTGGGTGTCACCATGAGTCGGAACACGGTCAATACGACGGGTACCTGGGCAGTCAGGGTCAAGAAGAACGGGGCACTCCTCTTCAACACGGCGAACGTGTCGGCTAGGAGTGTCCAGTTCTACCAGTCCCTCCTCTCCTCGTTCCCCTTCGTGGCAGGAGATCGCTTGAACGTCAAGATGGTGACGGGTGCGACCTATGCCAACGTGACCGGCGACTTTGCCGGCTGGATCTGGATTCAGTAGGAGACGTGATGATCCCTGGCCTCATCGAAAACCCCACCTGCTCGGTTGAGGTCGCTCGTCGACCTGGTATCAAGCTCCCCACTCGGCAGTCACCGAAGATGGTCGTCTGCATCCCGATTGGCCCCAAGGATGAAGAGTTCATCTTCGACCTACCGGAAGCGGGGGAGTGTGGTCGCGAGAAATGCGAGTGTCCCTGGCATGGGAAGAAGCTCTATCGGCCGGCACGGAACCAAGGTCTCGTGTCGTTCGAGTGGGCAACGAATCACATGCAGCTGATCGTCCCTCTGGGGACGACGGTCGGGTATCTCGCAGAGAAGGGCAAGCTTTCGGGTCCAGCTCGAAACCTCATGACGCAGAGGGCCCTCGAGCTGGACCCGGAGTACATCTTCTACTGGGATGACGACGTCATCCTTCCTCAGCACACGTTCTATTCCATGTGTAACGCGATGGAGCGTTACCCTGATATCGGGCTTCTCTCAGGAGTGGTCGTGACCCGCCATGACCCCCCGGAGCCGATGGTCTATCGGCGCCAGGGGGATGGGGCCTGGTGGAACTTCTCGATTGATCCCAACGCGGAGCCTGAGACCATCTGGGCGGCCGGCGGGGGCTGTCTTCTCGCTAGAGCCTCCGCCGTCCGTCAGATGGAAGATCCCTACTGGGCAGACGTCCATGGAGCCCACGATGATCCGACAAAGCCTGGAGGCTCGGTCTGGGGTCATGACATCTACTTCTGCACGAAGTTGGCCCAGGCCTCAGGGATGCGGGTTGCGGTCATGGGCTCTGTTCTCTGTGGTCACTTCGACCTTGAGAAGCAAAAGACTTATGTGCTTCCCGAGGACTCACCACCCTACCGGAAGCTCAATGCTCCGAAGCCACCGCCGCCCTTGACGGTGGAGATGTGCCCTGAGCTCACCGAGGATTACGTCGACCTTCAACTCCGATCGTCTAAGCACGAGCGACGGATCTTTGTCGTTCCCAAGGGGGCGCAGAGCCAAGAGGCTATTGCCGACGTCTTGGGTCGCTTCTTCACAGGTGTCCAGCTCTCGGATGGAGATGAGAACTGGGTCGCCGTGACGAGAGGATTGAAGAATGGCAGGAATCACGCCGAGCCGGGGAGTGAACCTCGTACGGATCAACTCGGGTCCACTGGCAGCGATCGCAGCGGACGCGGCCCTGGACACGAACCTCTCGATTGCTTTGCAGACGGGAGCAGTGAGGGACCGGGTGCCCCCGCGCTTGCACCAGAATTTGCGGGGTACGATTGAGGACGTATGCCTTTACGTCGTGAACAATATCGTCCCGCCTCCGAGTGCGGTCATCACGTTCTGGGGGAACAACAGTCATAACCTGACAAACCTGAACGTAGTCAAGTGCTGGGGCTCGGAGACGATTGCAACCTCCGAGTTTCGTACCGAGGCAGCGGGGCTCACGAGCAGGTGCTGGGTTGGCTACGTCGGTGGGCTCTCGATTCCCTACGCGGACCTCGATCGGACGGGCAAGTTCCACGTCACGGTCGAGAACGAGTACAACGGTACGGCCTTTGCCGCCAACAAGAGCCGCCTCGAGTTCGGCTTCCGTCCGGAGTTCGGAGCATGACATCACGACCCCGTGTGATCATGCAGCCACCGGCTGATCCGAAGCAGCTTCATCAGATTCAGGAAGCCACAGAGCACATGCGGCGAGAGTCGCAGAAGCTCTCCCGGATCAAGGATGTGCTGGAGGCCGAGAAGGAGCTCAAGCGGCTCGAGGAGTCCAAGGACAAGGTGCGGCAAGAGACCTTGACCTTGGTCAAGCGAACGCAGGATGAGGCCGAGCGTCTCTATCAAGAGACGAAGGTCAAGGCTGACCTTCTGCTCGAGGAGTCCCGTCGGATGCGTGATCAGCATCTGGCTGAGCTCAAGGTCGAGACTCAGGCCTTGGACCAAGAGGCGAAGCTCCTCCAGGAGGAGAAGAACCAGCTCCAGCAGATTCGGCATGGGCTAGTGGAGGAGGCAGAGCGCATTGAGCGAGAGCTGGCAGTAGTGCGTGGAGTCCGAGACGACTTCAAGCATCAGCAGGTACGCCTCGATGAATCGAAGCAGGCACTCCAGGCAGACATCCACGCGGTGGGTACTCGAGAGCGGAAAGTCAAAGAGGCGGAAGAGCAGGCTGCCGGTGTGCTTCAAGCTATCGAGAAGGGGCAGAAGCTTCTTGCTGAGGGCCAGGACCTGGTGAAGCGTGCTCAAGCAGAAGCTCGTCAGGAGCGGCAGGCAGCGGATGAGCGTAGCCACGCAGCCCAGGAGCGGTGGAACCGGACCTCGATCCGGGAGACCCGCTGTGAAGAGCGCGAGCGTGAAGTAGCTGCTCGAGAGAAGGCCGTCACCGATCAAGAGAACCGCTGGGGTGAGCGCCTTCGGGTGATCGATCAGCGTGAGAAGGCCTGCCTCCTCCGGGAGGCGCAGCGGAAAGCACTGACCTAGATGGCTGGGCAGCGTGAGCGTCGATCCACAGTCGCCATTGGCGATGCGGTTGAGCTCAATGAGACAGCAACCGTTGCCCAGGGGCGACTGTGGGTCGATGTCATCTCGGGCCCCGTAGGTGGGGGCAATACCCAGTATGCCGAGGACACCGCTCATGTGAGTGGTGATCAGGTCACCCTGGCAGGAGTGGTGCAGCAAGCGGCAGACGCTGCCATCTCAGGGGACGGGGATCGCTCGATCCTCCAGGTCGATGAGACGGGTTATCTCAAGGTCAACGTCAAGACCGGTGGTACTGGAGGAACCCAGTACGCAGAAGACTCGCTCCATGTCTCAGGTGACACGCTTACTCTAGCGGGTGTAGTTCAGCAAACGGCCGATGCTGCACTCTCGGGGGATGGAGATCGATCGCTTCTCCAGGTCGATGCTACAGGTTGGGCCAAGGTCAACGTCAAGGCACCCTTCCCCGTGGCTTCTGCTCTCAGTGATACGGATGCCAATCCTACGACGTCCCGAGTCGGAGCCAACCTTCTGGGGTGGAATGGCTCGCAGTGGTATCGCGCAGGGGGAAGTGCTGCGAATGGGCTCGAGGTAGACGTTCGTCGTATAGCTGCCGGTACGAACAATATTGGGGACGTGGATATCGCTTCCCTCCCGAACGAGGGACAGCAGACGATGGCCAATTCGATCTCCGTGGCTATCGCCTCAGACCAGAGTGCGATCCCGGTCAGTGGAACGGTCTCAGTGACCGAGCCTGTCTCTGTCGATGATAATGGGGGTTCGCTCACCGTCGACGATGGAGGTCTTTCTCTTACCGTTGATGGGACCGTCGCTGCTACGCAGTCGGGTACCTGGAACATCAATAATGTCTCGGGTACGGTCTCGCTTCCTACAGGCGCTGCCACTGCAGCGAATCAAGTAACAGAGATTGCTTCACTCTCGGTAATCGATGACTGGGATGAGACGGATCGAGCGAAGGTCAATCCGATCGTGGGTCAAGCAGGAGTCCAGGGAGCCTCGGGGACGGTCTCTGCCAGTACCCAGCGAGTGGTCCTGGCTACTGACGTCGCTCTTCCTGCTGGAACGAACAATATTGGGGACGTGGATGTTCTCACTCTTCCGGCAATTCCTGCTGGTAATAATAATATTGGTGATGTGGACGTTGCTTCTATTGCTGCTGGGAATAATAATATTGGGGATGTGGATGTAGCCTCGCTGCCGAACGAGGGGCAGCAGACGATGGCGAACTCGATCTCGGTAGCGATCGCCTCGGATCAAGCGGCTTACTACTTCTCAACGGTGCTGACGAACGTGAACACGGTCTATGATGCTTCTCCAACCTCAGCTACTTCTGGTGCCTTTACGGTTACTCCTTATCGGAAGTTCATGCTCTCCTATGAAGTGGTCAAGTCAGCAGGGACGCCGACGGATATCCAGTTCTTCGTGGACTACAATAACGGGGCGACCTGGGTCCAATATCGAAATGACTTCTGGGGACAGCTTCTCTATGACGATGTGGCTACCTCGTCGAAGCTCTCTCGGTGCCACTCGGGAGACTGTGTGGGTACGCAGATGCGGGTCAGGTGTGTGGCGACGGGTACGGGAGCTGCTGCCTCCTTCACGGTGACGAACGCCAAGATGGAGTGTAAGAACTAAGATGTCATTCACACTAATCAATCAGCGGGGCAGAGATTGCAACTCAATACGAACCTTTAATCTCACAACGCCCACGCCGGTGCGAGGGCTCGCTTGGGATGGTTCTTTCTTGTGGGCTTCCGGTAATGGCGATCTTCAGCAATTCGATGTGAGCACAGGAGCATTGCTCAAGACGGTGGCTACAACAGGAGGAGAAACCTATGATGATCTGACCTTTGATGGTGAGTATTTCTGGGGACCGGTGAGTGGCAATGTAGGCATTGGTCAGATTACGAGAGAGGGTCAGCGAATCAACTTCATTGGCTCTATCTTCTCTGCGAGCCCGATAGGAATTGCTCATGATGGTCATTTTCTCTGGGCGCTCTATGTTAATGCAGGATCCGGTTTCTATGACATTTCTCAGTTCGATCCTCAGTGGCTGGGGATCAGTCGAACCTTTAGCACGGGGTTAGCTACTGTTGCAGGTCTCATCTTTGATGGAGAGTACTTGGTAACGCGCGGTGTT
>ERZ1292637.1244-Hain-H14-01um-R3-1244-length-11178-cov-4_pt1 | contig 11178 bp, 14 predicted proteins | sample MGYA00564405_ERZ1292637 | MGnify/ENA primary metagenome ERZ1292637 (study PRJEB36523, sample SAMEA6512645) | groundwater metagenome | collected 2019-01-09 | study: AquaDiva: Metagenomics assemblies of 32 groundwater samples | reverse complement strand
GGTGTGCGCCCCCTGCTCGGCCGCGCCCTCTCGGCCGCTGGCAAGGCGTATCTGAGCGACAGCCTGCGGCTCATGAGCGCCTGCTGTCAGATCGCGCAGGACATGGCGGCGAAGAAGAACCAGATTTCCGAGAACTTCGCGTTCACTCCAGCGTGAAACTTCGCGCGCTGTGTCTCGTTGATGTCGGCAAAAGCCAACTGGCGAATGTCGCTGGAATTGGGAATCGGCTGGACGCGCCCGTCAAACATCAGAAAATCTTCGTTGCTCATCCAGTACGAACGCGACAGAAAGTGAGCGTGGGCGTTGGGGCCGATAAGACCAGTGGCCTCGCCAAGAGCATCCCAGTCAAACACAAAATCCGTCGTCACCCGCTGCATGGCGATGGCGGCCATTTCGGTGTAAACCAGGTTCACGCCGCGCTGATCGGCGCAGCCGTCGATGATCTCACCACCGATCTCAATAGTTTTCGTCCCGGCAGTATTGGTGATCGCCGGCGTCCAGGTTGTCGGAGCATCCTGATCGGCCCAATCGACCCGGCGCTTATTGCCGCCGGCCCCAACGGCGACAACCATGCCATCCGCGGTTACAAACATGCCGACATTGGTGAGCGTGGCGTTGGTCAAAACCGTGGCGCGCACATCGCCCGGCTGCCAGCGATAGATCGACCCGCCGCGCGGCGAGGCGAATAAGTCCTCGCCCCGAACGGCGAGTGACCAGGTTCGGGCGTGCAGCGTGACCGTGCTGCTCGACGCGCCGCTGTAGGTGCCGCCGCTGTAGGTGCCGACCCCGTAGCCATGCGAGTCAATCGAATCGTCCAACCCGATACTGATCTGGTAGGCGTAGGTCACCGACGCGCCGCCGCCGGTGGCCGAGCTCGTCGCATTCGCGGAATGGGTGATGCGGTAGGTATCGGGACCGATGATGGTGGTGATGGCGTATTCGCCGTCCGGCGTGATGCCGCCAACCGCAGTGGCTCCGCCAAGAGTCACATAGTCGCAGGCCGCAGCACCGTGATTGGTGTGCGTGACTTCGACGACCGCGGAGCCGGACGTGGTGACCAACGGGTTGTTGGCCAGCGTGCCGGACGATCGCCGCGGTGTGATGTCTGTCAGTACGCCGGCGTAGAGGTAATAGAGCTTCTTGCTGGTGCCGATGGCCACGCGCGAGTTGCCGTCGTCGTCCTGCCACGGGAAAAGATCGCGCCCCTTGCCGACGATGGCCGTGCCGTAATACTTGGCCCAGCCGCCGAGCTTTTCCAGGAGGCCGTTGAAGAACCGGACGGCCTGGGTGTCGACATAGCGGAAGCGTTCCTTGTAGACGGTTTCCGACTTGTTGACCCCGGGTTGCAGGGCGAATTTGATCAGGCCCATCGCTATCCCTTGGCGACCTTGCCATCGACCAGCGGAAGCAGCTGGCCAATCAGAACGACGGACGCATGGGTCTGCACGATGTCGAGCAGGACGGCCGCATCCTTGGTATCGGCTTCGAACATTCCTTCGTCGGGACTTGGCGCAGACCGCATCACAGTCGCGATCGCGTGCGCAATCCGATATCGCGCCAGCCGCGCCTCGTGGGTGTCCTTGCCATCCTTTGGGCGAGACAGAAAACCGACCAGCACCTTGCCGACCGTCAGTTCGACCATGTCCGGCCGGACTCTGCCATCCTCGTCCGTGATGTCGCCGTCTTGAATCTTAATCGGCTTGAAGCTCGGAAGATCGTAGAGCAGTTGCAGCAATGGGACTTTCATACGTCGGTCGCTCCTTGCAGTTCGGGCCAGGTTGACGCATCCGCCTTGACGGCGACATAGGCGGCGGCGACACGCGCGATCGGCGGCGCTGCTTCGGCAGACGGCACCGAGATCGTGACCCGCGGCACCTTGAATTTGACGATTCCTACTGGTTTCTTGCCAGCGGCAGCAGCGGCAGCGCTGACGAACACTTCAAACTCAAAGGTTGCCGCCTGAGCAGCGAGGTCGACCGTCGCCTGCTTGCGAAACCGGATGTAGGCATCGGTCAAGGTCAGCCCATAAGCATCGAGAGCGAGGGTCTTTTTCAGGGCCATGTTTCGGCGCTCCTCTGTTTCACGGCCGCTCGGCCATCATCAGGCTGGGCAAGCCGCGATGACCCAGGCGGGATTGCATCTCATCCGTAAGGCCGGGCAGATGTTCGTCGATGGCCTCGATCAGCGTCTCGTACATGACACGACCCTGCCACACCGCGCCGTTCAGCAAGCGGACGTGCTGCGTCACGTTCCACATCGGCGCATCGCCTGCGGCAATCTGTTCAGCGCTGCGCCGGCCGAAGATTCCGGCGGCGGTCAGTTCCTCCAAACGGTCGCCGACGAAGCGGTCGAACTCGGTGCGGATGACCGCGGCCGAGTTGCGCGCCAGATCGTAGCCGCGCGCCAGCCGGGCGTCGTCGTGCTGATCGAACACGGTGATCGTCGCGGTCGTGTCGACGAAGAGACTGCCATCCTCGTTGACGATGAACACCGTCCGATCGGCTCCACCGGTAAACGCCTTGATGCCGAACACGTTGCTGGCGGCCGCCACGGCTGCCGCCGCCCCGGCGCCGTCGTGCTGCAGCAGGTAGAACTCAGCCAGCGACCGGCTGGTGGCGCTTTGCGTCGTGTCGCCCTGGCCGCCGTGGCCGACGAACCGCATGTTGTAGCCGCCCGCCGTGTTCTCGTGCATCGAGACGATTTCCAACCCACCCTCGGCCGCCGTCGTCTTGCGCATGAAACCGTAAGTGTCGGTCTCGGCCACACCGGTTCGGGCGTGGGCCACGTCGCTCGACTTGATGGCGAACGCCTCATCGTCGTTGGCGCCCTGTGTGATCGTCAGACCGATCGTCATGCCGGCATTGGACGTGTCGTTGATATACATGGCTCCGGCGCTGTTTAGTCGCATCACCTCGGTAACCGTCGCAGCGCCATCGGCAGTCGTCGAAAAGATCAGCGCCCCAGGCATGTCGTTCGCGCCTGGCGTGCCGTTGACGATGGCATGGATCGTCGCGGCCGGGGTGACGTAGTCGCCGCCGTCGTCGGCATAGAACCCGATCGTGCCAAGGACATCGTTGTTCTGGACAATCGTGAACGAACCCGGAGTCGCGTTCCGGCTCTTGGCAAAATTCAGCGTCGGACCAGTCGCATCCGCCGCCCAGCGGCCGATGCTGGCGCTCGACGTGGCCGCAGCCGCACCGATGACCTGAAAGCCGGAGGTCTGGGCGCCGATGGCCTGCGGCACCAGGGCGCCGACCGTGAGCGTCGCGAAGTTGTTCGCCGCGCCGACGACGTTGGTGCCGTCGCACGTCAGGTCCATCTTGCGACCCTGCGGCACGACGATCCCGGTGCCGGCCGAGGTCTTGACCGTCACCGTGAAGGCCCCGGACGTGTTGTTGTAGATCGCCCAGTTCTTTTCCTTGGTCGGGACGATGACGTTGATGCTGGCGGTGATCGCGCCGGTCAACTCGATGGTGGCCGACAGCGCCTCGGTCGTTGTCAGCGTGACGTCGGCCGCGCCGGCCACCGATTTCGACCGATAGTCGGCGATCGCCAGATCGAGCAGGTCGAACACGTCGGTGTTGAGGAGCGTGCCCCAGGTGTTCTCGTTGTTACCGACGCCCTGATTGCGCAGCCCGAGATGAGTGGTAAAGGTGTCGGCGGCCATCGTGCTACCCGTCTGACGTGGTTGCGGGCACGCCCTCGCCCTGGTTCATTTCGGTCAAGGCATTGATCGTGATGATCTCGTCCTCGGCCAGCTTTTCCCAATACAGGCGTTCGGTCTCGGACTTGGTCAAAAACTCCTGAGCAATCGCCAGCATCGCGCGACGGAACAGGCGCGGATACTTGTCGGTCAGGAAATTCGTGGCCGTGCCGGTGCTCAGCAGAAATGGCCTGGCGTAGTACAAGAGCCGCGTCGTGTAGGCGCGATCGGCCGGCGAGTCCATTTGGAAGGTCGGCGCTGCAACCGTGAAGGCGCCGCGCTGGTAGTAGACCAGCGGCTTGGAATTAACCAGCACGCCAGAGGAATTGTAGTTGAAGCGGCGCTCGACCTCCTTCTGATCCTTCAGCTCGACCTCGCCGAAGTATCCGGCGGTGGTGATCGTCCAGATGATCGGCGCCACCAGATCGGTCGGCGCGGTGAACGCATTGGTGCCAAGCACCATCGTGCCAATGATCGTCGTGCGCATTTCCGGCGCCCGCAGCCGCGAATAGATGTACTTCTGGGCTTCGTCGATGATCTCGGCTGGGTCGATCGAGGCACGGTTCGTCCACCGCTTCAATGAGCCGACGGTCGCCTTGCTGGCTATGAGGTTGACGTAGTCCATCTCATGCGGCCATCACGGTGCCGCGTGGGGCGTTGGCCAGTCCAAGCCGCTCGGCGATAGCCTTCATGGCCCGATCGGGCGCAATCTCCGAGGCACACTCCGCCGCCGACGTTGCAGCGTTGTTCGGGCAGGAAATCGTCGGTTGGAAGTGCATCTGATGGCACGGATAGCACGGCACGTCGCCGGTCAGGACGGTCGTGTCCTTCCAGTATTTTGTCAGGTTCTCCTCGGTCGAATGCGACAGCATGATGACCTTGCCGACGCCGGCCTCGAGCCCGACCGCGTTGAGGATCCCGGTCTCCGGGCCAAAGACCAGATCGGCGTTGCGGGCCAGCGCGATCGACTCGCGAACGCTCAGGTCGCCGCAGCGGAAGAAGAACCTGGTGTGCTTCAGCGGGTTGGCTTCCTGGCAGGCTTTGGCCAGCGCATGGAGCCCGCCCTTCTGCTCGATCGCGGTTCGTTTGGCTTGGTCGTAGCCGTGCTGATCGAGATAGCCGTGGGCAATCATGATCTCCAGCTGGCGCTCGTCGCGACCGCCGACGAATACCACGCTGCAGGTCGAGTGATCGGCGAGGTAGCAGGCCAGGACGTGCGACCACGGCCATGTCTTGTGGGTCGACGATCCGCCCAGGGACCAGACGATCAACGGCGCCCGCCCGCCGAGCTGCGCCCGTACTTTTGCCGCGTGACGCTGTTCGTCATCCGTGAGACGCACCCGGGTGTCGTAATCGCCAAGCGGCAAACCAGCCATAATATGGTGCATTTCCAGGTAGTTAACGTCGCAAAGCCGGTGCCTGGCCGCCTTCGAGAAGCGGAACAGCGGACTGTGAAACGTCGGCAGCAACGACCCTTCGACAACCTCCGAGAGATTGATGACCCGATCGTAGCGCGACGCCAGCGCGGTCCAGTATTGGTTCAGCAGCGGATTCGGCACCTGGTCGCGGTCCTGCAGCAAAAACCCGTCGACGCACTCGTGGTGCTGCAAGATTTCCTTGCCCACGTCGTAGCAGTTGACGGTGATGTGCCAGCCTTCCTTTTTCAACCCGGGCAGGACCGTCTGCATCATGATCATGTCGCCGATCGCGCCGTAGCGGATGATCAGGAGGCTCTTAGCGGTTCGCCGCCAGGGCTCGACGCGCTGCTGTCCGTCGTTGCGCTTCTGGTAGACGAGAAACGCGTGCCGCGTCCCCGGCCCGTCGTCGACGATCGTCCAGCCCGATTTCATCGTCGCCATCGCCGCTTTGACGTCGTCCGCAACCTTGTGCGGCATGTAGAGCACCAGATGGCCGTTCGGCCGGATCACCCGCCACCACTCGCGCAACACCGGAACGATATCGTCGAGCCGGTCGATCAGAAACGACGAGAACACGTAGTCCATGCAGCCATCGGCCCACATCGGCAGCTGGCGGCAATCGCACACCAGGACGCCGGGTGCCATCTCGAGGTCATCGGGAAGGCCGCTCATGTTGTCCAGCCCGATCATGTGCGGGAAGGGCTTGAAGGGTCCGCAGCCAAGATCGAGCCCCCGACCGCGCGTGTAAGGCACGACCAGGGGCCAGATATCGGCGGCTCTGTTGCCGGGGTGGATCACGTTTGGCCGTAGTGTTCGAGCAGGAGCTTCTTTGCCTGATCCCCGTTCTTTGGTCGCTTCAGCCCGAGATCGACGCAATGCTGAAGCATTTCCGGGAACGGCCAGCCCCATGGCGGATGACCGTTCAGTTTCGGAAAGTTGGCGACATCTCCCGCCGTCACCTTCTCCGCCTGCTCGTCGGCGGCAATCGCCGCGGCATCGGTCGGCGATTTGCCGTCTGCCATCAGTTCGGCCATGCGCGCGAACAGGGTGGCATTGGGGTCGCTTGACGTGATCGCCGGAACCGGCGGAACGGCGCCGGGGCCTGGGATGGTTACCAGCTCCCCGCCACCGTCGAAGAACAGCGTACCGCGCTCCGTACAGAGTTCGAACGCCGCGCCGTGGAAGTTGCCATGGATCCGCGGCAGGTCTTTGTGCCATTGCGGGTGCGGCATGGCCACCTAGCCGGTCACGGTTTCGGTGCTGACCTTCAGGGTGGCGTTCTTCGTGCCATCCTTCAGATCGTCGCTCGAGTTGTCGCGGCCGTGCGGCGTGTCGATCGTGAAGCCGCGGCCGAGGGCGGTCTTTTCTTTTGTACCGCCCTGGACTGGCTTGCTGCCTGCGTTGCCCATGAGTTAAAGCCTTTCGATTGGAATGCGCGGACGCCGGAGGAAGCCGCCGTGGCCATAGAGGCTCGACGGCTGTTCGGACACGTCGTAGTCGGAGTCCGCGGTCTCTACGACGTGCCCTTTCGCGGCGACACCATCGCCGGAAACGGTCTTGTTCTTCAGGTCGACGACATCCTTGCCGAACTGCTCGTCATGGTCGGTGACGTCGACAGCCTTGTACTTGTCGCCAGTAGTCGGTTTCACGGGCATCAGTTTCTCCTTTGCTGGAAGCACAGCGGGACGATCTTCCGCTCGGTCAGCCATGTTCTGGTTTCAACCCAACCCGCCGTATGGCCGAGAACGGTGTGCATGAGCTTGTCGATGACGGTGGCGATCTCCTCGTACCTGGCCGGGTTCTGCTGCGCCACCTTGTCGGCCGCCTGGGCCATGTAGATGTGATTCGCGCACATCTGGAAATGGGTGATCTCCTCCATCTGCTTGCGATAGGCGAGGTCGGTCGTCGACTCCATGATGTCCTGAAGCCCGGTCTGGTTCGGATCGTCCCAATGCGTGCGGATTTGCAGCGGCTCGCTGATGTAGAACATGCCGCGATCGAGGCCGGCCCAGAACGGGACCAGCAAGTCTTGAACTCCGACGGCCGGAAGCGGACCGAATTTTTCCCATAGATCGGATCGCCAGGCGCTCGACATCGAGCCGCCCAGGCGTTGTTCGGCGATCGCCGCGAGATCGCAAATCTGGGTCTTGTCGGGCCGCGCGGTATCGCCCTTGTATTTGCCATCCGGGCCGAAATTCCGCTGCATGGTGCCGATGTAGGACAGCGCGCCGTCGTGTTCGTTCATCACCGTCATGGTGCGCGCGGACCGTTCCTTGACCGGGAAATCGTCGGCGCTCGACCACATGATGAAATCGGCATCGATCTGGTTCATCAGCCAGTTGTAGTGCGCGTTCAGACCGCACATCGCCACCGGGTCGGTGTCCGGGCATTGCAGGACATAGATTCGGTTCGGGCCGTTGTAGCCGTCCACCAGCTTGCGCACGAGCGCGAGCGAGTCATCCTCCGAGCCCTGGTCGGAAAAGAAGATGTCCATCGGCGAGTAGGACTGCGCCAGGACTTGACGCACGCACTGTTCAAGGCCCCACTTGGCCTTGTTGCGGATCGGTACGGCAAAGGCCGTTTGCATTTCGTACTCCAAGAGAGGGCGGAGCCCGAAGGCCCCGCCGCCCGCCCTTACAAGATCAGCCTTAGACCGTGACCACGGCCCCAGGCAGCACTTCGTACTCGTAGGCGATGCCAAGGACGATCGTCAGATCAGCGCCCTTGGTGATGTTCAGAATCGAGTTGGCGGCCAGATCGGACGTCAGCGTGACCGTCGCGAGCGTGCCCACCACATCGGTGCCGAGCAGGATCGACCCGAGGATGGTCGTGCCGGCAAGGCCGCCACGGACGATCGCCGTGTTGATCGCGTTGGTTCCGGCAACCCGCGAGACTGCCAGGATCCGCTTCATGCGAATCAGCTGGTAAGAGAAGAACAGCGCCGCGATGTCTGCCGCCGCGCCGCCCGCCGGGACGATCGAGTGCATCTCCCGGCGAACGGTCGCGTTAGGGTGGTCGTATCGTTCAATGGTTTTCGTGACCATCGGTGTACTCCGTTTAGCCGGCGCCGCCTCCTGGCGCTGACCGGGGTCTTAGTTCGGGTCCGGGGAGGAAAGGCCCCCAAGCCGACCCATCGTGAAGCCGGAATGCGCTAGGCGGCGCTATCCCACTTCACCACCCGGGCACTGACTGCGGCCGTGTGAATCAGACCGTAGCCGCCCAGGTAATACCAAGCGACGCCCTTCGACCGCCCGTAGTCGCCGGGCAGTTTCGAGCGAACCTCCTCGGGCACGACGAACGCCTCGGTCACCGTGTCCGCCCCGCAGAAGAACGCCCAGCTCGAGGCGGCGTTGTTCCACGCGTCGGCGGTGTTGGTTTCCGGGTCGAACGTGGTGGTGTCCTCGGCCCCACCCTTGGGGATGAACGTCTGCTCGATGAACCGCGTCGACTCGAAGCGGCCAATCTCGCCGTTCATGATCATCGAGAACCCCTGGTCCGTGTACTGCTGGAGAGATTCCAGGGTGTTCTTGAAGTTGCGGTAGGTCGTCGGATGCGAGAGGCAAACGTAGTCGTCCATCCGGTACGGCGGGATGTTGCGCTCTTTCATCGTGTCGACGATGTCCTTGATCAGCGAGGCCCGCATGGCGACGTTGTTGGTCTGCGTCGCCGTCCCGTTGGTCGTCAGCGTGACGGCATCGGTTGCGGTGCCGGCGGTCGGGACGACCCGCAACGGCGTGGCATCGAACTGACGCCAGGCCCCGATGTCCATCGCCTTCGCGCAGTCGAGCTTGAGCGCCTTTTCGATGATCCGCTTGACGGGGACCAAAGACAGGTCGTCGAGCTTGCCTGAGTAGGGACGGTTTTGTTATCGCCACCGCGTTTATGCGATGACCTCTCCCGATCTCTCGGGAGCCCAGACTATATCTTCCCTTTCGGGGCGCGCACTCGTGGGGCTTTACCGCCGGTTCTCGGCTCCATGCCCTAGTCGTTGAACCTTCACCGCATTCCTGCGGCGCTTGGCTGCTGATTTTCCAATCCGCCAGTTTTTGAGCATTCGCGCTCGCCCTTGCGGGCCACGCTGTAGCCTGGTCGGCTCTAAGGAGGTTCCAGCAATTCACGCGCTTTTCTAGTTTGCCTGCACGGTGTAGTTTGGTCGGCGCCGGAAAGGACGAAACATGGGAATTTCCAAAGCGCAGGCCCAACGGGTCACGGTCATCTGCAAGTGCGGATGCCGCAAGAAGTTCAAAGCCTTTCCCGTCTACGAGGGTGGCGTGCTTCGCGTACCGGAGTTCAAGCGAGGGCATCACCCCAACAGCCGCCGGAACCAGACCGGCATCAAGCCGCCCTGGAACAAGGGACTGCGCAAAGGTGACCATGACTCCATCGCACGCATGGGCTTCCAGACCGGAGATGCCCACTGGAATTACGATCCAGAGAAACATCCAGACTGGTTCAGTCCGGCGTTCGATTTTCGCGCCTTCGCTGAGAAGTTCGGCAGCGCGCCCCGAAGCAAGGGGGGCAACAAGGTTTACACGGCCTTCCGGCGCGCGGTCATCCAACGCGACAACGCGACCTGCCGCGACTGCGGCATGCAGGCCGACATGACGGAGGAAAGTGACCTCCTGCATGTCCACCATGTTGTCTACGTCAAACACGACAAGACCAGGGTCTTTGACCCCAGCAATGTTGTGACCTTGTGCTACCACTGTCATCGTAAAGCTCACCGTTCAAGCAAGTAGCGGCTTCCCTTAGTGGATAGAAACCGAATTTCCGTACTCGGTGAGGGTCAGCGTGCCTTGCGTGATCGTGAACGACGTCTCAGGCATCGTGTTGGTTTCGGTGAGCGTCCCACCCTGGACCGATAAATTCCCGATGATGTCCCACAGGAAACTTTGGCCGCGGTGGAGTTGCTTGCCGTAACCTTCTTCGGTGCCGTCCTCGGCGTCACATAGCTGGCGAAACTTCGCCATCGGCTGGTTCGCCGCGCGGATGTATCGCGACAATTCGTCGGAATACAAAAACCCTCCCGCGGCGTTGGTGGCCCATACTTGACCGGGCATGATGGTGACTCCTTTGAGTCACCCCTGATCGCTCAGAACTTCTGACCTCGTGACTTGCGGATTTCCGCGATCGCCGCACTCGCAGATTGCGGCGTCGGGGGGCTCGGCATGGGGACAGCGGCGCTGCTGATAACAGGGGTGGCCGACCGCAATTTGTTCAAGCGCCGGCCGTCGAGAACCGCGTAGCTTGGCGCGGCATCGGTTGCTGGTGCTGGACGTGCGGTCGAGGGTTGGGGATTGCCGCCGGCAGGCGTGCCGCCATTAAGGCGACTCGGGAGATGCAGGTACTTCGTATGGATGCGATCGAACGCAAGTGCCACGCGATTACCGAACGCCCGGTGCTGACCGGTAGCGGTTTCTTCGGCCTTCAGACGGTTTATCTCGGCGCCGACTCCTGCGACGAGGAACCGGTCGTCAAGAACTTCCAAGTAGTGCTGGCCGATGCTTTCCAACGCGCCGTACTGTTCCTTGGTTTCAAAAACAGCTTCGACGATCGGGGTGACATTCTCCGGCCTGGTTTGGGCGGCGGCGAACACGTTCTCCAGAACGGCGGCGGCTTCTTCTTCCGTCCCCATCTGAAGTTTGCGAGCCATCTCCGCGAAGTCAGGCTTGGTGACCTGACCCTGGACGGACTCGGGAGCTGACGGCGCGGGTGGTGTGCCCGCGCCCTCGTTTTCGGGAATGACTGGTGCCGGGCCTTCGCCGCGCTCAAAGCGGCGAGCCTGGGCCAATATGCGCTTCGATTCGTTGAGGCGCACTTTGGTGGCGATGTACATTTGCGCGTTCGCATTGGCCTGCGATTGCGTCATTTCGATTTCGTGGCCGTCGACAATCAGCCGGACCATCGGCTCGGCCGGCGGCGCGGCGGTGGCGGGCACGGCTGGCGCCGCAGCCGGCGCTGGTTCGGCCGGCGGGGCCGCTTCATCGCCCGGGCGGAGCGTCTGGCCAACCATGGCAGCGCTCTCCTCCGGCGTGATCATCCCGCTTTCGTTCTTGA
>ERZ1292637.1243-Hain-H14-01um-R3-1243-length-11185-cov-3_pt1 | contig 11185 bp, 18 predicted proteins | sample MGYA00564405_ERZ1292637 | MGnify/ENA primary metagenome ERZ1292637 (study PRJEB36523, sample SAMEA6512645) | groundwater metagenome | collected 2019-01-09 | study: AquaDiva: Metagenomics assemblies of 32 groundwater samples | reverse complement strand
GCTCCTCGCTGCCGACCGGCGCGTCTTCCACGAAGCTGACCGTGCCGACGTGCGGCCGATGGTTACGGAGTTGGTCCGGGCTGCAGTTGATGCGCTGCCCGTCGCAAGAAATGGCATTGATTCCGACCCGGCAGAAGTTTTGCGGCTCATTGATGCCGCCGTTGCGAGACTGCCGAAGCCGGCGGACGGCAAGAGTTTTACGGTTGAGGATATTGCGCCTGACATTGATAAAAAGATAAATGCCGGATTTTCTGAGCTATCAAAGGCACTCCCAAAAATTGATGATGTGGCAGAAATTGAAAAAACGATTGGCGAGTTAAAGTCTTTGATGAAGGACGCGCTTGAAAAAATGCCAATCGTGTCAACTGATGGAATTTTGCAGATCGGCGATATCCGTCCGGTCATTGAGCTTGAGATAAAGCGGGCTATAGCGGATATTCCAGCACCAAAAGATGGCGCCCCTGGGCGCGACGGAGCCAGTATTTCAGTTGGCGACGGCGCACCTCTTTTTCATGGCGCCCCCGGTGAGGTGTATTTGGATAAAAAAACCGGGGATCTGTATAAATGCGATTAGATTTTCAAAATGCCCTCGGATTTCCACTTCTGCCGAAGTCGCTTTCCTTTTTCCGATTCGCATATAGAGCAATATCGTTGCCCACCATAAGATCTATCGTATTCATGCCCTTGCTTGCAATATTTTTTTTGGGAATTAATGTAGCCGCACGACGTGCTGTCGCGCTTGGAATTCTCGGACGCCGTTATGCTAAACAAGTGCTGCGGATTCACGCAGGACCGATTTCGGCAAGTGTGATTCACAACATATCCGTCGGGGATCGGTCGATCCATGAGATAGAGAGCAACACGATGCGCCTTTCGATTTGCTCGCCTAAAAGAAAAAATCCCGTAGCCATCACGATCTTTTTGTCCGGTCCACAGCATGCAATCATCGACTTTTTCCCATTTGGAATTGAATCTTTCAATCTCTTTGGCTGTTGCGTCGCTCATATAAAAAACCTTTCGTTGGTTGAGATGGCATTAAAGGCTTTTATTGTAAGAGGTCTTCAATGAAATGGCAATTAATAGGAAATATTTCCGGAAAAAATGGCGCAGATGGCGCAGATGGCGCGAACGGAGTATCGGTTAAGGAAATTCAAAATATCGTCGAGGAAAAGGTTTCTGACAGAATTTCAAGAATTGAAATTCCTCACGACGGAAAAGATGCCGACCTAAATTCAGTCAAAGAAATTGTTGCTGACGCCGTTGCGAAAGCGGTTTCCGATTTGCCGACGCCGCGCAATGGTGATCCTGGGCGCGATGGCGAAAATGGAAAATCAGTCAGCGCTGAAGATTTGGCGCCAATGGTGGCTGATGTTGTTGCGAAGGCCGTTGAGGGGTTGCCAGCCGCAAAAGATGGCCGCGACGGCAAAGACGCTGCGCCCGTCGATGTCGACTCAATCATCAAATCCGTTTTGAGAGAAATTCGTCAGCCGGCAGACGGCCGCGATGGCGCAGACGGTAAAAGCTTCTCGATCGAAGATGTTCGCCAACTTCTTGAATCTGCGGTTGCTCACCAAGCCCTGGAGTTCGAGCGGCGCAACGCTGATTTATTGCAGCGAACCATCGAGGATATGCGCCAGAAAACTGATCGCGCAATCGCGGCGATTCCGGTGCCAAAGGACGGCCGCGACGGTATCGATTTCGACACGCTGGAAATTGAGCAGTCGGATGATTTACGCGTGATCACCTTTTCGATTGGTCGCGGCGAGAATATCAAGAAAAAAACCATCCAACTGGCCGCGCTTATTGACCGCGGCGTATGGCGCCATGAATCGAAATATACCGAAGGCGACGGCGTGAGTTTTTCTGGGGCATTCTGGATTGCTCAAAAAGACCATCCTGGCAAGCCGAAAGAAGATCTTGTGGGATGGCGTCGCGCCGTGAATCGCGGCAATGATGGCCGCGACGGAAAAGACGGCAAGGATGGAAACTATGTTCTTCCTTGAGCGCATCGCCGGACCTGACATCGAGCCGGTGACGCTGGCCGAATTGAAAACGAACATTCGGGCATTCGACTCGACAACGGGCGACGATGATCTGCTTTCCGCCCTTATTGTCACGGCGCGAGAGTGGGTCGAGGACTTCACTGGTCGCGCGCTGATCGATCAAGAATGGCGGCTGACGATCGATCAACGCGGATATCTCGCGGCATATGATTGCGTCAGCGGAAGCGGGCAAATAATCAGCCAGTACTCCGGCGTGTTTCAATTTTCTGCCGATCGTTCAATTTACCTGAGAAAATCTCCGGCTCTGGCAATCACATCGTTTGTTTCAGTGGATTCCGCTGGTGTCGAAACGGCGATTGCCGCTGGCACCTATGAGTTGCGCGGCACCGATTCGAAATGGCCGCGCATCACGCCTCTCAGTGGCGCGACCTGGATCAACGGCACGTTTCGGATCGTCTTCCGGACCGGGTATGCCGACCGGACAGGCAGTCCGCAAGACGATGCGAGCGCCGTACCTAATCGCTTCAAACAGGCGATCATGTTGTACGCGGGAGCGCTCTATGATCGCGATCCAGAGATGATGCCGCTGTTGATGAAGACTGCCGAAAATTTGATCCGGCCGGAGTGCTGCGAATTGGGGTTCGCGTGATCCTAAGGCGACTTGAAAACAGTCGATTCAGCGAGGTACTGCCAGCATGGCATGGTGCAACCGCCGTCCTGATTGGCGGCGGCCCAAGTCTCACGCAAGACCAGGTTGAAATTGTTCGTGTCGCGCACGTCGCCGGCCAGGTGCGCACAATCGCCATCAACGACGCCTATCTGCTTGCTCCATGGGCTGATGTATCGCATGCCGCTGATGCGCATTGGCACCGCTGGCATACCGACGGCATCGCAATTCCCGCGCTCGGTCTGAGTGCGATGCGGGTATGCCAGAAATGGGCTGCATTTGCAGGCCAGAAATGCACGATACAAAGCAGCAGCGGCAACGTGACAGACGAAGCAGTCCATATGCTGCGGAACAAAACCCATCCGGAGCACGGCGTCGGTTTGTCGCTCGATCCGCAGGCGCTGGTGACAGGCCGGAATAGCCTTTTTCAGTCGTTGAATATGGCCGTTCTTGCTGGTGCTAAACGAGTGATTTTGTTGGGGTGCGATGGACAGCCAGCCGAAGACGGAAGGAGTCACTGGTTTGGGTCGCACCAACGCCCAACACCAAATGCTGCGTACCCCTTGTACCGACAAGCAATGTCAGCCGCACGCGAATCGATACAAGCAGCAGGCGTGCTAGTTATCAATGCAAGTCCCGAGTCAGCAATCGACAGTTTTCCAAAAATGAATTTGCAGGATGCGCTTGATGCTTGAGCGGCCGCAGTGGGACGGGCGCACTGCGGTGTGCATTGCCAGCGGCCCAAGCCTCATACCTGCCGATTGCGAGATTGTGCGCGCTGCCGGCCATCCTGTGGTGGTGACAAACACGACATTCCAGCTTTGCCCCTGGGCCGATGCACTTTACGCCCACGACGCCAAGTGGTGGAAGCGGTATCGCGACCAAGTCGAGGCCGACTTTCGCGGCCGTCGATTTAGCGTTTCGCAGGTTGCCGCGAACTACGGTGCTGAAACGATATTCGGCGAGGCATGGTTCAAGCCATTCCACAATTCCGGCGCCTGCGCTGTTTCTCTGGCGATATCCGGCGGTGCCGCGAAGGTTGTGATGCTCGGTTATGACGCGAGTCTTGGTCAGAACGGAGAGGCGCATTTTCACGGCGATCATCCGAAGGGACTGAACAATGCCGGATCGATCGGCACATGGCCGCGGCAGTTCGCGATGCTGGCAAAATATGCTCGGACAAAAGATGTTGAGGTCGTTAATGCGAGTCGCCGCACGGCATTGACATGCTTTCGCCGCAGTGAATTGGAGTGCGAACTGTTAAATCTATTCGAGGCGGCATGGGGCTAGGCGACGCGCTGTACGTTCAGGCCGTCGCGCGCCATATCGTGCGCTGCGGCGAACGGCTCAAGGTTTGCACAGCCTGGCCGGATGTGTTCAAGCCGCTAGGCGACAGCGTGACGATTGCGCCATTCACGCGCGCCGGTATCGGCTACCTCGCACACTACAGCCAGCGCAAGACGCTGACGGAAACGAACCAGTTCGAGGACTGCTGCCAAGCGGCCGGCATTACTGAGCCGGTGGATTTTCGACTGGATTGGAAGCTGGAAGACGAAGCACTGGCGGCTCTTGTCATGGAGACCGGCAAGCCGGTGATTCTGGTGCAGTTGCCGCGCGCGCCGATGGGCCGCACAGATGGGTTTGGCGCCGAGTTGCTGCCTGACTGCCGAAAAATTCAGCGCGCGATCGACTTGATCGGCGATCGCGCGACAATCGTGCAAATCGGTTCCGGCGCGGCGCTATTCGAGTTTCGTAGCATTGATATCGACATGACAAACCGCACGACGGTATGCCAATTGCTCGACTTGGCGTCGATTGCATCCGGATTTCTCGGTTACGTTTCTTGCGCGGTACCGCTGGCCGAATCATTCGCGCGGCCCGGTCTATTCGTGTGGTCCCGGCGCGGATTGAATTCAGGTACGCCATACGTGAAAAGCATCACGCCGAAAAAAATACTTCACCGTCGGACCTCGCGCGCGGTGATTGATGACTGCGCGGATCAGGAATTAATCGGCGCTGTCGAGAGACTATTGCTTGATATAGTATGAGTTTATGGAAAATAGCGAAGCCGCCAAGTGCTTGCAACACTGGGCGGCCTCTAACCGCATCACGTTCACAGGAGGAACGCAGCATGGCTAAGCAAATTGTAATCTTATCCGCCGCGCAGGTCAGGCAATTGGTAGGCGGTCCGGCATTCATCGACAACAAATACCGTGATTGGTATTGCTCTCTCGTTGAGAAGGCGATTGGTCGCGGCATGTCAGATCACCGTGCACGGAGAGCGAGAGTCTTATGACAGTTCAGTTTGTGAATTGGGATTTTGTCCGAAGCTTCTTTGGGGGGAAATCTGTCGCCATTGTTGGGAGCGGGCCAAGCATTCTAGAGAATTCACCAGGGTTCATTGATTCACACGATATTGTTGTTCGTGTGAATAATTTTCGCTGCATAAACGATATAACCGGGCATCGCGTCACAGTGCATTATTCGTTTTTTGGTGGATCGATCCGCAAGGAATCTGTTGACCTCAAGCGCGAGGGCGTAAAGCTTTGCATCTGCAAGTGCCCTAACAGCAAACCACTGTCGTCGAAGTGGCACGAGCGGAATAAGAAAATGAACGGCGTTGATTTTCAGTACATCTATCGCCAGCGCGCGAAATGGTGGTTTTGCGACACATTTATTCCGGATGACGCGCGGTTTCTCCGCAAGGTTGCGTTGCTCGACGGGCGCATACCGACGACTGGATTTGCGGCGATTTTGGACGTCCTGGATTGCGAGCCAAAAAGCGTTTTTTTGACCGGGTTCGATGGATTCAAAAGCGGTCTGCACAACGTCAATGAGGTATGGCGGCCAGGCGATCCGGCCGATCCGATCGGGCACCGGCCGGAACTGGAGTTGGCGTGGTTGAAGGCGAACGCAGGGAAGTATCCGCTGACATTCGACAAGAAACTGCAGGAGATGCTGGCGTGACATTCATGAGCTTTAATCGGCGTATGGGTGTTGCGAGCGAAGAATTCGACCGCGACGGGTTCGTAATCTTGCGAAGCTTATTGCCGCACTCCGATCTTTTTTGCTTTGAGAGTGAATTCCGACAACTGCAAAAGCGCGGCTTCGATCCAGCCGAGCAATACGACGTCTGCTCGCAACTCGCCAGCTTCCTGCGGATTGTCAGCAACCAGAGAATATCGACAGCAGTAAGCCGGCTGATGCCAGGCAGCGGCCCGTTGTACTGCTTCACGAACCGATGCTTGGTCGCGCCGCCGCATGATGATCGGCGCGCATACGGCTGGCATCAGGAGGTTTTCTACACGATTCCGGACAGTCGATTCGTGCAGACATGGGCGCCGTTCTTCGAGCCATCGACGCGCGAAAACGGGACGATTGAGGTATGTGTCGGAAGCCACCGCGCCGGCGTGCCGAAGCAATCCTGGATCGATCAGCCGGGCCGCGCGACGCAGATCATCGTCGATCAGGACGTGGTTGACCAGTACGAACAGCGCGCGATCGAGATGCAGGTGGGCGACCTCTTGTTGTTCGATGGTCGGCTGTTTCATCGGTCCGGGCAGAACACCAGCACTCGCACGCGCTACAGTCTGGTCGGCATGTATCACGACACTGCCCACGATGGATTCAGGGGGCCGAAACCGAGCTTCAGCTATCGCGGGCCGACGCCGCGCGAGGCATGGGTGAAGGCGGAGTCGGATCGTGAAGCGGATTGACGCGGTCGTTGTGATCGGATCAGGGCCAGGCCCATCAACCATGTCCGGCGCGGACATTGACCGATATCCTGTTGTGCGGATGTGGAACCACGATTGGCAGCCTGTTGACCGATATGGATCACGGTACGACTACGGATTGGTATCAGCGTTGGACTATGCCAATGAGGCGAAAAAACGGCCGAGTAAGGCATGGTTCTTGTACTCGCATAAAAATACCGCGCGGGATGCAGATGGCGTTCGAGTCGATGTCTTAAATCACGAGCAATGGTTCGCAAAAGCCGCAGCTCATGGGGCCAAGCCGGGCAGCGCAGATAGGGCACTGAAGTTCACTCGCGGATTTGCTGCTGCCGCCGGCGCAATACAGTGCCTGAAGCCACGGCGCCTGATCGTGATCGGGATGAGCATTTTGCGCGATGGCGTCACCGGTTCGAAATACTACGACCCGGCAGCGCTTCCGTTCTACATCAAATCGTACCCGGCGATGGCGTTTAGACTCCCCGATTGGGCGGCCGATACGATGCCGCCAGGGCTGCGCGGAGAAGGTCCGCACGATTATTTCGCCGAGGCAGTAATAATTCGCGAACTGGCCGACGAAGCAGGAACTGAAATTGTTTGGGAGTGATACATTTTATGACAGAGATTTTTGAATACGACGGCCAAATATTTCCAGGCTATTTGAAGCGCGGAAATGCATCGGCGCACATTGCAGCGACTGCCGCGCATTTTTGCGAAGGGCGCGGCCTGGATGTCGGTGCCGGCAAATGGCCGCTTCCTTGGGCCGAGCCGGTCGAGTTGACGAATGGCGGCAGCGCAGAAGCCCTGCCGGAAGGCGAATACGATTTCGTTTTTTCCAGTCACTGCCTTGAGCACTTGGCGAATCCAGTGGCCGCGATCGATCACTGGAAGACGCGCATCAAACCCGGTGGCGTGCTGTTCCTTTATTTGCCGCACCCCGATATGAGCTATTGGCGCCCGCAGCACTGCCGAAAGCACCTTCACACATTCCGACCAGCCGACACAGCGCAGATGTTGCGCGATCTCGGTTTTGTCGATGTTTTGCATGGCGAGAGAGATCTTTATTGGTCGTTTGCGTGCGTCGGATTTAACGGAAAACCACAGGAAAAAACATGAGAGAAACGCACTTCCCAGTCGATAGTCCAGACACCCTAAATGGCCCGGTATTGACCGGGCCTTTTTCGTCGCCGCTGATGAGCAAAATACTGGATCACTTCGGCAAGCGCGCTTTCGCCAGATCGAGCGCCTGCATGGAATTCGAGGCGTTTTTGAAGCGCATCGGCGCCGGCGGCAAGACGTGTTTGGAAATCGGGACGTATCACGGCATCACGGCGGTGCTGCTGTCGCAGTATTTCGAGCGCGTCGTTTGCGTCAGCGTCGACAACGATCCGGCGTCGTTGCTCAAACATCAGATTGTTGAATTTCTTGGCATCGAAAACATCCGGTTTTTCGATGTTGCGAACAACGAGGAAAAGGCTGTGATTATCAATCAGCTTGATTTCGATTTTGCGTATATGGATGGGGACCACACCCACGATACTGAAAGCGATTTTTTGCTTGTCGAGCGATGCGGGCGGGTTTTGCTACATGAGGCATGGGCGATACAGGCCCCGGTTTTTAATCTCGCGAACTCATTGCCAAAAGATGAGATTACTTGGGCGGATTACGACTGCTTCGCCTATTGGGAGCGTAAGGATTTGCAGCGTGGATAAGTTTATCGCCGCATGCAGCGCGGCACAGGATGCTGACTTGATGCTGTGCGAATCCAATGGCGTCGCTTATCAGCGCGACATGTCCGCCGGGCGCGTGCCATATGACGCCGACTACTTGGCCAAATGCCTGGCATACGAAGACTCGCCGATCGCGAAAGCCGTCAACGCCGGCAGGTGCGCGCTATTGATGCGGCACTTGCCAGACGGCGCAAGCGTGCTGGATGTCGGCGCCGGCTCAGGCGCGTTCGTGCGCGCTGCGGCATCATGGGGATTCGACGCGTGCGGATTCGATGTGATCCCTGATGCCGTCAAACAATTGCGCGCTGATGGCGTGTACGCCGAAGATCTTTCCGTATTCGATGCGGTGGCGCTATGGGATTCGATCGAACACATGGAAGATCCAAGCAGGCCGTTGCGCGAGATTCGCAAAGGGTCGTTTTTGTTCGTCTCCGTGCCAGTGTTCGCCGACCTGCGCGACATTCGTTCCTCAAAGCACTACCGCCCAGGTGAGCATCTATTTTATTGGACCTCGCAAGGCTTCATCAACTGGGCATCTCTGTATGGCTTCCGGCTGCTGGAGCAAAGCACGCACGAAACCGATGCCGGCCGCGACAGCATCGGCGCCTTCGCATTCTGCAAGGATCTAAAAAAATGAGGCCGGCATGCCCTTGCGGCGGCGAAACGCAGCTTGAGCATTTCGATCACCCGAAGCGTGATTTGAAATGGTTCCTGCGCTGCTTGGCCTGCGGGCGCATGAGTGAGTCGGTCGCTACCGATGGCGAGGCTGACAGCCTGGCCATTGCCACAAGCGCCGAGCCAGTGGAGTTTTCAGCATGAGCGCGGGCGAAGTAGATTGCCAGATCACCGTCGAGCAGAAGTCAGTAACGCGCGATGCCGACTACAACACAGAGATCGTCGAATGGGTGCCGCTGGTAGCCGTCGCCGGGAGCCCGGTAGTTGGCGAGCGGTTCTGGGCGAAAGTGCAGGATGTGCTGCCGAGCCGTTCCGAATCCGTGAAACAGGGCTTGGCGATCGGGCGCAATCAAACCAGGATTCGCCTGAGATATCGCAACGATATCGATTCAACGATGCGCGTAACGGTGCATCGCGATACCGATGTTGTGTACCAGATCATCGCCGGCCCGGCATTCATCGGCAGCCGTAAGGACCGGATCGAGATTGTCTGCGAGCGATATTCAAGCGAAGGAGATGGTCTGTAATGGCTGATTCCACGCACGTCAAAGGATTAAGCGACCTGCATGCGTTCATGCAAGCTCTGCCGCTAAAGATTGAAAAAAATATCCTCAGATCGGCATTGCGCGCAGGCACAAACGAAATCAAAGCCGAAGCGCAGGCGCAACTTGCTGCGCACGGGAATGTGAAAACAGGGCAGCTCGCAAAGGGGTTGAAAGTGTCCACGCGCGCAAAGGGCGGCGTCGTTACCGCGACGCTGAAGGCCAAGGGCAAGCACAGCGCCATCGCGCACTGGCTGGAATTCACCGGCGCCGCGCCGCACGTCATCAAAGGCAAAAATGGCGGTGGGCTGTCGTTCGGCGGAAAGACATTCAAGGCGATCAATCACCCAGGATTCAAGCCGCGCCCATTTCTTCGGCCTGCTCTGGATAGCAAGGCCGGCGCCGCAGTCGTTGCGGTCGGCAATGCAATCAAAGCGCGCCTGACAAAAGAGGGCATCAACACCGCAGACGTGGAGATCGACGAAATATGACAACGCCATGGATCATCAAGCCGATATGGAATGGCGAGACCGTCGCTGTGCTGGCCAGCGGCCCGAGCCTGACACCGGCAGCAGCGGATCAACTGCGCCAGCACAAATGCATTGCGGTCAATCACTCGCACCGCCTCGCGCCGTGGGCTGACATGCTCGTTTGCCTCGATCTGAATATGCCCCTGTGGACGGCTGCGCGTGATTTCGCCGGCATGAAAGTATCCGGCTCTCCGAGCGATGCTGTGGATGCGCTGTACGCCGGCCAGATGTTCGAGCGGATCGCACTCGGACCATCGCACACCATTGAGGCGCGCAACTCAGGCCTTGCCGCGATCCGGATTGCGGCCGCGATGGGCGCGGTACGGATCATTCTGGCCGGGTTCGACCCAGATGCGGACGGATATTTTGACGGGCACCCAGCGCCCAGCCGTCGTCGGCATCCGTGGCTAGCCACCGGCTTGGCGGCGATCATCAACGAACTGCGCGTGCGCGGGATCGTTGTCGAGCGGCTTGCGCCGCAACCGCAAGCTGCGACAATCGTCACGAGCAAGCCGGCACGTCGGCGCAGGGGTAAAAATGGCTGACATAAAAGTCGTTTGCCACCTGCTGATCAATAATGCGCCGTTGATTGCCGTGGTTCCTGCCGCAAAAATATATTCCGGCGTAATACCGCAAGGTACACCGTTACCAGCAATCTCGATCAGCCACGTTTCGACCGTCCGCCGGCATCCGGTAGCAGGCACAGCCACCGAACTTTGCACGGCTCGCGTTCAGGTTACCGCGCAGGCTGCAAGTTACACGCAACAAAAATCTGTTCTTGCGCTGGTGCGTGGAGCGCTGCCGAGAACGCGAGGGACGGTAAATGGCATCGTCGTCGATAGTCTCATGCACGAAATCGACGGACCTGATTTCCGTGATGATGACGCCGGCATCTTCATGGGCTCTGTCGATTACATAGTGAAGTTCATCGAATAGAACCAGAATTAAAAGCAAGCCGCCTGGAGCGGCTTTTTTACGCCACAAGTTTCATCAACCGCCACCTTTTGGGTGGCTTTTTATTGGCTCTACCACACCCGAAAGGAAATTGAATCATGGCAGAAAATACAGTACCAGTCACTCTGACCGGCGCCACGCTGGCGATCAGCGCAACTTTGCCGGAGGCATATACCCAAGCTGGGTACGAATCCACCGACATGGTCTACACGCTGATTGGTGAAATCGATAATTTCGGCAATCACGGCGGGACAAAACAAATTGTTGAATTCACCCCGGTAGATACCGGTGTCGTCGCAAAAATGGCGGGGTCGAAAAATTACGGCACGATGAGTCTGACGATGGCGCACATT
>ERZ1292637.1240-Hain-H14-01um-R3-1240-length-11204-cov-6_pt1 | contig 11204 bp, 17 predicted proteins | sample MGYA00564405_ERZ1292637 | MGnify/ENA primary metagenome ERZ1292637 (study PRJEB36523, sample SAMEA6512645) | groundwater metagenome | collected 2019-01-09 | study: AquaDiva: Metagenomics assemblies of 32 groundwater samples | reverse complement strand
GATACCTCCGTCTCGTACCCAGACTCTCCGCCTTGCCCCACTGCAACGACGGGAAACGGATACCGTGCCCAGACCGCTGGAAAGGCTTCACGCGCCTGCTTGCATGCCTCGTGAAAGGCAAACAGCCCGCGCAGAAGAAACGTACTACAGCTCTGGGGACGCGTGTCCCCTGAGCGATCCCAGAAACTCAGTATCGTCCAGCCGTGCAGGTGGACGTGGGCTGCGGCACCCTGGGTCTGCGGTGCCCGTGGCGGCAGCAGACCACCATCAAGCACCCGGACACTACACGGAAAATCTATCGGCAGGGAGCCCAGTCCCCCATGACGCCGGCCATGCGGACTATAGAGATAATGCCCCGGCTCGCGCCAGCAACCAAAGTAGTAGACCTCAGTCATGTCTCATTGCTCCTCTATTCCTACAACTATGCCTACAATCCTGCCTCCCGCAGCAGTTGCGGGTAGACTCGTTCTGGATCGGCCCCCGCAAGCGTGATCCACTCGGCGACGGCCTCAGCATCCTGGAGAAACACCCTGGCCTCCTGCTGGACCTTCTCCATCGCACTCCCACCAGACAGATCACGGCGCTTGCCACGGGCGTCATCGACGGCCTGGCGCAGCACGGCGGCGCAGAGGCCCACTTCGCCCGTGAGGGCTGGGGCGTCGGCACGGGTCGGGCCGCGACTCATGGGAGGGCCTCCAGAGATTGCGCACGACTATAAAAGACGTCTCGCGTGATCCATGGGTGGTCTGTATCAAGCGCGCAGCCCCCTTCAAGCTTGATTAGTACTCCGTGGTCATAGAGCGCACAATACTCTGCCCAATAGGGAGCCATGTTATCGTCGGTGATCACGCCTTTTGGACTTACACCACAGACATTCGTCGTATAAAACGTCAGTGCGCCGTGGAATGGGACAGACTCCCGTGTGTCCTCAACCACAAGTGCCCCATCAATACACAGGACATAGCGCTGCAGATATTGTTCGGGAGTATCCTTCGTCTGGAACCAGACTCCTTGCGTGTCGAAGCCGTCTGGCAGGGGATACTCACACCGGACTTCGTCAAACATGCCCATGCGTCATGCCCTCCTGGGGTGTGGGGGGGAGCGGATCACCGCGTGGAGGCATGCCGGGAGGCATGGCGCCAAGTTGGCCGAGCGTGTCCATGGTGGCATAGTCCTGTTTCACGCGTGCTGCACTCTCAGTCCCGCCCCGCCATTCTGGCCTTCCCGCTGTCATATCGCGAGGGTTATGGTTGACGTGTGTTGAGTCATGGAACGGCGGCGAGGCGATAACGAGGTTAATGTCGCCAGGGGGTAAACCTTCGAGCTGCCCTGTGGTATTGCCATATTTGACAAAGGCGCCGGATTCACTTGGCGTTGTCCCGCGCTGGCCTCCTCGTGTCCCATTGTGATCTTGTGACATGGGAAGATTGTAGGGGGGACTCGACACCACAAGCGTGATGTCGCCGGTGGGCATGGCTCCAAGTTGGCCAACACTTCGACCATAGGTTTCACTGCCCCGAAAACTCCCCTTGCCTTGCCGTTTCCCGCGGCGTTCATCACGGTCGTAGCCTTCGACATCAGTTAGCCGGTAATCGTGTTTGTCATTGCCTGAGTAGGGCGGCGAGGAGACGCAGCACTGTACGCCATCACCGCTTCCACCATCCCCCTCCCACACCCAGCACGTCACATCTTCCCAGAGAATGGCCAGGTCCGGGCGCTTCTTCATATGGAGTCGGCGGAAGAAGCTGGCCTTGATGGTCTTCTGCTCAGCGTCGCCCTGGAACAGATCGGTCTGGGTGCCGTGGTGCTCGACGAGCATGGCGCGGTGGTGGTGCAGGAGTTTGAGCCCGACACTGCGACATAACTGTATCCACTGGTCGGTAAAATCCACGATCTGGCCGTCGCTCACGTACCGCTTGGTGACCCAGATGCAGTGGGCACCGGGGACGAGGACAAGCATGAGTTGCTCAAGAATCGTCTTACTCGCTTCCCAAAATGTGAGGCCGTGTTCGTTGCCGAGATTGTTAGGATTCGCGCTATACGCCTCCTGTGCCAGGATGCCATTCCCCATTGTCCCTAGTGTGCCCCCAGCCAGTGGAAGGCCTTTCTGCATGCGTCGAGCCTGTTCTCCCAAGCTATCGCGTGCTTTGACGACAGCGCTTTCGTATGGCGGACTGGATACCACGCATTCAATCGCCCCCGCCGGCAGATTCCCGAGATTCTGTGGAGAGGAGCCGTAGCCGGTATTACTCTCTACCCCGGCGCCCTGTCCACTCCCATAGGCAGCCTCACGCGAGCCGTGATGAGTCTTGCTCCAGTCGATCTGACCGAGTTTTTCACAGCCACCGGCGTAGGGGGGAGAGGAGACTGCGAGATTGGCGAGATTCCCGGGCGTGACGTACGCACTATAATCCTGTTTCACCCTGGCGGCCGAGTCATGACCATCCTTCCAGACGGTTTTTCCGGCTGTCATATCGTTAGGGGCATTATTGACGTGGGTAGTCGAACTATAGGGCGGCGAAGAGACGGCAAGCGAGGCCAGATTGCCGGGGGTTGATCCATAAGTCATTCCGTCGCCCTCATTATGCCCTTGACGCAGGCCTTCACGATGTATAGTGCGCTGATTATCATTCACGCACCGATCCGCGTAAGGTGGAGATGCTATACACGCCTGCGCCATCCCTGGCAGCAACGCCGTCAGGTGTCGGCTATCCCCACATGTCACCATCGCCCACGGCCCGAAGGTCGGCAGGTCTTTGTACTCCTGCAGCCACCGGGCGATATTGTCCTGGGCTAACTGAAAAAACCGTGGCTCCAATTCATTCCCGACGAAGGCGCAGCCGTGCAGGAGGGCCTCGCAGGCCGTGGTGCCGATGCCGGCAAATGGGTCAAGGACAATACTTTTCGGCGGGAGCCAACCTTCAGCCTGTGCATGATCAAAGATGCGGCGGCACAGACCACGGGCCATCTTGGCAAGTCAAGGATGAGCAAAGGACTCTGGAGTAATTATCCCATTCCACCCATCCCGATACAGCCCAGTCCAGACTGATTGCTCATGCATGTGGCATCACCTCCTTCGGGGGCATCTTGCCCAAGCCATGGGTTATCCCTTCTGTTCCATCCGCACGACCGACGCCCGCCACTGCGTATAGCGGGGGCTCCGAAACACGGCCTGGACCAACGCAATCGCCTCGGCGCGTGACGGCGCCAGTTGTTGTTCTTCGAGCGCCCAGAAGGGGCGGTGACTCTGCTTGGCCTGACTATCCGTAAAGCGGACCCGCCAGAGTCTAGTCATGGTTGTAAGTCCTCTGCATCCTCTAGGGCATATGTGCCCTGGCCCAGAGTGCCCTGGGCAACCAGGCGCCTCCTGAGCCGAGAGGGCCGCTGATGGTAGAGCCGGAAGCGCGTCCAGACGGGGCAGGGAGACGCAGCAAGATCTGCGAGTTTCTTCAGGAGAGTGCGCTTATAGACGTCCTGCCAGAGGCATTCCCAGCCGGTGGCGCGTGCCGTGCCGCTGTGACCATACAGAAAGTACATCGCATGCCTTTCCACGCCATCAGGCCCACGCCGTGAGCCCAATAGCCACCCCATTGAGGCTCCCCCACACCAGAAGCACGACGGCCCACCATCAAGGTCTTCCTTTCTCCTGATGCGCCTGCGCCACCTCCGCCGCCGGCGGCATCGGCTGTGGCAGCAGCGTGGCCGGGGGTACCCCCAGCGCCGCCGCCAGGCGCAGCAGTATCGACACCGGGAGATCGGGCCGGTTGCCGGCTTCGATCCGGGCCAGGCCGTAGACGCTGATGGTGAGCACATCCGCCAGCTGGGTCTGCGTGAGATCGCGCTCCACGCGCAGCGCCGCCACGCGCGCTCCCACGTAGGCGCCGGGACGGGCGAGGTCGATGGCGTCAGTCATGCTCCACCTCCTCGTCATACCCAAACAGCCTCGCCTTGAGCCAGGCGCCACAGAGCCCGCACTGCCCGAGTGGAGAGCCTCGGGAACGATGCTCCTCGTGCGGCCTGAGAAAGAGCGGGTTCGAAGAATCGATGAGCCTGGCGAGTTGTCCAGCCCAGGCAGCGTCATGGTCCGGCGTGGCAATGCGCTGCTCGTGCCAGCGGTCACAACGGATCAGGATACCCCGCGTGGTCTCAGACATCATTCCCTCCTCTCCTACGTGCCCACTGCAACGACACCAGAAGCACGACGGCCCACCATCAAGGTCTTCCTTTCTGTGGTGCTCATGGGCTTGCTTCCTTTGCATCTGCGGTACGTGTGCAGTCGGCACAGAGCATCTTGCCGTCCTGAATACTTGACACAGCCAACGACGAAACATTGGGCTGTCCTGAGGCTTGCCGATAGTCCAGGCTCCCGCGCACGGCATCCTGGGCAACGTCCCACATGTACCACTCAGCCTCCGGCATCAAATCCTCTGCAATCCCTACCGAAAACTCAACGCCACACCACTCGCACTCGATAACCGCCCGAATAGCTTTTATAGGCATCGAGCGTGCGCCTCCTGCCACTGCTCCGTTCTTCCCCCAGCACACCGCTGCCGAAACACCCCGATCGCGACCGGCGCCTTCAGCCGCCCCTGTTGGGTCCAGCATGCGAGGCACGCATCGACGCCGCCCCACTCCCCAGGCCACGCATTGGGCAGCACGAAGCCCTCATAGATCGGGATGCCCCAGCGTGGGGGGCTTTCCGCGCCGCAGATATGGCACACGGCAACCCGTTCATCGAGACGGATGACCCTCAAGGCAGACATCGTTCCCCCTGTAATCGTTCCGTTCCACACCCCGCGCATCGCCCACTGCTGATTCTGCTCGCAAACTCAGCGCAGCTAGTAGGCTTTCATGGCCCGCAATGATGGCTGCCATGATGCGAAACTGGAGGCGATCCCACGTCTGGTGCGACACGCGCTGACGCCGGCGAAACTCGGCACGGTAAGAGGCCAACACGCTCTGGCATGTTAATCGCTCGCGGAGCACATCTTGCCGTATATCCATAAAGCCTACGTCAAAGGCGGGGATATAGCGGCCAGAACGAAGCGTGTGCCCGAAATTTGACCAGCTGGCAATGCCGCGGGGAAATTCGGCATAGCGATAGCGCGGGTCTGGATCTGCACAACTGGTCGGATGATACCGATGAGCGAGCCAGACGCGTTCTTCGCCGGCTCTTTCTACGATGTCATAGGCCGGTTGAAGCACAGGTGCTTTGATCGCGTAATACTGGCCACAGGTAGAGATCCAGATGGTCTGTCCGTTAGCCATGAGACGGGTCCTCTGCCATCAACCCGAGACTCCGCACGATGCGCCACGCGACCGTCGCGATTTGCACCAACTCGCGGTACATAGCCTGGGGATGACGAAGATGCTCTTTCTGGCGCACGATCTCCCAATACTCCTCGACCTCTTCAAGTAACACCGCATACCCTTCATGATGGCTATGGATGGGAGGCCATGTGGCCTCCGCATCAGCGAGTTCGCCCAAGAGGGTCAGCAAAAATGGATCATCCGTTGCGTCAATCAGAGAACGTATTGCTGTGCCTGATGGTGTCTGATGCTCAGACATTGTTCCTCCTCTAATCGCTCTGTTCCACACCCCCAACATCTCCACCCTGTGGCGCTACACTGGTGCATCGTCACGGCCTGGCACTGGCGGCAGGACATGGAGAGCGGAGGCATGGCGGCGAGTTGGGCACGCCAGGCGGCAGCAGCCACCTTGGCGGCGAGCATCCCCTTCTTCTGCCGCCTCGTGGCACTCTTGGCAGGAGATACATGCCTCACATCGCCGTGTGTGAGTATTGGCTCGTGTGGGCGTGAGGCGCCATAATGCCTCTGCACCTCCTGCACATTTCCACGTTTGAGCAACGCCTGATATTCTGCCTCGGATAATCGCATAGGATTTACCACGCTAGTCGCTGATGCAAACGTTCTCGCTCGTCATGTCCTTGACGAACATAGTCTTGCAGATTTCTGCCCAATGCACGTATCTCATACTCTTGCCATTTTGGAATACGCAGAATAAAGCGGTATCGAGAGCGTAGTCGTCGCTTCACATACTTTTTACGCGAAGCGAGTGATGGAAAGAAATTGTCACCTAATAAACTATTACATTCATGACAAGAGGGAACAACAATCAATCGTCTTTTATCGGGAGGTTCCCCTATCGCGAGGAGTTCACGATAGACAATCAAGGGAAGCGTATGATCGACTGCCGTTGCAGGTACTCCGCAATAATAACAGGGAGTAGTGGTATACACAGAACCAGAAATATCTTTGTAGTCTCGTTTGGCATCAAAGGCATGTTGCGTATAATGCCCAGCAAGGAAGCGACGATAGACGGAATCAAGGCGTGTGTGTGCCATGCCCAGCCTCGTGACCAGAGGGCAACTCGTGGCAGGGGGTAACACAGCAGAGCAGCCACGAGGATGTGCTTGTTCCTTCTGATTAGCTAGATCAGAAGTAGCTGTGTCACCCAAGTATAGCATACTATGCCTCCTGGACTCTAAGCAAAATCCACTGCCTTTCATCAGTCATAGCCAAAGGCTCCGACTTCCCGCACCTGCCCACGGGCGAGGAGAGCCTGCAGGGCGTCCTCGGTCCAGTGCGTCGTGCGGCTCATCCATGCCCTCCGATCCCGTAAAGCCCATGCTCTGCCGCGTCCTGTCTCTGTTTTAGACCACCGCTTCGAGTTCCGTAATTTGCTTGAGGATTTCCTCCTGGCTCATGGCCTGAAACGCCTCATCCGCTTTTGCGGCCAGGATGTCTTTCAGCCGTGCCAATTTAGCACTATCTTCTGCCTTCTTCCGTGCCGTCTCACGCTCCTCCACTTTGACGCCAAGAATGTGCTTGAGCAGCGCAAGCCGCAAGGCATCATGGGAGAGGACGCTCGGTGCATGCGTGGCAGGAATGAAGGACTCCTCTTCTGCCTCGCGCAATTGTTTATTGACGGCCTTGGCGAGCGTATCAAGTGCAGTGAGCGAGAAATCCCACACCTCTTCGATAGACAGCGATCCCTTACTTGACTCAAACCGTAATTTGACACGGGTTGCCTGCTCAAAAATGTCTGCCATGACGACCCCTCCTTAAAAGTTCACTTTGATGACACGCTGCGAGCGACTTGTCACGCGCATGATGACTTGCGCACGTTGTGTCTCAGAGAAGCCCACCCCTGATACCTGATCGGGTGTCGAGGCAATCGCGATCTTGCTCCCGAGTATCTCAAAAACCTTTCGGTGCACCTCCAGTTCTTGCTTGAGAAATTCATTGTAGAACGGACGCGGCGCCTCATCGGATATGCACCCTGCCAGGGCGAACAGATAATGCTTGTTGCCGTTCGCATTGGTGCCCCAATAGTTCGGCGATAGAAGCATCCTTGTCACGGTGTGCCATTGCGCTGTACGCAACCCCCATTTCTGATAGTGCGTGGTACGTGGCTGTGCCTGCTCTGGAATGCGGAGGCCGTCCGTGCGTGAGTAAACGCAGTCCACAATCGGCTGATAAGCTCGATCTTTTGGATTGACGGCATGCGCAAACTCCCAGACCTCTCCACCACACTCCACTTGTACGGTAAATCCTGCCTGGTCGGTCTCGCGGTGGCAAAAATTATGCACCGTGATCTTATACGTGCCTTCAGGCATCTGCTGCTTCGCAGTCCAGATAATGTTTTCGACTGGTGTGCGTGTGTCTCCATAGCCAGCGTTCATGTCCACATCGAGCATGCCCGAGGACGCATGGCGCACGCGTTTGTTCGGGAAATAGATGTGATTGCCGTTCGGCTCATGTACATGCAAGTCAAGATCGTCATGGTTGTGCCAGGCAAGCGAGACACGTAGTTCGCCTTGCACATTCCCGCCCGCATCTTTCACTAGCTCCTTGATGGCATCCGTGATGCCGCCGGTGTAGCTCCATGAAAAGGGATTATCCCATTTGAACAGCAGCGGTGCCGTGGGATCCTGCGCCGTAAGTAGAGTAACAAAATTACCCACATGCTTCGGCTCAAGCAACAGGTCGACGACTGTGGCTGTGGGGACAATATGGCGCAGAAAATCCTCAATAGTCATCGCGTCTGCCTGCGCAAAGGCTCGAGCATTGACAACGGCCTCCTGGCTCATTTCGGCAAACACGTCGCGCATGCCAGAGGGTTTGTGCACAAAAATGAGGTCATTGATGTGCAGGTCGGTCTCAGTGGCGTAGCGCCGATTGAGCGCATCTAGCAACTCAAGATGGGCCAACGTCGCCCGTGCCTGCTCAACCATGGATGGCGTTACGGGTGCCGATGGACGCTTGTAATTGGTCGGCGCCACGACGCGCTCATATTTCGCCACCGCATCCTCAAGGGCGACATCGTTTGAGAGATCAGTCAGCAGCGTGCCAATGGCCGTAGTGCGTATCCGCGTGATGGCGCCTCCTCTTGCAGAGTGTATCCAACAGAAGTTTTCCTTCTGCGCTGTGATGGCGTAGGACTCTTGCAGAGCAAGAAACGTTTTGAGCAATCCTTCGTGCTCTCTCCCGCGATAGAGCGCATTCTCACTGATCAGTCCCAAGGTTATTGCTGTTGCCGCAATCGTAAGCTCATCAAGGCTACGCTTGAGCACATGCTGATCATCGCGTGCCGCAGCGCGCAGCGTCTCTGTATTGGGCTGCACGAGGCGCGGTGGTAGTGGAAGGAAGAAGTGTTCCCAGGTTATGCTGCGCTGTCGATCAAAATTCTTGTCAGTCCCACAGGCGGAAGAGGTATGGAGAAAAATATCAGTAATCGGCCTCGCATGAATGTAGGCAGCAAGATTACCGATAGCCTCAGCATAGACGTGTTCGACATCTAGATGATCCCACAACGACACCATGGCACCGTCTTGAATCGTTACAATCCCTGCAAATTGTCGCAGAAAGCTTTTGCAGTGATTGCAGTTGTGCTCTTGTCGTATCGCCGGATCAGCAAAGCCAGCAAGATACGTCTGCCAAATGGCCTCTCGCTCAATCTCGACAGAAAAAAGTGGCTGCGAACCCCACTGGCGGAAACGCTCTACTATGTGACGTTTTAGGCTATGGAACATGTATGCTCCTTTCGCGCCGGCGTTTGCCGGACTAGGCCCCTCGTGGCCACTGCTGCACCCTCAGTTCCGCAGGCCATTCCTCTATTGCAGCGCCTTTCCGATCTTTAAGCGTGATAAAAAATGGCCACGGAAGCGATCTGCCATGATGCGGTGGATATTCTTCATAAGGATTACTACCGAGTTGCTTGACAAAGCACGCCACACCCGCGGCGTGGCACTGCTGGACGACGCCGCGTAGCCACGCCAGGTTACAGGGCCGGGCTTTCGGGCCTGACTCGCCACCGCAGACGACCCAATCCGGCCTATGCCCCGACGAATCGTTTCCCTCAAGCCACCAGCGCATGAGCACATGCTGCAAAAGTGGTTCTGCGCTGAGAAATCGCACGGCGGCTGGCGTCCGCAACAGCCAGGGGATCCGCTCATCTGCCGTGGATTGGTTTTCGACCGAACAGCCAAGCCAGACGTTTGGGAGCGGTCGCATGGCTGGAAAAGGGATACGTGCATCATGGTGGACACGTCCCCGCTGCAATCGTAATGCGGCCTCATTGATCCGCCCCCAGGGGAACTCGCGATGGTGAGCACCAAAATACGCATGCATACGGGCAGGCCGCTTGGTCAACACCTGAAAAACGTGCTGCGGTGCGAGGGCCATCACGGCAAACATCTGGTCAAGCCACTCATCGGGCACGGCCTCATGAAAAGGATCGGACATGCTGGCGACGAAGATGCGCCGCGGTTTCTTCCAGCGAAGGGGGAGCGTAAGGTCTTTCTCGATGAACCTGACCTCCCCTGTCCACGTCCACCCCTTAGAGGTCTTGCGGACGAGGCCCTCATAGGGGTAGCCAGGGGCAGAGAAGCGCCCAGCCTGCCTCTCGGCGTAGCAGAAACGGCATCCATCACTGACCCGACTACATCCCCTAAGTGGGTTCCAAACACTATCGCACCACGCGATCTTCGTATGTGTTACTGCCATCACTCTCGATCTCCCTTGAACCAGACAAACTCCCCCGCGCCGCCTAGATGACCCCTCTCGCTCCATCGCTGTTTCAAGAGTCATACCCCTGAACATGTGTGGCTATCGCTAAAGGGCACCAAAACTGCTGCCCTCTCAAAGACCTGATACGGCACGCCGGGTGTGGCGCGGGCCAGCGGGGGAAGAAGTAGTATGCGCCGAGTACCTCCTGGTGCGGGACTTTTATGCCTGGACTACAGGAGGAATCTGCACAACGATCACGCCATACGTGATCGTCATATCCTGATAAACAAAGACTGCCGAGGCCGTATGCACGATCGGATAGCCCAGCACCTCACACTCGCGCTGAATACGGGTAAATGTTTCGACATCAGGGATGAGATAATACATGAGATTCGGTACAAGCATTGCTTCCTTTCCATGCGAACGGGCACCAGGGCCTAGAAAGGCAATCCGCTCGCCACATCTTCCTCCTGCAAACGCTTCTGCACCGCAGCGCGCTTTGCCAACAAGACACTCTCTGGCGTCTCCGCATCTTCAACGAGCGCCTGCACTTCCTCCTTGAGCATCAGATCCTGGAGGCTCTGTGCCCACCAGCTCAACTCATCTCGCAGCGTGTCAAACTGTGATGCTTGGCGCGCCAGATTCTCGACGCTCTGCCCCATGCCTGGCAATGCGGCATCCTCGGCCGCTCCATCTGGGATGGCAAACGCCGACACGGGCTCTGGCTCCGGCAAGGAAGTGCTCGGGCTTCTTTCCCCGCTCGTTACCGCAGAACCCTCTGGAGGAACAGCGCTTTCAGTGGATTGGGGCGATGTCGTGTCTGGCGTGGGGTCTTGCATGACGCGCAGAGCCTCAAGCTCGTCGGCCAAGCCCCGCACCGTCTCAAGCGGCAGGTCGCTATAGGTTTTATGGAAGCGTCGGGCCTGCTTGCGCTCCCACGCCTTCCTCTCTGGCCCTGTCCATGCCAGCGCGTCGAGTGCTTGATCCAGTGCCCGCCAGGCGCTTGGCAACGCCTCGGCCTGCACGGCTTCGTCCGTAGGAGCATTCCACCCGCCTGCCTGTAATTGCTCCAGACAATGGTTGAGATAGCCGGGCGAGAGATCGGCATGCGTCGCCCGTTGCTCCTGCCACCAGGCAGCAACGCCGGCATCATCATGACCCTGGGCGTAGAG
>ERZ1292637.1235-Hain-H14-01um-R3-1235-length-11243-cov-4_pt1 | contig 11243 bp, 16 predicted proteins | sample MGYA00564405_ERZ1292637 | MGnify/ENA primary metagenome ERZ1292637 (study PRJEB36523, sample SAMEA6512645) | groundwater metagenome | collected 2019-01-09 | study: AquaDiva: Metagenomics assemblies of 32 groundwater samples | reverse complement strand
CCCGCGGCGGATAACACCTCCCCCATCACAGTCAACGCCCTTCCGAGGGTTGAGGTTGGGATGGTTGTTGATGTGATGGCGGTCTCGGATGACGACACCAAGCGAGGAGATTCGCTCACCGTCACGGGTGTGGATCCCATCGCGCGGACGATCACCCTGAGCGGCAACCCCTCCGGGACGGCCGCGGGTGATTACTTCGTCATTCAGGACACGACCGACGCAACCTCTAACACTCCGGCATACCACTCCAATGGTCTCCTCTCGGTGGTCTCGAACGCCAACCCAGCTGCGGTTGTGGGCAACTACGGTGGCCTCAATCGGACGACGGCGGGATTGGAGTTCTGGCAGGCAGTTCAGCTCGCGAATAGCGGCTCGAATCGACCTCTCACGGAGGACCTCATGCTCCAGGCGCTTGACGGCGCGAGGGAGAAGGGCGGCGGCAAGACGGATTGCATCCTTTCCAACCTTGCCATCGTCCGACGGTATCATGAGATGCTCAGAGCGGAGGCTTTCTTCGCCCTTAACAGCATGAGCCCGATTGGTGGTGGTTTGGGTCGTAAGGAAATGAATGGGAAGTCTGAGGACGGTTCAACCCCCTACAACTTCTCGGGCATTCCCTGGAAGGTTGATCCCTACTTCAACGCCAACACAATCATCGGCCTCGACACCGAGCAGATTCATCTGGGAGTTGGAGAAAACGAAGCGCCTCGCCCCATTAGCGAGATCTTTGACAACATCCCCTTCTTCCGGCAGACGACCTCGGCAACCTTCGAGGTTGCGTGGTATTATCAGATGGAGCTGATTTCGCCAAATCCAGCTGCTCACTGGCGCATTGACGATGTGTCAGAGGCATAAGGAGAACGAAAATGGCTACATATCGTAATAGACCCAACGCAGGGCTGACCGACAACTCGAATGGTGGACCTCCTACTCGTTCGAGTTGGTATGGGGACGCATATGTCCACAATATGGCGGCAGGGAATAACGGGTTGGGGGATGAAGGATCGTACTTCGCCGCAGCCAACGCGACCCTTGCCACTGGTATTGCAGGCCACGCGGCTCCTGTAGTGGCGGATACGGACACCAAGCCCCTTCTGCACCTCTTCAATGGTGGCCAGCGACACATCGTGCTGGATCATCTGTTTCTGGAGGTGACAGCGGCGGGTACGGCGGGAACGCTCCACTACACGGTGATTTACACTGATAATAACGGCGCTTCGAGCCGGACGAGCGGTGGGACAGCTATTACTCCGGTTTCAACTCGGAGTGATGGACCGTTCTCAACCGGTGCGACGGTATACTTTGGCGCGGTTGTGGCGGCTCCAACCAACTCGCGGAAGGTTGGACAGCAGATCGTGCGAGAAGTGATTCCGGTTGTGCAGGATACGATAATGATGGTGTTTGGTGCACAGCCGAGCGCGGCTCATTCAGGTCTCACCACGGCGGCAACTGCGACTAACCACTTGGTCCAGTTCTTCGCTCCGATCGTGATTGCTCCGGGCGGGAATGTTGGGATTGCGCAGATTCGGCCTAGCCAGTCTGCGGCATCATCCTATCAGTTCGAACTTGGTTACTACGAGCGGTAAGCAGTTCGTTTAGGGGTATCGAATAAAAACCCCCGCGGAGGTGCGAAGCCTCCCTTTTTTCCCTACCGACGCTGCGGGGTATAATAGCAGCCTCAAGGAGTAAATTGTGGCCTTTGTAATCAAAAACTCAAACGTGGCACGCCCCACTGGTTGGGATGGAAACGGTCAGACCTATGTTTCCCAGTGGACGAAGGTTAGCCGGCCGACCCTTGCGCTCCCTCAGACCGCAACGCAGATTCTCTTCCGCTCATATGTGGGGAGGGTTTTGGTAAAGCTGGTACTAGGGGAAGTCACGACTGTGATCGAGGGTACGGATCCGGTTTTGAAAGTATCGGTTTCTCGCTTGACCTCGGCTGGTGCGCTCGAAGGCACGGCCTACGATATCGCCTCGACTCTCGATATCTCCTCGGATGAGGTTGGCACACTCTATTCGGTGGAGGGTGATGGCACGGCCCTAATCTCAGGTGGCCAGGTTGGTGGGTCGGTAGAAGCTTTCTCAACTGGCTTTGTGTGGGCTGGTCCCGGGCAGATGTATATCACGACAGGTGCGAGCAAGACGGGCGCCATCAAGTGGGATATCTGGTATCAGCCTCTGGATTCAGGCGCTTATGTCCAGGCTATCACGGCTGCAACCGCCGCAATCACGTAATCAGTAGGATACTACCATGGCATTTTCATTTATTTCTCACCGTGATGCTTTCGTAGCAACCCGACTGGTTAGGGACTGGGAGCACACGCGCAAAGCCTCGGCGGTTCTTCCCGCCACCACGACTCAGAATATTTTCACCATCAGCGGTGGTAGGGTTTTGGTCCATCACCTGATTGGTGAGTTTACGGTGGTTGCCTCAGGTACGGCCACGAACCTGAAGGTAACATCTGTCCCCACGACGGGGAGTGCAGTTGATGTAACGGCTGTCCTCGCTATTGCGAGCTTCGAAGCTGGGGCTCTCCTCATTGTTGAGGGAGACGGAACGGCATTGATTGGCACCTCAACCGGTGCAGGCTTCGCTCCTGCCCTAACACAGGTTCCCTGGGTGTGCCCGATTGGAACACTCCGCATCGACGCCAGCGCCACGAACACCGGCGCCACGAAGTGGGATATCTTTTGGGAAGCGCTTGATCCCGGCGCTACGGTCGTATCGGCGTAATTATAACTAGGGGAGGGGACTTCGGTCCCCCTTCTCCTCATGGAGAGTCACCCGGATGGAAACCTTCAATCCCGTTAGTTTGTCGCTCGAAGAAAACGCCTGGCTGCTCAAGCACCTTGGGGAACCATGGATTATCGCTGGGAGAGATATCCACCCCGCTCCTCTCGTCAACCCGCAGCGAAAGGATCGGAACCCGATTCATTATCCTGATGGGGTCATACCGGCCTCTGTCAAGCCAATCATCGATAAGGTGTATGAATATCTTGAATTGGAGAAGGCTACGGGGGAGAAGTGGGTTGGTGTAGCGGAGGTTAAAGCCTGCATCAACATCTATCTCGCGCAGGCTCAAAAGTGGCAGGCTGATAAGCGTAGGGGGCGAGTTCGATTCCCCTCAATGCACTCCTTCACCACCAAGGGCAAACCTCTTCTGGGAGGGACGGGGTCTGATAGCGGCTCGGTCAAGACCTACTTCGACCCCAAGACCGGCGAGAGGAAGGAATTTACCATCCAGTTTATCCCCGACAACCTGGACACCTGGACACCAGAATGGGTGGATGCCATCGTTGCGGCGGATGATCCAGCTCCATCAAGTGGGTTGAATGTGGATCGAGCCAACAATCGCATTGAGTGCCTCATCTGTAAGCATACTGAGAATTTCAAGGTTGACTCCCATGCATCCTATCGCGCTGCGCGAGCGAGGATGAGTAAACATTTGAGGAACGATAAGACCCCTGAATTGGTTGAGGCTCATCGTCAGCTCCACACTGAGGAGTTTGCCTCATGAGTGCGGTCGGAACAGGTAAGGTTGGGTCCTACGGTATCACTCCTTCCCGGCCTAAACCGCGGGGGCCGGAAAGTAACCCCTGGTATTGGAATCCAAACCGAGTAGGGGCCACCGAGGCCCCTTTATGGTTTCAGGAGAAATTGAGGGAAGTAGATCCGGAGGGGTTTGTGGATGTGAGATGGAACCCCATCCGGGAAAGGTGGGCGGTTTTTTACCGCAATCACAAGATCCAGCATCCCATATGCCAGGGGTGGCAACTTCTCTTTCCCATCCAATACGAGGATGGATCCTTCATGCCTCTGGATGAGAGGACATTGGCAACCCTCTACCAGGCTTCGGCCAGGAAGTGGGGGAATGGGAGGGAGTACTTCAGGGCTATTGAGCGAGAAATCGAGCGCACCCAGGAGCGGAAGGAACGAAACCTCACTCAGTCCGCTATCGACCGCGCCATGCCGACCTTTGAACACTCCCAGATCCGAGTAGGTTATGGTTCTAGCAATGGCTCGAAATTCTCGACCTACCATAGTTAGTAGGGTTGCATGCTTGCTAGAAGTGCTGATTATCCTATTGTTCGAGATTCTGCGGGCGAGCAGACTAATCCAACTACTACCACGGTCATGGCGGACACTGGGCATCGAGCTTTGTTCACTGGCGGAACGGGGTTCTATGAGGTATTGTGTGCTGCTTCCACCACCGCCAATGCGCAGTTCCAGCTTGAGGTGAGGAATAGGGCCAATGATGCAACCGTTGGGGACGCGCACATATTCTATTGTCCAGCCAACCAAACTGTGGCTGTTCCCTTTCGTGTTTTATTGGAGAGCGAACAGAGGTTGAGGATCATGATGAATGAAAACCTCACCGGGGACGCGGCGGCGACTGTGGTTGCTCAGAGGGTGGCCTAATGGCATCAGGATATATGTTCAGCCATTACTGGCCGGGTGATGGCGCGTTGGGTGGGGTGACAGTAGTGCCCCATTATGACTACCCTTACTGGTTTGATGGGGCGACTCTGGGAATGAACCTGGTCCTCCCAACCCTCCCTCGAAAGTGGCAGAAACGGATTATCCATTATAGGAAGCAGATTTGGCGTTGGGTGCCATTTCGCCTCCAGATCCTTCTCTCAGTCCTCAAACTCCTCTTTTCCCCCGACTTGAAACTCGCGCAAGCGGCGGTGTATGACATATCTCAGAACCTGACTACCCGGAATATGAGGAAATGGAATGCTGTCATGGCAGAGAGGGTAAACGCGGATCCTAATGTCCATGAAAATGTGAGCCGGTTCCTCGCTGCGGCCGACCTGATGCCTAAAATGGATCGAGTTAAGCGCGACACTCTCCTCCAGCTCGCATGGATGAGGCAGAAGAATGGCTAAGTTAATAAAATGTACTTATTGCCATGAACTGTTTTATGCTCCTCCTAGTCAACAAAAACGAGCTAAGGGTGGGGTGTGCTGCTCTCGTCGATGTGCTGAATTAAATAAAACTGGCCGATCCACCGCACGCTTTGCTGGAGAACCACGTATACGTCCTAGCAATGGTTATATTTTTGTGGCTACTGGACAACCCTATCAAAAGGCGCGACGTCAGCATAAAGTTGTAGCAGAAAAAGCCCTGGGACGTTCTCTCAAAAAGGGAGAAGTAGTTCACCATATTAACTTAGATAAAACAGACAATCGTAATAGTAATCTGTTAATTTGCGCCCAAGATTATCACGCTTGGTTACATCAAGAAATGGCTCGTCGTTGGGCAAAGGAGCATTTGGGTGGCAAATGACTTTATTGCTATAGACGAACCTGCGGTGACAGACAAGAAATTAGATGTTGAGTCCTTGACCGTCGGAGCTAATACGGTAGTTCGAGAGCGAGTCCAGATAGCTGGAGCAGCGGCTACGGAGATTGCTCCTGTTAGCGCCACCGATGGTCTCCTTGTCAATCTCGGCGCGAATAATGATGTCACCATCGCAGCCAATAGCAGCGTTAATGTTGCCCAAATAAACGGCGTCACCCCCCTTATGGGGAATGGGGTGACTGGGACTGGCAGCCAACGCGTCACTGTCGCGTCGGATAACACAGCATTCACAGTCAATGTTGGAACCTTTCCAGACAACGAGCCCTTCAACGTCGCCCAGATCAATGGTGTGACCCCACTGATGGGTGCGGGGAACACCGGTACAGGTTCACAGCGTGTGACCATTGCCAGCGATCAGGCTGTTGTCGCTGTTGGCGGGAACGTTGCGAGTGATGCCGTTGATTCAGGAAACCCAATCAAGATCGGCGGCGTTGCAAACCTGGACGAGCCAACGGCCGTTGCAGCCCTGGATAGGGTGGACGCGTGGTTTGACCTGCACGGGCGCCAGGTATGCCTCCTGGGGCACGGGGATCCCGAACCCCCGGTTACGGCGAATGGGTCAGCAGCAGGGGTCAGTGTTATCGCGGCTCCAGGGGCGAGCGTAAGTCTTCATATTTGTAAAGGCTCTATCCACAACTCAGCTGCTGCTGAGGCTATCGTAAGCCTCCGTGACGGTGCGGCTGGGACCATCCGTTTCACTGCCAACCTCGCCGCGGACGGGGGTGGATGCTTGTTTGACTTTGGATCGAGGGGATGGAAACTCACCGCGAATACTGCCTTTGTCATGGATGCGGCCTCAGCAACTCAATATTGCAATGTCACTGAATATTACATAGCTCCATAACTATGCCTACTTTCACAGTTCTCAACCAAGCAAATAGGCAGGGCGTTACAACCACAGGTTCAGCCACGATTCCTGCCAGCCCGCCAGAGAGCCTTATCGCTACGATCCTTATTGCCCTGGCTGATATGGAGGATCTTACCATGGCGGTCTCTCTCGATGCGGAGGTGTCAGCCGATGCTGGAGTTAACTGGGTTCGTATAGCACGAGGCAGTTGGGCGGGTGGTCCTCAAGATCAAAAGAATAATGTAACCCCACAGTGGCGTTTATTGGTAGATGGGCTTCCTAATCATGCCAATAAACTGTTGCGGGGAGTTCTCACCAATAGCCCCAAGACTCCGATTGGTCTTTCTGTCACAGTCTAAATGGCTATTACGGTTGACAACTCCATTGCACGTGTCAGCAGTGATGGAGGAGCATCGGCGGCAGTTGGGCCATTTAACGCAACTAGCGGGCAACTGATCCTCGCGACGGCTCAGCTAGATCAGAATGCTCAGCCATATGTGGCTGCTACCATCAGCAACGACGGAGCCGCCCTCACCTGGACGAATATTGTTAATGCTGGTGGGGCGGATACTGGGTCAGTAGCGTGTTGGTATACCCACCTCACAGCCGATCGATCAGCTTTAACTGTCACGGTTACACGCGGAGACGCCAACGGTGACAGCCCCTCGCTTAAGATTTATTTACTCTCCGGTCATGACACGGTTGATATCCTTGGCGCGTCAACCACCGCAGCTAGCACGACGGAGAACCTGACATCAGCTTCTATCACCCCCGAAACGAGTGGTACAGGGTTTGGAGTTGGAACTGACTGGACGCAATCTGGGCTCCCCACTTCTAGCGATCTGACCAACGTTAGCACCTTCGACACGGCGGGGGACATCTCAGGCATTAGCGGCTACAAGGCCCTCACAGCAGCGGTCGGTGCAACCGCGAACTTCAACGCCGCCGGAACCCCCGCACCCGGCAATTGGCGTTATGGCTGGTTTGAGATCCGAGTAGCAGGCGCAGCGGGTCCCTCAGCAGGCCTCCGAACCTTCGCCCTCACGGGATGTGGATTATAAATGGCAACAGGGCAAGTGCTGTTAGACACAATGGAGCTTTTAAATCAAGAGCTTCAGTTGCAATCTGGTGAATCCGACGTCACTCGTGGATTGGTCGCCCTCAATCGAGCCCAAGATTTCTACGAGGCAGTGGCAGCGCGGTATCCGGATGTCCACGGGGGAAACACCACGACTGTCGTCACGGTTGCCTCCACCGAAACCTCCACCTACCCCGCTGGCTATATCCGCCTCGATGGGATGCAGGGGCTTTCAGGTGGTCTCCCCGATTGGCCCCTCGACCCAACCTACAAAACCGGTGGCCACGCGTGGAACCGCTACTGGCCCTACAACCTCCTTACGACCACCGCCAGTGGCAAGCCCAGATCGTGGTGGACGAACGGGACCAACATCTACTGGGACCCCCTCCCCGACTCAGCCTACACCATCCGGGTTTATGGCTTCGCCGCGGCCACCGACATCACCGCCGGTGGGACCTTCCTCTACCCCGACATCTGCATCCTCCCCTTCTCAGCCTTCGCGGTGAAGTTGTTCAAACTTGGACTTGATGACCCGATCGGGGAGATGAATTCTATCGCTGATCAATCCTTCAAGCCTGTGGTAGAGGCCCTCACCAACTTTCAGCGGGTGACCGGGCGGCCCTTCCAGTATTCAGTTCCTCATACTACTTAGGAGTTATGTAAATGGGTTTTCAGCCTTATATTGAAAATCGACAAGATACCAACGGAACCAGCCGCACATATCTAGTCGCTGAAGCGCTCGCGGTTAGTGACGCAAACCCCTCTGATACTGCTAGTGGTGGTGGCCAGGTTGCTGTTGGAAATGGTACTGCCTCTCTCCCCAGCCTCACGTTCCAGAGTGATTTAGACACTGGTCTGTATCGTGGTGGGGCTAACCAAGTTAACTTTGTGGTTGCTGGTAGTGATATTGTAGCTGTTAGTGCCACAGGAGTTGTAAGTACTGGTCAGATTGTTTCAACCAGCTCGACCGGCGGATTGGGCTATTCGACAGGGGCAGGTGGAACGGTAACACAAATCACTAGTGCGTCCACTGCAGTGGCGCTACATACTATTTGTGGTCAAGTAACGACAGTGGCGCTTACTACAGCCGCTGCTGCGGAGGAGGTCTTTGTTTTCAATAATAATACCATTGCAGCTACGGACGTGGTTGTAGCAACTACTACCTATGCAGGTGCTGGTACACCAGTCGTGAGTTTTAAGGGGATTGGAGCAACTGCATGTACAGTAGTGATTACTAATTTACATGCAACGGATGCACTCAACGCAGCGCTCACGTTTAATTTTGTTGTGTTTAATAGTGTAGCAGCATAATGCTCAAAGCTCTCATCCTCTCCCTCGCTCTCGCCAACGCGGCGGATGTTGCCTCCACTGAATGGGCTCTCAAAAAGCCTGGGGTGGTGGAGGCGAATCCGATCATGAGGGGAGGGGTGGGGTGGAGAGTTGGGCTCAAAGCAGGGGCCACCGTTGGGCAGGGGTTTATCCTCTATAAGTTGAACAAGAAACACCCCACCATCACTAAGTGGATTGGGGTTGGGCTTATCGCAGTCCCAACCATCGCCGCTGTTCATAACATGCAAGTAGCACGCTAATGCCAACAATTTCAGTTCTCAATACCTCTGCCAACCTCTCAGGGAAGACCATCGTCTCCGCGGAGAATGATTACACGATCACAGGTAACCACACCTTTGATCGGGATCCCTCAGCACCGTTCACTGTGACGGCATCGAGCGCGAAGGTCACGAACCTTGATGCGGATAAGCTGGATGGGATTGAGGGAACCCAATATGCGTTGTGGGATGGAACAGGAACGTCCCTTGGACAGATTAAATTCCCAGCCGCCCAGAGTGCCTCGACGAATGCCAACACTCTCGATGATTATGAGGAAGGAACATGGAGTCCAACGATCGTGTCATCAGGGGGCGGCACCCCAACCTACACTACCCAAAGCGGCCGATATGTGAAGGTTGGAAAGTATGTATGGTTGGGAGGTAGGTTAACGTTAGCGACTAAAGGTACTCTAGCGGCCGGAACTATTACTGTTGAGGGTCTTCCTGCCTTTACTAGTGCTGCTGTGGGAATAGGCCTATCAATAGGCTACTTCGCAAGCATGACTACGAGTATCGTGTGGTTGTCTGCTATAGTAGCAGCTTCGAGTACCGCGATAAATATATATCAGTTAACAGCAGCAGCTACGTCTGTTACAGCCAGTACGGTCGCTGATATTGCAGCTACGTTTGATGTCATTTTTGGTGGCTGGTACGAAGCGACAGCCTGATGTCCATCCCGATCCAGGTTCAACTTTTCGACGCCTTCCTCGGTTCGCAGGAAGGGATCCACTCCATCATCCTCCCCGATGTCTTTTCCTCGGGTGGGAGTAAGAACCTGTGGATTGATAAGTATGGACGGTGCAAGAAGGTTCAGGGGTTCGCTAAGCAAAACTCCTCCGCTGTTACAACCGACACTGGGGCATCAGCTACCCTCTGCCGCGCTCTATTCCCCTTTCGCTCCAACGCTTCCGCCGCATTCACCCGTCGCCTCATAGGCAACTTCGATGATGGGGTCAATGAGAGCGAGATCTTCTCCTCCACCGACTCTGGGGCGACCTGGACATTCGTGCAGGATCTGGGAGCTGGATCGATTGGCACCGTCCCTGACTTCGCTCAGCTTGGGAATGTTCTCATCTTCACCAATGGGGTGGTCGCACCTCGCTCCTATGATGGCACCACCTGGGCCACAGCTGGCGGGACTCAGTTAGGAGCTCCATCTCCTACCGCTGGCGCGACCGGCAACCTCCGCGGTCACTATAAGTGGAAGCTTGTGCCATTCAAAAGTGATGCGACAAGGAAAATCGGCTCCGTCGCTTCTGCTCAGCTCCTCCTGGAGGATAAACAAGCCAGCCTGGCCTGGACCGCTGATACTGACACAGATGTGGTAGGTTATGAGGTCTACCGCACCACTGGTGTGGGAGCCATCTTCTACTTCGTGGAATATGTTGATGGGCGCACAACCGTTGCTTTCACAGACAACAAGGAAGATGATCTCATCCTTGAGAATCGTGGGATGGAGGAGCATGGAGACGCCCCTCCCAGCGGCATCTACAAGGTCGAAGCCCATAAGCAGCGGATGTGGTATTTCCGCACCGACACTGCCACCCAACGGGGCTATTGGTCGGATCCCGGCGACCCTGACTCGGTCTATGCTGAGAACAACCTAGAATTCACTGATGCCACCTCGATGGGTGATGTGATCGTCGGGGCTGAGGGGGTCTTCGAGGGGTAGTTGGTGGTGGTCCAGGAGCGCTCTGTCTGGTCCATCAGCGGCTCCGGTGATATCATCGGTGACATCCCCGATTGGTCCCGAGTCCGGTCCAACGCTGGCACCGGGACCGTCAGTGGCCGCTCGGTGGTGAGGATCCCCGCGGGGAGTAAATTTGTTGACCAAAATGGCTCCATCCGAGTCACCGACACCGTCTCCCTCGCCTATTTCACTCCCCTCGGTGACATCCGAATCTTCGACGGAGAGAATGATCTGGTTATTTCTCATCCTCTTAAGGATGCTGTTGCTAGTTTTAACTATGCTCAGCGTCATAAGATTGTAGGGATTAATGATCCAGAGCACGCTGAGGCGGTGTGGTGCTTCCCGGATGACCCCGCTGGGGAGAATGACCGGTGTGTTGTGTGGAATTACCGCTGGGGTGTGTGGTATGAGAGGGATTGGGACTTTGCTTGTCTCGTCCAGCTTGAATCCTCCTCCGACGCCTCGATCCTCCTCGGGGGTTCTAACTCTACCTCCACCGGTGGCCACGCCTTCCTCTGCTGGAGCGGCTCCAGCAACAACGGCACCGCCATCAACGCTCAATGGATGACGAAGACCCTTTATGGGGTCAATGATCAATCCCTCCCTGCGCTCTCCAACACCAAATGTTGGCGCTGGGCGGATTTCATGTTTGAGAC
>ERZ1292637.1234-Hain-H14-01um-R3-1234-length-11245-cov-5_pt1 | contig 11245 bp, 14 predicted proteins | sample MGYA00564405_ERZ1292637 | MGnify/ENA primary metagenome ERZ1292637 (study PRJEB36523, sample SAMEA6512645) | groundwater metagenome | collected 2019-01-09 | study: AquaDiva: Metagenomics assemblies of 32 groundwater samples | reverse complement strand
CCACCGCCAATCCTCTCGCCTGGGCCACTGGCGCCGCAGGCGCCTCCGGCAGGCTCCATCGGCGAGGTTCCAGGTGCGCCGCAGGTGGATTGGTCACATCCACCACGCCCCCACATCCCATACTTCCCCATCCCAACGCCCTCCCCGTGGGAGAACGCACCGCCCAAGCCGCCGCCGCGCATCATCGTCGGGCAGACGGAGAACGGCGGCCCAGGCCCGTCGCTGCCGCCGCCATGGCTCGGGCCACAGGCGCAGCTGCCGCCGCCGACGAGCCTCTTTGACGAACAGCCGTCGTGGTTTGACCTGCTGAACGCCACCGGGCGCCGAGGCCCATTCACCAGCTAAGATGCCGACGACAATTAAGGCACGCGCGCCGCGGGTCGGGACACAGCCGCAACTCCTCTCCGTCGAGGATCTGACGGGCGGGGTAGACCTCCGCCGCTCGCAGACCCTTGTTGCCCCCGCGCACGCGCGTACCCTGCTGAATCAATCGCTCGAAGAGCCGGGGGCGCTGATTGTGCGCCCTGGGTACGTCGCCGCGAGCTCCGCGAGTTTCGGCTCCAATCCACAAGGCGGGCAGCGCGTGTACACCGGATCGACGGTGTTCACGCTCGTTGCGCTCGACGGGGCGGTGTACAAACCGACCGATGCGTGGGTGCGCGGCGCGGCTGTCTATTCCACCCTCTCGACCGCGAATGAGGTGTTCTTCCCGCACGACCGCGACATCGTGGCCGCGATGGACGCCGCGGCTCGCCCGCGCTTTTCGACTAACGGCAGCGATTGGTACCTGATGGGCACCGATGCGCCATCGAGCGCGGCGACGCTGTCCAGCCTCTCGACCGGCGGGCTGTCCAGCGGCGAGTTCGTCATTGCCTACGCCTACAAGCATCGCGGCACCGGCCATCTCAGTAACGCCAGTAGCGGCTCGACGATTACGATTACCGCCTCATCCGGCGCGATTACGGCGACGGCCTCTCCGTCCACGGACGCGAAGGTTGATGCCTACGTGTGGTATGCCCGCCACCGTTTGCCGGACAACGAAGGCGTGCTGCGCAAGGTCAGCTCGGGGAGCTCGGCGACGGTCGTGATTACGTCCTCGGCATGGACGAGCGCCGACGAAGCGCCGACAACAAACAACCCGCCCGTGACTGGCTTGCAGTTTGCGACCGTCTGGAAAAACCGGTGGTGGGCGCCTGATGGCACGGTGGGCAACCGGCTGCGCTTTACCGAGATCTTCCAGCCGCAGTCCTGGCCGGCGAATTACTACATCGATATCCCATTCGCCTCTGGCGACTCGATTACGGCACAGGAAGCTCTCGGCGATACGCTGCTCGTGCACGGGCAGTCCGGCATATTCCTGGTCATCGGCCAGACGTCGCTGGATTTCGAGGTGCGGCCGTCGCCAGGGGCCTCCGCCGGCGCGCTCGGGCCTCGCACCACCGCCAAGATCGAGCAATCCGTCACGCACGTCTCGGCCGAGGACGTGAGCAGCTTCGACGGCGCGTCAGACCGGTCGCTGGCCTTCGACATCCAGCCAGCCCTCCGCGACCTCGTGCGGAATAGCGCAAGCGCCGACCTCGAAAACATCGCCACGGTCTACGACCCGCTGCGGAAAGAGTTCCGCATGTCGGTGCCGCGCGTCTACCCGACAGGGGCGCGCGGGGAATGGATTCTGAACCTGGACCGCACGCGCGAGAATGAGGGGATTCCCGCGTGGACGACCACGAACCGGGACATCGCGTTCTATATCCACTGGAACGGGAACGAGCCCGTCACCGGCAACCGTGGGCGTATCTTTACCATCCCGAGTTCCGGCGGCGTCGTGTTCGAGGAGAACAGTTCCGGGTCCGCCGCGAACAGCTCGAATCTCACGGCCACGTACGAAGGGCCGGCGCTCACGATGGGCATTCACCGTGGGCGCGTGGCCGGCACGTATGTCGAGTTCGAGCCGCACGGCGGCGCGTTCAGCATCGAACTGGTGGCAGACGGCATCTCGCTCGGCTCGCTGACTGTGCCGATCGGCACAGGCCTGTACACCTATGGCAGCACGGCGGCGACCTACGGGACGGCGACCTACGGCGGGGCCGGCCGCGTGACGCGCTTTGTCGAGCAGCCGCTCGCCGCCGAAGGGGCGAACTTCGTGCTAAAGGGCACATACACGGGCCGCGAACAATTCAAGTGGTTCGGCTACACGCACGAGGTCATTCCTGAGCCGATGCCACGGCGGATGAGGAGTTAAATGCCCAGTTACCCGACCTCCGTCTTTTCGCCAGCCAGTAAGAACACAGGCGAGACGATCCAGCCCGCGCACGTCAACGACCTGGAGTCAGAAGTTAACGCCGTCGAATCTGGACTGCTGAACGGCCTGAATCACGCCGTCACGATTTCGACCGGCGGTCTGACCATCTCGACGGGAAGTCTCAACGTCGGCGGCCCCTCGACGTTTGCGGGACCCGTGGTGTTCTCGTCGGCGGTCAGCTTTGGCGCTAACGGCAGCTTCACGGCGCCACGCGTGCCGTGCGCGAAAGTGTCCGCCTCCGCCGATATTGCCATTGCCACCGACGCCTGGACCGGCGTGAGCTGGGACACAGAGGTCTACGACAGCACCGGCCTGCATTCGACCGCGACCAATTCCTCCCGCGTGAACCTGACCAGCTCTGGGCTCTGGCGGGTCAGCGCCTTTACCGAATGGGCTGGAAACGCGACCGGTGGCGTTCGCCTGCGGCTCATGGTCAACGACACGCAATGTATCGGGGCAGTGTCGGATACCCCGCGCAGCGTGCCAGGCGCAGTGCAGGCCGTGGCCTCGTACCTGGCCACGTCAACCACGGATTATGTCGGCCTCGTCGTTGTCTCGGATGGGTCCACCCGCACGATCTCAAATTCATCACTCTACGGGGGCTCCTGGCTGGCCGTCGAACGGCTGAGCGGCTGATGGCGGACATCGGGTTCGTCAAGTCGTTTCTCGGCGGGTTGCCGGATGAGCACCGGCGCGCCTTTACGAACCTGTTCACGTACCTGCTGCCCAATCTCCGGGTTGGTTTGCCTGGCCATCAGAAACGCGCGGAGAATCTGCAGTGGATTCAACTCGACGGCACCACGTCCTCGGCGGCGAATGAGGAGTTTAGTATTGTGCATGGGCTGGCGGCGGCGCCGCGAGTGGCGTTCCCCTGCATGGACCTGACGAGTTCGGGGACACAGTTTGTCGCGCTGACGACAAGCCGTGTCCCCGATGCCACCCGCGTCTACTTCCGCAGCGCGAGCACGGGCGCGGCGTTTACCGTCTTTGTGGAGAGTGTGCGATGAGTCAGCGTGTGGCGATTGTCGGCACGGCGCCCAGTTGGAAGCGCACGCCGTGGGCTGATCCGACGCTCCAAGTCTGGGGCCTCAACGACGCGTACACCCTCGGGTTCCCGCGCGCCGACCGCTGGTACGAGCAGCACCCGCTTCATAAACTCTATATCCGCGCGCGTGACCAAAAAGTCGTCTACGCCGACCAGGTGCCGCACGGCTGGTATGTACGCCCTGAGGGACACCTCGACTGGCTCCAGGTGCAGGCGCGCACGATTCCGGTGTTCCTGCAGGAAACGCCGCCGAAGGGATGGCCGACGAATGCCCGCCGGTTCCCGATTGAGGAGATTGAGCAGGAGCTCGGCGCGGGCTATTGGGCCTCGGGACCGGCCTACATGCTGGCGCACGCGATGGTCGGCGGTGCGACCGAACTCCACGTGTACGGCATAGACCTCGCCAGCGAGCACGAGTACCGCGAGCAGCGCCCGAACTGGGAATTTTTGCTCGGGCGGTTTCTCGGGCGCCGGCTGCGCGTCACTGAGCGGCAAGGGATGCGCCACTATGAAGGCGACCTCGGGCATCTGGTTCTGCCGAACGAGTGCCCCATCATGAAGCACGGCTGGAAATACGGGTACGAGCCCAAGCCGGCGCCGCTGCCTGGCAAGCTGGAGCTCCAGCGCATCCGGCACGAGAAGGCGCAACTGGTCACGGCCCTCGCGCACTGGCCGCGCTGGCGCCGGAAGGCCACAGCCCTCGACCGTCTCCAACGCCTTGACGCGCTGGAGATTGATACCGCGACACAGATCAACCATGCGCGCCTCGCGCAACTGCCACCGATTGTGGCCGGAGTCTGACGATGGGTGTCTGGAAGAAGTCCCCGAAGATCCCGCCAGCTGAGCATGCCAGGCTGCAGCAGATCATCAGCAGCCTGCCGGAGATTCGGCAGCTCCAGGAAGAGGCCGGCCGGCGCTCAATGGAGAAGGGGACCAGCGTCGGCTGGAACGAGATCCCTGACCAGATCAAGCGCATCATGGCCGGCAAAGGCATCCGGTTGCCGGACGGCTACGACGTGGACATGGACGGCACGCTGGTCTACACCAATAAGACGCCGTTCCTGCGACAGGCTGCGTGGGGCGCACTGCCGATTGCCGGGGCCTTCGGGCTCGAGGCGGCGCTTGGCGTCGGGGGCGCAGCCGCCGCCGGAAGCGGAGCGGGTGCTGGCGGGGCGGCTAGCGCCACGCTGGGCGGCGTGTTGCCATCGAGCCATCTCTCTGGCCCGCTGCTGAACGCGGCCACTGGGGTTGGCGTTGGGGCTGGCGTTGGGGCTGGCGTTGGGGCTGCAGGGCGCGCCATTCCTGAGGTCGTCAGGAGGCTGATCGAGGGCGCCGCCGTGTCGATTCCAGCCTTGATGGCGATGCGCGGCGGAGGTGGCGGCTCTGACCCATTCGCCGGCATGAATCTCGGCCCGGGGATGCAAACACTACTCGACATGAGCGTCAACCGCGCGCAGCGCTCGGACCCGCTTCATCAGGCGGTCACCCAGCTTGCCATGTCGCGGCTGCCAACGAACGTGCAGCGCTAAATAAGGAGATATTTCGACCATGGCGCGCATTCAAACCTTACACGGCGGCGATGACGAAGGGCCGCCACCGCCCGCGCCGCCAGGCCCGCCTCCTCCACCATCGGCCCCGCCATCGCCACAGGATGAGCGACAGCGGCACATCGAGGAGAATAAAGCCTATTGGGAGCAGGAACTCAAGGCCGAGTCAGCGCGCCTGGGCGGCATCGATTACAGCTCGGAACTCGGCGACGTGTTGCGGCAGGTGGGGTACGACACCGGCCCGCAGCCCAAAGATGCCCTGGCCGCAGCGATTGCCAAGCTGCGCGCCCGCGCCGGAAATGTCACTGACCGCGGCGCGCAGACCGCGGCGCCAGACCCGAACGACCCGCGGACAGCCACGACCACGCGGTCGTTGCAGATTCCACCGTTTCAGTTCAACGACCCGTACACCAAAATGTACGAGGATGTCCTTAAGGCCCAACTGGAATCGCTGACGGGCCAGAACGCCCAGATGCAGCAGTTGATGAATTTCCTCAACAAGCAATTTGAAACGCTGTCGGCCTCGCCAGGCTACTCGCCGGAGGAACTGGCCGTGCTGCAGACGCAGGCGTTCGAGCCGATCGAGGCGCAGCGGCGCGCGGCGCAGCAGCGGATTCTCGAACGCGCCAGCGCGCGCGGCGTGCTGCCGTCGTCAGGCGTCATCCAGGGCGAGCAGCGGCTCGCGGATACCGACTATGACCGGCTGCGGGCGGCGGCGAATCGGGACGTGGCGCTCGCGGGCATCAACCAGCAGAAAGAGAAGCGGCAGGAAGCCTTGCGGCTCGCCCAGTTGGGGGTGTCGATCCCGGACGCGCGAGGCATGCAAGGGCTCGACGTCGCCAACCTGCTCTATCAGCTGCCGCGCACCGCGATGATGGACGCCAACGCGATCCTCGGCGGTAGCTCGCCAACCGGGGCGCTCTCGCCGTTCATCTCGCTGTTCTCGCAGCAGATGGGGCAGCAGCGCTATAACCAGATGAACAGCCAACAGCTCATGGAGATGCTCGGGCAAATCTTGGGACAGTACTTCTAATGGCGCTGCACGACGAGTTCGACCTGCCAACTGTGGAGCAATCCGCCGAGCCGTTCGACCTGGGCGGGCTGATGGGCGGCGACGCGCTGCCGGCCGGCCAGGCGACGCCTCCGGCGGCGCTGCCACCAGGCGGCACTAGGAAGGGCGACTGGGCGCAACTCGCGCCGCTGGCGGCGCTTATCCCGGCGATTCTCGCCAAGGGCGGCCAGGCTGGGCTCGCGGCCTTCCTGCGGGGGATGCAGCAGGCCCAGGCGCAAAGGCAGCAGCAGGGCCAACAGCAATTCCAGAATGAGCGGCTGGTGGCTGGCGACCAGCGGGCCGACGCCCAGATGCAGCAGGCCGCACAGTACCGTCGGCAGGTGCTCGCGCAGCAGCAGCAAGGACACCAGCAAGCGCTGATGAAAGAGTTCGCGGCGGCGCTGGGCACAATCGAGAACCCCGACGTCGTGCCAGCGCTGCTGGAGTATTACAGCCCACGCGCGCAGGCGCTTGGGATGAGCCCGGAGACGTTGAGCAATTTCGCGCTTCGCACAGCCACGCCGTCCGCGCTCATCGCACGGCATGTCTCGCGCGTGACGAAGGCGATGCCACCGGAGGCGCTGGCGTCGATGTTGGAGACGCAGGCATCGTTGCGCGTCGGTGGGAAAGACCTCCCCTACGACATGTGGTCGCAATATGTGGCGCACGGCGTCGATGCTGAAGGACGGCCGGTCATCACGGCCAAGAAGCTGGACGTGCCGAACACGCCAGAGGAACGCCTGGCCAACGCCATCAAGCGAGGCGACACGGCGGAAGTGGAACGCATTCGACGGTCGGCGGAGATTCTATCTGGCGCGCGCCGACAAACAGCAGACCCGGAGATCGCGATCCTGAGAAAAGACCTGCTCCGCCTGCAAGTGGAGAATGCCGGAGAGGAGAAAGATCCGAATCAGGCGCAGTACACAGCGGCCGGATACGCGAGCCGGATGGAACAGGCAGAATCCACGCTTGCCCCGCTCGATCAGACAATCTCCGGCATGAACTGGGCGTCCTTTGAAGGGCAAGTGAAATTACCCGCTGCGGCCCAATCGGCCACGATGCAGTCGTACATGCAGGCCGCGCGGAACTTCATCAATGCCGTCCTGCGGCGTGAGTCTGGCGCGGTCATCTCGCCGTCTGAGTTCGCTGAAGCGCGGCAGCAGTATCTACCACAGCCCGGCGATGCACCGGACGTGTTAGCTCAAAAGAAGGCCAATCGTCACCTCGTGTTCACCACACTGAGACGTGCGGCCGGTCAGGCGTACGAGCCGCCGCTCGGTACAGCAGGGACAGCGCCGCCAGCGCCAGCCACCAACCCGTTTCGACGAAGGCCGAATGCCACAAGCCGTTGAGTCCTACCTTCGTTCGCTGACGACCTCGGATCGCGCCCGCGCCGCAGCGTGGGATGTGGTCTATAGCGTCACTGACGACACGGAAGCTGAGCGCATGCTCCGCGCCCTGCCGTTCTCTGATGAGGTGCGCGCGACGCTCTGGGACGCCAGGAAAGGGATCGACCCACAGCCGCGCACCCAGACGCCGCCGGCAGATACGCCTGGGGCCGTGCGTCGCTTCGTCGGCGGGGCCGCCGAGATGCTGAACCCGGTCACGATGGCCCAGGGCGCCTATCGCGCCGCGCGGCATCCGATCGAGACGGCGAATGCCGCAGTGGATGCGTCGGCCCAGCAGTTCTGGAAAGCAGCGGATGCCTGGCAGCAGGGCCGCTGGTCAGAAGCCGCTGGGCATGGCGCGGCCGGCGCCATTCCGTTTGTAGGGCCAGCCGCAGCGACGATTGGAGAGCAGATCGGATCGGGCGATGTCGCAGGAGGCCTCGGGGCCGCAGCTGGTCTACTCGCCCCGATCGCAGTCGCTCGGCCAACCGCCAGGCTTGCACGACGCGCCGGACCGGCGCTGCAACAGTCGGCCGAGCGACGTGTCGTGCAGGCCCTCGGGCCAACAAAGGAGCGATTTAAGGCCATCGCGGAACGGCGTGCGCCAGAGATCCTCACGCGTCGCCTCGGCGGAAGCCGGGAGACGCTCCAAGCCACGAGTGCGAGCAAAGCCGCAGCGGTCGGGACAGAGATCGACGACCTCTTACAGCGTGAGGGCGGACGGCCCATCAACCCTCAGCCGGTCATTGACGCGCTCGAGCGGGCGAAAGGCGACTTCCAGACGACTCGCCAAGTGCCACTCGCCGAGGCCATCCAGCAAGGCCTCGAACGCGCGCCTGGGGCGCGCGTGAGCGGGAACATGGTCGAACTCCCTATCGTGTACGAGCCTCGCGCCGTCGCGCAGCTCACAAGCCTGCAGCGGGTGTTGTCTGAGTTAGGGCCAGAGGCACGCGTGGATCAGATCGTGGCCATCCGCCGGGCGTGGGATAAGGTGGTATCCGATGCCGGAGGATTCCAGCACCGAGCCCAAGGCGGCGTCGGACAACCACTGAAGGACATTAGCGAGGCTGCCGCCAAGCGCCAAGCGACATCCGCGATCCGGCAACTGTTGAGCGATGAGGTGCCAGACCTCGCGAAGGTCAATAAAGAGTTCGCCTTTTGGAAAGACCTTGATGTCGTGTTGCGGCAAACACTACAGCGCACCCAGCCGCAAGGGCCGAGTCTCATCGGGCGCGTGCGCGAAGGGGCTGGGCAGGTCGCGGGCGCAGTGATCGGAGGGACTGCCGGTGGCCCAGTGGGCGCTGGTGTCGGAGCCGTGCTCACTGGGGCGCTCGGAAAGGCTGCCCACGCCGCGTTCACGTCACCACGCTGGCGTCTCGTGTCTGCGCGTACACGTGCGACACTTGCGGAGGCCATTGCTGGAGGGAACCCCGAGCGAATCGCAGCGGCACTGGGGCGAGCGTCAGCCGTCACCGGCGGCGGGACCGCTCTCACCAGCCCCAGCGAATCCCGAAGCCGAACCAGAACGCCAACGCCGTTAGTACCAGCGCAGGCAGGGTCAGAGCAATGACGACGAGGGTCACGATGAGATACAGACGGTACCAGATGGCAGCGACCTCTGTAATGTGCGCCGGTGCGTCGATGATCCACTTACGCCACGCAGACAACGGAGAGATTGTAGCCCCAGATGCCGAAGGGTGACGAGCCGTGAGCCACGCTGACGACGCCATCGTCGTACACCTGGAGTACATTAAGGCGGGCATCGACGAACTCCGCGCGGGCCAGAAGGAACAGAACGGCCAACTGCGCGCGCACGGTCAGGCGATTGCCGTACTCGAGGACCGCGCGACCGAGGCCAAGACCGCCGGACGCAACTACGGCGCCGGCTTCGGCGCCGCCGGCGGGTTTCTCGGCGGATTCGTCGCGGCCTTCGTGCAGTGGCTCGTCGGCGGTAAATCCTCCTAACCCGGAGGTTCAACGGTGGCGACGCTCACCTGTAAGCCGACCGTCCGATTTAAGGCGTTCACCCCCGCCTTGCTGCATCTCCTGCGCGGCGTCTATGCCGTCGCGGCGCCGCTGGTCGCCCCAGCCGCCATCGTCATCACCTCCGCCAACGATTCCACCCATAGCCCTACCAGCCGCCACTATAGCGACGAAGCCATAGACCTTCGGGTCAAGACGTTCCCATCCGAGGCGGCGCGCCTGCGGTTCGCTGCGGCCCTGCGCGCGGAGCTCGGACCAGCCTTCACGGTGCTCTACGAGGGCGCCGGCACGCTGAACGCGCATCTGCATCTGCAGCCGAAGAAGGGCACGGCCTACGATGGGCCAGCGTGATATGCCGCGCTACTGGCCGACGCGCCGCCCGCTGGTTCGGTGGGGAGATATTGACGGAAGCGACCTCAAAGAAGCCAATCATGGGCAGATTGAGCTGTGCCGCGATGTCCAAGTGGACGGGCGCCCGGAACGGCACATCGGCATGCTCGTCGTCGGCCAATACGAGCGCTCGCTTGCGCTCGGGCTGGTCGCTCTCCGGTGTGAGCGGCGAGGTGAGAGCCTCATCCCCTTGACATGCTCCATCCCGGAGACGCCAGCAACCGTGGTGCCGACACCGGCGCCGGTGCCGGCACAAAGCAACCCCAGGCGGCGGACCACGCGGCACGACGACTGTGATTACACGAAAGGCTGGACAGAATGAAATGGTTCATCGGCGCGTGCCTCACGTCCCTGGTCGTCGGCGCTGCGGCGGTGATCGCTGCGGCCCAGCGCCCGGTTGATGGCCCTTTATGGGAATCAGGCGAGACGTATGCCGTCGCGTGGGACTGCATCCCGGTCTGGGTGGCTGAATACGCCTCGCAGGCGATTGCGGGCGGCCGCCCGCTCAACCCGTGCTATACCGAGCTGTTGAAGGTCATCGCCGTGCGACGGGACGGGTGGGTCGTCGTGACCGATGTCTCTGATGGCCACGAATGGACCATAAACCCTTCGAGAGCAATGGCGATCAAGAAGCAGACGACCGCGCCGCCCAAACCGGGGCGCGTGCCGACCGGATTACACGTCGCACGATCAAGAGAGTAGTGGCATGAGTCGGCCGGAGGCGTTCAAGGGGACCGTGCATTTCATCGAGGGCGGCCTGGCGGCCGCGCTCACGCTGTACAATCTGATGCGGTTTCTGGAGACTCGCGAGCGCAGGAATCTGGTGAATACCTGCGCCTACGGGCTCCTCTGGTGGCTGGAATATCACAACACGCGGCATCACTGGAGACGCCTCTGAGGATTCGCTGGTGCCGGTGCCTTGCGATCGGGCTCGGGGTGCTGGCCGGGATCTACCTACTGGCTGCCATGACACGCCGCGCCTTACGGCGTTCGCCGTACCCGTGACGCGAATAGACGCACCGGCCGCCTTCGAGGTGCGTGGGCGGCTCACGGCCCTCGATGACGCGGCAGGCCGCTACGCGCTCGGCAGCGAGTTCGGTCTGCTGACGCCGCCTGGCAGCCCCCTACATCCGCATCTGCGGCAACTCGTCGGGAGGCGTGTACGGGTCCGCGTGGAGCCCACATGAGCAAAAAGCTGCTGTATTGGGATTTCGTCCTGCACGAAGCGGCACTCATCCGCACCGATGGCTGCTCGCATGTGACCGGGGCCTTCCGCCGTCAGTGCCGCGCGCATGACCTCGCCTATTATTACGCCCGTGATCCCGGAGACGCCTACAGGCGGTATCTCACGGAGAGCGCGGCCTATTGGCGCGAGGCTCGGCCCGTGACCCAAGCAGAGGCGGACGCGGCGTTTCGCCGCTGGATGCAGTCCGAGAGTGTGGCTGGCTGGTACAGCCCGGTGGCGGCGCTCCGGTGGCTCGGCCTGCGGATCGCCGGACGGGCCGCGTGGGAGCGGCATCGTGCCAGAGAGGCAACGGCCGG
>ERZ1292637.1233-Hain-H14-01um-R3-1233-length-11265-cov-4_pt1 | contig 11265 bp, 19 predicted proteins | sample MGYA00564405_ERZ1292637 | MGnify/ENA primary metagenome ERZ1292637 (study PRJEB36523, sample SAMEA6512645) | groundwater metagenome | collected 2019-01-09 | study: AquaDiva: Metagenomics assemblies of 32 groundwater samples | reverse complement strand
ACCGACGCGACCTCGCTCACGCGCCTGTTTGCCGGGACGATCATCAGAACCTTGCCATCGACTGTGCTGGCTGGATGGTGCCGAAGCGCGACATGGAAAATGCGTTCGTCGATCGATCGAGCCAAGTAGCTCGAGTCACGCCGGTACCACCGAGCAGCGCGTCACGCGCCGACCAGTACTCGCTGGTCGCACCCCAGACGCCACCGTTGTTGGGGCACGTCAGGTACCGACCCTGTTGAAGATCTTCCTGCCATTGCGCAGTGAGCCCAGGAGCGCTCGTGCCAAACGCGGTGTTGTAGCTGGCGACGACGTCGTACGTGTCGAGCACGCCTGCTTCGTGGACGATCCAGTCGGTCGCCGCCTGGAGCCCGACTGCGTAGCCGCCGATGTTGGTGGCCGCCACTGCTGGCGTGTAGCCCACACCGGTCGTAATGGCAGCCACCGAGACGCCATTGACCCAGAACTGAATCGTTCCGTTGCTGTAGCGCGCGATGATAACCAGCGGGATGTTGACCATCCCAGAGATCACGAAGTCGTTCGAGATCACAGTCACGCCCGCGCCGTTGGCGACGAGGATGCGGAGACCGTTGCCGGTGGACTGGATGTAGAAGCCGAGCGAGCCGTCGCCGCGCGAGAAGAGGCAGTCCGTGAAGTTGAAGTATCGCTTGTACGTCGCAACCGCAAAGAACGTCATCAGCGACGAGCCAGGCAGCCCGTCCGGCGTGGCCGTGCGGTAGTAGTCGGTCGTCAGCTTGAACCCGGTCACCGCCGGGATCGGGCTCACGCGCTTGTCGTAGGGGATGATCATCAGAACACCATCCGCGAGCAGCCGAGCTGCGGAGCGCCGGTGCGCGCAAGCGAGACTGCGTTGGGGCCGCGATCGATCCAGGTCGCGCCAGCGTTGCGCGCGTCCCAGTACCAGAGGTTCGCACCGAGTGCCCCAGCGCTCGGGTCAGTGAGGTAGCGACCCTGCTGGAGATCTTCCTGCCACTGCCCGTTGACTGTTGCGATCGTCGCGGCGACATCGAACGTGTCGAGCATACCGGCCGCAAAGACCGTGTAGTCGATCGCCTCCTGGAGAAGGTTGTCGCGCACGCCGATCGTGGTGCGTGTCGCAACGGAGGTGTACCCGGTACCGGACGTGCTAGCGCCCGACGTGAGCGCGTTCGCCCAGGTCTCGAGCGTGCCGTTGTTGTATCGAGCGATGAGCACGGTCGGCACGAACGGGGGCGCGATCACGAGCGTGTTGTTCACGAACGCGCCGACACCGTTTCGCACCGACGTGAAGAGGCTCGTGCCAGAGGACCAGAAGAGCCAGCCGTCGGCTGCGAGAGTCGAGCGGCCGAAGAGCACCTGCGTCCCCGTCGGCAGTCGCTCGGGCTGAAAAACGCAGAAGAACGTCATCAGGTTCGAGCCCGTAGGTCCGCTAGGATTCGCGCCCGCGTAGTAGCTGCCGGAACGGAAGCCGCCGACGCTCGCCCGGCTCGCGATCCTCTTGTCGCTCGGGATGATCATGGCCTAGAACACCATCCGAACGGAGGAGCCTTGCATCGCGCCAGTGCGCGCCGCGGAGAAAGCGTTCGTCGACCGATCGAGCCAGGTCGCCTTCGTCGCGGGGCCGACGATCGCATCACGAGCAGACCAGTACTCGCTCGAGGCCCCCCACACACCACCGTTGTTGGGGCACGTGAGATAGCGACCCTGCTGCAGATCTTCGGACCACTGCGCGTTGAGCCCTGCTCCGCCGACGCCGAAGCTCGTGTTATACGAGGCAACGACGTCGTACGTATCGAGCATCCCGCACTCGTGGATAATCGTCTCGACAGCAGGCTGCTGTCCGACCCAGTAGCCGCCGATCGTGGTCTGCGCCGCCGCGTCCGGCGTGTAGCCGGTGCCGAGCGTTGTGGTGCCGGTGGAGACACCTGCGAGCCAGCCTTCGATGTTGCCGGGGTTAGGCACGCCGTTGTAGCGCACGATGAAGATGTACGGGCGGTTGAACGCGAGCGTCGTCGTCAGAATCGCAGGCGTCACCACCGCGCCCGGCGTGCTGTTCGTCGCGGTCGCGACGAGCGTGCCGCCGAGCTGGATGTAGTAGCCGACGCCGCCGAGCGTGCGCGAGAACAGACAGTTCGTGCCGCTGTTAGGGTAGCGCTTCAACGTGAAGACCACGAAGAACGTCATCAGCGACGAGCCTGCAAGCCCCCCAGGCGCGGCGGTCGAGTAGTAGTTCGCCGCCTGCTTGAAGTCGGAGACCCCCGCCCGCATCGACACTCTTCGCGACCCCGGAATGATCACGCGAACCTCGGGATCATCGAGCAGGCCTGCGGAGCGCCCGTCTTAGCGAGCGAAACAGCGTTGGTCCCGCGGTCGATCCAGGTCGCCTTCGTGCTCGAGCCCGCGACAGCATCACGCGACGACCAGTACCAGTCGTTGACCGTCATCGTGCGCGGCCACGTCGCGTAGCGGCCCTGCTGAAAGTCTTCGCACCACTGCCCGTTGAGCGTCGCGATCGTTGCAGCGGCGTCGTAGCCGTCGAGCATCATGCACTCGTACGGGCGGACGGTCTCGCAGTTCGTAGGCTGCGATCCTCGCGTGCCGATTCGCGTCGGAGTCGCGGCAGAAGTGAACCCTGCTCCCGTGGGTCCGGTCACGCCGACCGACACGCCGTTCGCCCAGGCCTGCAACGTGCCCGCCGTGTAGCGCACGATGAAGAGCGTCGGCAGGCCGAGCGTCAGCGTGAAGTTGGGCGTCTCCAAGTTCGTCGGCGTGCTGTTGTACACACCAGCGTTGATCACGCCGGTGCTGCCCACGACGCGGATGTACCAACCCGTCGCGCCATCTGCGCGACTGAACGGGTAGTTGCTGGCCGCCGCCCCGGTGCGCACGTACGTAAGCAAGCACGCAAACGTCATCGTCGCCGAGCCCGCAGGGCCGCTAGGACTCGCTCCGATGAAGCCAGAGACGTTGACGCTATCGCGACAGGAGACCCCCGCGACCTCCGCCACGCGCTTGTTCGCCCCGAGGATCATGGATCACGCGACGTCGGCGGGCAGCACTCCGGGCACTGCCACGTAGTCCCAGACCGTGAGGACGAGCGACTCGATCGCGGCGTCGGTGATGCTGTCGACGGCCGCGGGGTTCGCGGCGTTGAGGATCACGCTGTCGGACAGGATCCAGCGCTGCCAGTGCGGCCAGATCGGTCCCGACTGGATGATGTTCAGCGCGAGCACGCGGCGCTGCGCGTGGTTCGCGACGGCGCGCGACTCTCGAGCGATGCTCGGCGCGTGCTTGAGCATCGCGGCTTCGCAGCGCGACTTGAGCGTGGTGTTCGTGAACTGATCGGAGATCTGGGCGAGGGTCAGCGGCATGGCGAGCTCCTATCAGAAGAAGTTGACGTGGATCTGTCCGACAGCGCCCGCGGTCACGCCGCCGTGCGGCGTCGTCGCGAGGTAGATCCCCATGCCGGTGTCGCAGTAGATCCCGTTCCAGCCCGAGTAGTCGGCCTGCGCCGATCCGAGCGCGGGAACATAGAAGCGATCCACGACGCTCGACGCCGCGGCGGTCGCGTTGTTGACCACGAGGCACCAGATCCCGACCGCGGCGGTGTTCGCGATCGAGACCGCGTAGATGCGCCCGGCGCTCGCACGCACGATGAGCGAGGCCGCGAGCGTCCCGAGCGCCGCGGGGTTGCTCTGCTCGGTCGACTCCTGCTCGACGCTGAGCAGGCCGTTGACCGTGCGCAGCACGTTCAGGGCGATGTTCTCGCCCGCCATCGAGAGCTCTTGGTTGGTCTGCCCGCGACCCGCGGTGTCGTGGTACCTATCGACGCGATCGGCGTTGTCGACCAGCGTCGGGGCCTGTAGAAGCCCGATACCGCCGACCTTGAGCGGGTTGCCCGCGTCGGCCGATCCGCTCGCGATCGTGCCGACCGCGGCGACACCCGCGAGGCCGGTGATCGTGTAGGCGGCGTCGGTACGGTCGCTGACCGCGACACCGCCTACGATACCCGTGTCGATGCTCGCGACCGCGCGCCCGCCGACCTTCACGGGGTTGTTCGAGTCGACGTCGCTGTGCGCGACGTTGCCGACCGCGAAGAGGCCCTGCGCCGCGGTCGACGCTCGAGAGACGATACCGCGCAGGAACGCGAGCACGCTGCCGGTCGCGTCTGTGACCACCGCAGCGTCACCGGCGAGACCCATGTCGCGCTCGTGAACGGCGACTACGACCGCGTTGTTGTTGAACGCGCCGATGCCCGTGTAGCTGCCGGTGTTCGCGTCGCCCTGCGGCGAGGCGATGGCGACGCGCAGGCGGCCGGCGAGGTCGACGCTCGCGTCGGCCATGTCGTCTTCGCTGACGTCCGGTCGCTGTGCCGCGGTCGCGTGACCGCCGACCTTCACCGGGAAGTTCGTCGCCTCGTTGTCCGCGACGTCGTGCGCGATGATGCCCTGGACGCTCGCCGCGACGGCGCCGCCGCCGTTGATCGAGACCGGCATCGGGTTCGCGGTCGAGACCGCCGCGCCGTTGACGAACAGTCGCGCCCACGCACGACCGAAGTCGTCGCCCGCCTGCTGTACCGGATCTCCGTCGGCCGTCTCGTCGAGACCCGTGATTCCGTCCTGTGACGCGACGATCGTGCTCATCGGTATGCCGAGGCCTTTCGAGCGAGAGAGCCGCGTACCTCACGCGCAGCGGGTGCTGTCACCCAGAGCCCGTAGGCGAACAGGCCCGCGACCACCGCGACTCCGGTCACGATCACCGCGTTGAGCCCCTTGTTGAAGAGGTCGTTCACGTTCGGCACCACGCCGTTCAGACGCTGCTGCTCCGCCACCCGAGCTCGGTACGCCATCGCGTCCTCGCCCGTGCACGGGTTGCCGCTCGCGGCGCGCAGCGCACACGCCTGCTCGACCGCCGTGTACGACTCGACGGCGGCGGAGATCTGCGCGAAGAGCACGTAGAGCGCCCCGATGGCGATCACCGCCACGATGGTGCCGCCGATGATCGCGGCGATGACCACGCCGGCCGAGACCGGCTCCGAGAGTCCGACCGCGCGAGCGGCCCGCCCCGCGTAATCGTCCGTGGTCGCGATGATCGCGAGCACGCGCTCGATCGCGGTCATCACGCTTTCGGCGGTCTGGAGCAGCTTCACCGCCTGGCCCTCGAGCTGCGCCGCGCTCGGGCCGGTGAGGATCGCGTTCGCGAGCCCGATGTTCTGTGCGGTCGCCGCGATCGCGGCCCGCATGATCAGCCCGAACTCCGAGGCCGTCATCCGCACGAGCGCGTCACGCGGCATCGCGACCACGCGCTCGGCCATCTGCCGGTACGTCGCCCCGTCCAGGTTCGGGAAGCGCGTCAGGAGGGGCTGGACGTCGGCCTTGAGCGCGAGGTAGCGCGCCTGCGCCGTGTTCACGCGCACGGTCGAGCTCGCGACCGAGGAGAGTCCACGGAGCCCGCGCGGGGGTTCGCAGCCGCAGTGGCCGAGCGTGCCCGCGAGCTGGACAGTGTCGGCGCGCGAGCCCGCGAGCTTCATGCGCGTCTGGTTCCACGTCTCGAGCCCGCCCGCGGCGATCTCGAAGCCGCTCGAGTCGCGCGCTGGTCCCTTCGCGACTTCGGCGCCGGTGCGGAAGAGCGAAGCAGCATCGCCGCGGCGCGGACGGCCCTTGGGCGCGGCGTTGTCGCTGAACGCGTCGAGGTAGTCGCCGATGGAGGCGAAGGCGTTGCTCACGACACGCCTCGCAGCGTCTTCGCGCCCGGGAACTTCGCCTGGAGCTGAGCTCGGGCGGAGTCACGATCGCTCGCGCGGATGTAGCCGTCGTCCTCTTCGCCGTTCGGGTACTCGACCGTGTAGTGGTAGAGCGGCGCACCGCGGCCGAAGTACTGACCGTACTTGCCGCGGGCGTAGCCTCCGCTGTTCAGCGGCTCGCGCTTGAAGGAGATCACCGGGGGCTTGCCCGTGCTCTTCGCCTTCCAGTCCGTGGGGTCGCCGCCGTCGAGCCACGCGCTGTGCGTCGCCTGCGTGCGGTCCTGCCACTCCCGCCCTGCCGCCGCGAGCCACTCGGCGTACGTCATGCCGTACCTGTTCGTGTAGGAGCCCAGGCCGCTCAGACCCCCGCCGCGTCCGGCGACCCACACGGCGCCCGCCGCGATCACGGCAAGCACGCCCCAGCCGATGCCGCCCGCCGGCCCGGCCTCGCCCTCGAGCGGGATGGGGGTCGGGACACCGCGATCGAAGCTGATGGGGCTGCGCGGAAGTCGCGTCCCGGTCCGCACGTTCACGCCGGCACCCGAGGGCATCGCGAGCGCGGTGCGGAAGGCCTGAGAGAACGCGGGGAGCGCGATGCCGAGATCGTCCGGCCCGGCGAGGTTCTGCCGGTACGCGGACATCATGTACCGGCCCGGCCGCAGGTCTCCTGCCACCGGGACGCCGTCGAACTGACCGCCGACGATGACCGAGGCCGCGGAGATCTCGACCGGCAGCGACGCGTACGTCCAGCGCCCGAGCGTCAGACCCGCGATGCGCGCCGCGGTCGCCGCCGCGATCCCGAACGTCTCGCCGGACACATCGGTCGCCCGGATGACGTGAACAAGGAACTGCGCAGTGGCCAAGGTCTAGCCCTCCGCCGTAGGTGTAGCGCGCGGGATACTCCTCGCGGTAGCCTAGGTGCAATCCCTGGGATTCCGGGGGTGCTGGAGACGTTGATCATCATGGCGACCAAGTGCGCGTGCCCCGCGGGGTGGAAAAAGACCGAGCGGCGTGGTCGAGGTAAGCGCCTCGTCGGGTGCATCAAAAAGAGCGGGGCGGGAAACGTCCTCCCCTGTGGCTTGCTTCGCTCTTCGCTGCGCTCGCTTTCTGCGGAGCGCAAGCGCGCGAAGAAGTCGTCCTGCGGCTGTGGAGGTTGATCATGGGGAAGTGCGTGTACCTCGTGGGCTACGGTCGGAACAGCGTGGCGTCGATGCACGTCTCGCTTTCCCAGGCGAGGAAGAGCGCGCGCTCGGTTCAACGGGGCGGGCAGTCCGAAGTACGCATCTTCAAGTCGTGCCGCACGGGAGACCACGTCTCGTCCGCCGTCATCGACGCACGTCCGAGACCTGGCGGGCGTAACAAGCGAACCGCTCGACAGCGGGCCGCCGCACGGCGTCGGCGCTGATCGATGCTCCCCCTGCTCGGCTCCGTGGTCGGGCTCTACGCGATCGCCGACACCTACTCGTGCTTCTTCGCTCGCCGGCACGCCCGGCGCGCGTACTACAGCCGAGCCCGTGAGCGCGCACGCGAGCTAGGCCTTCCGCTGCTCGTCGTCGGCGACCCGGACACGGGTTACATCACGAAGTACTTCGGCCGCGACTACGGCTGTGGGGACGTCTGCACCGATCTGAGCGGCTGTCCAGCATGCGCCGTGCGTCTGCCTGGCCGGCTCGAGGACGTGCTTCCGACGCTCGCCGCGCAGAGCCACGTCGTGTTCGTCAGCGTGACGCTCGAGTACGTGGACGACCTCCCGCTCTGCATCCGCGAGCTCGAACGAGTCGCCGCGCCGGCCGGGCTCTTCGTCGTGCGCGTCGAGCCGTACAGCTCGACGTTCTGGCTCTACCCTGGGGCGAAGTGGGTGCTGTTCAGCGCGCCGCCCGCGAGCGTGTGGCGGTACAGGCGGTACTAGGCCGCGCGCAGGCGCTTCCTCGACAGGATCACGCGCAGCTTCTCGAGCGCCTTCTGCTCGATCTGTCGGATGCGCTCTCGCGTGACCCCGAGCTGCTGCCCGAGCTGCTCGAGCGATAGCTAGTGCGTGAAGCGGCCGATGACGATCTGCTGCTCCCTGGGCGAGAGCTTGGCGATCGCGGCGTGCATGCGCGCGTTCGCCTTCGCGTCGTCGGCCTGATCTTCCAAGCTCGCGTCCGCGTTCGCGATGACTTCCATCAACGTAAAATCGCTGCTCTTGTCTTTGAACATGCCGTTTCCGCCGGACAGAGACACGTCGAGCGACGTCGGGATGTGCAGGAGGGCGAGGGCGTTGGCGACCTTCTTTGGATCGAGCTCTAGGAACTCCGCGATCGCGTCCGGGGTTGCCGGGAGCCCACGCTTGTAGAGCTCGCGCTCGGCCCTGCCCATGTTGGAGAAGACCTTCATGCCGATCTTGCTTCGGTCCGCGAACATCCACTGCCGGAAGAGGAAGTTCCGAACCTCGTGCCGGATCCACGGCTTCGCGTAGAACCCGAACGAGTCGGACTTCGTGCGATCGAACTTGTCCATCGCGTGGAGCAGGCCGATCATCCCCTCGTTCTTCGCGTCCTCGAGATAGAACCGACGCGCCGGTGGGTACGTGTTCACGACCGCGAGCACGAGCGGGATGTGGGAGACCGCCAGCTCCTCCCGCGCGGCGTAGTCGCGGTGATCCTGCCAGCGCATCACGAGCGCGAGCGCGTGTGCCTTCTGGTGCTGGCGCTGTGTCCGCACCGCTTCTGTGATCTGGCGTTCCATGACGACAGGAGACTACTACACTGTGACTACGGGTGCGAGGTGCGAAAGCGGCTCGGCGCGTCTATGATGGTGGGATGTCCCTCATGACGCTGCTCATCGTGCTCATCATCGTGGCCCTCATCGGAGGCGGCCTCGGGCACGAGCGCTTCGGCGTCGCGGGATGGTCGCCCGTGGGCATCATCCTCGTCGTCGTGCTCGTGCTGTTCCTCAGCGGGAGGCTCTAGCGCAACTTCGGCGCCTCGACCATGTCGGGGCCGGTGTTCGCGTAGAGCCAGCATCGCGGCGTCTGCCCGAGCTTGAAGTAGGCGGCGATCGTGTGATGCCCGTCGAACACCCACGTCTTTCCATGGAGCACGACGACGCTCGCGCGTAGTACCTGCCCACGGCGAATGTCGGCGATCTTCCGAGCGACCACGGCTTCGTGCACGTTCCGCTGTGTCGTGTGCAGCGCGCCCTCGCACTTCACCGGGCGCGGACTCGCTGGCCACAAGTCCGGCCATTCTCGTTTCGGATGAACAACGACAGGGCCGAGACTGGTCAGGTCGATCACGCGAACCCGAGGTCGGGCGTCGTCTCGCCGTAGACGATCCGGTGCGCGAGCTCCCACTCGGGCCACGTCGCGCCCGTGAGCGCGAACACGAGCTCGGGGGTCGCGCGCTCGCCTTCCGAGACGAGCTGCCAGGTGTCGATGATCTCGTTCGCGCGCTCGGGGGTCATGGCTTCTTCCGTCCGATGGTGTGCGACTCCTGCTTCACCAGGTGCGGTCCGATCGAGCCGACACGCTGCGCCGTGTGAGGAAGCGGAATCGGGCCGCACGGCAGCCCACGCTCGCACAGCGCGCAGGGCCGCGCAGGAGGTCCCGCGTAGATCATCGGGTAGTTCGGCGACGTCATGCCCCCGCCGTGCGCATAGTCGTGCTTCACGGCGCCGCACAGCGAGCAGTGGGAGATCGTGTCGAGCGACTTGCCCGGCGCGTCCTCGCCCGCCGAGAAGATGAACAGCCACCTGTGCTCGCAGGTCACGAATCCCCCTCGCACTTCGGGCAGCCGCTGTCGGAGCACGCTCTGCACTCGTAGTGTACGGCGTCCGAGCGGATATACACGACCGGGCCCTTCGGCGGACCTCCGAGGAAGTGCAGCACCTCGGGCCCGCCGGTGAGCGGGAACACGGTCCAGCGCGCTCGATTGAACGCGGTGAAGAAGAGCGCGCCGCCCAGGAACGAGAGTGCGATCGTGATGAACATGCCAGGCTAATCTAGCACGGCATCGAACCACTTCGCATACGCGTCGTCGGAAGCGTCGACCTCCTCTTCCACGATGATCATCCGGCAGCACAGCCGGCACTGCTTGTAGGCCGGGGGCACGATCCGCTTCCCGCACCAGCAGATGTCCGAGCGCAAGCAGCCCGGCGTCTCGCACAGCTCGCCGACGCAGCCCTCGCACACCGAGCGGCTCACGGGTGCCTCTTCTCCGCCGCGTCGTTTGCGTAGCGGTTGCTGGTGCGGAAGTAGCGCTCGCGCTCTTCTTTCGTCGCCGGGCGAAAGTTCATGCAGCCGCAGGCAACGCACCTGTAGAGGTTGTCGCCCTGCATCCGCTCGCAGCTCGTGCAGACCTCGACACGTCCGCCGCTCACGGCTTCCGCACCTCGCGCAAGATCACGTACGACTTCGACACGACGTACTCCCCTCGCGTCGTCGAGCGGGCGTGCTTCGGGATCGTGAGCACGATCCCCGGGCGACCGTCGAACTCGGGCGTGCCTTCGACCGCGCCGACGTTCAGCACGTTCGGGTTCGTGTGGCGGTCTTGCGGGTAGACGAACAGGTAGACGGTCGACTTCGAGAGCGCGACGACGGCCGGCGCCCAGACGTTGAAGGCGTCCTCGGGTAGCTCTCCCCTGGCCAGTAGAACGCGCGTGGGCCCGGTCGTGAGCAGCTTCACGAAGGTGACTTCGGCCTCGGTGAGCGGAGTCATTCCCACTTGAGCCCGCCGTTTTCGTGCGAGCCGCAGTGGTTGTTGTCGAACTGGCAGCGCTCTCCCTTCCACATGCTCTCGCAGCGCTGTGCCCCGCCGACGGTGGTCCAGGTCAGATCGGGACGCGTCGTTTTCCCCGCACGAAGGTCGTGCCGCGGGCACCTCCCGAATCGCGATGCGCTGCACGAGTTGCAGATCGACTCGTTCCTCTCCCACGTGCTCGCGAAGTCGCGATGCGGAGGGGTGTGATCGCGGCCGAGAAGACACCGAACATCGACGCACGGGCGGAGGTGGCCGTTCTCCTCGTTCTTGAACCCGGGGAGGAACTGCACGCCGACGGTCGGCACCGCGGCCGGACGCCAGCACACGCCGCAGTGCTGGCAGGCGTGCGTTGCGTGGGAGATCGTAGCGAAGTCGCCTTCGTCGATGTGGCGCTGATCGCAGCTTGGGCAGAACAAGATCATGGGGACGGGCGCGGCGGCGTTCTCGGCGATGGTCTCGTACGCGATCTCGACCGTGGCGATGAGCAGCCGCACCGTCGTGCGCAGAGCTTTGAACGCCCCGACGACGCTCTTGTATGGGATCCCGTCGTGCAGCGGCTCAGCGAGCTGCGCCTTCGCCTTCTTGAGCAGAGCCTTGATCTCGTTGGTCATCATCGCACCGGCGTCGTCGTGACGTGGAAGAAGGAGCACACAGGGCACTGATAGACGGTCGCACCGCGCCAGAACTTCGCGGCGCGCTCGGCGTCGAACTTCGTCTCGTAGTTCTTCTTGTTCGCGCACGTCGCACGGGCGACCTCGGCGCGACGTCGGTTGCGGGTCTCGTCAG
>ERZ1292637.1232-Hain-H14-01um-R3-1232-length-11272-cov-7_pt1 | contig 11272 bp, 11 predicted proteins | sample MGYA00564405_ERZ1292637 | MGnify/ENA primary metagenome ERZ1292637 (study PRJEB36523, sample SAMEA6512645) | groundwater metagenome | collected 2019-01-09 | study: AquaDiva: Metagenomics assemblies of 32 groundwater samples | reverse complement strand
TCGTCACTGAAACTTCCGCACTCGGACACCAAACATCCATCTACGGCGCGATGAAGTTGGCAAGCGAGTCACTGATTGAGGCGTATTGTGAGGGGTATGGATTGCGCGGAGACATCTTTCGCTTGGTCTCGGTGGTAGGTGAGGGCTATCGACACGGCAATCTCATGGATTTCTATCAACGCCTAAAAGCCGATCCAACACAAATTCGAGTGTTGGGAAGCCTTCAACAGAAAAAGTTCTATATCTACGCGGGCGATGTGGTCGAAGCGATGATGTGCGCCGTCAATAAGCACCAAGTTGAACATCCAGGCACAGAAATATGGAACGTCTCACACGAGAGTTTTAGTACCATTGACGACTCCATTGACGCCGTGTGCAACGTGCTCAATATTGATCCAGAGCGGCTGGACGGAGGAGATAAGTGGACGGGCGATTTACCAAGTCTTAAGCTCGGTACTTACAAACTTGGTACGCTCGGATGGTATCCTCGCACCTCCATCCACGAAGGGATGCGCCGCACGGTAGAGTCTTTTGTCGAGAGGGGCTTATGAGGATCGCAATTACCGGCGAGGGGACGTTGGCGGCGGCCACGCGGGCAGGCTGTGCGTCGTGCTTCACCGTTGTTACCCACGGTCCTATAGACTTACTGTGGATATGTGAAGATATGCCGCTCAACTCTACTGCCGCTGAGTGGTTCTTTGAGCGGATTGACCATTATCTCGTGCGGGAACCCTTCAAGACGCCCGTGCTGATCTCCTCGCAGATTCCGTTGGGCACCATCGTTCAATTGGAACGGGAGCACCCGGAACGCTCATTCGCCTATTCGCCCGAGAATTTGCGTGTGGCGACAGCAACCGAGGACTTTGCCCATCAAGCCCGTATCGTGATTGGGCGCCGTAATACGTTCCACGATTCGCTCTGGCACACGCTCGTCGCCCCCTTTACCTCGCGGCTCATCCTCACCGATCCCGAAACCGCCGAACTCATCAAACATACGCTCAATGCGTTCCTGGGACTGCAAATTGCGTTCATCAATGAAATTGGACGGATTGCTGTCAAAGCGGGCGGGGATATGACAACGGTAGCCGAGGCACTACGCACGGAGGATCGGATTAGCCCGCGTGCGCCGTTGATGGCGGGGGCTCCCTTCGGCAAGGGGCATCTGGCACGCGATATTGTCGGACTGACACAAACGGCAAGAAACCAACAGCTTTACACGCCAATTCTCAGCGCGATTCTCTCAAGTAACAACGCCTAATTCATCAACATCACACGCCAACTCGACCCCGAGACGACTGACACAGCCGTTCCTGAGACCTCAGATCGCAGTGTGAGTTGAGCCGTCCCGCCTGTCGCGCCCGCAAACACAAAGCCTTTCCCAATCGCCATTTGCCCGCCCGCGCCCGATGAGAATGAAGTTGTCGGGAGCACGGTATTGGCCCCATCCGAGATGGACGAACTACCGAGCAGGGCGCCCGACACACTGAGTGGCGAAACGTGCTGAAATCCCACCTGTGTAACACCAGTAGACACATCAAGCGCGAAGGCGAGGCCGCAAGTCGTCGCGGCCGATGTCACCAACCCCACAAAATCCACCTGGTAGGCTTTGTTCGCCGCGAACGTAAACACAAACCCCGTCACCGCCGCCGGTCCTGTGGACGACATGGAGAAAGTTGTCGCCAGCACAAACTTGTGGGTGGAAAAGCTATCAATGCCATCAGCCCCCGTAGGCCCGGTAGGACCCGTTGGCCCGGTTACACCATCAGCCCCAGTCGGTCCGGTGGGTCCAGTGGGTCCGGTCGGCCCCGTAACGCCCGCCGTTCCAAGATCCCCCGTCCGACTGAACTCGATCGTGCAGGCTTCGGTATCCGATGGCAACGCTCCACTGATAAACGTCACGCCGATCTTGGTGTAGCCGGCCGCATCCGTCAGACTATCGATTCTCCAGACGTTGACCGTCGCATCAGCATTGGCGTTGGACTTAACAACGAGATAGCCCTTGATCGTGCTGGTGCTATCGTCCCATGTGGCAACGAACGCCGATACATCTACACCGCCGACATCCAGATCGTCAATGAAGATTTGCGTTACTGAACCAATCGTAACGTTGTTGTAACGGAAGATTCCTTGGCCGGGGTCGCTATCGGTCGTAGTCGTGCTGAAATTGAAGCGAAGACCGCCTTTATCGCCTTGGGCGCCGGCCCTTGTCGGGCCTGTTGGGCCTGTTGAACCCGCTGCGCCAGCCGCGCCGGTTGGGCCAGTTGGGCCTGTCGGTCCCGTGGGGCCTGTAGGCCCGGTGGGCCCAGTGACGCCTGGCGCACCTGCTCCGCCGGTTGCTCCTGTAGGGCCGGTCGGGCCGGTTGGCCCTGTGGGGCCGGTAGGTCCAGCGCCGCCTGCCACCCACGTATAGGGAGACGTGCTCGTACACAGATTGAGTGAACCTGTGGCGGTTTCGCTCCAAGTCCACCCAACATCGGCGGGCGCCCCAGTCGGCGTGGCAACCGCAATAATATGATGACCGGCGATATTCATCTTACGATCTCACGGTCGAAACACACACGTAGTCATACACAGGCGTAACAATTTTGCGCCACGGCGCTCGCCACGACCGCGTAATCGTATTGTCTACAACGACCTGTTTAACGCTCACGTTAAAAACGATGCTACAGACCATGCAATGAACAATCGCTGAGGACGATCGCGCAATCATTTCAGGAAGATGCACCCCACACCGCTGAGGCGTAAATGCCGTCTGACAACTCGGGCACGAAATCATCGTCATCTAGGGCTCCGTCGCAAGAACTTGAACTACGCCCGACGTAAATCGAACACACCACTGTTGTTTTCCCGATTCGTCAACTCGAAAATACGTTTGTGGGTGCGCGTTTGCTGCCGGCTCTGTGGCAACGGTGGAACCTACGCACACAACATTTCCAGCAAGCGATGCCGCAAGTGTTTGCTTAATCACTCCATATAGCTCGTCTGAGAAAATGAGTGAATCATTATTGGTAGCCCACAAAAGAGATTTAGCCATTAGAGCACAAACCCCGCTTGCACCGCATCGCGCCGAAACATCTGCACGGTTTCGAGCGAGTAGTCGTCGAGGTTCTTGTTCGCCAGATCCAACTTGTGGAGCAGGGGTGGTGTAATCGTGATGATTTCGCAACCTACCGCTTCAGCCTGGTAGATATTCAGCGCCTCGCGCGGACTCGCCCACAGCAGTTCAACATTGGGCTCTGTTGCAGTCCATCGCTTCGCCGCTTCCATAATTGGAATAGGATCGCGGCCCGTATCGGCAATACGGCCGGCAAATACTGATACGATCGACGGTGGCCCACCCATCAGTTCCCAACACACATTACGAACTTGATCGGCCGTCATGACCGCCGTGACATTGAGTTTGATCCGCTCCTCAACGAGTCGTTTGATGAGAGGGATGGACGACTCACGCCGAGTATTTGTGATAGGAATCTTGACATAGACGTTTGGCCCCCACGCCGCAATCAACTTCGCCTGCCGTTCCATCTCGTTGAACTCATCTGAGAACACCTCAAACGAGAACGGCCGATAAGGAACAGCCGCAAGAATCTCACGCGCAAATGCTTCATAATCCGTAATCCCCGCATTTTGCATCAGTGTGGGATTGGTCGTGAACCCCTTGATGCGCGGATCTTTGGCCATCTTGAGAATTTCCTCATGGTAGGCCCCGTCGGCAAATAGTTTAATCCTCATAATCCCATCCATCTAGCGCGGTCCGGCGTTCTGCGCGCCCTCGCCTATTCCCTTTGGCTCGACATCCTTGGTCGATTCGTTGTTGGAGTTCTTCATCGCGCGACCGGCTCCCTGCATCGGTGGGGCGGGCGCAGTCATCGCCATCTGCAACTGCGCCTGCTGCATCATCGCTTGCTCAATCTCGGTGAGATGTTGCGCGAGCAAGGACTCCATCTGCGGCTTGGTCGTCAGTAACTCCCGCACGGTATCGCCGTTGGCCCACTTGAAGAACTCCTGCCGGTGGATCATGGCGTTGTACCATGGATGCCACTTGAGCGGAGTGGCATTCAAGATGGAGGGTGCAGGCGATAACGTCGGTGCCATCCCCGTCATGGGATCGGGCACGGGCGGCGGCATCTTTGACACCTGTTGCACATACTGTGCTTGTTCGGCCTCGGCGGTCTGCATAGATTTCTGTTGCTCGGCCTCGTTCTGCGTCCAATCCTCAAATGCTTGCTGCTTCTGGAGTGCTGCCTGGATATGCACATCGAGGGTGGGCACCATCTTGGTCAATCCCATCAGTTTCAGACCCTCGTACTGTTGATCGGGGTCTTGCATGTTCACCATGCCGAGCTGGGCGGCGTGATCCAATCCAGCACGCATCCCGAGCGTCGTTTTCGGCACGTTGCTGCCATCTTCGACCACCACCGACACCGACCCTTGGAGTTGGGCACGCTTGAAGTTCTGGAATGTCCATTTCTTGGCGGGCGAAAGGGTCGCTTTAGTGAGATCGTCCGGCCCGAACTCCCGCTCCAACTCCAGCGCGAACTTGAACCACTGTTTGTACGCTTCCCCGCGCGAGAGAAACACCGACGCAAACCGCGAGCGCGACTGTTCGACCAAGAGCTGCATTGCACTAAAGGCTTCGACGTTGGGGGGCTTAGCGCCCTTCATAATGTCGAAGGTGCCAGTCAGTTCTTCAAAGTCCTTTAGATATTGCTCACGGATGGTAAACAGCGATGGATGCGGCCCCACCCCTTCAATCCGCTCGGGCTTAGCCGTCCCACCAAACGCCATTGCGTTCCACTCGATGATCAAGCCGGGCATCCCTGTCACCTTCGTGGGCTCGGCGCCCTTCGGGATCATCCACACCGGATTGCTCATGCGATTGACGGCGAGCAACACCGATGAGTCGAGCTGGTTGATCTGATCTTGCTTTTGGATCACTGGATCGAGCGGGCCTGACGCCAGTACACGTCCGCCCACGTGTTCGTACCCGGCGTGAGCAAACGTAAACAACGGCTTGCCATCGGCGTCTTTGTAGGGCAATGGGCCGGGGAGGCCCTCGGTATCCTCCAAGTGAATAACCACATCACCTTTTTCGCCTACGACCCTAAATACTAACCCATCAGGATAGGCATCACACGGCTTGTACCACACTTCGTATTCGGCGATGCCATCCTCGTTCTGCTGGCCTCCTATACCGCCCGCTAGATATGACGGCGACACGCCCATATCGTTGTACTGCGACAACGATTTGAACAGCGAGAGCGATTGGTCGTTGGGGGACTTCTGCCACGAGATCGTTGAGGCAATGTCTTTCAACTGTGGATGGTTTTCGTAGTACGTTTTGGTGCGCCAACGCAGCCGAACAACGTAGGGAAGATCATCAAACCGCACGTAATCATTAGGGAACGCGAGTTCGAGCGGTGAGAACGCAAGCGTGGTAGGTTTACCAACCGGGCGTTGATTGAGTATCGGTTCTCCTTTGTCATCCAGAGCCGACTCAAACTCCCGTTCGCCGCAATCAGGGCACACATTCCCCGCATCCCCAATCTCGCTCGACCGATATTCGGCCCCGCACGCCACACACGCCTCGGTCGGGTCTTCAATAACGCCGTGCTTGAGATCATAGTCCACGTATGAGTGCAGAAACGCATTGCCCGTCACCAACAACCAGTAGTCAAACTCGGTCTGCACCTGGTTCATCACGTGGGTTTCGTGCAATACGGGCGCGAGTTCGTCGGCGGTGGCGGCGGCTGAAACATTCTTTGGATCGGCACCGTTGGGTCTCGCATTCACCCCCAATCGGATCGAGGTAAACATCGCCCGAATCGCCTGCACCGTTTCCTTGCACTTGTTCGTGACGGGGCGCGGCATCCACTGTGCCATGCGCTTGTCGCGCCAGCCGTACGCCGAACTGTATTCAATCCACTGCCGCCCGAGTACGTAGAGGATATTGCGCTTCCATTGGGTTTCAAACACCAAGCGCGTGTCAATACACTCTTTGCGAATGCGTTCCCAGAGTTTCTTGAGTTCGACGTCGTCGTAGGTGCCGAGCGGTTGACCTTTCTCTTCGGCAAGCGATGCTGATGTAGGCGCAAACGACGCAAAGAGATCGTTGAAGTTGGCCATGGCTCACTACTTGGAATAGGAGAGGGTGCCGTCAGGGTTCCAGCCGATGCCGAGTTTGGCGGCTTCATCGTCGCCAATGTCGTTGAAGTTGGGCAACTGATTCATTGGATTGGCGTCAGCCGCCGGTCGAGTGATTACTGGCGTGGGTATTCGCACGCCCGTGTAGTTGAGCAGCAGTTGTGCTCGCTCCATCTCTAATTGCGTCACGCGCACTCGGAGCCAATCAAGTGTCGTCATCAGCGCGGTATTCTGCTGATTGAGGACTCGCGCCTCCTCATGGTTTTTGATCCACTCTGCCCGAAGATCGTCATACGACTTACGCGAAATCCACATACACTCCCCCTAGTCAAATAGGCTACTGACCATACCGCCGTACATATCGCCCACTGGATAGCCCGGATCGTTCACGTCCAAATCCCTTTCCAACTGTTGCTTGTTGTACGCACGGATCCGCTCAATGTCTAACTTAGACTGCTCATCCAAACTGTTCCACCGAGCCTGCTCGCGGTCGGACATCGTGATCGCATCTATACTCGGCAACTCGGGGAATGCCATGCAGATATAGCGCAGACAATCCGGGTGCTCGTCATCACGCTTGAAAACGGTTTCAGTGTCGCGCTTCTGCCCATCCGTTTGATAGTTGTCGGCGTAGCGATACGTCCGCATTTGTTCAATGGTCTTGGGACATTTCGACCCGACGAAGTACATTTGCTTCGCGTGCAGCCACGACTGCACTCGTTGAATGCCAACCATGTGCTTGTTTTCGGCCGGGGCGACCATCACACCGCGCAATGCAAACTCGATACGGAGTTGGGCTTCGTTCTTGTTAGCTGCCCACAGGATGTTACTGAACCGATTGAGCTGAAAGCGCGTTTGAATCGTGCTTAGATGGGTAACATGGGCCTGTCGTCTCTCCAAGTACTCATCCACCACGACCAACCCAGTCGGCGTCACCACGACCATGTTCGCGCCGAACGGATGATCCGCACCGGAGTCCAATCCGATCAGGATTTTACGAGTCGAATCAATGTGCGGCCATTCGGGGATGTGTTTGCGAACGGCCTCTTCCTCGGTTTGGTCCCGAGACGCCTCCAACACTTGGGAATCAATCGCCTGACCGTAAATAACACCAGTAAAATTGACATCGTCGCCCTCGTACTCAGCCGCGAAGACATCGGGCGGCATCGTCAGCCGCGCTTCTTCCACCTCACGCCGCAGCACGGCCGATTGCTGAAACAGCGGATTATCCAGCGTCTTGTACTTCGCGGCCCAGTAGCCGGGAACTTTATCTGTCACAGCGCGTTTGTAGAAGGTCTTGTACGTCCAATCAAACCCACCGGGCGAAGTGGTCGTGATGGCGATCCCGGCATTCTCGGCTAATGAGGGAGAGAGCACATGCCACGCTCGCTCGGCACAAAAGGCGGCTTCATCAATCCACACGCCGTTCAAGCCCTGGCCTCGGCCGCGCTCGGGGTCGTCCAGCGACCGAAATTGAACGACTGACCGATTTCGCAGCGTGAGTTCAAGATTGTCCTGATTCCACTGCTCAACCCAATCAACCGGAATGAGCCGAAGCAGGGCAGGCATTGTCGCGTCGTGTAGGATCTTGAACGTCGGTCCGCACACCCACCAGAGCTGACCCGGCGTAGAGAGCTCTTCGCGAACGCCGTGGGAGCCGGCCAGCGACTTGCCAGATCGTCGGCCCGCACGAAGATGCAGGCTTTTGAACAGACGCGGAAATGAGGTGTTGTTTGTGTGAGTTTTCCAACACACGGGGCACTGGAGTTCTCCTGACTTGGGGGATACGATGCTCTTGCACACCAAGCACTTGCGCAATCGACGCGCATCTTGCATTGCCAGAAAATAGGGATTGTGCAGTAGGGGTTTGTGAATGTCGAGCCCACACCCCGGCGGCAAGCGACGGCCCATTATTGAACCTGAAACTCCAACGTATCCCAACCCTTTTCCCACAAGGTGTTCAAGCGGGCAAAGTAGGCTTGGTAGGCGATAGCGGCGGTTTCCAGCGAATATAACTCAATCGCCCGTTGTCGAATCGCTGCGCGGTCGAGCGTATGCACCTGTTTGATAGCATCCACAAACTCACCGAGCACATTGCACCGGAATCCTGAATAGCCATGATCCACCGTTTCGGTGAACCCGCCGCAGTCGGTGCTGATGATTGGTGTTCCGCACATCTGCGCCTCGGGCGAAATACACCCGAATGGTTCGATATACAGGGTTGGACAGATCAAGGCTTTCGCCCGCGCCATGACTTCATTACGTTCGACTTCGTGGATGGCTCCCAAGTTCTCGCCATAGGTAATCAAATTGGGATCGCCATGTCCGATGAGTTTGAGCGGCACGCCGGCCAATCGTGCGGCATCACAAACCACGCTCAAACCCTTCCTGGGTACGAACCGGCCCACATAGCACACATAGTCCTCGGGCTCGCGAACGGGAAACTTCTCGACCTCAAAGAACCCCGGAATCACGTCGTCAAAGAAGCGCACATGGTCAATCGATTGCCTACCGTAACAGAGGTGTTTCCACGCCTGCGACTGAAACACACGATAGGGTGAATAGTTCCCCACATACCCAATCGAGTACTCCACCACCATCAACTCGGGGTGTTGCACGACTGCGGGGCCTTGTGATCCACCACCAATCGTGCAGATCAGATCTCGCGGTTGTTTGCGTTTGCCAATCTCCGTTGCAATGCGCCCATTGGCCAACCCCCACAGCGGATTGTGGGCTTCAATGAGTGCGTGCTGGTACTGCATCCCACCCTGATATTGCTGTTGCTCGGCCTTGGTGACGATGGTGACGAGTTCGTCGCACGGCGCCTCGTTCTCTTCGCCCGCATACAGGAATACGGTGTGCCCTAACCCTTTGAGTAGTTTGGCGAACCGCATCGTCATTGTGCAAAACCCATCAAGATCGTATTCCTTGGTGGTCTGCACGTTCGGCAGCGCGAGTAAATGCACCCTCACGAATCCCTCCCCTTCGATCTATTCGTTGTCTCCTCGATCGGTCTCTACTTCACCCTCAACGTACGCCGGTACACCCCCGAACGCCCCCGGCCGTGGTACAACTTCTCCCGAACTTGGCATCTCGATCTTGACGGACAACACGTTCATCGCCGGCAACGTCTGCTCCTTCGCTTGATCAAACTTCTTGAACAGATGACCCCTCGCCATCTCCAGCGTGACTTCATTGCGGACCTTCTTGTTCTTGCTGTCCATCATCTCGTTCAGATTGCGTATGACTTTGTGAGACAGCTCAAACTCAACATTGTCTTTCGGATCGGCGAGCAGAGAGCCATGTTTGCTCACGAGCAGACCCGCACGGCCAGCCCGATACAGATATTGCTTGACCGAACTGGGCTTGATGTGGAGTTCGGCGGCAATCTGCTCAGTCGTGTAGCCGTTGGCGCGCAGGGCTACAATCGCCAACGCCTTCTTGCGGACCAACGAAGTCTTGGCCAGCTTGAGCATGGGTTTTGCAGGCGATGGAATGGAAGGGGATTGTGCTATCTCGGCAGACCCCGGAGGGAGGGACGGGGTTGTCGCCGCTACTGTAGAGCCGCCAGATGTGCCGGGACTCATCAAGTTGGGCGACCTCGCTGGTTTAGACACATTCCCCTCCCGACGACAGTATAGCATATTGGCATGGAGTTTGCAGAGGGTGTAAATGGACGAGAACCCCGGAAAATGACTAGCAGAACTTCCAGCTATTTAGCTGAGTCAGAACCGGCCAACTCTCGTCCAATTGATTACTGTAGGCCGCGACCAACGGGAGCGGCCAAGGCGGTTTCACACATGATGAGCATCAATCGTCGATCGTTCTTTGGTGTGGTGCTCGGCGGATTTGCTGCCGCTGTTGCACCGAAGCCCGCCACCATGTACTTGCAAAATGGACCTCGCGTCTTCTTCGGAAACGGTGCAGAGTATTGGATCCCAGAACGCCTAACCGATGGTGACTCAGAATATCCTAAAACCACACTCGGGAGGCGAACGGCATTAGAGCATGCTCATATGCTCGGGTACATACCTAGAGACTCTGTATAACATGCCCGACACCCCTGACGATCATTCGGCTAAGCGGCTCGTGGTCCGAGCGGCCGATGGGAGCACGGGGATCATGGGTCTGATGCTGCCGCCGTTCCCGTCGTCGATTGCGACTACCAGCGGCGCAGTCCACCTCGTGCGGGTGATGCCGAACTACGTGATGTATGCCGAAGAGATTGCCGCTCATGAGTAAAACCGAGTTCCTGATCATCTTCGGGCCGCTCATCGCCATCTTCTTTATTGCCTTTTGGGACGCGTCGTGGTAGATGGGCTGGCATAGGTGCTGCCGATGCAAGCACTTACGGCGAAACTGTCTCCCGTGGGCCAAACGTGGGCGTAGGATCGTATTTGTCTGCCGCCGCTGCTATCGTGCGAAGACCCAAGTGCTGTGAGTGTGCCATCCGCGTCGGACTGCTCGTACAATGGCTCTCAGGCGCCCACAACGCCTCTGTGTGCCACGATTGCGCGGTCAGGTGGGCTTACCCCGCCTATCTGCCTGAAACCTTCCCACCGGCCCTTTGGAGCCGTTATGCGCGATAGACCTAACGACCGTGTGCATCGCCGAGTAGCCGCTGCCAAGCTCGGTAGACCACTCAAGCCGACTGAGGTAGCGCACCACCTCGACGAAGACAAAGCGAACAACCAAGGGGCCAACCTCGCCGTTGAATCACGTAGCAATCATACGATCCGCCACAACCAAACCCGCCAGCTCGGGCGGCTCCGTGCGGCACTCCGCATGATCCGCGAGCGGTCGAAACTCTACTAGTTAAAAATTTTTGTATACACATCGTCTACACGACCGCCCCTAACCACTTTCAATTCAATAATTTATCGAGCAGTGGTCGTTCCGCCCCATCGACCCATCGCACCGCGGGGCCTCCCCCACCCCACTGGGCCAATCGAGCGCGCAAACACTTAGTACGCCTAACGATCTGTTAGTACCCCTAACCCCTTTACGCCGTAAAGCGCCGACGTGCGCCGGTAGGCTCGAACCTTTGATCGCGCAGTCGGCCGATAGGCCGGCATCTATCGCGGCGCATAGGGCGCACGGCGGTACGCGCAGTCGGCGCACCTGGCGC
>ERZ1292637.664-Hain-H14-01um-R3-664-length-17936-cov-7_pt1 | contig 11293 bp, 23 predicted proteins | sample MGYA00564405_ERZ1292637 | MGnify/ENA primary metagenome ERZ1292637 (study PRJEB36523, sample SAMEA6512645) | groundwater metagenome | collected 2019-01-09 | study: AquaDiva: Metagenomics assemblies of 32 groundwater samples | reverse complement strand
CAAATACGCGGGTGTGAAGGTGCACCTCGACGGGGATGAGGCGGGGGCATTCCTGAAATGGGCGGATGGAAAGTGGTCTGATGACCCCAACCCAAGCCTGATCAAATTCGCGTCCAAGCTTGGGAGGAAGATTCAGCGTCTCATCGAAGAAGTCCCGAACCTTCTCGAAGATCGCACAGAGGATCAAGTGAAGGAGGCTCTTGAGGGGGATGCCGAGAAGATCTCCAAGCAACTTGCCGCCCTTAGTGGTGGGAAGGACTGGAAGAGGGTGAAATGATGAGGGAATTCATTGTCGTGTCATCACGGAGAAAGCAACATGTTCGGTTTTTGAGAGAGTCGGTTACATTCCAAAGATGGTGTTCTGTTTGTAAAGATTGGGTTTGTGCCGGGATCAGACGGAGGTCGCGGAAGAGGATCCGTGCGGTTTTGAAGAGGTTAGGGCCGCGACCGGCTGTCGTGCAGATTGGTTGCACTACATTCCGAAACCCCAAGCTCCTCGCTTACGCCCGGGAGTGGGCATTTCATGAGAAGGCAAAATGAAAGGCTCTACACCCAATCGTGGGGGGATGATCTGCTTTAACCGCGCGGGGGAGGTTTTGCTAGTCTCTGCTCTGGGCAAACCCAACATCTGGGTCTTTCCTAAAGGGCACATTAAGGAAGGCGACGATTCCTGGCAAACCGCTGAGCGCGAAGTCGAAGAGGAAGCTCGGATTCACGCGGTAGTTGACATGAGCGAGCCACTCGGAACGACTTCTTACACACTCCCCCCGGGTGAGGAGGTTGTGGTTGAGTGGTGGACAGGTCTTGGGGTGAGAGAATCCTCAAGTGGGGATGAAGTTGGTTGGGACTTCTGCGACCGTTACCGAACCGCTCGGTGGGTGCGGTGGGAAACTGCTCTTGAACTGCTCTCCTTCTCAGACCACAGAAACTTGCTCCGCCGCGCTATCTGTCTACCCGAAATAGAGGAGGGTGGGGGAATTGTGACTTTGACTAATCCCGAGGAGGTGGATTAAAATGGATAAACTGGGTTGGACCTACCCCACAGGGGTGTCTTCGTCGTCAACGCCAACTGAAACCGCTACAAAGGTAACTGTCAAGGATCCCCTCATGGAGATCCTACACCTCATGGATACAGTCATCTTCACACCCGAGCGTAGGGCGGCAGAGGAGCAATTTCAAGTAGCTCAGAGGGCGATGATGCTGATTGAAGAAGATATTGTTCAAGTGCTTGAACATATCCGGAGCCTCTACGGATATATTTTCTCAGCGACGTCTTCACACTCGAACATTCCAATCGTCCTCCGGTCTAAGCGAGGGGCACTCCTAGTGGACCAATACAAGTCACCCTACGAGGTGATAGTAAAGGACCTGGAATAAAATGACCTTGACTCAATGGAACAACCTTCCTGATAAGGGAAGATGGGATATCATGGTCGCCCTTCGCGGCCCTGATGCCCCTTCGCCAGAAGTGATGAAATGGTTCACCTCTTCAGTCATTCGTGGGCAAATGACCGAGGTGTTCAACTCTCATGGCTTAGTGAACTCGGATCTCCAACTCATAGTGCTTCCTACTGGTTATGGGAAGTCAAATGGATGGAACCGAGAGCACTTCTGCTCTCACATTCACACAGCGGTGGGGTGGCTAGGTCTGCCTGTCCTTACAGTCGAGTGTGAGGTATGGATCGACGCCATGAACCAACGCGATATTCAAGAAGCAGGTAAGAGGATAAAGCTTGCCGCGTCGCAGTTTCGGGCATACTCACCAGACGACTCCTGGATGGAGTCTATTCTTTATAAGCCCGAGCAGATGACGGAGCTGGTTCGTCATTTGAAGAAGAGGGCGGGGGGCATATGAGGACAGGAGAACAAGTATGCCACGAGTAGCCGCAGGTCCCTCGACAGTCCCTATGGATGCCGACATAGGGATCTACTCTTTTGGAGAGAAGGGGGACGTTACACCGAGAGTGCAGTTTGAGTTCGATTGCACTTCTCTTCGTGACCCAGCCGGGCAGAAACAGTTCGCTAACTTGACTGGCACAAGTGTGGCTGTTCGGGAGTGGATCAAGGCAGACGATCGTGTGAACGCGATCGTTGCCTCATGTCGCCTCCTTGCGAACGACCTAATCAAGCCAAAGCCGCGAACATCATTTGGCAAAACTGAGATGGTCCAGGTCTCCAAATGGCTCTCCTTCTCCTTTAAGGACTTCCATGGGAAGTGGGCGGCTCCTGCGATGGCGGAACTCGTCGCGGATGCCCTCGACCTCGACGGTTACAAAGTCACGGTAGTTCATTATGGTCTTCCTCCAAACAAGTAAAGGGATCGACCCGAGGTCGATTCCAGACCCGCCTCCCCGAGATGAGTGGTCACACTGCGTCGCGGTCCCTAGCTGGGTTATGCCTATGACCTACGCCGTGGGATACGGTGTCGGGGACGAGGCGGTGAACGGTATCGGGTTCACCGCCCTGGGTGACCTTCTTCTCTATCGAGTAATCACCGAGCAGGACCGGGACCAGTTTGCTCAGTTACATGGGATTCGAGAGGTCTGGATCGTGTTCAAACTAGATGAAGAGGGATGAAAGTGAAAAGCGCGAATCGAACTATTCAAGTCCAGAAGGCGACGAATCTTGGAGTCATGCCGTTGTTCATCTCCATGATGCACCGACACTTAGAGAAAGAGAAGCCGGTTGGGGTGAAAATCCCTGTCGCTGGTGGGGTGAGTTACTCCCTCCCAATTGACCTACTCTCCCTTTCAATCGACGACCAGTCCCTTCTTCGAGAGGTGTCGAGTGTCACGCTCACTTATCGAACCCCGTGAGGAGAAAGGGGAGGAGCACTTTACTGTTTATAGTGAAGGAGTCCCAGCTTCAATTGCTTACCTTCACTCCCTCGCTGCTCGTGGAATGGCGGATTATTACAACTACTCTGACCACAACGCCGCAGTATTAATCCGTATCGTTGACAGAGACCGAGAGCCTGCCCTGCGAAACGTGCGATCGGTTACGCTTCAATATAAAAGCGAGGAGTGATATTGACAACAACCTGCATCTGGTGTGGCTATGGCCCAATGTCATTTGCTGAAGGTCAGCTATTTCAGTGTTTTAATTGTGGGAATAAGCTTAGCACTTCCCGAAACCGCGACTATTCCCGAACGCAGAAGGGAATAGGATGGGTTGCTTTGCAAGAGGTCTATCCAGGACGGGTGCTAGAGATCAATCAGATCGCGACTGAGGAGAATCACCTTTCTAACCTCTCCTATCCGCTATTCGCGCGCCCGGCACCAAGCAAGCCACGACACGGATATATTGATTCTCGGGTGGTGAAGTCGGTGGAGGAAGCATCCGCCCTCCTCAAACAGGTCCTCGCAGATGATCCTGAAGGGGAGGTCATTTTTTGCCCATTCCTCAAATCGACTTGGAACATGATCTGGACTCCTGGATCACTTGTAGTGGGTCCGGGCCATGACGGGGCCACTGCGGGGAAGCGAACAATTACGATCCCCCTTGCTGGAGTAATGCCAAAGGAGTTTACCCCAGAGTTCCTTACCTGTTGCCGAATTGGGTCAGAGGAATGGCCCTTCGTAGAGGCGGTATGGCATAAGCAATTAGCACATTACATGTCTCAGGCAGCGGTCTTGACCCAGCTTAGAGCCGGGCCGAAGGTTAGCTTTGGAGGGGATTACATCCCCCACTCGGTTGAGGTAGAGGAGGTTGTTCATGCGGACCAAACAATGTTCAAAGATCGTGATTGGGAAGTTCTCGTAGATTCCCTCTCAGGAAAGGAAGGGGTAGTAATTTGGCACCCAAACGGAGCACGCACGGACCATTTCTCCATTCATGCCTTCACTCATAGAATCCCGATCCTCTACGGGAAAAACCCGCCTAAAATAGGAGACTTTCTCGAACAGCTTGAGGGGCAAAAAGAGGAGACATTCGACCCTCTCGCTATGTTAAGGGGGCTCCAAGTTGGGGACAGGTTCAAGCTCATATCATCAGGGAATCGACATAACACCGATTCAGCCGTTTCCTTCCTCCTCCTCGCGCTCCACAACGTGACAGCCTTGACTGGAGCGGAGAGCAAGTGGATAGGACTCGCGGCCGCGTTAATGCTCCGACTCGGAACTACCGCCCTCACAGGGGAAAGTCGTCATCTTCCGAGACCCGAAACCAAGCCCTCTCGCTCGACCGTCTATGAGAAGGTATTCCAGTTTAACCTCACTAGACAACGCTCCCGGGTGAATAGCCTCGTGAACATATTCCGCTACGGTTACTGGCCGTCGAGTGGTTATGGCGGCCCGAAGTGGGCCAACTGCGGGGGGGCACTGGTTGGGTTATTCGAGGCCGTTCGGATCTTGGCGAGGGACTCGTCACCCGACTCGGCCGCAGGGGTAGTGCGTGCCTTGAATGTCGCGGTCAACCAAGCCCATAACGGCGGGTGGTGGTTAAACAAGTTCGAGAACCAGGAGGCGTTTAAGCAGATCCAGGCCGCGCACATTCCTTGGATCCTTAATGCTACCCCGGTTGTGTATATCGGGGGGATGTTAATGAATAGGGTTAAGGAGGCCGACCTGGAGGCGTTTATCAAGAGGGTAGCTTGCTGGAAGGAGACGACGCTTCAACCACCAAAGGTAGTGTCAATGGAGCTTACCTACATTCTAGGAACGGATACTGCACAGGTGGTTATCTATTCCCGCTTACTACGGAAGTCGGGGAAGGCGTTAACTATCCCTATTGGGGAAGCGGTGAAGGGTTTAACACCAAACACACTGACACAGAAAACTTACGTCATCGGAACTAGCGACGGGTATAGGATCGAGGTTCGTCCGAGGAATAAGGAACGCCTTATCGTGTGGCAAGATGCCTCACTTGCGGAAGAAGCCGCGAAGATGAATGGTTTTTAAGGGAGGGATAGGAGCAATGCAAGCAATCGAAGCGAACGGCAACGGGGACGTGTTTCCATTCCGGCTAGAGGATCTTCTCTCGTGGACTGTCAGAAGAACTGACGGATCTGTAGCAGTGTTTCAACTCGCGGAAACTACACGTGAGGCCGCGCGGGTAAGGGGGGCGGTAGCGAGTAACCTGACCGATCCATATTGGAACCCCCGCATGACGGATAAGGAAACTACCAGCGTAGTGGCTAAGGTAGTGCAGAGACTCAGTCCGTGGTGTAGTCATACTCCCAACGTTGAACGACCTGTCGCGGTGTTCCCTAATCGGGAGGGTGGTGAGTTTTGCCTCTTCGTAGGAGATCAGCTCGGGGCGGTGAAAACGGTAAACATGTTCGACTTCGTCATCGACGGCGGGAATGTAATTAGCGACTATCTAGCGTCTTCCTTGGGGGAGATCCTATCCGGGGACCGGGACTTGGTCGAAGCCCTACGACCCTTTCAGCTCCAAGCAAAACAGTCTCGAATATTGAAGGTCATGTGGACCGACCGTGAAGCCCCAGACGTGATCCCGGAGTTCTGGGTGGAGTTGAACAAACACCTCGTCGGTGACGTGATGACCTGTTGCCAAGGTGGGCATGGGAGGAGTGGGACAGCCCTAGTGTGCTTACTACTCGTAAACGCTCCCGATTACGACGCCAAGGACGCGATCATCCATCTCCGCGCGAACCACTGCCCAAGGGCCATCGAGTCCGCGGTTCAACACGACTACATCGACGACGTCGCGAGATTCCTCGAACGAGAGCCGAACGCGATCGAGGTGAAGAGTATTACCGACTACAAGGCGGCGTTTGCGAAAAGTGAGAAGCCGACAGCAGTGAAGTTCCGAGAGTTCCTCGCGAAGGAGAAGAAATGAAGAAGCAGTGGTTAGTAACAGCGCTCAACTATACACACGTCTGGATAGATCGTGTAGATGCAGTCTTAGACGCAGAGCGTCTAGCCCGCGACAAAAAACCGGCGCGCGTTTGGGTATTGGAGCTTACTATTAAGCTGGATACACCACCCCCACCCCTTATTTATGATCGTGCGGAGTAAACTTCTCCACAGACTCATGCATTTCCTTAACATGAACCACACCCACTTACGCCTATCACCACACCCTCACCACCCACACGGGATTGTGGTCGAACGAGTCTGTGACTGGTGCGGGGAGCGGTGTGGGGACGCGACTCATATGGAGACTCGAATTCGGAGGCGTCACGTAGCAGCTCGTTCCAGGCGGAGGCGAACGTGAGGAAGAGAGAGAAACGGGTTCGGGTGGAACTTAAACGGAGGGGCACTGACCGGTCGGGTTATGGTTGGGCGGCTAAACAGGCCGCGAAGAGACACCGTCGTCGTCGGAAGGGTCCCACGAAGGGTGGGGTTAGATGATGAAAGTGAGCTTCTGTTCCTGCCTCCATGCCTATCAAGACAAGGTCCTTGGCATCGGGCGGCGATGGTTTAACTGGGCTCCAGGAAATAAGCCTAAGCCGAGTTCGGCGACCTGGAACCGCTACCGTTGCACTGTCTGCGAGAAGGAGAAGGAGATCGTATGATCTCCCTCCTGCCGAAAAGGAAGTATCGTTCCAGGAACGCCTTTCTCCGAAGGGAAGGGCGGGAAAACCCTTCGCCCGCGCAGGCGAGCTTACGGACCGTTCTGGAAGAAGGAAAAAAATGACCAAATCAGTTCGAGCGGAGTTGAATCGGATCGAGAGGTTTCTCTTAAAGGGAGGGACTGACGCCATAGATCTATGGAACATCATGTCGGCATTGAGGGGACCCGACGATATTAATGGAGGGATTGACGACTCCTACATTAAGGAGAATACCACGGCTCCGATTCGCACCAAGGCGTTCCCAAACTTATCCAAGCGCGGAATGATATCAGTCATCTTTGCCTCTAGGGGCCAGAAAATTGACCTCCTCCGGAAAAGCGCAAGTTGGCATTTCAACGCTCACGTCTCTTATGCTGCCCAGGCGATCTCCCGGCGACGGGCAAGGAAACAGAGAAGAGTGGGCGCAGGCCGAAGGCCGTAGCCCACTAGCCCACTGGGTCGTAGGTCGAGAGCTTTTCCTGCTCCGCTTTTCCTGTCCGCTAGAGAGGAGGATACCATGAATTGGGAAGGATGTCAAGATGGTTGATCTATTCTTCATATCTGATACCCATTTCCATCATACGAATTCGTGGAAGGTGTTCAAGCGGGCTGACGGCTCACCGCTCCGACCATTCCAATCAGACGAGGAGATGGATGAGCTAATGGTTCAACGCTGGAACGAGACGGTATCTCCCTCTGCGCACATTTACCATCTCGGGGATGTAACTATGCACCGATCCTCGACCCAAGCGAAGGCTTTTGTGGTGTTCATGAAGCGTCTCCACGGACATAAACGACTCGTTCTTGGGAACCATGACCAGTTCCCGATTAAGGTCTACTTGGCGGCGGGGTTCGAAAAGGTCTACGCGACGCATGTCATAGACCGGGTGGTGTTATCGCATGTTCCTATCCACCCAAACAGCGTGGCTCGATTCCGGGGGAACATCCACGGACACATTCACGATGGGGAACCATTGAAACCGGTGTTGTGGTTCAAGACCGATGATCCGGGACAGGTCCAAGTAACTCCCTACGTGAACATCACCGTGGAGCATACTGACTACCGCCCCTTGACATGGAAGGCAGTGCTAGCTAGGCTCGCCGCCGCAGCAGAGACCGCGCTCGTTCTTCAGACATCCCCGCCCGTTCAGCAAGAACCCGTGCCTTCTCATGAGTGACTCTACCAACCGGCTCGGCAGCAAGGAGTTCCTGGATGAGTTCTTCGTAGCCTTGGTCAACTGGTGTGGTCCAGAAGCCGTCATCACTACGTTCAAGGTGGACGACGCCCTCCTCAATCGCGCGCCCAGTGTAGTAAAGGCCCTTCTTGGTCATTCGTGCAATGGCGTCCATTTTCGCGACGGTCGCACTGGAACCACGGTTATCGTTGATCGTGTCCGGGCCGGATTCAAAGTTCGGTTTCTTCGCATGGGCCACCAACACAAGTGCCGCAGGTTGGGTGACAGCGATTAGGGCATTGATAGCGGAGGTCATCTCTGTGTTGTCGTTCTCATTAGCTGAGTTGGACTCTTTCAAGGTGTCCACAATGACCACGGCGGGGCGGAGGGGCCGGATCGACTGCTCAAGTAGAGCAGCATGGTCCGGATTAAGGATGTCAAATGGCCATGTTCCAAGCGTTTCTCGGTCGGCCAAGTAGAACAGGTCCGATTCGATTGGATGACCTTCGGCTTTCAACGCTTCTAAACGTGCCGCCCAGAGAGACCTTGGAGTGTCTAGTTGGACATATACCACTGGCCCCACCACGGTCGCCGGGAAGCCCAGCCATGACTGACTTGCGCCAGTCAAGGCCAGGGCAAGCTGAATTGCCGCGTAGGACTTTCCTACCTTTGGGTCGCCGTAGAGGATCATCGAACCGCCCACAGGGAGAAGAGGCTTGAGGAGCCAGTTCTCGCTGGATCGTGGCAGGGCAAGATAGTCCGCCGCAGTGAGGATTGGTGGAGTGATTGGGAGAGGATACCACGGGAGGGGTTTGGATGTCAAGCAAGGATATACCGACGGGCAGCAGCACGAAGCTCTACAACCCTCGAACCATCTCCTTCGAGGAGTGGAGGGAATTTATGAGGGAGTTCATCTCCACGAATGAGGCGAGCGGAGCCGCCTGGGATGTGATGACCGCCTTGAGAGGCCCAGACACTCCCACCGAGCGGAGCGGGATGGGATCGGCTGAGTTCTCCAGGACACATGCTGCGCGTTGTAGCCGAAAGTTCAAGACGGTTGAAGTCATTCGAGCGGTGGCTTTTTATGGCTCAGTCGGGGGTTGTGCGAAGCGTCACACAGACGACAAGGTAGTTGTCCCGGCTTGGGATGACCACTTTAATCGGCATGTTCGGAGGGCCGCGGCTCGGCTCGGCCTCAAAGTAGAGGTGGAGAAGTGAGGGAGAGATCATCAAAGGTGGTGGTGAAGATATTAGAGTTTTCACCAACTGTGGACTATTCAATGGAAGAATCATGGATCAAAAAGCACGGATACGATCATGTCATGGGTTTGTGTGGTGATCGCACCTGCACCTATATCAGGCAACTGATCACCTTAAAGAAGATAATCGTAGGAAAGGACTATCTACGATGACACCGCTCCCCGAAACCTCTCCTCTTCTCACCGATCGAACTACAATAGAAATCGACTGGGAGTGTGGACAGAAGCGGTGGTGGTATAAGGAGGAAGGAGGGACTGGGATCGTTCCCAAAGAGGAGGCGATCTGGTTTCGCCAAGGAAGGGACTACCACGCCGACTTTGCAGACATTGCCCTCGCGGCTGAGCCTGAACTCCTTGCAAAGGAGATGATCGCCTGCTTTGAGGGGAAGATTCACGACACCACGGATGCATTGGTGCAGGAGGAACTGTGCCGTCGTGCGGGCTGGATTGCTGCGAATGCTCTCTACCTCGAACCGGTTACAAGGAAAGACTACCGAACACTCCTAGTGGAGCATGAGCTGGTCCTCGACCGAAGTCCGCTCTGGGTCGCGGTAACTCCCGACCGCGTCTTGGAGCGGATCTCGGATTCAAAGGTGATTGTCCGTGATTACAAAGGCGTCGGCGGGTGGGGGATTAGCAAAAGTTGGCTTGAAAGCTGGCCCTACGCTATCCAAATGCAGACTCTCATCTCCGCTGTGGCGGAGGAGTTGGAGAAGCCAGTCGGTTTTGCTCAGGTTGTGGGCCTCAGCAAGGGACAGGAGAAGTTTGGCCGACTCAACCACCCCTACGTTTGGGCCGGATTTAGTGAAGCTAAATCCGAATGGGTGCCCGCAGGGGAGGGAACTGGAAGAAAAGACTTGACACCGAGGCCCGTTTGGGAGTATCCTGACGGAATCCTAGCATGGGTTCGGAAACTTGGGCCGGAAGTAGCGTCTGCTCAGTTTGGCTTCTCGCCACCAATCTACTTGAACGAGAGGCTGCTCGGAGACTTGATCACCTCCCGAACGAGAAGGGAGCGAGAAGTCAAGGTCTTTCGGAAGCAAGCGACCGAAGATCCAAAGGCACGGGCGATCCACTTCGAGCCACGATTCAGTCGATGCAGGCCAGCAATTGGCGCTCCTTGCCCTTACCTCGCCGCGTGCCACAACGCGACGATAAACGCGGACCCGATCGGGTCGGGGTTGTATGTGGCGAGAACGCCACACCACGATATGGAGCGGTTGGAGAAGGGTGAAGGAGATGACTAAACCACCGCGCCCCGACGAGTTCTTTCTCTGGTGCGAGCGGTGTGAAGATTGGATCTACACCCCATCACACGAAACTCGGTGCCGACGGTGCTCAAGTAAATGGGCCGAGATGATGGATCCAGCCTCTTACCGAAAGGAAGGTAAACAAAACGACTAAGATTCTAAGCCAAGATGGAGACAGAGCAGCGGAGGTCGGCTCCCTCGTGGTAAGTTTCATCCTCGACGATATCGGGGTTACCCCCGAGGAAGGGATCTCTGGCCTCATGATCGCTACGTTGCTTCTTGCAGGAGAAACAGGGAACGCCCCCCAAGCCCTCGATGAGGCTGTTCGTATGCTAGATTCGGAGGAGAAGTGAGGGGCCGAACTATTGGACTCTACGGGGATACAGGCTCGGGCAAAACTACTCAAGGTGGAGCCTACGCTAAGGAGAAACTGATCAAGGAGGGAAAACGGACCCGATATGTAGCGGGCGACCTAGGAGGTTACGGCTCCATCGCTTCGATGGAGCGGGCAGGCTTCCTTGATGTGGTTTCGTTTGACGAGACCGCTGCAAAAGACCCGTGGTCTTGGGTCAATGACCAGACATCCGGGAAGAGTCTCGCAGAAGACATTGGCCTAATCATCTTCGACTCCGCTACCTCGATTTCCGAGGCGATCCTCAATGTAATCACGAAGACTCCTGGGAATGTTGGGCAACAGAAGACTCAACGATTCACGGTCGCATCAGGCTTGGTAGTGGGAGCAAACAACGAATCTCATTACGGTATCGTGCAGTCCTTCATGCTGGACCAGATCTGGCGCTCCACATGGCTCGCGGCTAAGGGGATTGACGTTCTCTGGACCTTCAGCCTGGATCGTTCGGAGAAGGCGGACGCCTCTCTCGTGGTCGGCCCGAAGTTGGCTGGACATGCCCTCACTCCACAGATCCCCAAGTGGTTCCAATACTTCTTCCGCACGGTATCGGTTCCGGTTCTCGGACAGCCTGCTAGACATCTCCTGTTTCTACAGGAGCAGCCGGACTTGAATGGCACAGGCACTTCCTTCGGGAACCCTCGATACCCGCTCGACGCTGAGACGGAATTGCCCGCCGTCTT
>ERZ1292637.1227-Hain-H14-01um-R3-1227-length-11349-cov-8_pt1 | contig 11349 bp, 9 predicted proteins | sample MGYA00564405_ERZ1292637 | MGnify/ENA primary metagenome ERZ1292637 (study PRJEB36523, sample SAMEA6512645) | groundwater metagenome | collected 2019-01-09 | study: AquaDiva: Metagenomics assemblies of 32 groundwater samples | reverse complement strand
CGGAAGCAACACCGAAAGAGATCAAAGAAACACCCGTAGCGCCCGCCGAGCCTCCCAAAGAGGCAAAACCTGCTACTGAGGCAGTAGCGACCCCCTCGACTGAACCCCCGGAAGTCGAGCCGGAGAAAGACAAAGACCCGGAGAAAGCGTCCCAAAGACGCTTTGAACGTCGAATTGACCGCGCCCACCGTGCGCGAGCTGAAGCCCAGGCAAGAACCGAAATACTGGAACGGGAACTCTCCGAGTTAAAAGCCAAGCAAGCCCCCGTAGTTTCTCCCTCTAAACCGAAAGTCACCGACTTTACCGATATTGGTGAATTCGAGACTGCGGTGGATAAATGGGCGAGAAGTGAAGCCCTGAGGGAACATACCGAGAAACAACGTACCGAAGCCTCCAAGAGCGCACAGTTGAGACTCGCGCAGGACTGGTCAGCCAAGGTCGAACGGGGCTATGCCGAGCACGATGATTTCGAGGAACAGGTGGGAAATCTTCAACCGACGACTCCGTGGGCTAGAGCGATCATGCGCTCGGAGAACGGGGAAGAAGTCGCCTACTACCTTGCGAAACATCGTCCAGAAGCGGAGAAAATCTTCAATCTCGACCCGGAATCCCAGTATCTCGAAATCGGCAAGATTTCCTTCAGGCTCACGCAAAAGGTGGAAGCGCCTAAAACCCCCTCTAAAGCACCCCCCCCGATTGCCCCCATCACCGGGGCCGGGTCGGTACCCGACGATGATGCGTTTAAACCGCAACCTCCCGAGGAGTACATGAGAAAAGGGAACAAGCTTTTTCGAGGCCGCTAACCCTTTTTAGGACATAGCGATGCCCAACGTAAATTTAACAGTTGATTGGATAGGCAACGAAGCACTCAGGTTGCTTCACGAAAAGGCAGCCTTCATTGGTACTATCAACCGGGAGTTCGATGATTCCTTCAAGCCCGGTTATGGAAATACCATCCGTATCAGGATTCCGTCCCAGTACACGACCCGTACCGGTCGGGTCATGGATGTCCAGGACGGGGTGCAACAGTCCACCAACCTGATCGTCGGTACCCAGTGGGGGGTTGATCTGAGATACAACTCTCAGGAAATGGCGCAAGACCTGGTGAACTTCCAGAAACTTCATCTGGAACCAGCGATGGCGCAACTGGTCTCCCGCATCGAAGCCTCCACCTTGGCTGCCGCAACTCAAGCCACCTGGCAGACGGTGGGTATTCCGGGTTCCGCCATCACCACGCTCTTGTATCCGGGTCAGGCACGGGCAAGATTAAACCAGATGTTGACGCCCAAAAGCGGCAGGGCGATCCAGATGGATTCGATAACGATGGGTGAAGTCGTGAACGGGGTGGCAGCCTATTTCAACCCCTCGAACGCGATCTCCGAGCAGTACCGGGAAGGTCTGGTGGCCCGTACCGCGATGGCGGACTACTACGAGAACGAGCGGGTGTACAACAACGTCAACACCTCGGATGTCACCGGCTGGCTGGACACCTATACCATCGTTGACGGAGACGTTGACTTCACAGTGAGCGGTTTCTCAGTTGCTCCGACGGCGGGGATGGTGTTTACCGTTACCGGTGGCGGCACGGGTTCGACTGTTCGGGTGTTCGCCTGCAATCCGGAAACCAAAGCAGCCTACTCTCATGCCATGCAATTCGTGGTGACTGCGGCAGGCACTACCAGCATTACTTTCCAGCCTGCGATTCGTCTGACCGGTGCTCGTAAGAACGTCTGCAATTCGGACGGTACTGACTTGACCACCACCGGCACGTTAATTCTCACCTCGATGATTAACTTCGTCGGCTCGATCTCTTCGACCTATCCGACGCCGCTGATGTACCATCGGGATGCGTTTACCTTTGCCACCGCACCGTTACCCTTGATGGATGACGCCATTCGTTGTGTCAACAAGAGCTACGATGGGATCAGCCTGAGAGTGTGGGAAGGCTCCGATATCCGTAACGACGAGAAACTGACCCGGATTGATATTCTGTGGGGATTTTCTGCGATCAGACCGCAGCTCGCTTGCAGAATAATCGGTTCCGGCACATAAAGGGACTCTTATGCCAACCTATGAAAGAATCGGCTATGGTTCTGCCGACGGTTCCCAGTGGGGTGGGGCGACTACCGAGCCTATCGGGTTTTATGGAGCAACCCCAGCGGTGTGCCAGAGTGTGGGCGCAAATCTCTCAACCGCCACCCATGCTTCGACGCTCATTTCCTCATTAGTCGTGGCGTTGAAGCTCTACGGTCTGGTGCAGGCTTAAAGGACTCTCATGCCAACCTATGAAAGATTGGACTACGGTTCACCGGACGGTTCTCACTGGGGCGGGAATACGAGCGATTCACTGGGGATGTACGGGGTTACTCCGGTCGTTCAATACACGGCGGTCGGGGCGGCTTCAACCTATGTGACTTCGTGGGCTTCCAGCGGGGCGGTGACTGGTTCGACCTTTGGATTTGCGACGGCGGCGGCGATGTCATCGTTTATCCTACAGGTCTCTACCATAAACACCGCCGGACGCCTGATCGGGCTCTGGGCGTAAATTACCCCCCGGTGTAGGAGCCGGGGGTTCTTTTTTGGAGGTTTGATGCCCCGTGTATCGGCTTGCGTATCGGTTTTAAACCAGCCCGAGCTGCTGAAACAAACTCTGGAATCCATCCACAAGCAGACCCTTTCAGACTGGGAATGCATTGTAGTGGATGACGGCTCGAACGTCCCCATCAAGCCGGTGGTAGATGCTTTTAACGACCCCCGGTTTATTTTCCATCGTTTCGAGGAGAATAAAGGCATCCCCCACGGGGCGAACTACGCCTACAAGATAGCCAAGGGCGACTATATACAAGCTCTCGGTTGTGACGAGTTCATTTCCCCCGAGAAATTCGAGCAACAGGTCTCCTATCTCGACCAGCACCCGGATGTGAGCTGCCTGTGGGGAGTCCCTGGGAACTCAACGATGGGGCCGGTCCCGATGTGGGAGATGTACGAGTTACGCGCCCACAACCGCTCACGGGAACACTGGCTGAAGTGCTTTCTCAACCTGGAAGGCGTTCCCATCGGCGGGGCTTCTGCCTTGTGGCGCAGGTCTTTGTTCGATTCCATCGGTTATTTCGATGAGAAGCTGACCGCCTTCTCGGATCACGAATGGTTCGTGAGACTGTTCGAGAAGCACAAGGGAGTCATTCTTCCCTTCCGCTGGATGAACGAAGTACCGGGACACAAGACGATTTGCACCAAGACCCCCGCTAATGCGGCAAAACTTGATGCCGAATACGCTTACGTTAGAAGCAGGCATCCGCTCCAGATTCCTGCGACCGACGGTTTAATCACCGTAGCGATCCCGGTCTATAAACACGCCAAGTACTTGAAGTCGAGTGTGGATGCTCTGCTTGCCCAGACCGAGCAAAACTTTGAAGTCCTGATTATCGACGATGGGTCAGACGATGACGTAGCCTCCATCGTCTCCCAGTTTACAGACCCCAGAATCTCGTTTTCAAGGTCTGAAACTAACTGCGGGCACATGGTCACTGTCAATAAGATGCTGAGTAAGGCAAAAGGTGAATTCTTCTGCTCATACTCGGCGGATGACACCATGAGCCCCGATTTTCTGGAAAAGTGTCGAAAGGCGTTTAGAGAAGATCCGTTCCTCGAATACGTTGCTTCCCAAAACGACTTTTTGAACGAGGATGGAACCCCATTTACCGCAGAGCATCCGCTTAAAACCATCGCCAAGGCCCAAAATCACTCGGTCGCGGAATGGCAGGAAGTCTTCAGGCGCGGGAATGTCTATTTTGGTATAGGTCTGTACCGCACTTCAGCCTTGAGGGAGGTCGGGGGCTGGGACCCCATCCACGGGGTCATTTCGGACTACGAGATGTATCTTAAATTGTTACCAAGATACAACTTCAAGATCATCGAAGAAGCTCTTACTCATACCCGGATTCACGGGTCTAACCAGAGTCTTTTATCTCCGGTCGAAGCAAAGAAACTCCCCCGGCGCTATTACGAGGCCCAAAAACCTTATTACAGACCGAGGCCGAAGATCATCATCGCCACTCCGTTCTACGAAATGAAGGGGTTTTCTCCCTACATCACTTCATTCGCAGAAGTCATTAGGCACCTGACCCTCATGGGCATTGACTGGCAGTTCATGGACTTGTCTGGAGATTCTTACGTTCACCGCGCCCGGAACTCGATGTGCATGAACTTTTTGAATGATCCCTACGCTACCGATCTGTTCTTTATAGACTCCGATATGGCGTGGGATGTGCAGTCTTTCATGGGAATCTTATTCCGTCCCGAGCCGGTGATTGCCGGTACTTACCCGGTGAAGAACAAGTGGGAGATGTGGACTTCCAAACCCCACATTGAGTCTCCCGAAAAAGATCCTCACTACATGGGGAAACCGCTACCCGATGGTAGCGCTTTACTCCAGGCGAATCAGCTTGCTGGGGGGTTTCTGAGGATCAAGAGGTCGGTACTGGAGAAGTTCATTGAATACTACCCGACCCACAGATATCACGATACCCACCCGATTCCGGAGTTGCAGACCGAGCAGGTGGAGTTCTTCACCGCCGGACTTAATCGGGAGCCGGAAATCCTTCTTCTGAAGGAGATCGAAGAGTTGATGGTGAAAGCCAATGGCTCAGGAGTTGATCTAATGCCTCTCAAGCCTAAATTCGATGCCCTCAAGGGCGTGAGGGATTTCATTGGAGAGGATTACTGTTTTTCAAATAGATTAAGAGAAATGGGAGTGGAGCTTTTCATCTATCCCAATGCGACGATTACGCACTTTGGGATACAGGGCTGGAGCGGAAATTTCAATCAGTTTCTTAAAGACAAGGCCGCTGAACAAGCCAAAGCGAAAGAGGCTGCCAAATGAGGGTGTGTATCCTCGGCGCTGGTGGGTGCTTCGGGCAGAACCTTGTCATGTATCTCTCGAAGTTCGGCTACACCGTTCTAGGCATAGGCCGTTCCCCGGTCAAGCCCGAGCCTTATTCTCTAGGATTCCAATACGATTACCGTATCTGGCACCTCGTAGACCAATTTGATTCGGCTTGGGAAGACATCGAGGGTTTCAATCCTGAAGTTATTGTCTCTTTCGCTGCTCATGCGGGTTTAGTACCTCAAAGCTGGGTCTACCCGGAGGCGTTCTATGCAACCAACCTTCTATTGCCCGTTAAGATTGCGAAAAGACTTGATAAGGGATGCCGTTACATCCACATTGGCTCCTCAGAGGTCTACGGATCGAACGATCGACCTGTTGGAGAGACAGCTCCGATTAGATGCGCAAGTCCGTATGCTGTCTCGAAAGCCGCAGCCGACCTCCACCTGATGACTCTTAAAGACGACAGAATCACCGTCATTCGACCCTCCAACTGTTACTGTCCCGGTCAGGCTTTGTACCGATTGATACCCAGAGCGGTGCTGTCAGCTATCTCTGGAATCAAGATGCCGCTCCAAGGTCAGGCCCAGAAGTCCTATATGCACTCGGAAGACTTGAGTTCAGCCATCGAGCTTCTCCTGAGAAACCCGCAACCTGGAATCTTCAACGTCGGTCCCGAAATCCCGATAGGAATACACAAGGTTGTTGATCTGGTAGCCCAGGCTTTTGAGATGGGCCTGGAAGACATCGCAGAAGTGAAACCGGGACGTTTGCATGAAGACCAGTGCTACTGGCTCTCTTCCGAGAAAATCATGAGGCTGGGCTGGAAACCGGTGATCTCTTTAGGTCAAGGAATAGACGAGATGGCGAAATGGGGCAGGAAGTATGCGGAGAAGATCATAAACCTGCCCGTGGAGTACCAATTCCATGCCTAGTGTTAGTACAGTCATACTCAATTCGCTCATTCTCACGGGCGAGAAGTCGATACAGGTCACGTCCTTGACGACTGCGGAGCAGGACTACCACCTCTCCCGCATCAATTCGATGATGGATTCCTGGTCGAACGAACGGATGATGATCTATCAGCTCTCTCAGACTTCATTCGCTTTAACGGCTTCTCAAGGCAGTTACACCATCGGCTCGGGCGGGGATTTCAACATGACCCGCCCCACCAAAATAGTGGATCCTTGCTTCATCCGCAATACCGACGGCTTTGATTCCGGGTTGACGCTCCTGAACGCGGAGGCGTACGGCAGGATTGTAGATAAAACCGCCGATGGGACGTACCCGGTTTATCTGTTCTACGACTTTGGATATTCCGCTACTTCGACCGCTACCGTGAGACTCTGGCCGGAACCCGCTAGCGGTCTTACCGTCTTCATCAATACCCTGCAATCGCTACAGTCGTTCTCCACGGTCTCGGTGACTCTCCAGCTCCCTCCCGGCTATCAGGACGCAATAGAGTTGAACTACGCCATAAGGTCTGCCCTAGGCGTGGTTCAGGTCTCTCCCGCCCTGATGGATGCGGCACGCAGGGCTAAAGCCGTGATCAAGGGTCTTAACGCTCCCGCCCCGGTGATGCGGCTTGATTACGCGGTCGCGGGCGGTGGAACATCGAACATTCTTACTGGGCCATGAACATCCTCAAGGATGACGGGCATTATTTCACCTCATATCCGTCGCTCAACCACTGGACGGAGGATTTTCAACACCCTCAATATGTAGAAGCTCTGTCCAGTTTTACTGGCCCGCTGCATTTGTATCTGCATATTCCGTTCTGCAAGAAGCTCTGTTCCTACTGTATCTGCAACATCATCATCTCGAATGACCGGCAGAAGATTCAGTTCTTCGTCGATAAACTGCTGAAAGAGATCGACCTTCTCAAAGAATTCCATCCGGACATAAGAGACATTCACTTTGGGGGTGGAACACCTTCTCATCTCGATCAGAAGCAGTTCAGCCAGCTCTGTGAAAAATTGGAAGAGCTGGTTAATCTTCATTCTCTCTCCGAAGTAGCGATGGAAATCGACCCCCGAACTGTAAATCGTGAAGACTTGAAACACTACGCCTCCCACGGAGTAAACAGAATCTCTTTCGGAGTGCAGGACTTCGATCTTAAAGTTCAGGAAGCAATCAACCGCGTACAACCTCCAGAGATGATCGAGGAGCTTCTGGAAGAAAGACAGCTCTTCAGCGTTAACTTCGACCTTCTGTATGGTCTGCCATTCCAGACTCATCAGACGATAGAAGACACGGTGAACCGTACGTTGAAGATGCGTCCTGAACGCATTACGGTGTTGAAATACTGCCATGCGCCTGAAGTCCGCAGGCACATGAAACTCATCAACGTCACTGATCTTCCGTCACCTGATGAGCTGCCGCTGATGTTCAGAAACATCGCGGAGACTCTGACCGGCTCGGGCTATGAATGGATTGGGCTCGATCATTTCTGTCTCCCGACCGACTCTCTGGCAAAAAGGCATGTGAGGACGTTTAACGGGTTCTCCGCCGGCTCGCGAGAGATGATCGGTCTCGGACCCACTTCCACCGGAGTTTTTGGAGAGGTCTACTGCCAGGCCCACTATGACTTGAAGGAGTACTACGCCGCGATTGACCGTGGCGAGTTTCCGATACTCAGGGGCTACCGGATGACTCCTGAAGATTTAAGACGAAGGGAGGTGATCTTCTCCTTGTTGAGCCATCAGCGGGTAGTACTTGAGGGTTTCGAGCGTGAGCGGGAAATTCTTTCCCATTATCCCTCCATCTGCCGCTTCGAGGGCGATACCTTGATCGTGACCGATCGTTACCGGGTGAGAAACGTCTGTAAAGCTTTCGATGTGAAGGATGTCAAACCAGAACACCTGAAAATCGCCCAGAAGTCGATGACCCTGAGGGCAGCTTGAGAATCCTTCTGATTAACCCTCCTGATGTTGATTCTTCCCTTTTCGACTGGGACACCGCGAAGAGAGGCCGAGCCAACAACTATCCAGCTTACGGACTGGGAGTGCTGGCGCGACATCTTCTGAACCATCAGCATGAGCCGAGGATACTCAACTTAAACCATGAAATCCTGAAAGTCGTCGCAGCCTCTCCGGTGCCGATTGACTACGACCTGGTGTGGGAAGTGCTGCTGGAAGCCGAGGTCGAGGCGTTCCAGCCCGAAGTCATAGGAGTGACTTGTCTATTTAGCGTCACCGGGAAGTCCCTGGTGGCGGTGTGTAAACTCATCAAGGAACTGACACAGGTTCCGCTGTGTATCGGGGGAGTACACGTCACTCATGATGTAGACCAGATTCTCAAAGATACAGGAGCCGACTATGCGTTTCTTAACGAATCCGAGAAGGCGTTTATCCGCTTTCTGGAAGTCATTGAAGGAAAAAGCACGGAGCCTCTGGTCCAGGTTGTCACGCAAGAGGGTCTGAGATACACGGATAAGCTGATTCCCCGGTCTGAGGAACTTGATGTCATTCCGCCTTTTGAGATGATGGATGTCGAGAATCACAGTCTCTATGGAACTCTAGGGAGCTGGTATGGCTTTCGTTACCAGGATACGCGGATCGCTACGGCCTTATCCAATCGCGGATGTCGAGCGCATTGTTCGTTTTGCAACGTCCGATCCTTTAACGGAGAAGGCGTCAGACAACGCTCTCTTGAGTCAGTGCTGGAGGAGCTTCAAATCCTCAAAGATAGAGGAGTGGGGCACATCATCTGGCTGGATGATGACCTCCTCATGCGAGAAGAACGGGCCATAGCCCTGTTCGATGGCATGGTTAAAAAGAACCTCAACATGACCTGGGATGCGACCAATGGAGTCATCGCCGCTTCTCTCAAGAACGAGGTGGTGGCTGCTGCTGCTGCTTCTGGTTGTATCGGCCTTGCCCTGGGTATTGAGTCTGGTAATGCTGAAATATTGAGATCGATCAAGAAACCGGGCACTCCGAGGATTTTTAGACGTGCCGCTGAAGTTCTCAAGAACTATCCCCAGATCAACGTCAGAGCTTTACTCATCATCGGCTTTCCAAATGAGACTTTGGGACAGATGATGGATACGATTAACTTGTGTGAGGAGATGAATCTCGACTGGCACAACATTGCAATACTTCAGCCGTGGAAGAACACCCCGATCTACGATGCGATGGTCGATCAGGGCCTTCTGGGTGAGGAAGGAAAACTGAAAGATGACAATGCTCCCTATCAGTTGGGGCCGTATTCGAGACAGAGGGCCGTGGAACAGGGAAAAATCCAGCAATCCCACTACGGGGAGAAGAAGGGTGGAGAAGGGGTGGTTGATTTTTCAGACTTGACCCGCGTACCCAAGACCCGTGAACTGGATGATATCTGGTTCACCATGAATGTGAGGTTGAATTTTGAACGGCTTTTCCTTGAGACCAGGCAGATAAAACTCCAGCAACAACTGACCTGGTTGAAGTATGTTTCAGAAAAGACCGCGCCGGACAATGCCCTGATCCTCTACTTCTATGCCTATCTCCAATGGAAAGTACTGGGTGAGATAGATGAGTCCTTGATGGTTCAAATTCATTCACGACTCAAGGATTCCCAGTACTGGCGGGAGAAATTCAAGCTCTTCGGGTTGTCCTTGAAGGATATCGTGGACTATGACTTCCCAAAGACCTGTTACCGTGAAGAGCGAATGTGGCAGAGCGCCTAGATAAAGTTTATCCCTTTGTCGGGGTTCCCCAGCAAAGAGGTCTGGGTACCGGTGACCAGAGATACGTCAATGTGCTCTTTGAGAGAATCCCAAACGATATCCTGAAAGAGCATGTCGTCTACTGTAACAAGCGTTACGGAATCAGTACCTTTGCGACTCCCTCCGGGACTTCCACTGGGAGAGGCATCTACTCCTGGATGGGGTCTACTCATTCGGTATTTAGAAACGTCCTGTTAAATGGTGGGACTTCGACGGCGTTGAATACCTCTTCTGGTAGAGCCTGGTTTGCGGAGACCCACGTAGACACCGGAAATAGACAGTTGGTGATGTGCGATGGCAGTGATAATTACAACATTACCAGCAGCAACATCGTCACCCGTGTCAATGCCACTTCCAGTGTGGACTACCCGGTTTCAAGCTTGGGTCCGCTGGTGATGATGGATGGGTATCTTTTCATGGGAGTATCGACTGGACGCATTTGGAACTCAAGGCTTAACTCGGTCTCAAGCTGGTCAGCTACGGCTTTTCTCACTGCTGACACCCACGGCGGCGACTTGGAAGCAATCTACATCCAGAAAGACCAGATAGTAGCTCTGACGAAAAACCGTAGCGAGTTCTACTTCAACAATGGGAATCCCACGGGTTCTCCATTACTCAGAATCGACCAGAACACGATCTATGTGGGCCTTGCTTCCAAGGAAGCTCTGGCCTGGTTCGGGGAAACTGGATGTTTCGTGGGAGAGAACGCGGAGGCTGGACGGTCTGTTTACCGAATCGGTTCCTTGAAGATGAGCGAAATCTCTTCTCCGGTGATAAACCGCTTCCTCACTGGGGAAGGGTTGTCGATTTCCTCCTGTACAGCGTGGATGGCTCCGGTAGCAGGGCAGTTGATCTACTGTCTCAATCTTCAACTTGCCGATAGAAGCTTTGTCTATGGGTTAGAGACCGGCCTATGGTCGGAATGGGCTTCTCAAGCCGGGGGGAGGTTTAACTGTGTGTCAGCGGCTTATCGGGATGGGGTGACTTACCTACAAGACACTTCCAGCGGGCAGATACACAGCGTATCGAGCAACTTCTTTCAGGACAATGCTTCGAGCTTTACCGTGACCTTGCAGACCGCGAGACAGAACTTTGGCACTCATCGGATGAAGGTCGAGAATGGGGTTTCGATCATCGGGGACAACACCGTGGGAAACCTTGCCGTGGGAGTTTCGGATAACGACACTTCCAACTTCATCTATGCGAAGAACATTGATATGTCGGTCTCTCCCAAGCGCACCACTCGTTTGGGGGGGTTCTATGACCGGGCGCACCAGTTCACTTATACTGGGACTTCATCTTTGAGGGTGCAGGGCTATATCCCGGAGATCGCATGAGAGAGTTTGAGATCCAGCCTTCGCCTTTAAGGAATCGCCAGCGTCTTGACCAGGCGTTGAACCCGGCGCAGTCGATCAATTACACCGCCTTCATTCCTCCTTCCATCACCGATGAGCAATACATCATTCCTGATCGCTCAATCGGGATAGCCGTGCAGTCGGTGGAGATTCTGGATGCGATTGCCAATGGCAGTATCGCGGTGCTGGGCAACGGGAGACTTGTCATTCTATGAGTTACCTCCTTCTAGTCGAGCAAGCCGCGCCTGCGACGCCCTCGGCGAATCAAGTCGTCTTGTATCCCAAAGCCGACGGCTTGATGTATTCCAAGGACGATACTGGGACCGAGTCGGCGATAGCGTCGGGGGTTGCGGCTGCTAAATTCTTGGTAATGTGGGTCGGGACGGGCACGACAATTCTTT
>ERZ1292637.1221-Hain-H14-01um-R3-1221-length-11398-cov-5_pt1 | contig 11398 bp, 14 predicted proteins | sample MGYA00564405_ERZ1292637 | MGnify/ENA primary metagenome ERZ1292637 (study PRJEB36523, sample SAMEA6512645) | groundwater metagenome | collected 2019-01-09 | study: AquaDiva: Metagenomics assemblies of 32 groundwater samples | reverse complement strand
AGGCCGTCAAACGCTATCTTGAAGGGAGTTGGGATGTCTTTGAAGGGCGCATCTACCCGTCGTTCGCGGTCGAAACGCATGTCCTTGACCATATCCCCATCAAGCCACACTGGAAAGTCTACGAAAGTATCGACCATGGAATTCAGAATCCAACGGCTGTGGGATGGTACGCAGTGGATGAGTGCGGAAATGTCTATCTCATCGACGAACATTATGAAGGCGGAGGCAAGCCTGTTGCGTATCATGCTCAGATTATTAAAGCGAAACGTGCATCTCTTGGACACCCGATCACGGTCACTTATCTTGACGCTCACTGTTGGGCCAAGGATCAAGTAAATGGGCCGCACGTCTATTCCATCGCCGACGAGTATCAATCGAACGGGATCTATCCAATCCCTGGACAGAAGGACAAAAAGGCCGGCATCAGCCGCGTGTTGGAGCATCTGGTGATTGACGCCAACCGCCGCCATCCCGTGACTGGGGTGGACGGGTCCCCGCGACTCTTTGTGGCAAGCCACTGTACGCACTTTATCAACGAAATGCTGGGCTATCGGTGGAAGAAGGCGCGTGGGCTGGTGCAGCGCAACGAGCCTGACATGCCCATGGACTTGAACGATCATCACATGGACGCCCTCTCATACTTCCTCCTCACCCGCCCGCAACAGCCCGTTCTTGACATTTCACCAAAATTGACGCCATTAGAGATGTGGGCGAAGTCACGGAAGTCCTATAACCCGCTAGCCGATGTCCAACAGACGGCTGGCACCTGGATGAGCGTCTAATGGCCCGCATTCCCAAGGGTACCCGCACGAAAGCCCAGCAGTATGAGGCGTCTGCCAACCTCACGAAGTTTCGTGCCAACGTGCTCAACTTCCTTGACACCTCACGCGACTTACGCCTCCAGATCGATGAGGACTTCCGCTTTAATCGCGGGGGCACGGCGCAATGGCATGACGCAGATGCGAAGGCGCTGGAGGCTGAAAAACGCCCTGTTGAATCGTTCAATGCGTGCGCGCCGGTCGTCAACTTCCTTGCCGGCTATGTCTGGGAGCGCAGGAAGGACGGCATCTACTACCCGCGTGGGACAGAGGATGAAAACCTGGGGCGGCTCGCGACCGCGCTGAGCCGCTATGCGATGGACTCTGGTCAAGGAGACGAGCAACTGCATCGCTTCTTTCGCAAAGGGGCCATTGGTGGGCATGCGTGCCTCTATCAATGTCTGAACTTTAACTATACCGATGATCTGGTCGAGGGCGACATCGAATTTGATGTGCTATCAGAAAACAGCTTTGGCTACTCGCCGTATGCCCGCCGCTACGACCGCAATGATAGTGACTTCTACTACATGATGTACTGGGTGCCATTGGAAGAGGCACAGCGGAAATGGCCCCATCACAAGCAGATTCTTGCGCCAGGCTATATCAACGACTGGTTCCAGGCCGACGAAGCCAATACCGGCGTCCCCACACAGATCCGCCAGGTGTTCTACAACAAAGACACCCAGCAGGTCCGCATTGTGCGTTACTTCTACCGTAAGCCCGTGGAGGTAGTGCTCTTGGCGAACCATGCCACACAAGAATATCAGCGCATGGGGAGCGAGAAAGAGGCGGAAGCGAAGCTACAAGAGATTCATGATACGGCTGGAGCGGCAGCTGCGGCGAACTTCTCGATCCAATCTGCCGATTCACAGACGGCGTTGATGGCGCCGACTGGACAGATGCAGGTGTTTGCCACGCCAGAAGAGGCGCAACAGTCGCTGGATATGCTCACCATGCAGGCGGGTGCCGCTGCGACGAAGGACTTTGAGATTGTGACGCGCCCCACCACTACCATGCGGATGTCGCACCTAGTGGGCTGGGATGAGTTGGACGACCAGCCATCACCCTATGGCACACGTGACTCCGTGACGGGCGAGGTCATTCCTGACTGGCGCTTTCCATTCGTGACCTTTGTACCATACCAGGATACTGACGACTTCATGAGCATCAAGGGTATCATCCGCGACATCAAAGACCCCCAGCGGAACATTAACTGGTGGTTCTCGACGGCGCAGGACAAGCTGGTGCGTGGCCCCAAGGGCATGTTGTGGGTGCTCAAGGGCGAGCATACCGATATCAACAAGCTCGCGGCGCGCATTGCGAAGAGCGGGTTTATCGGGGAGTATGCTGGGAAGGTGCCTGATTACATTCCTCCGCCGCCGATTGTGCAGGAAGATTTGGTGATGATCCAGACCATGTTGGAAGCCATCATGCGGATCACGGGCATCAATGCTGAGCTCTTGGGGCAGACGACCCAAAAGACTGTGAGTGGCCGTGCGATTCAAAGCCGTCAATCCGGTGGGTTGGTGGGAGTGTCGTCATTGCTGATGAACTGGTCAGCCAGCCAAAAGTATTTCTACGATCTCCTCATTCGGCGCATTCAGCAGTTCTATAGCGTGGCGAAGATGAATCGGATTATTGGGGATGATCAACGGATGACGAAGGAGATGGGACTGTTTGGGCCAGAACAGAAGATTATGCCCAACGAACAGGTGTATGAACTCTTGAAGCGTCTTAAAGATGTGGACTTCGATGTGGTGGTGGAGTTCCAGGACCATGCGCCAACAGCACGACAGGCGGTCTTCGCTCAAATGATGATAGGGATCGCCGCTGGATTCCCAATTCCTCCAGAGATTGTGGCTGAGGCCAGTGACTGGCCACGGAAAGATGAAATTACGGCAGCCCTGAGAAAGAAGGGGATGCGACCGCCAAATCCTGACTTGGCGAAGGTGCTTGGTTCTGGCCAAGGACAGACGGCCGGCCAGCCGGATGGAGTCAACAGGTAATGGGACTTGACACGCTCGGCCAGGATGTGCTATTGCAAGTTCGGTGCCCAACGTGTCACCAGCGGCACTTCGACGCCTACCTGACTGGCGCGTCCTTTGCCGTGGTGCAATGCCGGTGCAAAACGAAATTCAGAATCGACTCACAGGAAACCTTTATCATCACGCATGCGGCATCAGTCAGTCGCACATTCGATGGGAGATCATACGATAGCTTTGGCTTAGCCACGCGCTAGGCGGTTTCACAGGTAGGAGTCCCACTGAGGGCCTGTTTGGGTAACACCAGACAGGCCCTTTTTATTTGGAGGTAGACCATGCCAGATGACGTAACCCCGCAGGTGGCTCCGGCCCCAGCCGGACAACCCACTTCGCCGGTCGTCCCAGCAGCGCCAATTCAAGCAGCTCTTCCGCTAGAGGCCCAGGCTGCTCCCGCTGAGCCATCAGCGGCAACAGCACCTGACCTTTCTAAAGAACTCGAAACACTCAAGCAGCGATATGCTTCGTCATCAGATGAAGCGTTGCGGCTGTATCGTGAGAATGAAGGCCTGAAGGCCGCAAAGGTAGCACAGCCGACCACGCCACAAGAGCAAACCTACAGCCCAGAACAACTGGAAACCTGGAAGGAACAGTGGCTGGTGGAGGCCTCGACCAAGCCTGAAAAGGCGATGGAGGCCGCGCATCAGGTGCGCCTCATCGACGCAAAGTTACGTCAATTGGAACTGAGTCAGTTTGCGGGCAAGCAGACGGCGAGTACGGCGTTTGAGCAGTTGAAGGCGGTCGCCGCGCCATTGCTCACGAAGTTTCAGGGCGAGTTTCAGCCTGGCTCTCCGCTCTTGCAGGAGACGAATGTGCTGTATACGCAGGCACTCCAGGCGGGGATGCCGGAAGGCGATATGACGAAGGCCGTCGCCGTCTTGCTCACGCTGGCCAAGAACGGCAAGTTCGAGCAGGGTGTGGCGGTGAAGGCCAGCGCCGATGCCACCAAGAATCTCAATCAAGCTTTGAAATCGGCCGCGGCTGCTGGCAGCGGCGCGGCAAACTCTAACGCAGCCCAAACCCCAGACTTTACGAAGATGAACCGCGATCAGTTTGCGGCCTATCGGAAGAGTATGGGGATCGGCACCTAGGAGGCTAGACGATGCCAACCATGGAATCAGGGGATTTCGTTACCAGTCTCACGTCTCCCCCTGACGTAACGCAAACGTACTATGACACCAACCTGTTGATGAACGCGGAGTATTACCTGTTTCACTCGCGGTGGGCGAGTAAGCGCTCCCTCAAGCATCGGCAGGGACAGAACATCATCTTGCGCCGGTACGCCTACTTTGCCCAAGCACTGGGTGCCTTGACGGAAGGTGAGCCGCCCGCCGGCAAGACCCTGAGCCTGACGGACTTTCAGGCGGTCTTGACGCAGCGCGGCGACTTTGTGGCCTTGACGGACTTTGCCCAGTTCACCCAGCGGGATGAATTGCTGAACATCGCGTCCGACAAGCTGGGGAAGCAGACGGGCTATACGATGGATTCGGTTGATCGTGATGTGGCGGTCGCGGGGACCGGCAACATCATCTACGCCAACGGCACGGCTCGCACTGCTGTGTCTACGATCATCGATGGAAACGATCTGGACAGGCTCATTCGGTCCATGCAGACCAGTGGGGCGAGGATGATGATCAGCGGCAACGGCCCGCAATCTGGGCAGGGGACCAATCCGGTCATGCCGGGGTATCCGTGCGTGATCAGCCCGGAACTGTATTTTGACGTGCAGAATCTGACCGGCTATCGCTCGGTCGAAACCTATAAGGCGAGCGGGACGATGTTTGACGGCGAGATGGGCCGCTATAAGAATCTCGTGTTCTTTGTGGCGCCGGATGCGGATGCGCTGAACGCGGGGGCCAAGATCTTTAACTCTGGCGGGGCGACGAACTCAACGGTGGAGAACACCTCTGGCACGGTGAATGTGCATACGGTGCTGTGCTTTGGCGTGGAAGGGTTTACCCATGTGCCGCTCACGGGCGAGTCCGTGGGGATGATCTTCCACAAGGTGGGTAGTGCGGGTACCGCCGATCCGTTGAATCAGGTCGGGACGGCCGGCTGGAAGGAGACGTCCACGCGGCTCCGCACCAACGAATCGTGGCTGGGCCGGATTGAAACCGGCGTGACCCTGTAAGCGATGGCGGAGTATACGGGGCGTCAGCGTCCAGAGAAATGGATGGTGCTCCAGGACGGGCGCCCGATTGTGCGTGGACAAGACAAGGCCGCGGCGGATCGGATTGCGGAGCAGCTTGGCCAAGGGCTTCCCAAGAAGCGGGCCGGGACGCGCATTCATTCGCCGCACATTGAGATCGTCTACGACCGCGAGGCGATGAAACGGCTGGACGATCTCTACACCGAATTTAGGGGGTATCGCAATGGGTGACAATCCGCAACCTTCACATCCGAAGCCGAGTGGCAAGATGGTCACGTTCTATCTGGAAAGTTCTGTGAATGGGGTCAGTATCCCAGGAACCGGCCAGATGGAGCAGACGGTTCGGCTGAACGGCTATCCATATAAGATCACGTTTGGGGCGAAGAACACGGTGCCCCATGAAGTGTACCAGGTGTTTCTCGACTCGCAGAGCCGGTCTGTTGTGCCGGATCTGGAGAAGGCGCAGAAGGCCCCGCGGCCCATGCAGGGGGACCGTGGATCTGGCTACGTGAAGTACGAGACGCAGGGCGACTACAAAACGGTCTTGATCGAGGAGGGCACGTAAATGCCGAATGGAACTGGGTTTGCTACCATCACCATCGCGAATTCGCCGGTGCCGTTTACTTATCGTGGGAGCGGGGCGACGCTTCCACTGGCGATTGGGTTTATCCCAAGTGCCGTCATGTTCTGGGCGGGGACGCTGAGTTGGTCCTGGGTACGAGGCTTGGGCTTTGGCGAAGCCTATAGCATGGCCTCTCCGACTGAGGCGATCAGCACGGCTGGCGTCTTGGATGTCCTGAATGGCTCCGGCGATGCGTCGGCGAATGTCGCCACGACCTCACAGGTGATCGGGATTCTGTTGGGGACGAATACCCAAGTCAATAGTGGCGGCGGCGTGGACTATCGCGGCCTGTGCTTCCGCTAACCGCTTCTGGCTGAAGGGAGGACGAGCACATGCGATACGGAGAAGTGCGCGACTGCAACATCGACTATCTGATGGAGAAGGTCTACATCCCGGCCTTCGACGTGGTGAAGAACGTCGGGACGCAATCGGTCACGACGGGTCCAGCGACACTGTCAGTGGGGTGGAGCGCGGGGTCGCCGAGTTATACCCAGTTCCCAGATTCGCGGGTGGGAGGGATTCGGATCGCCGCGACGAGCACGCAGATCGATCATCTGTGGCGCGTGCCGTCGAGCGTGGATAAGAACCACCCGATCTACTTCCGACACCACTGGACGGCACAGATCGGCGGGAGTACGCCCACTGTTTCGTTTAACCAGTGGTATGCCACCCTGAGTTCGGCGAGTTCGTTGAGTGCCGTCAGCCCGACGTCGGCCTTGGAGACGCAGATTCCGGCCAGCACCAATTCTGGTGATACGGATGGCACCGCGTTTTCGTATAACCTGACGGGGCGAGGGAAGATTGCACCGTTGGCGACGGGCCTGTCGGCCTTCCAGACGATGCAAGATAGTGTGCAGATGCTGCACATCACCATTCAGGCGGTGTCCACGAATTGGACGATTGTGCCGATGCCGCTTTGGTGGCTGGGTATGGATATCGAGTGGACGCCACGCCATACCTATGGGGACGGCTCGCGGCGTGAGGCGAGAAAGACTGAAAGTAACCTGGGCTTCCAGGAAGTCGGCGCGAGTAACGACTACTAAGGGGTAGCCCATGGCCATCCCTAGCACGCCGACGTGGACGGCGACAATCAGTGCCGCCATGATTGCGGCGGGCCAACTGAACGTCTCGTTCGCGCAGGTCTCGAACATGGCAGCGCGGGGCGCCCAGGACGTGAAGACCGAACTCTGGGACGCCTCTCGCTACGATGTGTTGCTCACGACGGAGACGGTGGTGCTGGTCACGACTGGGACCAGCGCCTTCACCGTGCCGCCGGACTTCGACCACGAGCAGACGCTGGTGGTGTACTACGCGGGGGAGGGATTACGGGACCGTGCGCAAGCTGGCAATAACCAAGCGATCACCCTGGCCTCAGCGGACGGCGCGGCGGATGCGGCGTATAACGGCTACTATCTCTTCCTGGTGGCGGGCACGGGGGCTGGGCAGTACAACCAAATCACGTTCAACACCGAGTCCACCAAGGTGGCGTCCTTGACCCATGTGTGGACGACGAACCCAGACAGCACCACGGACTATCTTATTGGGCAACTGTCGCGTGAACTGACTCGTGCGGGGGACCGCGTGGCCCCCACGGTCCCGTCCATTCCTTCCGTCTATCGACTCACCGGCTACACGCTGACGATCGAGCCCCCTCCCGATCATATCTATCCGATTGTGCTGACATACTCGCCTAACCTGACGATGTTGGACGAGACTGGGACGCCGTTTGTAAAGTGGCTTAAGGAACGGATGGCCCTCATTAAGCAAGGGATTCGCGTCCAAACCATGATGTTGTTTGATGATGATCGGTATGACCAAGAACTCGTGAAGTGGGAAGTGATGAAGGCAAAATACGGGGCACAGAATCCCACGTATAGCCAAGTGGAGCGGCATCGCTGATGGCCCGTGATCGCGACTTTGCCGCCACGTTAGCAAATTACGTGGGTCAAGCCGACTTTGCAGCCAGTCTCAATAGTAGTGGGAAACTCCCTTCGACTCAACTCCCTAGCGGGACGGTGGTGCAGGTCGTGTATGTCAATGTCACAGGATTTACGACGACGAACGGCACGATTACGGGGAATAATGATCCTATTACGGATGCGATGGGATCATCCTTTGGATTGTCGGTGACGATGAAGCCGACGTTGGCAACGAATAAAGTGTATGTACTGAGCGATCTGTATGGATCGAGTGAGGGAGGGCATTTCTTTTGGGGCCTGTTTCTCGCGGCGTCCTCCAGTGCGGTGATTGCGGGCGGGGTTCAGGTCACCGAGGCAAATGCACTCAGGCACGCGTCGTTTATCTGGCAAGCGACGACCGTGAGTGCCGCCTCTACGACCTATGCGTTGCGGATCGCAGGGCAAGCTGGCGTCACCACGCTCAACGGTCAAGTCGGGGCCGGACGGTTCAATAATTCTATGATCACAAGTCTTCTGGTCTGTGAGGTGCAAAACTAATGCTCCGCCGCCGTCTCAGCGATAAGAAGGCTGAATTTGTCGATCCCGTCTTGGGGGTGAATCTGAGAGACTCGTTGGAGGATTTGCAGCCTGGAGAAGCGGAGCGCATGACGAACTGTTTTTATGACGGCGGGACGCGGAAACGCTATGGATCGTCCAGGATCACGACCACGAGTCGGGGCGCGTTCCGTGGTCGTGGCGGCATTCGCGTCTATCCGCTGCTGGCCGTCAAGTTTCGCCTGGTGGCGTTTGATATCAATGTGGTGACGGTGAGCGATGCCGGGGCCGTCGGCACGGTGACGTTCACGCTGACATCCGATCAAGACACCTTTTTTGCGAATTGGAGCATCACAGATAAAACCTATGTGTGCAATAAGTCCAATGTACTGGGCCAGATTTCAGCTGCTCAGGTGTTTACGACGGTGACAGGGGTGAACATTCCGTCCAGTCCAACCATGGCCCTCCCCTTCCTGGATCGGCTCTTTGCGATTCAGGGTGATGGGGTGTGGTCTACGGACCCACGGACGGATGCCACCTGGTCGCCCAATAGTTCGACCTGGGCGATTTATCGCCCCAGCGCCGGAACGGGGGTGCCCACCGCGATCCACTTGCATTCGTTTTCAGGCGCGACGAATAGTCCACGCGCGCAATTACTCATCTTTCAAGAGTCGTCGCTGACCACCTTAATCGGGCAAGATTTTGGGAGCGATGTGACGCTGGCGACCCCCCCGACGACCTGGGATGCGTCCATGACGCTGCTCTCGCCGGATATCGGCACACTCTCGCCAGCCTCACTCGTGACCGTGCCTGGGGTCGGTACGTTCTGGTTTACCCAGGATGCGAATGTGGGGTGGCTCCCCTTCTTTACGAGCATCCCGAAACTGATTGGGGATAAGCTCTTTAGCAATCGTCAGGCCATTAGTGGGCTCAACAACGTGAATTTCAGTCAACTCAGTCAAGTGCGGATGGTCTATCATGACCGGAAACTCAAGCTCTTTCTCCCGGTTGGGAGTAATGCCTATTCCACGATCCAATATTGGTTAGACCTCCGACAGCTCCAAAACGTCGCCGTGTTGTCGGATACGTCGAAAGTGTCGTGGAGCGGTCCGCATACTGGTCAGTCGCTGTCGGCCGTGTGGGTGGAATCAGCCGGGGCCGATAATAACGCCCTCTATGCGTGCGAGGGTAATACGACTGTGGGTCTGTATGTCTATCGTCTCGACGATTTGGCAGTCTACACTGATGTCGTGGGAACGACGACCGTGGCGGTCGAGCAAGATTATCGCTCCTACTATCATGACTTTGGCGCGCCGGCCTACGAGAAGTGGATTCCTGATGTGCGGTTTGACTTCAGTGGGCGTGGGCAACACGCCACGGTGGCGCTGAACGATCTCCATGGGAATAGCGTGTCCGGGCTCCTCATTCTGGATAATACTGGCGCCGTCTTTACCACGGCGTCCACAACGTATGGCACTGGGTTGAAGTATGGGACTAGCGTGAAGTATGGGCACACCATTCAGCCCTATATCGGTCATGTGGCGGTCGATTCACAGGTCACGACGGCTGTGTTGGGCGATGCACTTCAGGTGCAAGTGACGCATAACGTGGGATCATTTACTATCAATCGGATTGTTCCCCAGGTGCAAATTCGACGGACACAGCCGGTCGGCTAGGGGAAGAAGACTATGGCGAATTTGAATGCGGGTACAACTGGCTATCCCGGTACACTCGATACGTCTCCAGATTTGACCGACGGCTCGTCAGGCGACGAAATCCTGTCAGCCCATCATGACGGGCGCGGGGCCGCCATCGTCGCCGTCGAAACTGAACTGGGCACCGATCCGGCTGGGTCCACGACCGATGTCAAGACGCGCCTCGCGGTGGCGCTGAACGATGATGGGACGGTGAAATCGGCCGTGATCGTGGCCGGCGGGAGTACCAGCGTGTCCTACAGTGGGGGCGTCTTTACCATCACGGTGCCGGCCACCCTGACGTCCGTCGCGATGACGCAGGCCACGATTACGTCTGCTGTGCTAAGAGCCGTGACCTTGACGACGGTCGCGCCCTCCACGCCGGGGGCGAGCGTCCTCTATAGCGACAGTATCGTGAAAGGCTGGGCGCGCTTTCAAGTGGACGGGACGATTGACGATGATCTCAATGTGTCGAGTATCACGGATAATGGCATCGGAGATTGGACGGTAAATTGGGCCACGGCGTTTGCCTCCACGACGTATGCTGTCGTGGTCACACCGCAAAATTCCCCCAACTCTGCGGACGGGCGCAGCGGGACGGTTGACTCCGGCAATCCGCCCACGACGACGGCCTGTCGCGTGTTGACGATGGATGCCGCTGGCACCGGTGTGGCGCGAGACCCCACTGGCACCAACCCGCGTGTGCATGTCATCGCCATAGGAGATCAATGATGGCACTCGGACGAGTGTTTACTAATCCTGACGGTAGTGTGCGGGTGCTGCGTCTCAATGCGCGGCATCGCGGGGTGGAGGAAACCGAGACGCAGTTCTTGGAGCGAGAGACCGCCAAGCAAGCCGACTTAATGGCGCTGTCGTTTGTCGACGTGGATGAGGCACAACTTCCCTCATCGAGAATGAAGCGCCATGCATGGCGTGTGAATCCTGCGCGCACGGCGTTGATCGTCGATCCGGGGGTGCCGGACCCGCCGCATCCTAGGCAGGCGCTCCTCGATGCGCTTGACCAGGCGACGACGATTGACCAATTGAAAGGGCTGATGAAGCAGATGGTGCGCTGATGCTCAATCTCCTGCTCCACGCCCGCTCAGACGAGCAGTTTCACCTGCAAACTGGCCAGCCGTGGTGCGTAGGAAAGGGAGATGACCGGAAATTTCGCTCTGTTAAGTGGCATGGCATCTATCTGGAGGACGGTATGCCAGGGTGGTTTAATAGCTACGTCCTGTTCTGGTACATCCGCTGGTACATCGGCAACGTCAAGTGCGACCCCACGCGCACGTTTATGTATTGGCGTGGGCAACTTGGAGACATAGGCGATCCAATGAAGTATGTCATGGCGACGACGCCGAAGGAGAAGTTCTCGCTCAGGTTCCACGGCAAGCCGCTGGACCGTGAAGTGTGGACCGCAATGGGAAGTATATGATTCGCCTCGCGACTCCGCAGGACCTTGATGCGGTGTTTGATCTCGCCGTGGCGATGCGCCAGTAGACGCACTGGAAGGATGTGGAATTTGAGCCTGATCGGCAGACGACGGTGTGGATGTTAATGCTGCTGTTGGCGAGCAGCCCCAATCATGTGCTGTATGTGGCGGAGGAAGAGGGGCGCGCG
>ERZ1292637.596-Hain-H14-01um-R3-596-length-19087-cov-5_pt1 | contig 11402 bp, 5 predicted proteins | sample MGYA00564405_ERZ1292637 | MGnify/ENA primary metagenome ERZ1292637 (study PRJEB36523, sample SAMEA6512645) | groundwater metagenome | collected 2019-01-09 | study: AquaDiva: Metagenomics assemblies of 32 groundwater samples | reverse complement strand
GACGAGATGGTTCCGGAATACGCAGCGGCGCGCGGTACGGCGCAGAGCTTCTTTAAGGCCAATGATGCCTTGGAAGCCGGAGAGCTCTTTGTGACCAGCAAATATGGCTTGGACGAAGCGAAGGCCGCTATTGCCGGAATGACGCAGCAGGAACGCGACCTGTTTGCGGAGGGCTTTGCTTCCCGATTTATACAAAAAGTCCAAAGGCTTAGCGAGAAACGCGATATTCTCAATGCTATCAATAATTCTCCGGAGGCCAAGCAAAAGCTGATCATTGCCTTGGGGGCAAACCGCGCACGTTCCATTGAAAGCTTTCTGCGCGTCGAAGAAACGATGGACCTTGCGCGTAAGGCTTTAGGAAATTCGACGACGGCGCGGCAACTGGTTGAGCTCGGCGCAACATATGGTGCCGGAGCCTATGGCGCACTGGGCGCATACAATGAGGATCCCGGAGCCTTAATGGTGGCGGCCTTAGTGATCGGCGGAAAGGCTTACAATTCTCACATTACGCGCCGCGTCGCCGAAGAGGTCGTGAAAAAGCTACTCTCCACGGACACCTCCGCCTTTATCAAAGGCGTCAAGCAAATCGCCGCTTCGCCGATGTTAGACGCACTGCGCGCTTTCGACAATATCGTCGCGAAGAGCGGCATCGGCCGTTCCGCTGCTTCCCAGGAGGGAAGCAAAGCGTTGAGCGCACCCGAACCCATGGTTCCCAAAACTCAGAGTCCTGCCGCGCCGTCCTCCCTTCCCGGAGCTGCGCCGAGTGGTCCGCCCGTCGCTCCCCCCACTGCCGCACCGGGCGGACCACCTGCTTCACCGCCCACGCAAAGTACTGTGGTTAAACCCCAGGCGGCCATTGATCCGGCGGAAGCTTACGAATTAGCTTCGGAGGCGATTGCAGCGGGCGCTCCAATTGAAGCGGTAAAACAGCGCCTCGCAGAATTTGGTGTTGACCCAGCAGGATTAGCCTAATGCCTTGGGAACCTTTCGAGTTCGAAGACGCGGCGCTCAACCCCTGGGCAGCCGCAGTAGAACCTGCGTCGCCCGTCCTTAAACCGGTCGCAGGGCCGACGCCGTTCGACATTGATAAGGTTGCCGGTCTCGGCGGACCAATAGCCGAAGACACCTCCCGTCAGCGCGCGCACCTTCCCGCCGCTTCGCTCGTCGGTGCCCCGGAACCCGGCCAATTCACGCCCGCTCAGGTCGCGCAAATCCAGGCACAAAAATCTGCGCCCGGGAAAACCTATTTAGGCGCGCTCTCCGAATTCCCTATGAAGCCGGACGAGCTGGCGGAGAAACCGGCAGAACACAGCCAATTTAAACTGGGCGTTAATCGTGGCTTGTTGACTGCCCAGGAGCTTATGGGTGGGGCGATGCGTCAGGTCGGCGAAAGCCTAGACTTGCGCGGCGTGAAGGACGCGGGCACCGTCATGCGGGACTTCGCGCGCTCCGACGCGGCGGAAGTGCCGATGCCGCGCGTCAATTCGCTCGGTCAGATTGAGAACCTTAAGGATTTCGGTGATTGGTTTTCAACGAAGCTCGGTGAAGGCCTGGCCACCTCCGCGCCAATTTTAGGGCTCGGTGCGACGGCCGGGCTTCCCGGGGTCGCGCTCGGTGGCTTGGGGCTCGGCGTCGGCGAAGTGCGTAACGAGCTGGAAAGCGTCGGAATCACGGACCCGAAGCTCCTAGCCCAATACAGCTATATTGCCGGCTCCGTGGTCGGCGCGCTGGACGCCATTGTTCCCGGCGAATTTCTCAACTCCCTGACCGGCGAAGCCAAGCACCAGCTAGGCCGCTATGTTGTGCGCCGCATTGCGAAGGCCTCCGCGGAAGGTGCGGCGAAAGAAGGCATCACCGAAGCGATGCAGGAGGCGACCACAATCGCCGCCGTCAGCGCCGCGCAAGGGCCGCAGGTCGCGAGCGAGATGATTACGCGCGGCCTCGCGGGGCTCGGGGATCAGTCCGGCCGTATTCTAGAAGCGGGCGTGACGGGCATGGTTCCGGGCTCCGCGTTCGGGACGGGCGGGCAGGTCGTTAGCGAGGGCCAGCGCGCGGCGGCTAAGGTCGCGGAGGCGATTGATGAACGGCGCGGACGGCCGGAATCTGTTCGCCCGGAAGTGCTCCCACCCGCCGAAAGGCCGCTGAGCTTTACGGACCTCGTTCCGGGCGTGGATGGAAGCTACGGGTTGCCGGGGCGAGCTGCTATAACGGGACCAGAAGCGTCAAGTAACACTGGCGAGGCGTCAAGTGCGCCGCCTTTAGCGCCAAGTAACGCTCCACGCGCCTCGCCCCCACTCCCGGCTGCGGTCGTTGCCGAGCAAGCTCTCGCGGCAGCACCCACCCAGAAATCCACGCCGGACCAATGGCGCAAAGTTCTGGAAAAAGACCCCGTTGCGTAGCAGGAGCTCGACGCATTGGGGTTTTCAGCTTGGCTGGAGGAGCAGCCCAAAGGCAAGGCAATTGGTCGCCCGGAAATACAAAATTGGCTAAGCACGGTTCGGCCAGGGAGCGCGCCGCAGCATAGCCTCGCTATTGAACCAACACCAACGGCTCTAAAACCCAATGAAGTAAAGGTCTATCACGGAACCAGTGCTCCGGATTTCACGACCTTCGACGCGCAGCAATCCAAATATGGTGGTGATCTTTACTTCACGTCCAATCCAGAAATGGCCTCCTATTATGGTGGTGGGAGCGAGCCTTATTTCTTAGATCAACCGGGCCGTTCGCTTCCGCAAGGAGCTGCGCGGCGCGTTATTCCGACGACGATGGACACGACCGGCTTTAAGGCCGTCAATCTGAAGGGCATGTTCAAGCCCTATGAGTTCCAGAGTGACAGCGGCGGGCGGTTAGAAGCGGAAATCGTTAAAGCCAAGACGGAAGGCTATAAGGGCCTGATTGCTAAGGGCATCAGCGATCAAGGCACGCGCGCCGATCAATATGTCACTTGGACGCCGAATACGGTACGTTCTTCGATTACTCAAGACCGAATGTTCGCCTCCGACCCCCTGGGCAAACTCGCGGACGGACTGACCAAGCTCGCGCAGAAATTCACGGCGCAACCGGTTAAGGGCCGCGTTCCCCTGGACCACACCTTGCCCAGGAAGGCGGCCGCAGCGGCGGCGCGGGTCATCCTGGCTGAGGGTAAGGCGGTCACAATTGATCCTTCCGTCACCAACACGGTGCTGGAAATTGTCGGTCGTAACGCGCAATCCGTTCCAGCGGGGACGAAGGTCGGAGCATTAGTAGAAATTCGGCCGCGTTCCGACGGTGAGTTCGACGCGGTGTTTAAGCTGACGGACGGTGGCACGCGCACCGAGCGGCTATTGCCGCAGGAAGTGCTTAATACGCGGGCCTTCTTTTCGTCCTTCGAGGGGGGAACGGATTCCGCCGTCCTTTTCACCCACCTTGATTCCGAGAGCAACAGCGAGGGCCGCGTCCTCGGAGAGCTGGGGCACGAAATTATTCATGCGCTGCGGCGACGCAGCAGTTTTCCGGCGGCGGAGTGGACGCAACTTCTTAACCATGCCAATTCCCTCGGTATTCTAGAACTTGATTATAGGGACTTTGCACGGGGAATTAAACTGTCCAATTGGGACAAGTTCCCGGTCGGCGTAACAATTGGCCAGATTTACCGTAAGCAGCTCGGTAAGGGTGCTGACAAGGAGGTGATGAACCAGGAAGCCGTCGCCCATCTTTATGAGTTGCATCTCAACGGCGCGCTGCGCGGCGGCGTGATGCAGCCGGTGCAGGCGATCCTGGATAAGATTGCGGCCGGAGCCTATCAGCCGAAGGGCGGAAGGCGCGCGGGACGGGCGGCAGCGGTTGAGGCTCAAGAGCCTTGGGTGGGTTACGAGGAAGACAAGAAATACGAGGCCGTGCCGCCAATTGCGGTGCTCCTAAAGCAACTTAAAGGGGATAAGCCGATGCCAGATGGCTTCGATTTCCTCGAAGCTCTCGCCTCGCCCTATTGGCTGCAACAGCTCGGAATCACTGCGGAGCAGGTTAACGCTGACCCCGTGGAGGCTCTAACAGTCTCCGTGGATGAATATGAAGAAAGGTATGGAATGAGCGCGGAGACCACGCAACAGGTCGAAACACTCATTATGATGCTGCAGGATATCCAAGAAGGCGTCATGGGCGTCGAACCGGAGTGGGAGGGTGATGATAGCTCCATCGCTCAAACGATGGGTAAACTGCTAAGAACGCCCGTAATAGACCCTGGCGAAGACTACGATGAAGACGAGGGCTCAGAGTTCCAATGGACGCCGCCGGAGCCGAACGCCGAATCTCAGAAGGTTCTGAGCTTCCCACCGTCGATGTTCGATGCGGTGATGAAATGGGCGGGAAGCAGCGCGGCCGGAATTGCTAAAGGCGGAATTCAGGACATCATTCTCAATGGAGCGCCTGTTGCCGCACTGATAACGCTTACGAAAGGTCTGGATCCGAACTTCTCCGAGAAAGCAATCTTCAGCCTAGAAGGTAATAAACTCGACAATTTAGATGTTGGTGCCCTGGTTGAACAAATGGGTATGGCCAACCCTTCTAAGAAGGTGTTAGATGATTACCTTGATGAGAAATATGCCAATTACGGAAAAGACAAATCACCCGAAGATAGCCAGTTATCAATTGAGACGATAAAGGGATCCGATCTTATCAATTCGGACGAGTCCGCATTCTCAAAACTAAAAGACATGGGAGAGCATTTCCTAGGTACGTTGCAAACAGTTTCCAAGGTTACATGGAAAGGGAATTGGCTCGGAAACATCGTCGAATATAAACCGGAAAATGGTTATACCACTGAATTCATGGACATAACCAACAGCTTCAGCAAATTTACGAAAGCTGACCTGATGGGTTATGTGGGGATGAGCCCTTCGCTGGCCGAAAAAGTACTTGAGAAAGCGAAGAAATTACCGAAGCCCTCCGCGCCAAAGATAGTGACATTAGTAGAGCTCGGTGAGTGGATCGACAGCAGTATTAAGGACGTCTATGCGAAAACCTCGGCTAAAATAATTGGTGGATTTTTAGACGGTATCGATCCTGTCATTCCCTCGCTGGAAAAGCCACCATTTTGGGTTAAGGAATACAAGCAGGATAAAATCTGGGCGCAAAACCCCATGCACGCCCTCGCCAATACTGTTGAGCTGTATGTCAAAGTTAATAACCCGTTTCCGGGACCTAGCCAGGACGCGCTTAAAGCCGCCGCTGCAGACATGCTTGAAGAAAGCAGCGGCTATGAAAAAGCGGAAGCGAAGGCGAGCATTCTCTCTAAGGCGAAGTCGCTCTTCACCAGCGGTAAGAAGCCTGCTCCAACTCCAGCTCCGAGCCCGGCGAAGCTTACGGCCGAACAGCAAAAAACAGCCAAACTAAAGGCGGAACGCCTCGCCGCGCAGGAGAAGAAAACGGCGGCGTTGAACGAGTTTCTTCCCAAGCTAAAGGCGCAGCTCAATCTAATTTCCTGGGGAATTGTAACGTCGCTGAACAACGATAAATGGCTGACAAAATACGCTGGGGAAATAACGGATCCGTTCGCGCAGCTAGCGCATACCGTCTCAAGCTATGTTGCGAAGAACCGCAAATTCTTCTCTTCCGCCATCCTCAGCGAGCTGGATTACGCCGTCGATACGCTAAAGGCCGGGGTGAATGCCAATGAACCCGCGCCGAAGAACGGCACGGCTCCAGCCACGCCCGTTCTTCCGTCCTATAAGACCGTCTCTGACGCAATGAAGGCTCTAACGCCGGGCGCGAAAAACCATTTCGCCAAGATCATTAAGCAGCTCACGGAGGAAACAGCTGCCGAAATTAAATCGCTGACAACGCAGGAGATCCAGGATCAGCTCAGCGGGCCAGAGTGGAATAAGAAGGTCGCCGAGACTGTCCTCGCTTATACTGAGGAGAAATTCACTCCCCACAATGACCAACTTCAGGACCTCGCCCACGGATTACTGCGCGAATACCAGCTTGTCGCTCCTGAGCCCACAGCCAAGGTCGACCCCCAAAAGCGCACCTACACCTTCAAAGGTAAGGGCTCCGGTGGCTCCAAGCCAAAGGAGATTTGGGCCGACGAAGATGGCCACGAATATATGTTTAAGCCTGTGAAACCGGGCGACGAGTTCCTAGCTTACGGCGAAGCTATGGGCGGTCAAATCTCCAAGATGCTAAACCCGGACGCTCCGGACATCTTCACTATGACGCTGAATAAGCGCCTCGGCTCTATGCAGCGCTATGTCAGCGCGCTTGGGACGCTGCGCGACCTGGGCAAAGACGATGTTGAGGCTCTGACGGCCGCGCAAATTGCAGCAATTCAACGGGAACATGTGGTCGATTGGATGATTTCCAACCATGACGGTCACGCCAATCAGTTCTTGCTCATGGACGACGGCCGGGTTATCGGAATCGATAAGGGCCAGGCGTTCAAATATTTCGGGAAGGATAAGCTGGACACAGATTACCATCCCAATGAAAAATATGGCGAACGGGAGCCAATCTACAATACGTTATGGCGGGCTTATAAGAACGGTGGCCTTGCGAAATTTCGTGAGGAAATTCAAGTCGATGAAAAGGCTCAAGTTGATGGCGTTAAGGCAGCCATTGACGCGCAGAATAAAGTTATTGAAGACTTAAAAGATCAACATGAGAAATACGAGCAAGACGTTAATGATTTTGAGGATAAACTCCAGAAAGATTTTAATTTCATAGCGTCTAGTGATCAAACTCTTAAGCAATCTGAAGAAACTAGAGACAATGTCTTTAAGGATCTCTCCAGCTCACTGGTGGAAGGGCCGCTTAGAGCAGACGAATTCTATATCCAGACAGCCGAGAGCCTCGGTGACGTTAACGACTATCGTATACTCTCTAAGTCTGCGGAAGACGCCAAAGCGGCTTCAAACGGCTACGCCTGGACGAATCTTCACCGCGTTTCTATCGACTTAGAAACTCCGACCCCGCGCGACGTTTTTGAGAAGGTTGTGGCGCAAATCATCGCGGACCTTAAGCCGCCAATGATTCCGGAAGACAAACAACCGGAGAACTATGATCGGTTATTTCTCTCCCCAGGGTTGGGGAAAATTGCCGAAGAAATTACCACAATATTGGGGGATATGGGTTACGATCATCTTCCAATTGAGGCCTGGGGCCGGAACTATACGTTGGTTTTCCCGAGCCCCGGAGAAACCAAAACTTTAGTAAATTCAAGCGCCTATGAGACGAAATTCAAGCCAAAATATGAATCATTTAACACGGGTTACGATAATAATCCCCCAGGAGCCGATATTCTAGCGGAAGAAATTGCTGAAGCCCATTGGAACGTTGGTAGTCAACTTCTTAAAGACTACCCAGAAATACAAGAGACTTGGCTTAAGGAAACACCACCTAGCGATTTAAAAGAACGTATTGCGTACAGGCTTCGTTATATCGCCGAAGAAATTCGTCATTATAAGATTGATAATATAAAAGACCTTCAAGAACAGGCTTCGTATCAAATAGAAAATTTAGAAAAAGATGCTTCCAGGTTTATTCTAAAATATCTTAGTGCAGCATTAGCTCCCGTTAAACCAACACGGAAAACCTTAGAAGAATTGAGGCAAAAACGAAGAGAAGCGGAGCAAGATCTTGATAACCTCCGCACTCAACATGATGCTTTCAGAAATCAACTAAAAGAAGCGCTTTACCGCGAGGTTACCGCGTCAATTACCAAGCTGCAAGACATATTGAGCGATTCGCTTTACGCCGGAATGATACGCCCTTATGCGGAGAGCCGGTTTAAGGGCGACGCTGTGCGCGTGGAAGCGTTTATTGATTTCGCCCTACAACGCAAAAACAATCTCGCAACGAAATTCTATAATTTCTTCCTGGAGCTTGAAGGGGTGCGGGAGCGGGCACGTAAGGCCATGGCGGAATATAATAGCAGCAATATCAAAATGGATAAGTATCAACGCCAAACCGCTGAGTCCTACAATAAAACACATGGCGCAGAAGGTAAGCTTCTCGGCGACTTAACCGCCGCCGAATACCAAGCCATCCATGACTATACCAACAATGCTTACGGTAACATCAATCGTAGGCTTTATAGTGAACAGCCGATCAAAGAAGGCGAGGCCAACCTAGAATGGATGAAGGGCGCGGAATATGCCGCCATTATCACCTCCGGCTTAATGAAGCTAAAACCTTATGTAGGCACCGTGGTACGGCAAGAATCATTCAAAGATTCGGCGAGCCAACTTGACCCACTTAAGGTCGGGCAAATCTTCACCAATAAGGCCTTTTGGAGCTCAACGCGCGACGTCAATCATGGGTCAGGTTCCGATCTCCGCTATGTCATTCAGTCTAAGACCGGCCGCCATGTCAAAGACATCTCTGGACATCCATCTGAGGACGAGGTTCTCTTCGCTCCAGGGAGAACATTTCTTATCACTAATGTACTTATCAATAATACAGGCTACAGTAACCGTCATGAAATTTACATGGTAGAACTAGATGGCGTAGATTTTAACGAGCTTGAAAATTACCGTGAGTAGTCCGCAATTGGTTCCAACGGCGAAGACACATATTTCTCTGGCAATGTTCCTGGATCGGTAGCGGGGCCAGACGCTAAAATCTTGGCAGAATCAAGATTCGCCCGAACTTCGCTCATACCAATCTCAGTATCCGTCATGCCGGAAGCCTTTAGCATGGCCTTAACTTCATCTGTGTATTTAATACGCATAGGTTCGCTCCGATTTTCTAGAGTTTTAACAATACAGTCTAGCGTTTTAACCAAAGAAATAATAAGTTGAACGTTGAAATCATATCATGTCCTTTTTGTCCTCTCAACTAAGGCCAAAAATTCCCCCAACGGGAGGCTGACATGCCAGCCCGACATTGAGAATGTTAATCGCCGCATTGATGTCCCGATCGTGGAACACTCCGCACGAAGAACACGTCCAATGTCTTATTCCACGACCGGTATTACCTTTTGGGCCGCTCCGCGCTTTGCACGAAGAACAGGTCTGGGTTGTCCAACACTCGTTGACTTCGATAAACCGCGCTCCATGCCTGCTGGCCTTGTAGTGGAGCTGCGATTTCAGTATTCCCCAGCTCGCATCTAAGACGGACTTCGCCATGTTGGTCTTTGCGAGTTTAGCGGAGCTGACATTGCCGACAACGATCAATTCATGACTTCGAGTGAGCTTATTGCTCCACTCATGAAGATGGTTCCTCCGAGAATTTCTAATCTTGGCATGGATCGCCCTAACCCGTTTCTTTTTACGGGCGCGCTGCGCTATGGCCAATTTCTTTTGATACCGGCGATAATGTCTCAGCGCCGGGATTTTGACGCCGTCACTGCAAGTTGCGAGGGTTCTCAACCCAAGATCGATGCCAATTTGTCCGGTGCCTGTGGGCAGGGTTTCGGTGACCTGGCACTGGAAAACGACGTACCAACGTCCGCGTGCGTCTTGGGTGAAACAGCCGCAGTTGAACTTGCCGCCGAGGTCGCGGTCTTTCCAAAAGCGGTAATGGCGCTTGCGGTAGGTTAGGAAAGCATCGTTAACTCTGACATCTTGATCAATGAACGGAAACCACCCCAAGGAGCGCTTAGGTCCGAACGAAGTGCGCCATTTCGGGCAGCGACTAATTTTGTTACGAGAACTTACAAACTGACGACAAATCCGGTTGACAGTGTTAGAATTTAAATTCAAAAGTTCAGTACTACCAGTGCAAAGTTTAAAAAGATCAAACATTGTAGGCCACTTAACATTGCCCCCAGCCTTCCACCGTTTCTCCGCTTCTCGTTGCACCGAGCAACAATAATTCCACACCTGATTGCAAGCGACCGCATGCCGCGCCAAGTGCTTCTTGGTCGTTGCATCCTTGATACGGTATTTGAAACTATATTCCATTTGAACACGAATGTCTCTTTTAGAAACACTCATAATATATTAATTCTTACATGAGAAATGTGGGAAACAACTAATGGCTTACTGGGGCGCGTCGGATAAACTTTTTTTAAGCCTAACCGGACCGCAGCGCGCAGCTGCGATGGCGCTGCTAGAAACCGATGCTCGCAACCCCAATGACGCCAAAAACGCCCTCGGCGCAATGATAAACCGTGCGGAAGCGGAAGGCGAACCGCTGGACCGCCACGTGGCGCGGAGCATATACCAGCCCACAATCGAAGACAATCAACGCGCTCGCCTCGCCTCCATCGTTCAGTCTCCGGAATTTGCCCAGTTGAGTGCGTTGGCGGAGTCCCGTGCCCGTGGACAAACGCCGGACTGGGTGAGCGGTGCGGACCACTTCGTCGCTCCTCCGGAAGTCATGTTAGGCCTGGAGGCTAAGGAGCCGGATAAATATCTCAACTGGGGACCGCGCGGCGCAAATTGGACCGGCTATGACCCAGAAACCGGAGCCTACAAGAACAAAGTTCTGGAAGACGGCTCCCACCACTTTCTCAAGCTCTACGGCGATAAGCCTAATGCAGTCGTCGCGGAAGCGCAATCTCCGACGACCGCTTCCCCCAAACCAGCGAGTAATGACGTGTTACCTTTTCTAGCGCAACTTTTCGGCGGCTCCGGCGCAGCCACGCCCGCAGCTGCGGGCGGTGGGGGCATGCTCGCGGATATGCTTAAAGGCGGTGACCTGGAGAAAATAAGTACCCTCATGAATGGTCCCCCGCCAACCGCTGACACATCTGCTACTCCCAGTAACTCCGGAGGCATGCTCTCGACGCTGTTCGGCGGTGGAAGCGCTCCGAGTGGCGAAGCTCCTGAGGGTGGCCTAACTCTCGCTCAGAATGCCGCAACCTCCGCTGACACGGCTCGCCCTCCGTGGGCCAGAGACCCGCTCTCAATGCTTTCCCGGAAACCCGTCGACATGAACCGCTTACAACAGATGTTGTCCTCGCGGCCGATGCTCGGCGTGCGCGCTTAAGGATAACGCCCAATGACGTTATGGAAATGGTCCAAGACCGCCGCTAACAATTCTAATGCGGATGCCACGGTCAACTGGGCAGAAGGCCAAGCACCGAGCTCCGTGAATGATAGCGCCCGCGCTTTAATGGCGGCGGCGGCCAAGTTCCGGGATGATGAGGCAGGCTCGCTGCTCACGGGCGGCTCTTCTACAGCCTACACAGTCACGACGAATCAAGCTCTCACCAATCTCACGCTTTCCGATGGTTTAGCGCTCACCGTTCAATTTCATACGGCCAATGGCGCGTCAGCAACCTTTAATCCAGACGCCGTTGGCGCGAAGCCTTTACGAACCTCAACAGGCGTCGCACTACCCACGGGGAAGGCGCTCGCTGGAGCTATCCATCGTATAACCTATGACCTCGCCGATGATTGTTGGTACATGCGCGGTTGGTTTGAACCGGACAACGCCATTATTCCTTCCGGAACGAAAATGTTGTTTCAGCAAACGGCGGC
>ERZ1292637.1220-Hain-H14-01um-R3-1220-length-11403-cov-5_pt1 | contig 11403 bp, 14 predicted proteins | sample MGYA00564405_ERZ1292637 | MGnify/ENA primary metagenome ERZ1292637 (study PRJEB36523, sample SAMEA6512645) | groundwater metagenome | collected 2019-01-09 | study: AquaDiva: Metagenomics assemblies of 32 groundwater samples | reverse complement strand
TGATGATGGCGACCTTGGCCATGGCCCACTCCTGATCGCAGATCAGTTTCGCCGCATCCGCCACGGCGGCGTAGCGGTAGGCCGAGGCGAACTGGGCATCCTTCATGAGCACGGCGGATTGCTCGTTCCACCATGAGCGTTTGCGGTACTGCGACCGTCGCTCGTTGTCGAGAGCGTCCGCCACGTCGAGGATGATCTGCTGTTCCTCGGGTGTTCTCGACGTGGCTTCAGCCAGCACCTTGAGCCAGATCGCGGCTTCTCGCTTGTCATCGTCCGTCATGCTCTCATGGGCTTGACGACCTGCAACTCCGCCGAAACTTCAATGATGGCGTTGAAGTGGTAGTGCGCGAACCGGCTCCCCTCTTTGTGCTTGACGATCTTCTCGTCCATCATCACCTTGTCGCTGAGGAGTTGGAAGTCCATGCGGAAATCATACTGTGGGACATACTCCTTCCGCCACGGTCGCGCGAGGTAGGCCAAGAAGTGTCGGCTGATGAACCGGCGGTGCGTGGGGTCCTGAAAGGCGGGCTCGGCTGTCGGCGAGGGCCACCGCAGCGTCAGCATCCCGCCCGGGGACATGACGCGGTAGACTTCCTCGAAGAAACGCACCAGCAGGTCCACCCTCCGTCCGTTGCCTTCGAGGCGGTCCTCTGCGGGGATGTGCTCGATGAAGTGCGAACAGTGGACCGTCTCCGCCGCGTCATCGGGAAAGTCCCACGGGAACCGCAGGAGGTCCATGCAGAGGTCGGGCTTGGCGTCTTGTGCCGCGTCAATCCCGATGTACTCCGCGCCGACTTTCTGCGCTCCGCACGCCAGATCAAGTTTCATAGTCGCTCCACCACTTCGCGGCGGCAGGGGTGTCCAGGGCCGTCTTGATCTGCTCAGGAGTCACCTGCATGTCCATCAGAAGCGCCATCTGGGCGGCACGGTGGACGTAGGTGTGCCGGTCCAGAATGGCCTGCCGAGCCTGCTCCCCGATCCGCCGCCGTTCGTCAGGTTGGTCGCTGTACTGCCTGATCTTCTCGATGGCCTCGTCCACGTCACGGTAGACCAGGAGATGCACGCCGTCCACGAACCCGAGGGCGTCAAGATCGGGCGTCCAGGGCTGCAACACCACGCCGCCCATGCTCATGCCCTCGAACGTCCGCATGTTGGTGCTCGTGCTCTGGGCATGATTCACGATGATCTTGCCCGAAGCCAGTTTCAAAACGGCCTCCTCCAAGTACACGTCCCCCCCGATCCATAGACCCGCGCCCAGTTCATCGGAGAGCACCGTCAGGAAATCCGCACGCTCTTGGTAGTTGGCGTAGTGCCCGAGAAACACGGCCTCGTAGGTCTGCTCGACCTTGGGGCAGGGACGCCACAGTTGCGGCTCGACCGCGTAGGGCATCCATGACGACGTGTTGTACATCCAGTAGTGATACGTCTGATCGGGAGGCGACATGAGTTTCTCGAAGTCCGCGCGGTCGGTCATGATGTTGTAGAACACGCGGTCGCACTGTTGAGCCTTCGCCATGCGATACGCCCGGGACGCCGGGCTGACATGCGTATCACTCACCCAGTACACCCGGGGCGTGGGAGGGAGAAAGTCTTTGTAGTCCGTGGTGTCCTCCGCCCAGTCCACGCAGACGTGCAGATCGGCCTTGCCCATGAGGGCGGGATCACCGTGGCATTCGTACCGCGCACACTCCACGTTCGGCAGGCGGTTGAAGGCTTGGCGGAGGAATCCAGCGGGGCCATAGTCCTTGATGGAGGGACCCCAATACATGTTCACCCGTTTGGGATGGTGAACGGGAAGAACCTGCTTGCACGTCGGACAGGCGATCACGTCGGAATCTCGTCCACGAATCCATTGATGCAGCGCAGGTAGGCCGGGATGCCGTGGCGGCGGATGAGGGCCATGCGCGTTTTCTCCTGCATCTCAAGTGAGTTCCAATACTCCCCGTGCAACTTGATCCCCGTCGTGAAGCCGTGATGGTACACGAACACGTCCCGCCGCATGACGGGATGCCATCCCGCCTGCTCCACGCGGATGGACAGGTCCATGTCATCACCCCCCGGCAGGCCCATCGTCATGCCCCCGATCACGTCGTACAGGTCCCGCCGGTAGAACACGCAGAAGCCGATCAGGAGACTGGTGTAGTAGGGCTTGGGGTCCAGACCGAGGAACAGCATGTTCTGGCGCTGCATGACGACGTTGCTGCACGGCCCCACCGATCCGCACTTGGGGATCAGGTAGAACGAGTCGAGCATCGTCTTCATCCACAGCGGATTCCCCGGCACGATGTGCAGGTCGTCGTTGAACATGCCGAGGATGGGAGCCGTGGACCGGGAGGCTCCGAGTTGGATCGCGCCCTCCCACCCGAGGTTCTGCCCGCCGGTCTCGATGACCTCCACCCATGGATGCGTCCCCATGACGCGGCTCAGGTATCCCGGCGTCCCGTTGTTGATGACCTTGACCCGGTAGAGGTTCTCGGGGGCCTGCGTGTGGTCAATGAGGGTTGCAAGGAACGGCACCAGTTTGTCCTTGTTGTCCATCGTCGGCACGATGATGTCCACCAGCGGACTCCCGTCGGCGGGGAGAGCGGGGAGGGCCTTGGCCCGCTCCTGCCATGCCGTGATCTTGGCGTGCCGTTCCGCCTGCACCATCCGCCAGCGAGAGACCCCGGACATGTTCATGAGGACAGGAACTGCTCGGCCTTCGCGCGCGACCAGTCGCCCGTGACCTCGCGGATGGCGGCGGCCTTGGCGTCGTACCGCTCAAAGTAGGCTTCGTCGATGTACTGCCGGGGTCCCAGGTGTTTCAGTTTCACCCGCGTATCCATGAACACCCTCAAGCCCTTCTTGCGGGCCTTGTTACAGAACAGCAGGTCCTCCCCGGTCGGGTTGGTGGACATGAACCAGTTCGAGTTCCCCACCGTCTTGAGCGCCGACACCTTGATGAGGACGGCCCCGAATCCGACACCGTCGCACTCGAAGAAACTGTCTTTCGGGTAGTTCAGGATGTTGTCGTACTTGAAGGTCTCCATCTGCGTCATCGGATTCCACCCTCCCGTCCGCGCGTAGCAGACGGGATAGTGCGGAGGATTCCGCATGAAGGCCAGCGGGGCCACGATGTCCACGTCATCCTCCAGCAGTGCCTTCCAGAGGTTGAGGTAGACGCCCTGATCGTCCGTGGGGCCGAGCATGTCGTCGTCAATCATGCCGAGAAAATCACAGTTCATGCGGATGGCTTCCTTGGCCGCGATCTCGCGGGCCAACTGCACCATCATGTCGGGGACCAGTCCGAATTCGAACTGGTAGGGACAGTCGGGTTGCGACTCCCACCGCCCCAGCATGTAGCACATGGCGTTGCGGTAGGCGTCGCACTCCGGCGGGTTGATCCCAAACCTGGGGACGGAGATCAGGACGCGCTTGCGGTCAGCCACGCCGCGACCTCTGGAACGCGATCCACTCGTGTCTCTCCCGGTGCTGATCGGTGACGGACTGCTCCGCCCGCTCACGATCCTCAGGGGGGCGTGGTTCGGAGGCCAGACGGTCGAGGCAGGCCTGTCGGAGACGATGTTGGTCCTCCGTCAGGTCGTGGTCCATGCGGAGTTGGTCCAAGTCGAGCAGCAGTTCATCCGCCTGTTCGGCGGTGAGGGTATAGACGAACTCGACGTCCTGATTCACGCCCACCACCATCTGTTTCAGGACGGTGCGGGTGTCTTGGGGGATGTCTACGTCCATCGCGTCCCCAGTTCGGCGGTCAGGGTACGGATCAGGGTCTGCTCAAAGGGCGTACGTTCCGCCTCGGGCAGCGCCTTGAGGTTCAGAAGCAGGTCCTCGGCTTCCTGATCCGTGACTTCCGCGACCGCCGTCATCATCTGCCCGGCCCCGATGCCTCGATGGATCATGCTGGACGTCAGCAGGAGGCCCCGGGAACTGCGGTAGAGCATCTGATCGGGGGGGATGTCGGCGTAGGACCCCTGCGCCTCAAAGTGCATCTCGGCCGTCACGTCGGCGGAGGGGGTGGAGAGCGCCATCTGCATGCGCTTCTTCTCGGCGCGGAACATGTCCCCCACGGGGCCGGGGATGACGATAGGCGCGGGCGGTCTCACCTCCCGCTCACCCTACCACACGTCAGGAAACGAATCAACCCCCCGGGGTTGTCTCCCCCGGGAGGTTGTTCGCCTTAAGGCCGTCCGGCTTACAGTGCCCGGATCAGCGCCTGCACCCACGCCGCCGAGGCCGAGAGCGCCCCGTTGGTGGAGTTGGTGTTCGCCGTGGTCGCCAGCGCGATGGCGTACTTCGTGTTCAGGATGGTCAGCGCCGCCGCCGTCGAGGAGTAGCCCAGCCCCGTCCCCGCCGCCGCGCGCATCGCATCCCCCGCCGTGATGGTCACGGACGAGCCGTAGTTCGAGCAGATGTTGGAGGCCGCGTAGCCCCACGAGCGCACCAACCCGTAGGAGTTGATCGCCACGTTTTCCCGCATCGTGCCCGCAAGCGACTTGTGACTGATGGCGGCGGGCTGCATCGCCCCGATCCCGTTCGCCGTGTTGCCGTCGACTGCCAGATGAACGGGGAAGTTCTGCGTGAACGACCCCGCCCCGTCCACACACTGGACTTCGATGTCGATGAACTCCGCCGTCCTGCCGTTCAGTACCGAGATGTGCACGTTGGTCTCCTTTGTCCTTGGCGGATTGACCCTTGGCCGGATGGCACCGGGGCTCGTCCGCTCACCCCGCTAGAGCGTTGCAATGAGGAAACGCCCTGCAGTCACGTTGTTGTTGTTGTAGACCGTGATGGATCGCGTCCCGTCCGTTCCACCGGCGGCATCGGAAGCCGGGATCACCTGCCCCGGACCCGCCGAGGCGGTTTCCCTCCACCAGTTGATGTAGACGACGCCTCCCTCCACGACCGGTCCCGTCCCGGCAGCGTCACCGCTGTTCCCGGTCCAGGTGCCGACGTAGACCTTGAGTCCACCGCCCAGTCCGACCCGCTTGTTGAGCGTGTACGCAAAAGCCATGGTGGCCTCCTTACGCCGTCACGCCGGTCAATTTGCCGTGATACCTTCTGCCGTTGGTCGTCAATTGTCCGTTCAGGATGATCGGCACCGTCGAGGAGTCGCCGTCGTAGGCGAACCGCTCCTCCTGCATCGTCATGTCGGCGTCGGGCATCACGTGGAGTTCGAAGTGGTCCGTGTTGAGCCTGTACACCTGCGTGCTCGTCACGAACGGATCGGCCACCACATCCTTGCCCATGAACTTGATGTCGGAGAACCCGACATCGCCCTTCCCGCCCGGCGTGTAGCGCATGGACGGTTCCATGCTCGCCATGTAGTACCGGAACGAGGTGGTGTTGTTCATGAGGATCAGGTCCACTTCATCCAGACCCTGACTCCCGAGTCCCGCGTACTGGTTGAGCGTGAGGTAGAGGGTCCACAGATCGGTCTTGCCCTGTCCCGCGAACGAACCCGACGCCGTCGTGGTCCCGCCCCAGGTCCCCGACCCCGCCACACCCGCAATCGTGGTCGTGGCGTCGGTGATCGTGGAGAGCGACAGGAACCCCTTGGCATCGTTCGTGGCCTGGAACAGGTGCGTGGCGACGAGATCGCGGATGGACTGGATGGCCACCTGCGTTTCGGTCTTGGCGAGGTCGAAGATGCGCGTCCCCATGGCCGCGTTCTTCCTGCGCTGCATCCCCGCCAGCGTCACGAACTGGATGTAGCCGCCCAGTTCGAAGTCCGCCACCGTGAACGGCTCGCTCACGCTCACGTTGCCGGTGTCGTAGTCCGTATAGGTCTGCGCGGTCTTGTACCGTGCCCCGACGAGTTTCACGCGAACGGCCTCACCGACCCACTTCTTCTTGAGGTCCTTCTGCAACAGACGGGCGAGGAACGGGGATGAGTTGTAGACCTGCATCCCGAACTTCGAGACGTAGTCTTGAATCGTTGACGCCAGAACCTTATTGAAGGTCCCGACGGCGTTGGCTGTCGCCATGGTGTCTCCTTCCCCTTACCGCATGGCCCCGGACAGGTGCGCGAGTTCCGACAGGCTCGTCAGGCCCCCTGCTTTCAGGGCGCGCTGCACGATCGCCGTGTCGGAGAGATCGAGTTTGCCGTCAGGAGCGTTGGCCGCGCCACGGTCCGTTTCGGACCTGACCGTGGTGTCGGGCGGGGGGGGTGGTGTGGCCGGAGTCGCTTCCTTCTCCTTGGCCGCCTTGAATCGTTCCAGTGCGATGCGTTCCCGGGCTGCGTTCAAGCGATCTGCTGGAGTCCCCGCCGTGGAGGGCAGCACCCGCTCCACGTCATCCGCCCACTCCTTCAGGTAGACATCCTTGCCCTTGTACGGATCGCCCTGTCCCAGATGCAGGTACAGATCGCGGAGGGCCAGATCGGCCAGACGCATCTGCTCGGGATCGGGCTCGTCTTCGGGGGACGCCGCCGGGGTCGCCGCAGGAGCCGGGACCGCCGGGGTGCCTTGGAGTTCGCGGATCGTGTCCACGAAAGCCGCTTTGAGTTTGGGGTTGGCATTGATGAAGGACTTGACTTCGTGATAGTCCTTCTCCGCCTTGGACGCCCGCTCACCGGCTTTCTGGAATCCCGTGTACAGACTCTTGGTCTTGGTGCCGTACTCGGGGTGTTTGAAGTCATCTGCCGTGAAGCCCGCTGCTTTGGCTTCCTCGGAGAGGACCAGTTCGGGTTCCGGAGTGCTTGGAACAGGAGGGGCTACCGGTGCAGGAACCGGTGTCGCCGCTGCATCAGCCATGAACACACCTTCAGTGGGCTCGTTGCGATGTGGGAAAGGGCGGGCAGGCTCGTGGAGGGTGTGCGGGCTAGCGTCATTCTACCCCGACGAAAAAACGCCTGTCAACTATCCCTGCTGAAGCCTCCGCTCGTCGGTGACGTGTTTCAGGTTCAAGGACTTGTCCCAGTCCGTGCCGACTTCCTTGACGTTCTTGGAGCGCATCCAGGCTTTCCGCTCGTTCTTGTCACGGAACCACCGCCCCGCCCCGAGGTCGAAGTGGTCACCGTGGTAGGGCGTGTCGTGCTTGGTTGTGGGGTCGAATCCAACGCCCGATTTGAACTCGACGCCGATGAAGGTCATGTCACGAAACAGTTGTGTCATCGGCTGTTCGCAGCAGACGGGGTGGGGTTCCCGGACCCAGCGGAAGACCTCCTGCTCGACGCCGCAGACGGGACAGCGGTAGTCGTAGGTGGGCATCAGCCCCTCGCGGCCTTGCGGAACATCCCGGCCATGGAGAGGGGCGAGGCCCCTTCCGCTGTCCCTTCCATCGCCAGACTGTTGAGGAGGGCGTTCAGGTCCATGGGTGGACCCGGAGGAGCGCCGGGCGGCATCCCCGGAGGCATGCCCGGACCCATCCCGGGCATCCCCGGTGGAGCCATCCCGGGCGGACCGGGGGGCATGCCGGGCGGCACCATGCCTGCCGGGTTCATGACCCCGGGGTTGAGCCAGTCCATGGCGTTCTTGATGTCGGGCCGCTTGCTCAACAGGTACAGCAGGGCTTTCGTGGGGTTGATGAGTGGAGCCATCACGGGATTCCCGAACACCGTGGTCACCAACTCGACACCCTGTTCCCATTCCGTCTTGCGGTCGGAAGGCATCGTGCTGGACACGTTGATGTCCACGTCGGCATCGCACATGATCTCGTCCTTGCCCAGCGCCAGCCATTGGCCGTCCATCACCTTGACCTGAATGTCCTCATCGAGACGTTCCTGCGCCAGGTTCAGGAAGCCCCGGTAGACGGATTGCAGGAACCGCTCGAAGGTGTCCTGGCGGAGCGAGGAGGACAGCCGGAGCGAGGACTCCATGATGGAGGCCTCCGTGGCGGAGCGCGAGCCGATGTTGGGAGAGCCTCCCAGATGCATGTCTCCCACGGCGGAGGATTCCTGAATGTCGCGGAGGATGCGTTCCTCGGCCTGATAGACGTCGGCGTTCAGATTCGCCTGCTCGATATAGGCGGCGGCCTCCCGTGGATTCCCCTTGGTCTCAATCGCCACCAGCGGTTCCGTGCTCTCGAACTTCGCGATTTCGGATTCATCGAAGTCCCCGGACTTGTACAGGAGTTTCCGCTGGCTGCGGTCGGAATGAATCAACTGGTTGCTCCGCAGGGCGTTGAGTTCGCGCTGCTGATCCAGCCAGAGTTCGACGGGGCCAATCGGGAAGTGCTGATCGAAGGAGGGCAGGAACTGGAGGACCCGGCAGGGGAGCCCGGCGACATGAGAAAACCGGTCCACCCGGATGAGCGTGTCGAACTCCTCCGTGCTGACCACGATCAGCAACGCCCGCTTGCCCTCCACCTGCTCAAAGAGGTAGTGTTCCCACAGCCAGATGGGCGTGGTTTCCTCCGACCATTCCGACCCGTTCAGTTTCATCTGCTTGGCAGCCAGTTCGTCCAGGACCTCCTCCCGGTACAGGCCGGAGGCCCGCATGGCGGACAGGCTGCGCTTGTAGCGGAACGCGCACCACCGCCCGCGTTCGGGCTCGAAGGACTCCCGCGTGGGATCGGCGCGGAACGAGATGGGGTGCGTGTAGGTCAGATTCGGGCGGCCCTTGTCTCCGACCCCCAGTTTCACCACGCCGTAGGGGAACATCGAGGCGGCGGTCAGGGTGAGCGTCAGTTCCCGTGCATGATCTTCCGTCCGGGCTTCCCAGTTGAGGTAGAGTTCCGCCTTCTGCGCGTTCTGCTCCCACTGGGGAGCCCGGGGCTTCACGATGATGTCGGGGCGGCGTCCGTAGAGCGAGGCCACGAGCCGCTGTGTGATGGGGTTCACCTTGTTGACGTGGATGACCGATCCGTCGGCTTCCTTGTCGCTGTCGCTGCCGTTCTTCCTGCGGTTGTAGAGTGAGGCAATCAGGGCGATCCGTGGTTCCAGGGATTCCTTCTGTTGAAGGGCCTTGGACATCGTGAGGAAGGCTTCACAGCGGCTCAACAGCACGTCATCTGCGGGACGCTTCACGGGAGACTCCTGCCCTTGGCACAAGGATGGGCGGGCAGGTCAAGCATACACGGCCTTCTCACCGGGAAGCAATCTCCGCTTGTCCTTCTCCGTCTTCCTGCCGTACCGCTCCATCACCTTCCGGATGCCCTGATACCGTGCGCGGAGTTCGTCCTGCCGTGTTCTCTCGACGGCATAGACCGGCGACCTCGGCCTTTGGACCTCCAGATGCATGGCGAGGGAGTCAATCAGGTTGTCGGTCGCATGCCGATCCCCACTCCGCCACGTCAGCAGTTCCTGCCGGAGATCGGTCAAGCCCGGATGCAGGCTCAACCGACCGGTCTCCACGATGGGGGCCAACAGTTCAATCCGCTGCTCCTTCGTCTTGACCATGGTGTGCTTCAGCCACACGATGGGCAGCCGGGTCCGCCTCTGGCGTTCCTGCTCCTGAATCAGGTACATCAGGCTGTTCTGCGAGGCCCCGATCTCGATGCCGATGACGCTGATTCGCCTCTGCTCCTGCTCCCAGAGGTCCCAGAGGGCTTGCAGCATCGGCCCCGTCCCGGTGGCCTCCGCTCTGGCCACATGCACGTGCCACTGGGCGTGTTCGGTCTGCTCGACGAACGTCAGCCCCCACGGGTCCCCGCCCACCGTGAAGGAGGGATCAAGACAGACCGACCCGTACGACTTGGCCCTCCACGACTCCAGGGACGTCTTGACCTTCGAGATGTCGAACCGCCGCCCCTTCGTGTTCCGGAGCGGCAGGTTCATGAAGTCCGCCATGAACTTGGCCTCCCCCATCTCGGCCCTCCGTCTCGCCAACTCCTCCTCCGGGAACTTGTCGGGAAAGATGCTCTTGCCCTGCTCATCGAGGATCGAATACGCCCGCGTCACGTACCCCGCCGGAGGGTTCTGAATCAGCCCCACGATGTACGTCAGGTCCGTGATCGCGGTCCCGATGAAGCACAACTTCTTCCTCGGCGTGTCCAACCGCGTCAGCAGCGCCCCCCGGAACCAGTCATCAAAATCGTCCCGCTGCTTGTCGCTCCTGACCGACTCCTCGTCCTGCGGATCATCCACGATGATGCGGTCTGGATGCAGCCCGCGAATGGCACAGCCCTTGCCCCTGGCCTTGATGACGCACCGCCGCTTTGAGCCCTTCCACGGGATCAGGAACTCCAACTCGCTGCTGCCCCAGTGCGTCCCACGCACGTCCCCGAAATCCTCCAGGAACTCACGACTGCTGTCCATCATGATCCTCATTTCATCCAGCCACCCGCTCGCCATCTCGTTACTGTTGGAGATCAACAGCAGTTCGCTGACGTCCTCCGCCAGCGCCGACCACACCGGGAGCAACTTCGTGAGCAGGATCGTCTTGCCACTCCCGACCGGGGCCGCCACCACGAACCGGTTGCTCCGCATCGCCAACTCCGTGATCTCCCAGTGAAACTCCGGCGTCCGGTACTCGAACCACTGCGGCATGTACACCTTGCCCAGCCTGATCGGATGCGAGAGCGCCGCCTCCCGCCGAACTCGGCTCACCTCCAACCGCCCCAGTGAGGCGACAGCCCTTAAGAGTTCACGATGCGTGCGGTCGTACTCCTTCTTGACGTCATGCAGGGAGGAAGGGTCCGGGTTGGCAGGGTGCCCGCCGGTGAGTGCCACAGAGCCAATCACGTCACCGAACCATTCCCGCGTCCGAACCCCCCCCCTCCGCCATGATCGCCCTCAACCGCTCCATCGTCTCCGCCCCCGTCGAGATCGTATGAAATAATGCCTCCTCGTTCAGATACTTCCGCTCCTCCCTCCGATCGCGCAACCACTTCAACGCCTGCAACCGCCCCGTTCCCTGACTCGCCTCCGCCATCTCCAGTACCTGCCGGTCCTCCCACGCCTCGAACGCCTCGTCCGACATCCCCTCACCCTCGGCCATCTGCGCCAAGAGATGCTTCGTCTGCTTCTCCAAACTCCGGGCGGTGCGGTAGATCACCCCCTGCCTGACCTGCTTCCTGTCTGCCGTCAGAATGTCCCGCGCCGCCATCACCGGGTCCATCCCCCTGATCCGCCGCTCCACGTACTGCTGCTCCACCACCGTCAGGTCATCCCACTCAGCCTCTGCCTTCCGCTCCCCCTTCCGCTCCGCTGGACCCGCCCCCTCGCTCTCAGCCCTCAGAAGCGCTCTGCCCTGCCTGTTCCCCCACTTCCCGCGCCGCCTCCAGTACCACTTCCCTTCCCTGCAGACCCAATACCCACCCTCCACCGTTTGACCCTTCGGAGGAGCCTCCGGCTTGCCAACCAGACCCCCGCCTTCATCCACCACCACAGCCGATTCACCGTTCGCCTCCTGTCCCGTAGGCAGAGCGTCCTCTAACACGTATAATATCCTTGGCTCCCGACGGGGAGCCAGTCTAAGCCTTCTCCCGTCCCGGCGCTCCTACGTCGGGCGGGGTGGGGCGACCCTA
>ERZ1292637.1219-Hain-H14-01um-R3-1219-length-11404-cov-4_pt1 | contig 11404 bp, 15 predicted proteins | sample MGYA00564405_ERZ1292637 | MGnify/ENA primary metagenome ERZ1292637 (study PRJEB36523, sample SAMEA6512645) | groundwater metagenome | collected 2019-01-09 | study: AquaDiva: Metagenomics assemblies of 32 groundwater samples | reverse complement strand
AGGCCGTTCCCGGACGCCGAGCCCGAGGCGGTTCTGGACTGCGTGGGGGGTTTGGGGGGGTAGTACGTTCTGGGAAACTACAACTACCCAGGAGGGGGATAAAGACTAGAGCGCGCGTGTGGGGAGGGGCTTGTACCGGAACGGCACAAGCGGGCGGCTACGCCCGGTGGATAAGTCCAGAGTGACGTGTTTCCAGGGAGTTAGCAGCGCCATGGCGGACGGGAATGTCCGCGAGGCTGAATGCGTTCCGGGTGGCGGGCGCAGCCGTCCTTGACAGAGTGAGGGCTGATAGGGCGGGGCCGTCCGCCAGGTGGTGGAGTGATCTCAACAATAACGGTTACTTCCAGGACAGCCGATAGGGCGGGGCCGTCCGCCAGGTGGTGGAGGCTGATAGGGCGGGGCCGTCCGAAACAGCCCACGGACCTCAACGGGGAGTTGACAGGTGGTGGACTGCTAGTTGACGGGTCGTTGACTGGGTGATTGGGCGCCGCACGACCCACCTTCAACATTCCACTTGACAGACGCTTTGCTTGGGTTTAGTATCCGAAGCCAGACGCATCGAATCCCCGCCCCGAACGGAGGAACGCGATGACCGACACAACCTGTATCCGGACCTCCCCCGACGAGTGCGTGATGGTCCGCGAGCGCGCCGTGGACGGCACCGATCAGCCCATCCCGACGTGCCTCGACCACGACCTCAACATCCGCGAGTGCGAGATGCCGGGCTGCCCCGTCGCGGATCCGCCCGCCCGGATGCTCCGGCTCCTCGACGGCTCATGGCGCTGCCCGCTCCACGCCCCGCGCGACCCGCTGGCCGACCTGCTCCTCTCGATCGCCCTTGCCAGCTACTCCGGGCTCAGGAACACGCTGCTCGTGGCCCTGACGGTGGGCGCGCTGCTCGAGGCCGCGGTGAGCCTGGGGACACGATGAGCGGCCCTGCTTTGGAGGGCCGCTGCGGGGAGTGTAAACCGTGACCGACCCCCTCCACCAGGCCGTCCTCTACCTCGCCGGCCGCTGCGACGGCGCGGTCACCAAGGATGACCGGGGCTTCATGGCGATGGACACGAAGTTCGGCCACCGCTTGGCCGGGCTCCCGCCCGCTGTGTGGTCGCCGGCGATGCAGGCCGAGGCTCACGCGATGCTCGGCAAGTATCGGACGCAACTCGCCGGGGGCGGGATTGACTACGACGCGATCCCGCGCCCCACGCTGGCGCCGACGCCAGAGGCGCGCCGCGAGGCCTGGGCGCTCGCCCGTGACCAGGAACGCGGGCGCCCGCTGTCGCCGGCCGAGACGGACCCGCGCCGAGCCGACGTCGACGAGGACCGCCACGAGCTGCGCCTGCGCTTCCCCTACCACGAGGACGTCGTCGCTCGAGTTCGGGGGGTGCCCGGAGCCCGGTGGAACAAGCCGGCCGGCGCCTGGGTCATCCCGCTCTCCCCGGCCAGCGTGACCGCACTCCGCGGGTTCCTCGCCGACACCCGCTTCCCGGTGGCCCCGGAGGTGCTGGCCCGCCTGGACGCGATCGAGCACGACGCCGACGCGCGCGTGGAGGCCTCCCAGGCGGCCGAGGCCACGCTCGAGATCCCCCGGTTCCAGCTCACCCTGCGCCCCTTCCAGCGGGCCGGCGCGCTCTACGGGATCCGCACGCAGCGATGCCTGATCGGCGACGACATGGGGCTCGGCAAGACCATCGAGGCCCTGGCCATCCTCGAGGCCCTCGACGCCTACCCTGCCGTGATCGTCGTCCCCGCCTCCGTCAAGCTCAACTGGCGGCGGGAAGCGCAGCGGTGCCTGCCCCACCACCCCGTCTACGTGCTCGACTCCACGCCCCTGCCGGACCGGATCGGTGAGATCGGGAGCCGCGCCATCTACATCGTCAACTACGACGTCCTCCGGGCCCACGTCGAGCCGGACCCGACGCACCCCCCGAAGGGGCTCCAGCGCCTGACCCCCCAGGCCGTGGTGCTAGACGAAATCCACTACTGCAAATCCTCCAAGGCCCTGCGCACGAAGCTCTGCCGGGCCCTCTGCACCACCGTCCCCGTGCGCCTCGGGCTCACCGGCACGCCGATCCTCAACCGGCCCCTGGAGATCATCGCGCCGCTGGCCATCCTCGGGCGTCTCCAGGAGCTCGGCGGCTACTGGCATCTTGTCCGGCGCTTCAACTTCGCCCGGCAGACCCGATGGGGGATGCAGCCGGCCGAGGGGGCGCACCTCGAGGAGTTCCACCGCCTCCTGCGCGCCACCTGCTACGTGCGGCGCCGGAAGGCGGACGTCCTGACCGAGTTGCCCCCGATCGTCCACTCCTCCATCGCCCTCGAGCTCGACAACCGGGCCGAGTACGAGCACGCCGAGGCGGACCTGATCGGCTGGCTGCGCGCCAAGGTGCGCCAGGACGAAGCCTTCCTGGGCTCGGTCGCCCACCTCGACGAGCCGACCCGGGGCGAGGCCATCCGGGAGCGGGAGAACAGCGTGGCCCGCCAAGCCGAACGCGCCGAGCAGCTCGTGCGGATCAACGCGCTCAAGCGCCTGACCGCCCGCGGCAAGCTCGCCGCCGTGAAGGCCTGGGTCGAGGACTTCCTGGAGTCCGGCGAGAAGCTGGTCCTCGGCGCCCACCACGTCGAGATCGTCGCGGCCTTGGCCCGCGCCTTCGACGCCCCCGCCATCACGGGCGCGACGCCGATCCCCGACCGCCAGGCCGCCGTCGACCGCTTCCAGACGGACCCCGCCTGCCGGGTGATCGTCTGCAACCTCCAGGCGGGCGGCATCGGGATCACGCTGACGGCGGCCAGCAACGTCGCCTGCGTGGAGCTGCCGTGGCATCCGGGGGGCCTCGACCAGTTCACCGGCCGCTGCCACCGGATCGGCCAAGTGAGCAGCGTGACCGCGTGGTACCTGCTCGGCGAGGCGACGATCGACCAGGAGATCGCGGCGCTCATTGATGAGAAGCGCAGGGTGGTCGACGCGCTCACGGACGGGCGGGCCGCCGAGGAGGACGTGAGCATCCTCGCGGCCCTGGTGGCGCGGCTGACCAGCCCGAAGGCGGAGAGGCGCGAGCCGATCGCGGTGGACCTGCCGTGGTGATGCGGCGGGCCCAGCCAGGCGAGAGCCGGGAAGTCCGCGAGTGGATCATGCCGGCGCGCGTCGCCTTCGCCCTCCAAGCGGACGGCTGGTATCTGCGCTCGGACATCATCTGGCACAAGCCGAACCCGATGCCGGAGAGCGTGACCGACCGGCCCACGAGGAGTCACGAGTACGTGTTCCTGCTGGCGAAGGGGGAGCGGTATTACTACGACGCGGAGGCGATCAAGGAGCCGGCGATGTACTCCGGGCCTAACGCGCCGGATGCCATCAAGTCGCCGTATGGGCAAGGGTTCACGCGGCGGGCAGTCGACAACCGGATCGGTACTGAACGACCGCGTAACTACGACAACGCGGCGGCGTCCTTCGGCGACGGGGTATCCGCGAGCCATACCAAGGCTGGAAATGCGTTCGGCAACGGCCAGAGCCGCAACCGCCGCTCCGTCTGGACGATCGCCACGCAGCCGTACCCCGAGGCCCACTTCGCCACCTTCCCCGAGGCCCTCGTGAAGCCGTGCATCATGGCGGGGACCTCGGAGCGTGGCGCCTGCGCGGCGTGCGGGGCACCGTGGGAGCGGGTCACTGGGGCACCACGGCCGGCCGAAGGGCGGGGGAGCGGGAACAAGGAACGCTTCATCGCTGTCGAGGGCGAGCGCGCCCGGACGAACACGCACCTGGGGTCATCGGTGCCTTGGACCCCGACCACGACTCCGACGGTCGGCTGGCGCCCGACCTGCGCCTGTGGACGGCCTGACCTGGTGCCCTGCACCGTCCTCGACCCCTTCGCCGGCAGCGGGACCGCGCTCCTCGTCGCCAAGGAACTCGGCCGGCGGGCCCTCGGGATCGAGCTGAACCCGGCCTATCTCGAGTTGGCGAAGACGCGCGTCCGCCAGGAGGTCCTTCCCCTGTGACCAACCCCCAGCGCGCGGCGGCGGGACGGAAGGGCGGCTCGGTGCGGAGCGCCCGGAAGGCGGAGGCGGCTCGGCGCAACGGGCGCCGCGGGGGCCGCCGACCCCTGAACACACCTCCGGCCGGCCACGAGGGCCGACCGGGGTGCCCCGAACCGAACGCGACGGGGCTGGGTCACCTGAGGCCTTCGCCCATCCCTTCTGAAGGGGAGGGAGTGGAAGTCAGCCCCGAGCGACCTGCTCCCATCGGGGAGTCTAGCCGATGCCCCCCACCGCTGGCAAGCTAACCTTTCACCGGGTAGGTGATCTCCACCAGGAAGGTCGTATCACGCAGGGCCCCCTGGGCCATCGCCTTCGTGAGCCCCTCAGCGGCCGACGCGGGCACCACCAGGACCAGCTTGGCCTCGCCCTCGCCGGAGAGCGTGAAGGCATGGCCGACGTGGGGGAGTGCGGCCTCGAACCGGAGGACGTCGGTGCCGTCGGTGCCGTTCTTCTTGGTCACGCCTCAGAACCTACCACACCCCAGCCGGCCCCGAGCAGCCGGGCCAGCTCGGCCCGCCGGCGGGCGGTCGACAGATGCGCGTAGATCGCCGTCGTGCTCAGGTGCGCGTGCCCCAGGATCTCCTGGATGAACTGAAGATCCGCCCCGGCCTCCCGCAGGCGCGAGGCGAAGGAGTGCCGGAACATGTGGAACCGAACCCGGGAGCCTACCAGCGAGTCGACCCGAGAGCGGAGCAGCCCCGTCAGCGCCTCCTCGCCCATGGGGGGGCGTCCTGGGGACTGGCCGAGTCCACGACGACCCCCGCGAGCGGCCACGAAGAGCCAGGGGCAGTCGAGGCCCCGCAGCAAGCGCGGGCGGCCTCCCCGGAGGTAGCGAAGCAGGATGGCCGTGAGCCGAGGAACGACGGGCAGCTCGCGCTCCCGGTTGCCCTTGCCGATCACGCGCAGCACCCCGGCCCCGAGGTCCACATCGGCCACACGGATCGCCCGGAGTTCGGCCGAGCGGACCCCGGTGAACAAGCCGGTGGCGACCACGGCGAAAGCACGGAGCCCGAGCGGGCTCAGATTCCGACTGAGCGCCGCCAGGACCCGCTCCTGGTCCTCCACGGACAAGTAACGCGGCACGCGCGCGGGCGTCTTCAAGGAGAAGACCGATTTGCCGGGATTGGACATCGCCAGCCCTTCGCGCACGAGATAGGTCCAGAACGAGCGGAGCGCGTTCAGGTGGCGGTTCACGGTCACGGGCCCCACGCCGCGCTCACGCTGGAGCCACGCCACGTAGACCTCGATCTCGCGGAAGGTGACCAACCTCGGCGTGTGCAGGCCGACGCGCCCGCAGAACGTGAGGAACGCCCGCAGGTCGTGGCCGTAGTCCTCGATCGTCCGGGGGCTCCGCCCCCGCACCAGTTCCAACCAGACCAGAAAGGGCGCGACCATCCCCGCGAGCAAGACAGGGCGCGCTCGAGCGAGCCCAAGCTGGACCACCAACGCCTCGACCATGACTCCCTCCGCACAAAGGGTATCGGACCGAACGCGGACGGACTTGAGGGGCTGGTGACGCTATGCGGCAGACGGCCTCAGTGTATCCTGGCCTCCCGAACGTCTCTTGAGGGCGCGCCGCCCGGGGGCCTCGGGAGCCGCCCGGCCGCCCGGCTCGACGGGCTCCAAGCGACGCACCTCGGCCACGCCCGCGTCCCCGAACAGGAGCCATGCCCGGGACACCCCGAGATCCCGGGCCAGCCGCTGGAGATTCTCGGGCCCTGGCACGCGCCCGAGCAGCCACTGGTAGACGTACTGCGAGAAGTAGCCCTTGTCCCGGCTGAATTGCAGCACCTTGGGGCTGCCGTCCGACCGCGCGTAGCCCAGCCCCGCCATCCGTTCCCGTATCCGCTCCCCAAGCCCTGTCGTGGTCGACATCGCCGATCCCTCCATGATGATTTCTCTTGCGCGTGCAACGGCCACGTGCTAGGCTCCGACCCATGCGGCACGTAGAGCGCGCTCCCCGGAATGTTCCCCGAGGTAGGGCCAGCCTACACCCTCGGCTCACCCTGGCGCAACTGCGGCGGGCCTGCAACGCCGCGCTGCGGGAGAACGGCCGGTGGAACATGCCCCCCCGGAGCTACGCGGAATACGCCCGGCTGCTCGGCGAGGAACGCAAGGAGATCTCGATGGTGCTGGGCGGCGGCAAGACCAACCGCCGGATGCGCGATCTCCTCGAGCGGCTGGCCCTCGGGCAGGCCTGGGGCGCGATCGACGACGCCCGCCGACGCCGCGCGCCGATACGGCGGACCCGACCAGACAAGAGGAGGAAAGGATGAACCAAGCCCTGCGCTACTTCCGGCCCGGGGTCAACGCGATCCTGATCGGGGTGGGGCTGGCGGTCTTCATCGGGGCGAACGTGTGGCTCATCACCGATCGGCACCACGCCCGCCGGATCGCCCAAGCCGCGTGTGCCGCCCAGGCTCGCGCGGAGATCGCGCGCAAGCCCATCCTGGCCTCCACCGTCCGGCTCGCCGACGACTGCTTGACGCTCCGGCGGGGTCGCGGGGAGGCGCCATGACCGCCCTCCTCTGGCTGCTCTTCTGCACCGGCTCCGCGCTGCTGCTGCTGACGGTCCTCGGGGTGCTGGTGTTCGCGCATCGGGAGTGCCAGACGGGGAGCACCCTCCTGTGAGGGATGAGCAGAGGGAAGAATAATGAACAAGAACGACCTACAACTGACCGGAGTGCGACGCGCAACGATCCGACGAGAAGTCGCCGCGCTGGAGGAAGTTCTGATCGCCCTCACGCCGCTGGTCGCCGACGAGCGGCAACGTCTCGTTCGCTGGGTCTGCGACTACTACTACGGCCTCGACCCGATGCGGATGGCCGCAAGATGAGTCGAAGGTCGGCGACCTCTCTGCACCCTCCCCATGTCACGCCGCCCACGGGGCCGGCCCAGCATGTCCCGAGCTTCTCCAGGACGGACACGCCGCTGGGCGAGGCGTGGTGCATCGGGTGCGAGGCGTTCATCACCTTGGCGACGCTCGCTGCGGGCGCGCCGTGCCCGGGGAAGGAGACCTTATGAACTACGTCCGCTGTGCCATCCAGGCTGAGCTCGATGCCGTCCTCGCACGCGAGGACTCGACCGAGTGCGCAGTGCTGATCGGCTCTGGTCGGTTCCTGGCCAGGGAGAGCGCCCACGTCGAGGCCAGGGAGAGCGCCCACGTCGAGGCCAGGGAGAGCGCCCACGTCGAGGCCTGGGGGAGCGCCCACGTCGAGGCCTGGGGGAGCGCCCACGTCGTGGCCAGGGAGAGCGCCCACGTCGTGGCCAGGGGGAGCGCCCACGTCGTGGCCAGCCCATACGTGGCCGTCCACCAGCACAGCGGCGCGGCCGTCGTCCTCGGCGGCACCGTCATCCGCGTGCCTCGACCGACGACCCCCGTCGAGTGGTGTGCGCTCTACGGCGTCGAGGTCAAGGATGGGGTCATCGTGCTCTACAAGGCGGTGCGCGATGACTACCGGAGTCAGCACGGCGGCCTCTACGTTCCGGGCACGACGCCGGAGGCCGCGGACTGGGATGGCGGAAAGACCGAGTGCGGATTTGGCCTCCACTTTTCCCCGGCGCCGGCCATGGCCCGGGAGTTCGACGCCGCGGCCACGCGCTATGTCGCCTGCCCGGTCGCCCTCGCAGACCTCCGGTCGCCCGTGGCGTCTGACGTTTCCCCCGCCAAGGTGAAGGCGCGCCGGGTTTGTGGGCCGATCTGGGAAGTTGACCGTTTCGGGAAGCCGGCCGCCGGCCCGGCTCCCATGGGCGACGCGGCCAGCGTCACGGACGCGACGACGCACCTCGACGAATTGGGCGTCGATCCCGAGGCGATCCCGTGAGTCTCTTGTCAAGCGAAGTTCCGCGCGCCCCGCGAACCACGTCCTGCGTTTCCCGATGGCCGACGACGGGACCGTGTGGTTGCGCGCGGTGCCAGCGTCGGCTGACCGGCCCGGCCTGGGCCAACCCCTGTACTCCCCCCGAAGGAGGAACGCGATGACTACCCCCACCACGCCCGAACCCGAGATTCAGGACGCCACGGCCGCCGGGGCCCTCGTCGTCACCCGTCAACCCGAGATCGTCCTCGAGGAGGCGCGCCACGCCGCCCGAGCCCTCAAGGACGTGATCGACAAGAAGGCCAGGCCGGTCAAGTTCAACAACGAGACCTACTTGGAGTTCGAGGACTGGCAGACCGTGGGGCGCTTCTACGGGATCGCCGTCCGCATCGCCGGGACGAAGTACGTCACCTATGACGACGTGCGCGGCTTCGAGGCGACGGCCGAGGCCGTCCATGTGGAGACCGGCAAGCTCGTCTCCAGTGCCGAGGCCATGTGCTTGAACGACGAGGAGAAGTGGCGGGCCCGAGCGAAGTACGAGTGGGTCTACGTGAAAAAGTCCGGGGGGCACTCCGTCGAGGATCCCGGGAAGGACGAGCTGATCTGGGAGGCCGGCCAGGACGGCAAGCGGCGCCCCAAGAAGGAGCGCCTCAAGACCGGCGAGGAGGCGGTCCCGCTCTTCCAGCTTCGCTCGATGGCGCAGACGCGGGCCGGGGCCAAGGCGCTCAGGAACGCGCTCGCCTGGGTGGTGGTGCTCGCCGGCTATCGGCCCACGCCGGCCGAGGAGCTGCCCGGCTCGGGTGTGGACGACAAGCCCGACCCCACGGGGGGCGACGTGCCCTTCGCGTACGAGGAGACGACTCCGCCGGGCGGCAACGGCAAGCCCCGCCAGGACCCCCCGCCCCCGGCAAAGCCGAAGCCGGACGACGGGCTCGCCCGCCAGTACGCGGCGAAGATCCTCACGATCCGCGCGGCGTTCTCGCGGCAGCCCAACGCGCAGACGTGGGACAAGATCGTCAAGCACTTCACCGGCAAGATGTACGCCGACGACCAGCTCGCGGCGGCCCCGGTGGAGAGGCTCGAGGCGCTCCACCAGTTCATGGTCGACCTGGCCAGCGGCAAAACCGCGGCGCTGGCCCTGGCGCGCGAGATCATGAACGGCACGGGCGCGTCGTGATCCCCGCGGGCTACCCCGCCTTCTGCGAAGCGGCCGGCCTCGACCCCAACCACCCCGAGAGCTGGGGGCCCGAAGGCCAGGGCGCGTTCTTCCGGTGGCGCCTCGGGGAGGCCCGCGCCTATTTCCGGTGGCTGCGTGACAGCGGCCACGCCGACCTCCTCCGGGCCCGGGGGATGCGGGGGCGGGTCATCGAGCTCGTCCGGGCCCACGCCGACGGGCTCGACCTGCCGCTCGTCCGGAGCCCCTACGTCACATGCCCCTGCCACGCCGGCCGCGGGGAGCCCCGCGGCGGCGAGGCGCTCGAGACGGTCACCCGCGCCGAGATCCGCGCTTGGGTGACCGAGGCCCCGTTCGAGCGAGTGACGCTGCCACAGCGCGCGGCCGTCCAGCAGATCATCCGCGAGCGTGAGGACGCCCGCGCGGTCCCATCTCCGCGGCTGGGCGTGGCCCGGGCGCTGGGCCATGTCGAGACTTTCCGAAGGAGGAGACCATGACGACATTCTCATTCGTGCATCGGTGGACCGGCGAGGTCCTCGTCACAATCGAGGCGGAAACGCTGCCGAAGCCGGTGGTGTCGACGTCGATAGCGCCGATCAGCGCCGGCTGACCCCGAATCAGCCGAAAAAGGAGAACGCGATGGCTAGGAAGAAAGACGCCCCCGCCCCGCCCCCCTCCGAGGCCCGCGGCGGCTATACCGTGTTAGAGTTGCACGTTCAGGCCGTGAAGCGCATCAAGGCGGTGGCGATCGAGGCGCTCCCGCCGGCCGGCACCGTGGAGATCGCCGGGCGCAACGGCCAAGGGAAGTCCTCGGCGCTCGACGCGATCCTGATGGCCCTCGGCGGCAAGGGCGCCGCCCCGGCCAAGCCAATCCGGGACGGGGAGGCGACGGCCAAGGAGACCGTCGTGCTCCAGGACGCGCAGGGGTGCCCGGCCTTCCGCGTAATCCGGACCTTCACCGCGCAGGGCTCGTATCTCAAGGTTCAGCGCGCCACGGGCGAGGAGATCCGGAGCCCCCAGGAGTTCCTGGACCGCCTCGTCGGCGCGGGGCTCGGGTTCGACCCTCTGGCATTCGTGCGCGAGCGCCCCGCCGAGCAGGTGCGCCTGCTCCTCGATGTCCTGAAACTCGAGCGGGACCCGCGGGAACTCGACGCCGAGCGCAAGCGGCTGTTCGAGGAGCGCACCCAGGTCAACCGCGACGTCAAGCGCGTGGAGGCGCAGCTTGAAGGGATCCCGGTGGTCGATGCCCCTGCCGAGGAAGTGTCGATTGCGGGGCTGACGACCGAGCATGGGCGGCTGACGGAGCAGGACAAGGCCGCCACGAGAGCGCGCTCCGCCTGGGAGGAGGCGAGGCGGGAGCATGACCGCTGTCTCGCCGAGAGGGCCCGCTTGGCGAAGGCGCTGGAGGACATCGAGTCCGCAGCGAGGGAGGCCGGCGCCGAGGTGCTCCGCAGGGCCGAGGCCATGGCGAAGACGCCCCCGCCCGACTTCACCGAGATCAGCCGCCGGATGATCGAGGCCGAAGAGATCAACGCCGCCGTCCGCCTGCGCCGGGAACGCGAGGCGGCGGGGACCGAGTTGGGCCACCACGCCGAGGCCGCCCACATCCTCACCGAGCAGATCCGGGCCATCGAGGAGGAGCAGCGCGCCCTCCTGGAGGGCGCCGCCTTCCCGGTGCCTGGCCTCGGGTTCGAGGAGATCAGCGGCGAGTGGGGCGTGACCTACCAACGCATCCCGCTCGAGCAGATCGGCGACTCCGAGAAGATCCGCGTGGGGATGGCGATGGCGATGGCACTCACCCCGTCCCTGCGGGTGGCGCTCATCCGGGAGGGGAGCCTCCTCGACGAGACCAGCCGCCAGGTGGTCGACACCATGGCGCGGGCCGGCGCGTTCCAGGTGTGGCTCGAGGTCGTGGGAGACGGCGGGGCCGAGGCCTTCGTGATCGAAGACGGGGGGGTTCTGCGCGCTCCGGGCCGGCTCCGGGCGACCACGGAACCGCCGTGGTAACTGCCATGCGCGCGAAGGCCAGCTACCGTCTGGGACATCTTGCCGGTGCGGCGACCTCCGCCGCCGGCTCATCGAGCAGATGGTGCGCGATGGCTGGTAAGCCGTGGTGACCGGGGACCGGCTCCCCGCCGACTGGCTGGCGGGCTGGCGGCGCCTCTATCCCCCCATGGTTTTCAGGGGGGAAGGCGCACGGGCCCTCGGGGCGTTGCGGATGGCGGCCGTCCTCGCCTGTGTGGACCGTCCCCATGTAATCGACGGCTTCGGTCTTGAACCGGTAGGTGGCCGCGACGACGTCGCCCTCCGTCCCGATGAGCCGAACGAGGTCTTGGGGCTCCCATCTCATGTCGTGGTCGAGGAACACGATGATATCGGC
>ERZ1292637.195-Hain-H14-01um-R3-195-length-41343-cov-5_pt2 | contig 11428 bp, 9 predicted proteins | sample MGYA00564405_ERZ1292637 | MGnify/ENA primary metagenome ERZ1292637 (study PRJEB36523, sample SAMEA6512645) | groundwater metagenome | collected 2019-01-09 | study: AquaDiva: Metagenomics assemblies of 32 groundwater samples | reverse complement strand
TCATCCCATTCCTCTGGATTATCCCTGAGAAACTCCCTGAAGGCACCTGGCCAGTAGGACTTATCTCTCCACACAAACCTGACCCCGGCCATAGCTATAGCTTTATGTTCTTTCATGAAATCCATGACCGGAAAGAAGTCCTCTATACCAGTTGCATATCTGAAATCAAAGAAGGCTTCCCTTTTATCCTGGGCGACCTTGTTCTTGAGTATCTTCGCTTTACATCGTATTCCTACCGATACTTCGTCTTTGTCGTCTTGCAACACTTTTATTCTTGATAACTCAATGCGTACTCGCGCATGGTATTTCAGCCCCCTACCCCCAAACGAATCCAACTGTGCAGCATAAGGGTTACTGGCCATGGTGGCCTTCAATTGATTTATGAATATTACGATTAGGGGCCTTCCAAGTAATTCGTCTCCGCTATCGGCTGATACCTTAGCATACAGAGAGGATACCAATCCTGATCGCAAATATTTTGCCATCAGTCTCGCGTGTATTGCCCTTGCCGTATACCCATCAGTTTCCTGTTCTTCTACCACTGTCGTTGATGCCAACGAGTCGATACCAATGGCCAATGGCATGGACGGAGCCAATGAAAAATGATGATCTATAGTACGCTGCGTAATTCTGAGTACGTCTTCCAGACGTGCTGCTTGCGTGTATCCCAACATTTCTGGTCCCATAGCCAGCTTTGCAAGGTGACCGTACTCATGCGTAAATGAGCTTTCGACGTCTATAATATTTCCCCAGCCACCCATTCTTTGCACGTTACCCAATATGGCGTATGTAGTAGCAGACTTCAGGGTAGCCTCCTGCCCCACGATTTCCACAATAGCTGGCATGGGCAGCCCAAGACCGTATGGAAATCCTATGGCACAGTCCAGGAGAAATGCTCCGGTAGATACCCATCCTACGATAGGATCTTGCTTAAGAAAGTCTGATATAAATACGACATCATCAACAGCGGAGAAGTCTTCACGTAACTTCTGCATCACCGTCTGGGCTATGTGCCCATGGTCTTCTTGTACGTCGTATTTGGGTTTACTGAGTGTCTTCTTTTTCCTACCTGGCGGCATGTTATTCTCCTGGGCTTTCAACAATGTGAGATCTCAATATACAATCCTCATCGAATTCCAGTGTATGAGTTGCACCGCCAGGATCTATGTCAGATTTATAAATGCATCTCCATGAGTTCAGATGTTCGATATAGATGCATATTCGCTGTTTACTTACTCGTACATGTAATTTGCTTATCAAAACCGGCATTACAGCTTTACCCCCGGCAACATATCACGTAGCTTGTCCAACATTACATCATTGCCGACCCTTTTAGGGGTGTATTTCTCAGGGTCCGTTGCATTCATCGCCAGTGAAGGATCAATGGGTATGGCCATGTATGGAAAGACGTTATGCATTGTCATCGGAGGATTCTTCGGCGTAAACGTCACACGTAGGGCCACTCCGGTTTTCGGATCCGCAAAATAACTTGCTGGAAATTGCCTTATGAATTCCATCAGGCGGTGTATCAACGTGGCCTTGTCGACGAACCATACCTGCTGTCCTTTCAATTCTGGACGAACGAGATCATTGTTCATGAATTCCGGCTCACAGACTGTAAATATCATCCTCGGTCCTGGTGCCAGGAGTCCGAGGACCGAAGTGATTGGAACACGATCCATGCATGGGATACCGTCTTTCTTCCCGGGGAAATCTATCATTTCTGTGGAGAGAAGCTCGTCTTCAGAGAGACGATAGTAATTACAGAGCACACACTCCGCATCTGGATCGAAGAACTTGTGACAGACAAACGACTTCGGATCTTTTCCTGGATACCCAACGCTTTTATGCATGACGCGATAACCAAACCCTGCAGTACCGGGTTTTACTAATAGCCTTATTGTGGCTATAAACATATCAGAAGACGGATCCCAGCTTTCCTTCTTACGTACATTGAAGAAAAGCAGCTTATCATTAGTCCCGCTGTAGATGATACGCTTACCTTTCTTGATAGCCTCTGTCATCTTTGCTACGTCGAATTCAAACATGCTAGTCTATCCTCCCTTGATCGTATCGCTTGACAATTATTTTGGACCCAACTCTTCCACCCCTGGTAGCATGGACCTTACGCCTTTGCGTATCCATGCAAACACTTCACGTCGGCAATCCTCCGGGTCTCTGCCCAATGTCTCCATCTCTACTGTCAGGTGGGAATCGTAGGACTGGTAGTTAGCCGATACCTTGACCCCGCATCCCACGGTTATCTTTGTTATTCCATTCGGGGCGATTGAGTGACTCTGGGTAGTCACATGACTAATATCTTGTCTGTGTGGGTTAGGGTTGGCATCCTCTTCCTCATATTCTCCTTCATCTTCCTCCAATTCCAGGACGTCCTCGCTGATACTTGGAGATACTACTGTGGCTGGGGTATTAACTGGATTACTGACGGTAGCCGCTCTGTTACTGGCAGGAATCATTGCAGCCAGTCTGGCTTGTAAGTCGATCATTGATTTTTAACCTCCGCGTCATTCAGTTTTCTTAGTTGGATAAGTATCCCACCACGCCCCTCTACTTTTCTGTCTATGCTCTTGAGATATGCTTCCACAGAGATGGCTTCGATTAAAAGATCCTTCCTTGAAGATATAGCCTCATCTAGTTCTTGTAAAGCCCCCACCTCTTTCTCTGTGGGTTTCGGGGAATATTGTCGCTGGGTAAGGTAGAACTTTGCCTCCAGACGATCAATCTGTAGCTCCAGGGACTTTGTTTGTGCTATCGCCCTGGCACACAGCAGAGCTACCTTCTCTGCTTTCATAGTTTGCCCGACCATCTCCTCCAATATAGCGTCTACGCGAACCGGAAGCATTGCTCGTATGACCATCTGTGCTTTTGTCAGGGTTAGGAATTCTGTTGGTACTGCGGATAACATGTTATCTCCCAGGGTACTATAGTCTCATAGATGAGACTAAGTTAAAAGATACTGGGTGTATCGGTTTAGTATACTATGGTAAGTGTAGTAGATTATATTCACTATATTCCATGATGAATATAAGATATACAGTCTGTATTTGTGGGAGACTACACAACTACTTTGAACTGGAGTAGGATATAGTCTCCCACAAATTAGCGGGGGTGACTGTCCCTTGCACTTGAGCCCCTACATGCGAGTGCAAGTAGATGTATATCTATGTAATAGATATAGCCTTCCAATAGAAGACAATATCTTATAGTAGTTACTCATCCCTGAATGGAGTAGTTGTAGTCTAAGCCTGTATGCTGTCCATACTCCTCATTGCCCGCTATGAGAATGCCACCATTATCCTTAAGGAGGCACGGCTTACTATCTCCTGTTGTCTTTGGAGATAATCGAAGATATTCGTGAGTAATATTTTCGAAGGTGCGGCCCAGGAATGCGAAGGAGGAAATATTCAAGTCTATTACTCTAGTCTTTGGGATTGACAACTGTAGTTGTAGTTCTGCCAGCATCGCTTTTAATATGGTAAGGCTATTATTTGCCGACGTCTCATCTTTAGTCATGAGCAGAATATCATCCGCATATCTCAGCATGCCGAACTTGTTCATGATATTATCTAATGATGCTAAGGCTACATTGCACAGAAGGGGGCTTAGAGACAAGCCTACAGGTATCCCCTTTGGCTGTTCCGTATCATCCGCCACTATTAGACTACGAACTACCCCCAGGAACCTGGGACACCGCGTTATCTTCACCAAGCCTGCGAATATATCCTCATGCCGCAGGCTTCCGAAGGCGTCTTCTATGTCTGTGCTGACTACCCACGTATAGCCTTGATTTATTCTATGCTGAATATTTGCAGCCATGGAGTGTACGTCGTGTCCATGGCGCCAGCCATGTACAGATGAGGGTAGTAGCCCATCAACATCAGGTTGTAATATCTGGTGCAGACACCTTGATACTACAGCGTCAAGTAGACTTGGTGTCTGGATATACCTTCTAGTGTCTCTGCAAAGTCGAATCGATGTGTGGTAGACTGGTGCGTAGTGGCCACCCAGGATTTTATTTGTGGTGCTGTACCATCCACGCCTTACACGCTCCAATATAAGCTCACGAGATGACTTCACACTTGCCCTTGAGTTGTAGATAATGTGGGATATTGCTCTGTCCATATTATCAATGCTTAAGGCACGTACGAGCAGGCAGTTGGGTGAGTCGCAGCAGGGACACCTCATGACTTCTTCTCCAATATCCCTCATGACTTTCTAGCTATCCTCTAAAGAGAGTGGGAGAAAGGTAGAGAGGCGGGCGGTGGAAGTCATGAGAAGCCGCCCTACGGCGCTGCAGGCGCCGCTCTCTACGCGATAGTATAGCCCAGCCATTGCGTGGATGTCAAGCCAACGTACCCATTGTCATGCCACTCTTCAAATCTGCGATCCAAGGGATTGGCATCTTGAAGGGAGGCTCCGGAGACTCCATGCACTCCTTTAGCGTAACGCCAACCTCTTCTGCCATATCTTTACGTGTCTCCACTGCCAGGGAGTCATGTACTTCATTCAGCAAGTATGCCATGCTCGGATCCACAGAGGCAAACTTAATCATTTCCGGTCTTATCCAACCTTTCTTCCTTGCCGCCTTCTCAAATTTAATCATACTGAGAAGCACCAAGTCACTGGTTGGTCCTTGTATTCTGCAGTTTGCAGCTTGGCGTAGTGCCTTGGCCATACCGGGGTGCATCCATGGGTCTGGCCATCTCTTCGAATCAGCCAGTACCCTCTTAAACATCTCCCTTTGTTGATCGGACAGATGCCAGTAACGTCCTGTAATGGTACGTATATAGCCGTCTTTTAGTAGCATGGCCTTCGTATGATCGAACAACTCTAGCTTTATGTTTGGTAGCTTAGTGAAGTATTGGTCGATAAGGCCCTGTGCCTGGGGCACCGAAACGTCGATCCTAGTGGCCAATCCTACACCTGTCATTCCGTATCCCACTCCAAAGTTCAAAGAATTACACACAAGCTTTTCTTCGACTGTGAATCTGTGATGCGGCCCCGCGTTTACGATGTCGTAGACCCACGCTTTTTGTATGGGCCTCGTGGAACACGTCGTAAAATCTCCTCCCAGAAAACCCCATCTAACGCCAACCTTCTGGTCCGGTTGCAACTGAGGCTGAAGTCCGGATAATCCCGCACCAGCCTTTTGTATAGGTCTTCCGCGATGATTTGTTCTCCTTTGTAAGCCATCCACACATTTGTTCGCTTGTTCCGAAGGTTTTCGTGTCGCTGCTCTAACCGCAGGTTTCCGGATTCGTAATGTCCGTTGTTGTCTATCCTCCCAATATCTAGGCCGTTGTAGGTTTGGTGTGGAAGTTTTGTCAGGATGTACTTGATGAACTCCGGTGCCGACGAAAACCGGCATTTGATTCCACGCCCTCCGTAGTTGTGGTATGAGGGGCTGTTCTGATTGTTGCATCTGTATTTGATTTGTTCGAATCGTGCCCGTAACATGTCGGCTCTCGGATCCATTGAGATTGGATGGGCCTGATGGCATTCGCATTGACGGCTCTTGGCCGCTAGAATATTGTCTATCAGCAACTCTTTCAGAACCATGCAATGGGAGCACTCTACCCATACCGCGCGGTACTTCTTCACCCCCAGCGTATGGATGTGGGTCGAAATAATCGATAGCGTATCTAATTGGACTGTCTTTGCGAGCCGCAATAGCAAGGTCCAATCTCTGGGCCATGGCTTCGGACAAGGAGACACAACGTCCGTTCGCCAGCCAGACGTGATGACCCGGGGTTGCTGTGAGCCCTTGGTAGGTGATGACTTCTTCGTAGCCACTACAGACTACCCCCTCGTGTTGTACGAACTCCCGACCATCCCATACCTTATCATAACATGTAACGTCTTCTATTGCAGCCAGTCCTTTGTCAGTTAGTACGCGTTGGCCACCAGCAATACATTTAATTTTTCTACGTACATCTTTATTGATCTTGGCAGTAATATAATCCACGTTGAACATCTCTACTGCTACTGTAGCATGAATGTCAATTGGTTCCCCGTCCGGACCTACGCCGGTGTTGAATGCGTTTAACAGAACCGGTTCATTAGATACTATCGCATTCATTCTAATCTCAGCCTGTGAGATGTCACCTACAAGCAGTACGTTGCCATCCTCTGCTTCGATCATCCACAGGATTACACTGTCCATGTTTTGCTGATTTGGGTTTGAGCTAGATAACCTGGAAGTTCTCGTGCCCGTCAACTTGTAGGAGGAGTGAACCCTACCATCCCATCCCACCCATTTAGGCATAGGCTTCAGTGTCTTGCTTTCAATCGTGGCCAATTTTCTGAGGTTGCGAATTCCAAGGGCGACGTCAGATCCTTTTTCAATCAGATCATCCAGCACATCTTTATCGGTGGAGGGTATCCCAGTTTTCTTGCTCACCTCGGTAGGTGTGTGCCCTCCCCCCTCGGGTAAGTACAGCAGGCCCATCCTGTGGTCACCCTTTTCCACATCCAGTTTACCGGCTACTTTTGATTCCCAGAACAGATCTTCGACCTTCTTCCATGCCGGTACGTCCTCTTCCATGAGGCGAGTAATCTTGTGCATTTTTACTCTGTTCTCGACGAGGACCCCTCTACCGGTTTCGAGATTAAACTTGACGCCACGCAGCGACATTTGCATGAGGGAAATAGACGCCGGTAGGGTTACGTTGTCGTATATCCAGGATAGACCAGGGTCGGCACGTACTTGTTGGAGAAACTTCAATGTTAATGTTCGAGTAAGGGCTGCGTCGTAAGCATTCTTCCTTGCTACGAGTTCAAACGGAATGTTGTGGTAGCCCCTGTTTGCTACTTTCAGGCTACCTACTGTTGCCACAACTTCGTTCTCATAACCGCCGAACGGCGTATGCACCTTCGCCAATGAACTCAAGGAGTGGGGCAGATGAGTCCACAATAAATGATGCAGCAGCATTAAATCATCGTAGGGTCTTGTATACGGGACGTCGTATACAAGATGCATTGCGAGGAGATCATACATATAGTTCTGGCCAATATGCATTCCGTTAATATTCCACAATGCTTGTACGAATTCTCTTTGCCACGTCATTGACGGTTGGAACGCAGGTCTGAACTCTGGGTTCGGGTGGTCCAGGGGTATCACCACTGAATGGTTATCCGCAAATGAGATTCCCACACACAGTATTCTTAGACCTTCTTTGAATATCGTGTCTACCGGTGTTGACTGGTACGAATTTGTCTCAATGTCTACCGCCACATACTGAGCCTTACTTGCCATGGATAGTGCCTCCAGCGCACCGGTTTCGCTATCCACAACATGGTATTCAATTTCCTCTGTTTTGTGTATTGCGCCTCTGGCAATATTTGCCGCAGTGGCCAGGTCACCCATGATCATCTCGGCGTATTGATCTGTTGTGTACTTGGCGGTATCTCCACGATACGAGGTATCAAGCATGTTGGCTGGATGGTATGTGGGTATATAAGCGGTATCGCCGCGCCAAATCGTATTGCCACGCATTTCGCTTATCCTGCAGCCGCTGCCTATTACTGCCTTCAATGCCACAGCACCGGCCAGGACTACTACTTTAGGGGAGGTGGTCAATATCTCTTCCAACAAATATGGAAGGCACGTAGCAACTTCCTTTGCCGATGGCACCCTGGGCTTTTCTTTATCCCCACAGCATCTTACACTGTTGGAAAACCTGAAGGTTACCCCCGTTTGTGTGGTAATGTGGCTGCATAGTGTACGAAGTATACTTCCAGACGGTGCCGATGGACAAAACGCATGGTTATGATCATCTTCAAAGCGGAATGGCGAATCACCAACTATCAATACGTCTGGATTTGCCGCACCATTGCCACCTATACCGACATTACTAGCATACTTGTATAATGGGCATCGCGTGCAGGTGGGGTGATACGAAAAGTTTGGGGCACCTTCAACAACACACTCTTCTAGCATGGTAGATATACCTATCGATGAATATTGGTGGGAAAAGTGGGACTTGAACCCACAGTCGCCAGCTTATAAGGCTGGAGCTTTAACCAATTAAGCTATTTTCCCACGTTTAGGGCAATGATTGCCAAACAGCCGGAGCCACCGCTATAGTGCGCAGTGACTCCGGCTGCCCAGCGTTAAGACGATTCTAAGTTTAGCCGCCGGCGCTGATGCCGCTTACTATGTTATCTGTTACTGCGAATCCCTTTGCAGCAAGGAGCCCTGCCAGGTCCCTGAGAAACTTTGGTTTGTTGGACCCAGTGACAGACTCCAGGGTCTTTCCCTTGAAGTATCCCATCTCAAGGAGTACGTCCCCCAGAGATTCCAGGTCGAGCCCGTCTTCGTCCATCTGCTCATTGATGAACTCAACCAGGGGCTGTTTCTTCGCTGCGGGAGTTGCCTGTGGTGGTGCTGTGGCGGGAGGCGGAGCGGCCTCCGTTTTGTCCGCTGGTGCGATCGCAGAAGCATCCTTCGGCTTGTTCAGGGAGCCGGGTGGGCGTCCCCGTCCTCTCTTCGGGGCGTCCGCTACATCGGTGGGCGTTTGTTGGTCATTGGGGGGATGTTGGACAAACGATGGGGTCGATGCCTTGACAATCTTCGGAGGTGCTTCCATGGATTCCCATGGGGCGGTCACAAGTATAGCCAGTATTTCTGACATTCTATCCCCCAGATCGCTCATGGTGGTGAGTACCGCATCCAACCTCGCGTTGATTTTTTCCTCCACCTTTTCCACGATGAAGGGCCCACCCTTCGCGTAGTCTATGCGCAGGTCTCTAATCTTTGTGAGCAGGCGTCCTTCCATCGCGGCCAGTGACGTTTCTATGATGTCGTAGACATCCGCCTTCGACAGGGAATCCGATGGATCCGCAGCATCTATGTTTGCGATCTTTTCCTTGAGGGTCTTCGGGGTGCTGGGCTTTGCTGCATTTTTTGTCTTCTTCTCCGGGACCGGTTCCGGCTCCGGCTCTTCCTCCTCCCATGATCCCCCTTCTGATTCTTCTTCTGGCTCCTCCTCCAATGCTAGGGGCTCTTCTGCTTCCACAACTGGGGACGGGGCCATCTCAGTCTTGGGCTTCAGTCTTGATTTCAGGTCGATTGCCATTGTATGCTCTCCTTTTGGTTTTGTTTCTGTTTCGGTTTTGGACTTCTGTATTGTTGGTCGCGATGCTGGTTGCGGTGTTTCTGCGGATACGATGCCCATGCTCGTAGCGCATGGTACGCATATCACGGTATACATCGATTCAGAGTTGGAAAATTCAACACCAATCAAATCCATCCCGTGCTTGATCGGCTCTCCTTTCGATGCGCATGCCCCCTCGGCAATACCAGCAGCCAGGCGGACTACGTTGACTTTTCTATTGGCCTTTGTGTATGTCCATGTCGCTATTGTGAATGGATATTGTCCGGGTTCTAGAAATAACAGGTCCATCTTGTCGTAAGCCATCTTAATCTACTGCTCCATTTCCACCAGTGTTGCCGAAGCGGCAAGATCTTCTCCCGTTACTTTGCCACTCATGTAGTCCAGGAGTGTTGCTACTCCAATATGGTATTCACAGTCAATACTCTCAAGCGTCTTTCGGATCTGTGATATGGTAGGCTTCACCTTCTTTCCCGACGCCTTCTTCAATGCAGCTTTTGCCACGTCACCCTTCGTTACCTTGGCATGTGGCTTTGCCGTGGGAGCGCCCACTTCCAACTTGTCGGCTTTGTTTTCGTTGGCTTTATTTGTGACGGCCTTATCGGCTATCACCTTTTCAATCAGCTTTTCACGATTGGGATCCTTGGCAAGCAGAAATGCCGCTTCTATGGAGACCTCTCGCCTATGGATTCTTTGCAGGAGATCCTCCGGTAACTCTAGGAGCTTTTCCATCTGATACACCCATGGAGCGGATCTTCCCAGCGCTGTGGCTACGTCCGTCACGGTCTGGTTGAATACGTTTCGGAGCCTCTCCACCCCACGGGCTGCTTCCAACGGTGAGAGGTTGTTCCTGACGATATTTTCTGCCAGCCCGAGAGAAAACCCCTTGGCGTCGTTGATGGCAGACAGCACGCGGACAAGGACCGTCCACCCTTTATCGGGCTGTTCTTTCTTCAGCGCGGAGATTGCCTCCACTCGTGAAAATCCCGCGACCACGTGGAGCCCGTTATCTGTGTCTTTCCTAGCTACAATTGGCTGTAGTTGCCCCACTTGGCGGATGCTGTGGATCAATCCACTGATGTCTGGCTTCTCAATCCGCCCACGGAGTTTCTGATTCATCTGAAGGTCATCAGGATCTACCCTCCAGACATCGATCCGGCCGGCGGTGGGCACCCCTACGCGAACGTTGATCGTGGTAGGGTCTACTATGGGCGTCTCGGTTTTATTAACACTGGATGTAGCCATGGTTTTTTCCTTTCCTTTCTTGTTATGTTCCGTTGGTGTCCGGCCATTCCGCTAGTAATTCTAGAAGCTCGGCTACGATGTCGTCTTTATTTTCTGTCGTAGTACCAAGCCAGGAGGTAGGTTTATCCTCAATCTGCATGACCTGATCGAACAGGTTTGATTTCTCACGATTACGTTCTATAATTCGCTGTTCGATTGTGTTTGCAGCCACCAGGCTGATGACTGGAACATGGGATACTTGGTTCCCCGGCCTTACTACACGGCCTATGAACTGATCCATCATCTTCGGATTCCACAGAATGTCGAACAAGATAATGGCAGATCCGGCCTGTAAGTTTAATCCCATGCTACCTGCTGTCGTCATTACCATGATTCGGCAATCAGCATTGTTGGTAAATTCATCCACTGCTTTTTTACGCTCTGCCTGAGTAGAGGATCCGGTGAATTCTACGACTACTAATCCCTTTGCTCTTAATTTATTCGTGATGATGTGAGCCATGCGTTGATACTGGGTAAACGCCAGTACCTTACTGTCTAGCAACAGATCTTCGTTGAGGAGGGACAATAACCGCAGTGTCTTTGGGCTACCTACTTTATTTGGTATTCCAAGTAGGGCAATGTCATCGCAACATTGCTTGAGTCTCGTAATAGCAGACATTACATTCTTGATTATCAAATATCTTGTAACGGTTGAGGTCTCTGTATATTTATTCAAGCTTATGATCGCCCCCGCACGAATATCTTCGTAGGCGTTTCGTTGTGCCGGGGCCAGTTCTACCGCAACGGTAACCGGCACTACTACAGGAATCTCGGCAGCTATGCCCTCACACCTGGTGAACATCAGGGGTTTGATCTTCCTGACTAAGCCTTCAACATCAAGCACACCACGCCAATTCCAATGCCCTGTTTCGTCTCGTGGGATGTGAGTGTATTTGAAATTACGCTCGGACCTGAAGGCGTGTGGATCGACCATGGTAACTAACGTATATAGGTCCATCAACGAATTCATCAGGGGGGTTCCAGTTGCCAGCCACAGATAACGCTTTGTT
>ERZ1292637.1215-Hain-H14-01um-R3-1215-length-11434-cov-5_pt1 | contig 11434 bp, 6 predicted proteins | sample MGYA00564405_ERZ1292637 | MGnify/ENA primary metagenome ERZ1292637 (study PRJEB36523, sample SAMEA6512645) | groundwater metagenome | collected 2019-01-09 | study: AquaDiva: Metagenomics assemblies of 32 groundwater samples | reverse complement strand
TCATCAACAACACTGTTTACACTTGCAGGAAACGCAGGGGCAGATGCTGTACATGCAGTACCACGTTTATCAAAATCGGCTGCTGCTAATTGAGTACCCGCAGATGCAGACGGAGTAGCTACATAAGTTGGTCTGCCATAAACCGATATGGCACGATTATGTGCTCGATCATGCACGGGATCTCCAAATCCGGCCATGACAAATCGCATCTGCGCCCCAACACCATCCACTGCTGTGCCCAGATCGTTATCCTCGCGATAGTGGAGGCCATCATGAAAGCCAGCTTCTACGTTACCCGCTCCACCTCCTGTTGAGTCGCTAAAGTTAATCTCGAAGCAAGCCTCGCTCCAGTTTTGTAGACAAGCTGCTTGAACATCATTTAGTACAAATGCTTCTTGAGAACCATCTTGTCCAGGTACGCCAGAGGCCACCGCCGACGCTGCCGCCGAATTAGACTCCGCTGCTCCCCATGTTCCTGCACCTAAGCCGCCAGCCGTAAACCCGCCTTTATTGCCAGTTTTGAAGGTCGTTGCGGCTGCATCCAGTGAAGTAGCCTTGCTAGCCCACAATCTCCATTCAGAAATCATACGCGCGTAGATCAGATATGCTGTGTTGTAGTCGATTAAATACCGGCGAGCCCGTGTTCCGCCGCCTGTAGTCGCGCAATTGTCCGGATCGGTCCCCGCACCGCCTTTGCAGAAAAAATCAGGATCGCTCCCATCCCATGTAGACAATTGCCAAGAGGCCGAAGCGTGGTGCTTTATAGGAGTGGCCGCAGTGCCCTTTGTGATTCTGCTTGCCGGCGTTCCACCAGTTTGAAGATCAATCTGATAGAAAATATTTTGTAGCTTTCCTGCCCAGTCGTTATACACCTCAACCCGACCGCCAACTCCAGACCAGCCATTGATAAATCGCAAAGTGAATACTGGATGCAGCGATTTGTATGGGTTGGATGGGGCATCTTCCCACTGACGAATACCAATGGGGCGTCCGCTTGCATAAGATGTTGCTATGCCACTGATTGCCCGCGTGACCGTAACGCAAGCGCCCGTGGTGATTGGAGTAGGAACGCCATTGAGTGTGCAGGTTGTCGGCGCGACAACAGGCGTACCTTCCACGGTCATGGTTTCCACGTCACCTGCAACCGTGTCGCCGTTGGTGTCTGTCGCTGCGACTAGAAAGAGAACAGTTTTGTTCGTGCCAGTTGAATCGAATGCGTCAATATTAGTCGCATCTGCGACATGGAGTTGAGTATCACCGGCGACCGCCGCAGATGAGAATGTCGTACCAACCCTGATTTTCCAGCCAAAGTCATAATCCAGATCCTCTGCACAGCCGTACTCAACAATGACGACGGTCTCTACCGGGCCACGTGCCCAAATGCGAGGCTTGCAATAAGAAGCGGTGGCGACATCACCTGCTGTGAGGATATCTCTTGCTACGGTTGTAATGGCTGGTGTTGATCCACTCTTCACTGAGGCGGTTGCGACCAAATTGAAATTCCAAGTCGCAGCCAGCATCTCAGTCTCATCAAAGCCAGCCGTCGCCGTCGCTGCTGCATTGCCTGCTGAGCTCGGATCAGTACTGTTTACAAAGTCAATGCGCGTCGTGCCGCTTGCCGGTACTGTCGTGATGAAGGAAACTCGTGCGAAACGAACAGAGCCAGCGCCGATGCTCGTGCCGGTAGCTGTGCCACCAGAAGTCCAGGCACCCGCACAGCGTTCATTGATAACAAACGCATTCCTTGATATCCCCGTTACGATAAAGGTCCCACTAAGAGGACTCCCGTCCCACTTTGTGAGGCCACTGATAGTCGCGAGTGTGACTGAATCGCTCCGATAGAATCCATGGTTGTCAGAGGTTATTCGACATACGTCCACAGGTTCATATGGGTCGATCCGTGCTTCAACCTGAACATCGGTATAGCTTGTACCTGTGACAAAAGCCCCTCCAACTGATGCCGTATGTCTGGATAGATATTCAACATGTGTTGAATCTACAACCCTAGATACAACAGCGTTGTCGATTGATCCATACACATATGCACTTCCTGAAGCTGTAGTAAGAGATCCACCGCCCGGCTTGGATAGCACTAAGCGTGTGCCTACGGTAATATTGTGCGCAGAATCGAATGGAATCGTGGCTACCCCAGTGGACGCAATGGTAATGCCTCCAGCAGAGATGCCAGCTCCCGTAGACCATGTGAGAGCGCCAACTCGTCCTCCAGTAATGGTTCGGGCCGCGCTCTGGTCCGGCCATCTGGAGAGAATATCAGCCTGCCATGTGGTTATAGCTGCCCTAGTTCCAGTATCGTTAGGAGTCGCGAACGGCCTCGGATAGTTCGCTAATTCCCCACGAGCGAAGAAGCGCCCAAATGAGATCGGGTGATCTGTAAGGGCTCCAGTATAGTTGTTCCTCAGAACGACACTGTTATCTAAACTGTAGAGACATTGACCGAATAGCGCTAAAATAGTGATACTCCAGCAGCGCATGAACGCTGCTGGAGTAGAGCACCATGAGCCAAGGAGGGCTCGACGATGCACAAGCGTAAACTCTATAGCGGCACGTGCAAGCAGTGCGGCAACGGATATCGTGGCCAAGGGAAGATATACTGTTCCAAAGGATGTCAGATTGCGGATAGCAACTCCAATTATCTCAAGCGCGTTTTGGCAGATGTGCACGATGATCCGGTAAAGCATTGGAGCGAGTATCCGTGCCTCATGTGGCCGCGGGGTTGCGGTAACCGAGGATATGGAATAGTTGTTGACGGTACCAAGACTCAAGGAGCGCATCGGCTCTCTTACGTTATTGCTGTTGGGCCGATACCGGATGGCTACAGTGTTCTTCATAAGTGCGACAATCCACCATGCTTTCGTCCGTTGCATCTGTTTACGGGAACCCAATTGGACAATCACCGAGACTGTATTTCTAAGGGCAGGCGGGCGCCTACTAATGGCGAGCTTCACGGTAACTCTAAACTCACAGATGAATACGTGCGCGAGATTCGCCAACTTCGCGAAAAGGGATGGACATTGGTGCGTCTGGCGAGCAAATTTCACGTCGATATGTCGGTGATCGGGAGGGCCGCTCGCCGCGACACATGGGCGCATATTTAGCTGTTCCCGCACCATCGCCGCTAGCAGAAGAAATGATCTCATGGCCATATGAATGCTTTTAGTGCAAGAAGTTGGACTGCGGTGCCGTCTGTAGTTGCTCCGAAGGTTATTGTTACAACGAATGTCAAAGCCCCATTAGTGGCTGCGGTTGCCGCAAAAGCAGCACTAGTGTTAAATGTAGATGTCCAAGCCGGGAAAGTCCCGGCAGCACTAGGATTATTGTGCTGTTCTGTAAGGCATGCCACATTAACTGCGGCTCCGGGCGCGGCTGTACCATAACACGCCCAATTTAAGTTGGCCGGTCTATATGTCAAAGATGCCACCATAGAGGCCGCGGTTGAGGTTATCATTTCTGTACCAGAGGCATTGGTTAGGCGAACTTTGTATAGTGCCGTGATTGGGCTAGCGATGGTTGTCTGTGCAATTAACCCGTGAAATTCTACTTTAGTGCCTGCTGCAATGGCGCTGGCAGGAATCACACAAGTCTTGGCGAAGGCTGTTTCCGTGATACCGATGTCAGTAGCTGCTTGACCACCCATGCTCACCGCTGAGGTTCCTAGGGTATCTCCGGCAGCCGTGCTGAAGTTTCCGCAGTTGACCACGCTAGGCATCACCGTTCCGGCAATGGTTCGAGGTCCACCAATGAGAGTTTGCGCGCTGAGGGAAACTGCTATTGAGATCGAGAGAAGGAATAGTTTTAGCATCAGAACACCTTTTGAACTGTAGCCGAATAACTCAAAGACCCTGGGTCGTGTGTGCCAGTTCCTAAATAACATACCTGCACGGTAACCGTATCCGCCGCAGTGACATGCATTTTCCCCGTGACCAGATCGTTCAGGAGTGGCCAGATCGGGATTACCCCGTCCCCCTGGGCGGCTCCAGTCACCGTTATAGTGGAAACGCGGCAAGCAGTGGAGGACGCCGGAGTCAGTAAGGCGAAGTCGATTGTCGCTGTTCCCGTCAAATGCGTGCGCCCTGTGGCACTATCCAAAGAGATCACCTTCGGCGCGCTGCCTGTGATCGAGATGCCGGTTCCGGCTGAGACCGTATCACCACCAGCGCCAGCCGCACAAGCCCCATCACCACGTAAAAATGTTGTGATATCGCACGTACCAGTCCAAAGCCCACGCACATCGGCGTTTACAGCCGCACTCGCCACACCACTAGTCATCTTTGTTACTGGTGCCGTGAGATTCGCCCGCTTTCCGGTCTTCCCGGCAGTACCGGAGAACAATACGAATTCCCCATCAACTGAGGTTGAGGTATTGCTGGAAAAATCCCCGCCACCCCCACCTCCTCCTCCACCGCTTCCTCCGGTGAGATTCGCCGTGCATGTCCCAGTTGCCGGTGCACTTGGCGAGAACGTTATCGTCATCTCCGTCAGGCCAGCGTTGAAACTCCACCCGCCAACCTCAAATCCTACGCGGCCGGATGTGGCGCACACCGGAAACGCCTGAGAGGGATCAGTAAGCGTGGTGTTCAGCGTGATCGTTTCGGTGGTCGTGACGCCGCTTGTAACGGTGACAACCTCTGGCAAGGTTCCAGAGGCCGACTGATGACCCCAGTCTCTTATACCAGTCAACATAACCTCAAACGTTCCACCATTGCTTGCCGCCGCTCGCGCGATACCGACAATCGGCGTCGTGGTCGGAATAGCGTTTTCATCTGTGGTCCCGCTGTCTTTGACGCGTGTAGGATCAATCGTACCTGGGATAAGGATATTCAGGGCTGTCACTGATCCCTCAGCCACGCCATTCTGCGAGCCGAGCAGTGCTACTCTGGTTTGGCCGGTGCCGACACAAGCGTCCATTGCGATACCCAGCACTGGCCCAGTCCCTGCGTAGGCTATGATCTGAGCCGGTACCGCTGGATTGGCCTGTACCAGAGCATTAGCAGAAATAGAAGCACTGCAAGTATCCCTCTTGAATGTCGGCAGCAGCGAGGTCTGCACGGTCGCGCCATCGGACAGGCTGGCAACGGAGATGGAGCCGCCCGAACCGATGCAGTCAAGCCGTCCGGTTGTTGGGTTCAGCGCCAACGAACCGCACTGACCGAATATCGAACTAACACACAGCGCGGTTAGAAATAAGAGTTTTGTCATTTCGTTACCCATGTGAGAACCCCCGCCACATTCATACAAAATTTTACGGCCGTCGTTGTGGTCGTCACGTCAAACCAGATCTTCCCCACGTGAGCAGTGGTCGTGCAGCCTGGATCACCCGCGGATACCGTGATCCATGAAGGGGCGCTCAGGATTGCTGTGCAAGTCCCCGTGGCGGGTGCCGAAGGACTGAACGTGAGCGTCATCTGAGTGGTGGTATTCGTGAACCCACCAGCTTCGAATCCGACGCCGGCAGTCGAGACGCAGGACGGGACGGCCTGCGAAATAAGGATTGTGCCGTTGAACGGCACAACAACCGATGTGGTCACGCCACTTGTCACGGTCTGCGGAGTGGGCGAGAATCCAGCGGAGCTCGCACTGGCCGCCCCAGCGCAATCAAGTTTACCAGTGGTCGGATTAAGTACCAGCAAGCCACACTGTGCAAAGAGTGGTGCCGCGATGAATAGAAATACCAGCGACCGCATCGGCTTAATCTCCACGTACTATTGCTGTTGTACGGTTGTACCGCTAGCATCCGAACAACGTGCCACAAAGTCACTGCTTCCGTAGAGCCAGTTCTTTCCGATCACATTTCCGCTGACATCATAAGTCAGCTTTTGTATTGCCCATTCAGCGACCGTCGTCCGCGGCCCTGTAGTCGTGAAAACCACCGTTCCGGCGAGCGTTCCAAATGACGATGAATCTACGGGAACGGAAAACGTATCAGCATCTATGTAGGTCCCCACAAACGTGCCATTGATTCCAGTCACCCATCCCGTTCCGGTCGCTCCAGAGATAGTTACAGATGGGCGAGCCGATGCGTGGATTCCGTGCCCTACCGAAGTCACAACAGCCGGACTCGCTTTACTGATGGCGCTAATAGCCACTTTCGTAGTTACCCGCGGGCCTGTAGTCAAAACGGATCGGGCATAGCAGATTGCAATCGTTTGGTTGCTGCCATTTGGTACGAAGACTTCAGAGAAAGCTGGCTTTGCGGGCTCATCGCTGATCCGCACATCTTGACAGATCGCAATCGTGGCCAATATCAATAGCCAGAAAAGAATACGCTTCGCTTTCATTTACGTGTGCCTCGTATGGGCTATTGCTTCGCCCAAAGTTGATTTACGTTGCTTCCCTATTCCGAGATGACTTCCGATTCCCTTGAGCAAGCGCCGCTGCGCCTGCGGGCCGATGGATGAGCGGATATGGCTGAGAGGGATGATGGCCTCAGGCTCGCCACCGTCCCCAACCATGACCGTCTCTGGGCCATGGCGGCCGGCGATTCCGCCTTTGGCGAAACGAGGGGTACGATCTTCTGCACTGGAGCCGATTACGGATGCTGGTGCTGCGGCCACCGCTGCCGATCCGACACCCTGAGGTGATGGCCCATTCCTTCGCAGCCGATCAAGTGCAATGGCGATACGAGATTTGATCGCGGGATTGTCCATTACCAGAGTGGCCAAAAATCCATAAGGATTGTGGGCCATCGTAGCTGGGACTAACCCCAACACGTTCTTATTGCCTTCGCGCGCAACCATCTTTTCTAATTGTGTCTGGAGTTCAATCAGGCCGCCTTCCCTCGCGTTCAGGTCGGCGAGTTCAGGAACACGCTTGACGATTTCTTCTTTAAGCCCACGTGCCAGAGCCTTCTGCGCTTCTATGTCCGCTGATCCGAGTTCACCGTACTTCTTTCGCAGTTGCTTGTATGTTCCCTGCTTTTCTGCCTGTGCTTCGGAGAGCGTTAGCGGTTGTTTAGTCTTTGTGACACCCCGACCGACATCGGCATACCCAGATCCCTCCAGCGATGGCGCAATCTTTGTGAATGGTGCTTCTGTCGTGTGCTTGCGAAGAAATTCCTGCTTGCTCTTGTTGATCGCCGCAATGTCCGCTTCAGGATTGACTTGCTGCTCGAATGTCGGGCGAGTTTGGTTAGTTCGCTTGGCGACATCAAGCGGCTTTATCGTAGGACCGAGTTGTTCAGACTTGCCCTGCAGTCGCTCAGCAATGTCCGCGTTAATGGAATCAATGGCCGCATCGGTCTTGGCTAATCCTCCGCGATCAACAGTGATCCCCTCGCGGAGTCCGGTAGCGACCTGCCCCTTGATCCTTGGAAGATTCTTTTCCGAGAGGCTCGGGCGTAAGGAACTCTGGTACAACCCTTCCGGATTTAGGCGCTCAGGTAAAGGGATTTTAGATGCGCCCTTCGCGATCGCAGTGCCTAGCGGCTTGGCAAGGTTGCGCGGAGATGCCGAAACGGCCAACCCGGCCGCCTCTCCGAGTCCGCCCGCAATATCTGGCGCGCGCCCCTGTTCGATGACATTGCCGAACTTATCGAATGTCGGAGCGGAGCCGCCAATACGCTCCGCCGCATTGGCCGCGGCCGGCCCAACGAACGGCAACGCGGCCGCTAGTCCATGCCCTAAGGCTTCAGACGTGCGCCCAGTTCTCCATGCCTCCCCGGACTTTCGCGCTTGTTCTTTGTGCTCTTCGGGGATGCTAGCCAGTGCGGTTTGCGTCTCCTGAGAAGGAGGTCTGATGATCCCTGTTGCCGCCGCCGCGCCGCTCAAGGCTAGATCTCCGGCCATCTTCGCAGCAGACTTCAGCCCGCCGACAGTAGTCTCCAAAAACCCGCCAGCGGCGCGCTTTACAGCGGAGCCTTCTGGCTGCTTGAAGGCGAGCTTTTGGGCGGATTCCGCATGGATCTGATCGAACACATCGCCTTTGCCTTTTACCAAGGATTCGGCGTGGATCTGATCAAAAATGTCCGCCATTTACTGAACCTTCCACCCACTTTGTCGAGCCAGTTCGCGGGCCTTGGCGGGATCGCCACCAGCGGCTTGATAGAACTGCCTCGCAGTGGCTCCGTCAAGCGGTTTACCGCCGCCTTGCGGAAGGCCACCTGTGGCAGTAGGCGCGGCAGGAGGTGCCATCAGATTATTGAGCACAAGTCCCGGATCAACACCGAATGCCTCTGCCCGTTTCTTGTATAGATCAAGTGTCTGTTGGTATACCTTCTGGCGGTTGGACATCACTTGCTGCGCCATATCAACAAAGGTCTTCCGCATTTCCGGGCTGAGTTTCTGCCCTTGAATCCATCCTCCATTGAGGTAAGTTTGAACGGTGTTCAGAGCACCGCCCGCACCACTCATTGTGCGATACTCTTCCTCACGGACGCCAGTAGTTGGATCGGTCAACTTGGCGAAGAGGCGTAGCATGGTGAGATCGCCCACCCCATCTCCGCGCTTAGCAGCCTCAGTAATCCCACTAGAAGCAGCTTGGATATCGTTGAAGTTCTTAACGGTCGGCTCAGTTCGTAGGTCATCCGAGAGACCTTGGACCCGCTTAAATCCCTCAGGAGAAAGGCCGCCGTTGAAAGAACTCAACGACAGCGGCGGCTGCTGCGGCTTTCCTATCTGCCCGAAACCTTGCTTGCCTCCTGCTGCCGTAACTTGCGTTGGCGTAGTCGTGACGGCCGTCACGGTACCATCCTTCCCTTCAGCCCAATGGATGACTGGCTTTTCGGGATTTAGGATATTGTGGGCATTGCGTATTTCTTCAAGGCGCGCGGTTTTTGTAGACGGGTCACCTGGATCGGCCACTATTCTTGCGGCCAACGCCTCTAAGCTATTCACCGATTGCGGCTTGTCAAAGTCCGATGGTTTTCCGCCAGCGGCCAGCTTTTTCGCCTCATCAACTGTGTATCCCGCATCAACGTAACTCTTGATCGTTTCTGGAAGAGTCTTTTTCGCAGGAAACCGAACCTGCCGACTACCGATGGTGATCGGCTCAGAGCCAATATCGCCACCCTGCTTCTGGGCTTCGAGAATGGCTTTCATGGCATCGGTGTCGGCCCGTTGCCTTACTGTTCCAGCTTGCTCGCCAGCCAGCGTTCCTGTGGCCATTGTGTGCGATACTCCAGCCGCGCCCTTCTCCGCTTCGCCCCTGATCTTCGCCGTGCGCGCAGCATCCGCAAGATTGCGTTCGTAATCCTGCCGCTGGCGTTGATATCCCTGATCCCAAATGGTCTCTGAGAGCGGCTGGCCGAGGAACTGCCCTGTCAGCGCCTCGCCGATGCTGCGGGCCTTGCCATGCCTTGGGTGGGCCGGCGTCGGCTGGCGAGAAACCTCCAGCAACCGCTGTTGATCCTCATCAAGATCAGGGCGATATGTCTGCATGGCTGAAGGTGCCGCGCCCACTCCAGATTCCGATGGCATAGCCCTTGGCGGTACAGATTCTCCAATTTTCGATGGCATTGGCGTGGGGCGCGCGCCGATATCCGCAGCCGCCGATCTCGGCGTGGAGATTATCCCCGTTTCCTCATCTTCGGGAGTGCCTATCGTCGTACCAGGCACGAACGGAGGGGTAGCCATTGGATTGCGACGCGCGAACTGCGGCGCAAATGTTTGGCCGATTTTACCGAGAAAGCTTCCGATTCCTGCCATGGCTATCCCTCAGAACTGCTGTTTGGGTCTCGCATTCGCCATATTCCCGAAATTCGTCACCGCTTGGACCGCCGGCAGCACATTCTTGGTGAACCAGTTGGGAGCGTTCTTATTGCCCAGTTCCCAATCCGCCGAGCCAGACGTTGACTGATTCCTACCAGTCTGTGTCTGCTGGCGGTTCTGGAGCATGTTCTGCTGCTGCTGGTTCTGTTGACCACCTTGATACTGCTGCTGGCCGGCGTAGTACCCGCGATTCTCCTGCTGGCCTTGCCGGCGCGCATTGGCGATATCGGCCGACGCGCCAGACAACGTGGCATTCACCTGATAGCCGCGGTTGAATTGGTTACCTTGATTGGCCTGATTGATGTTCTGGCGGTTCGTTCCGAGCATTGCGGCACGCTCTGCGGCTGCCCGTTCGGCATCCGCTGCCGCACCATAGGCAGATGTCTGGTTGAATTCGCCGGCGCGCGAGGCGCGATTTGCCCAATTCTCTTCGTTCTGCAATTGGCGATCGGCACCATACGTTGCCATGTCGCGGCTGACCTGCCCGAGCTGAGAGGCAGCCCCAAGATTTCGGTTTGAGATATCGCGCTCCGCCCCAAGTCGTAGGCCCTCGCGAGTATCCATAGCACCCTGAGCAAGCCTCCCGAGATTCAGCCCCGCGCCAATCTGCGCTCCCGTCTTATACTGTTGGGAGGCAAGGCGAGTTCCCTCAACACCAGTAGCGGCCCGCCGTTGCGCATCACGGGCGGCCAGTTGCGCCCCAACCGTCGCGTCGGCCATTCCGACAGCAGATTGATCTTCGAATTCACGGCGAGCTGCCGCTACCGCAAGGGGGCTCGCATTGCCGGACGCAGCCGCTTGGCGCTCCAGGTCCTGAATGGCTGAGCGGCTGCGTGCCCCGACGGCCTGACCGCCTAAGGCAGCAGTGTCGGCGACCTCTTGATCGCTCATTCCTGCTTGGCGACCATACTCCGAACTCATGTCGAGGTTGCGGTCTGTGGCGGCATCCCAGACGCGACCGCCAGTGGTGTTCAGAACCGCATCGGATGCAGATTGATACCCGCCGCTCAGCCCAAGCTTGCCTGGATCGATAGCATTTCCAAAGGCATCTTTCTGAACGTCGTAACTCTGGCCGAGCCTATCTTGGGCATTTTGGATGTACCCTGCGCCCGCATTGAAGGCCGTCTCGTTTGTGGCATTGAGAATGTTTGGATCGAAAGCTCGGCCGGCAGCGCTCGGATCGCCCGTGATGGAGGCGCGCTCCTCGGGGGTCAGTTGGTTCGATCCGTAGTCAACGTTCAGCAGATCCCGATAGGCGTTTCCGCCGTCACCACGGTCGCCCATGATGGCCGCCGCTTCCTGGCCGGTATATCCCGGCGTCTGCTCTAACTGCCCCTGGAGTTGCCCCGATTTCAGAAGCGCGGCATTCTCAAGCCCGGCGCGCCGCGAACCCTCGCCCTGGAAGTAGCCCTCGAATCGATCGCCAACGTTCTGCTCGAGGTTGCGATTGTTAACGAACTGCTGAGCGATATCGCTACCACCGTAAAATGGCACAGAGGACGGCTGCACGGCTGAGATCGGCGTCGAAGCAGCGGACTGATTATAGAAATCGTACCCGCTGGTATCGGCCATCCCGCCGTTGGGGTCGTAGGGGCTGTATGGAGTGGGCGCGGACGGCGCCGCATAGGGCTGGTACTGCCCTTCTGCGGCGGCTTCCTCCTGTCCAGGCATATGCGCCAGCGGACGGTACCCCCTGCCGAGGTTACTGCGTG
>ERZ1292637.107-Hain-H14-01um-R3-107-length-50788-cov-11_pt5 | contig 11435 bp, 14 predicted proteins | sample MGYA00564405_ERZ1292637 | MGnify/ENA primary metagenome ERZ1292637 (study PRJEB36523, sample SAMEA6512645) | groundwater metagenome | collected 2019-01-09 | study: AquaDiva: Metagenomics assemblies of 32 groundwater samples | reverse complement strand
TTTCTATCATTTGAGGAGAGAAATTGTGGGCTATGTATTCCCACGTCATTATATCCCCACCAATGACTATATCTCTTATTTTATGCCATTCTTTAATCTCCTTGATAACTCTGTTTTCTTGAACCATTTTTTAACTGGTTTCATGTTCTTGTATAAATCTATCCAATAGCAGTTCCCACTCTGTGTCCTCTGGGAAAAAGACGTCTTGACGACCACTTCCAATTAGGTTGCTTATGAACTGTCCCAATCTCCAATCTGGCTCTAATTGCCAAGCCATGAGCAACTTCTCTGTGATTCTTGGTATTCGTTCTATTTCTCGCATATTTATAGTGTAATTTATTGGTTTTAGCTTGTCAAGGGGGAGTTATGCACAGGTTACTGCCAAGTATCTTCCAAGAAATCGCCATTCTCAAAAACATAGTCTATCTTGCCAATTTTACCCCCCATTCTCCTTATTTTGTCGAGATAGAGCGTGGCTTTGTTATCTGTCTCAAATTCTTCTTCTTGATTTGCTGATTTTCTCGACCTTTTCTTGCCTGTTCTATGAATAATGAGAACTGCATCCGCCTCTTGAATTATCCCCGATGAATCCTTTACGTCTTGCATATTTGGTCTAGTTGTGGTAAACTTACGTACATGACACAAAAGAACAATCACCACCCTTAATCTTCTTGCTATTTGCTTAAAATCCCTGCACATCTGACCCAGCATTTCACTCGTGTTCTTACTTCTTGTGGTGTATTCATCAACGAGATAGTGTAAGTGGTCTATAAATACTACTTTTGTGCCAAAACCTTTTATTGCTTCTTCTATCTTTGTTTCTATCCACTGTGGGCTTTTTGACTTATTTATTCTTGGAAGATAGAAAACGGGTACTTGCTGTCCAAATCTCTCAAATAACTCTTGACTTGAAATCTCATAACTAAAGAATAATGGGTTTATGCCTTGTTCTATGTATTTTTTTGCTAAAGCTACCGCAAACTGTGATTTACCAGCACCCGTTAAACCAGATAATATAACCAAATCACCCTCTTTGAACCCCTTTGTCATCCTGTCTAGGTTCATAAACCCAGAATTAAAGGTCTTTTGTGGCTCTATGCGTGATAGTTCTTCAAACAGTTCAACGCTACTAACCACCCTATCCTCTGCTTTTTTATTTATTTCCATGTTGTTTAATTATACCAAATTATTCAGTGCTTGTCAAGCCCTGTGTTTATTGGGTTTCTTGCCCTATTGACAAATAAAACTAGGTATGTTATAATGTATATGTAGGTGAAATTCATCCTTGATAATTGTGTCTACTATTAAAGTTCTCACTCTGTCAAGGAAGTGAGAGCTTTTTAATTTTACCACATTTAGTAATTATAATCATTATTTTTACTATTTATCTTTGACAAGTTAGAAACGCATGGAAGTAGGGAAGTGGGAGGTACGGGACTCTTTGACAACCCTGTCGCTAAAGACCTAACATGACACATTAAGCCCTGAATGTATACATTACTATATTAGTAAGCATTAACGGGATCGGTGTAGATGAAGAAGTACGAAGTGGCAATGTCTTCTCGCCCAATGTTCTTGTGTTCTCTTACCACTTAGATGTGCATGAGGACTTAACAAGATAACAACCACCAGAGGTTCTGCATGGTTTCTCTCTATCAAACAAATAAGACAGAAAGACAACTCCTTTATTAAGAAGTAATAAAAAGAGAGTGAGGGTGTTAGTGTAAAGAAAGAATAAAAAAGAAAAGAAATATAAAGAAAGATTTATAAATAAAACAAACATGAACTGGAAAAATTTAGTACAAGACAAGTGTCCAAATTCAAAGAAGAAAATAAATTAAAAGAGGTAACAAAAGAGAATAAAATACTCCAAACAGCAATCCCATAATAATTTTCATAATTCTCTTTTAAGTATCTGTAGGAGTTTTTTTGGCAAATCTTTTGGTACGGTAACTATCTTGTGTTTATAGAGATTAAGGTTTTCTAACCTCAAGTTTATACCTAGCGCAATTACTTTATGTCCTCTTTGAACTGAATTAAGCGTGTGTCTAAGTTGGGTTTTGCCCTCTGATTCACCATCGGTAATCATTATAATAATCCTGTTCCTTTTATTCCCAGAAAATGATTTTACCGCCATTCTTAAAGCCTTAAAATCTTGAGTTCCACCACCAAAGTAATTATATATCTCCTCTATGTGAATCTTCTTAAATACAGACTTATGATCCTTTACAATCTTTGAGTCTTTTGCAAATGTGCCAAAAGTAAAAGGTATGTTTAGCTCTTGCAGGGTTTCACAAAGAAGTATTGAACCTGCCATAGCCCAATAAGCCTTATTGTGATACGACATAGAGCCAGAAGTATCAAGCCAAATAGAGAACTCTGGGTAATCTTTCTTAATTTGATGTTCTTTCTTGAATAATGTTGTGTTATTGAAGCCTGCTTTATACAACTTTTTAATATCAAGTTTGCCAGATTCTTTATTCCTAGTAATTGTCTTTGCTTCTTCTAATCTTACTTGAGAAATCTTATTTTTAAGTTCTTTTTTAACTCCTCTAAGTAATTTTTTAAGCTCGTCATAAGGAATCCTTTTTAATTCTGGCACTTCTACTGTTTTCTTCTCTTTTTCTTCTTGTGGTGGTTCTTTTTCCAAGTATTTCTTATAGATTTCCCATATTTTAAGGATTATTTCTATTCTTGATTTCCTAGTTTTTGAGGTAATATACTTTTTAGTAAGTAAAATAGCATTGGAAGTGTCTTTGTGAAAATCAGAAAACTCCTTTTTGTCTGGTTTAACTGAAAAACTATCTATTCCAAGCCTCTTTCCAAATCTTGATATATCAATATCCTCACAAAACTCATGCGCACCGCAAAATACTGGCTTATCTCTGTCTTTCTCTTTTTCAACGAACATCTTATTAAAAAATAATGGGGCTTTTGGAATATCTTTTGAGGCAATATATTCTATCCTGTTATTCTCCAGTACACAGAGCAAGTGATGTAATTGCTCTCTATATTCCAAGATTTTTTTGTCAAACTTATATTCCATAATACCGTCATCGCACTTGATATGATATGCTTCGTGTAAAATAACACCAATTATGGCATCTTCTGTCAGATCAAGTAAGTCTGTGGGTTTATATGCCAAAGACCACCCGTTGCCATCTCTTGCAACGCCCCAGAAAGTAGAACGGCGCATTACTACGCCTGTGTTTCTACTTATGATATTTGCTATTTTTTCTACATCAAAATCTGTCATTGTTTAGAAACCCAAGTCTTTTTCTTTCTTTTTTACAGCAATATCTATGTATTTAAGAGATTTTGAACCAAAGAACTCTTTAATAAGGCTATTAACTAATCCTGACAACTTCTTGTAGTCCTCTTTTTTAATGGCTTTATCAACTATCTTCTTGTTAGATGCCATATTTTCTTGAAATTCTTTATAGTCTATACTATCACGCTTCATAGCCTCGTTTTGTTCTTTGAGTTTTTGGTTTTCTTTTACAAGAGAAGAAGTACCGCTTTTTGGGTTCTCGCACTCTATAAATAATTTTGCGATAGATAATACCACATCTCTTTCATCGTGATTACACTTATAGAGAATTGAATAATTAAAAGCGTCTTTCTCGCTCATACCACTATCAAGCAACCTGCAAAAACTTATTAACTCTCTTGTCGATAAAACAAAGTTAATGACACCAGATTTATACGCATACCTTAATTCATTGGATAACTTGATATAGGTATCCATTTTCTTTTCGTCTCTAAACTTAGTATGTATCTTAATGATGCTCTTTTCACTTTCGGGATCGGGGAAGTCAAAATCTATTATCGTTGGAAATCTTGAAAGCAGTGCTTTATTAAGCTCTTTTGTACCAGAATAATTGGGGTTCATAGAGGCAAAGAACCTAAAATCCTTATGGGGTTCTATAACTTCTCCCCTGTTTTCCTTTAACTGAATAGACCTATCGTCATCGAGTAAGGAATGCAGGATAAACAGAGTTTCTGGGGTACTGGCGTTGATCTCGTCCAGTAAAAGCCACTCGCCATTTTTCATGGCTTCTATGAGGGTGCCATACACCCACTTAGTTTCTCCTTTCTCGAATACAAACTTGCCAAGCAATTCTTCTGTGCCTGTTGCGCCATTCAAGTTTACCCTAGTGAACTTCTTTTTGTTTTTATTCGCAAGATAACGAACTAGGCTCGTTTTTCCAGTTCCCGTCTCTCCAACTAATAATACGGGCAAGTTATTCTCGCAGGAGAACTCTATCGCTTCTATTGAAGATTTAGGTAGAAGATTCGGGTTGAACATTTTGTTTTTTAATTTTGAATACGATCTCTTTGTATTCTGTCTTGTCTATTGGTTCTTTTGTGTAGTAATCACCGTAATCATGGGTTGTTTGTCTATGGGTATATGAATGATTATCGTATGTTTTGGTTTCTGGCTTTGGAATAATAAGAGAGGTGGATTTGCCTCGTTTCACAATACCACCGTTATCAGATTCCATTTGATTTATGCACAATGAGCTATCTATACTAAAATCATCACAGGGAAGTTTCATTTTTGCGATATAGATTTCGTCTTGTTTATCTTTATCAACGACTATTATATGACCGCCAGTATTCGATTTCTCTTTTGACGGGAAATTAAGTGGCATATTGTAAACAGAAAAGAAGTTTTTTGTGTTATTAACAAACATATTTTGCTGATTGGAAAAGAAATATAGTTTCTCGATTTCTTTGGTATTCTGATAAAATCTCATAATAAAACCCTCAAAATCTCCTTTCGAGAACATAGATCGTGAAAATCCCTTATCTACCATAGCAAAATCAGCTAAGAAATGTTGTTTGTATTCATCGGTAAGCGTTTCTCCTGCTTTTTTGTCCGCAATTCCAAACCTAACGATGGTATCTTTTAGTTTTTCGTGTTCTTTAACGAATAATTGTGTTCCTAAATACGCATAATCGCCATCTATGTATACATTGGTATCGTTATCTGGGTGATAATAATACGTTTTTGGTCTACAGATACCATCTTTTGTTTCTGATTGGTATTCCGAATGAACAATAAGCATTAGTTCTTCTGATTTTGTCTTCTTGAGAAACTCTTTAACGCGTTTTTGGTCTTTGTCAAAAGGATGGAAAGAAAAAGATTCTGTCTTATTGATTGTTGATATATCAAAGTCTATCGCCGATATGTTATAGTCTTTTAGTTTATCGGGAAACCCCATTTTGTTGTATAAATCGTTAATAATTGCGTTCTTAACTTGTTTCCCGTCAGTTGATTTGTAGTAGATAAAATACATATTAGAAGTTTGATGGATTAGGTATTCTTACTGGTTCGTCGGTTGAATATAAACTAGGATTAACTGAAAAATTGAGATTATAAAGTTCGTGTTCGATCACTTCTACGGGTGTCTGTTTTTTAGGCTTACTATGTATATCTTTTCTTTCGAGCATATACTCTTGCAACTTAATATCAGCATTTATCCAAGTAAGTAATCCTGATACACTTTCTCTGTTTGGTAACTGATCTTTCCAATTTCTACTTTCTCCTTTCATAGACACAACCTTTTCTATGAATAACTGATGCAGTTTTATCCAGTTCAAAATTAGTTTTTCGTCTAATGTACCCTCTAATAATCGTATCTCTAGACCCTGTTTTCTGAAAATAGAGTGGAAATTGCACCATAAATACTTGGTATCATCTCTTTTTTCTCTAATTCTCTGCTTTATTTCTCTTGGACTATCGGTTAGATACCAACTTTTAGAGAATTTTTGAGAAAATAATCTATCAATAGACTTTTTATTGGTTAAAAATATATTATATCTTTGTTCGATAGACCTGCAAAACCTATTACTTCTGCGATCTGGGTGTACTAAAGAAAAGAAAGCAGGCTCAAAATAGAGATATGTAAGGAATAGATTTTTATAAAACAGAGGATTTTTGTGCAAATTACCAAATTTTTGCTCTAATCCTATGTGAATATGCAATCCACACGATAAATTAGTCATAAAACCGTCTTTTTTCATAGAATCGGTGCAATCTGTTATCAATTTTTCAAGTTTTATGCCAGAAGCAGGTGGGGTTTGTATCTCTATCGGTTCATAATTTCCCCTTAAGGACATATCAGTAGTAAGCCCGACTTGACGAGCAACCTTAAATATGTTAAGTCTTTTTACCTGATTATTTTTACCCACTGCTTCTATTTCAATGCCAACTGGTATATCAGAAGTAATTATTTTACCACTAGCTTTTGACAAGAACTTTTTAACATTTTTCCACGATCTCTCTTGATACACCTTTTTATGCGCTGTTTTAAGGTGATTTTCTTCGCATCCACTTATCGGGCAAAAAGAATATGTGCATTTTTCGGGGAATAATTGACATTTAACATTGTTTTTCTCGTAATATGTTGAATGAAAATAACAAAAAGGCAAAACTCCTTTTTGGCAACCACTACACAGTTTCACGGGGTTGTGTTCCCCGTTATTTTTTGTAAATATAAAATTCTCCGCATTAACCTGTTTCTTCTTGCAATAATAGCAATCGAACATATTTTTTATAGTTAAACTTTTTTTGTATCTTTGTAATTCTGATATTAAAAACCCACGTTCAAGATCACTAAACTCCATTTCTTCTAACGCTTCTAGTACAGCTTCTATGTCTTTGTTTGAAAGCTGTCTATAGCGTAATTCGTTAAATAATTTATTACCAATAGCAAAACGAGGAAAGAAGTTATCGGCGCAAATTAAATCAAAAAAATGTTCTAATCTATTATTCATGTTACATTAAATAGGCGTTATTATTATCAACGACTTTCCTAATTTCGTTATCAAGCTCTTTAGCATCATTAAACTTTTTTCGGGCTTCTTTTATGATTTCGTGTCCATATTCAATAGAGTTCTTATCCGTCATGTCTATATTATCAAGGAGTTCGTTGTTAAGTTCTTCGAGGTCAGCAACCAGAGTATCTCTTTCCTCTACTAGTCCCCTAGTATTTTCATCCATTGTACTATATTCAGAAATAAAATCTCTCCAAAAGTAATTTTCTGGTACTGGAAACTCAAGGTCTTTGGCAATCTTACCCACATTAAACCCTAATTCTTCTTGCTCGTAACTATAATCTTCTTGATTTGGGGTTATTCTCGTAACATTCTTATAGAAATCATCCGCTTCTTCTCTCATATCAATACAATCATACTTATCAGTTCCAAGATCATATCTATAAAGTTTATCAATCGGCAAAATAAGTCCCTTAGCTTCGCTCGCCATAAGCATAAGTTTCTCGTTTTGGTAAAACTTGATAGGATTACCATTTCTGCCATAATATATTGCTATTGGTTCATTGTTTCTCGTCATTTGCAATAACATAAACGCATACAATCCAGTACACCCGATTTTTTTGGTTTTGCCCTCTATGAATTTTGCAAGTTCTATTCCAAGAGCCTCGCTGTCAGTAACATAGTCTTCTGTATCTTTTCCGTAATAAGATTTCTTGCAAGGAGTTGCCGTCTTATAGTTAAAACCCTCTTTTTCGTGTTCTTCTTGCAGGGTTTCAAAATTAGAAATATGCCCGTTATGGATCAGAAAATACTTATTATCCAATAATTTCTCGTCAGAAATGAATATAGGATGATTTGCGCTTACTGCATTTGGAGAGCTTGTGGGTATTCTGTGGTGAAACAGAATAGCTTTTGCCCCCTTAATTTTATCAAGACTAGCAAGTATCTCTGTGTGATAGCGTGATTTTGCGTATATCACCTTATCATCTACTATTGCCACATAGCCAAAGCCTTGTCTGCCACGACCTGCTTGCTTGTCGTATTGCTCTTTAACGAGCGTTGTTAAGTCCTCTTTCCCCCCGTTTTTAGAAATTGCACAAATTATACCGCACATGTTATTGTTTTAGAAATCTTTTATGTCTATTTACGAAATGTTTTAATGTTTCTTTCTCGATCAGAATATCTTTTCTAAGTATCGTTTGGATTTTATAAAACCCGATTTTATTTCTTTGCATATAGTCAGTAATCTCATTAAGATATTTTCTGCCATTAGCACTTTCAGAGTTTTTGCTTACAAAATCCAATACCGATGTATGAATTGTCGCCCAATGTATGAAATCAAGAGGATTAACAGTTCCCTCGTGATACCTTAGTTCTATGTGTTTATTGGTAATACCGTTGTTTAATGAAAAACCTAGATTAAAACCATGAGACTTGCCACTACCAATCTTACTATTCCACAAATTAGTAAAAAGATTGTACTGTGTTATTTGATTTTCTTCTTTAATTTTCTTTAGTTCTTTCGTTGTGTCTACTGTTGTTCCTATTTTCGTGCACCAATTAGAAACCCTGCGCCACTTAGGTAATACACTATAAATCCACTTCTCAAACCCGATATAGAAATCTGCTAATCTCACTAATTTATCATTATCATAATCTTTATTGAGATCAAGATGTATGTGTCCACCACAAGAGTTACTGCCAGTAAACCCATAATCCTGCAATACATCACAGAAACCATACATGTTTCTTTCAAACTCTAATCCGCTTGCCGGCGGTGTCTGTATCTCTAATCCCCCTGCGTCGGTAGAATGGGATACGTTTTCGTTTATATAGTGTAATCTGTCGTAGAACAGCTTTGATTTTTCAAAAAATTCTTCTCCGTCAGTATGAATAAGTTTTTTTACTTCGCTATCACAATAATCGTTAACTTTGAATTGCTTGATGCTTTGTACTTCTTTTTGTGCTTGCAAATAGAGGTATTTTGGATTAACTGCTTCTATCTCAACTCCGCACATTCTTTTGGATTTATAAAACTCCCCCTCTCTAAAGGATTTTGGATAAACGGGGTTTTTATCCCTACCATTATCCTCGTATCTATAAAAAAATAACTCTCTTTTCATAAAATAATATAATCTAAAGTAGTTGTAGAGAGCCACCACGACTTAATGTCGCCCAGATGTTCTTTCCCAAGACATTCCTATCTCACTAATTTACAGATTCCAAGTGGAATGTAGAAGTAGAATCGTGAGAATAAGTCCTGTATGTAATGACGAGTTTTAGACAAACAATGAAAGATTAAGGAGTTCTCTTGTATACAATAAATTGGTTAGGCATACGCCTTATACACAAGAGATATTGAGTGTCATTACATGGTATCTAATCGGATCGTCTTTCGAGAAACATCCAGTAAGGATATAATCCTAATTTGTGGCTCTCAAACTACTAAGTTTAGTGTATTCTTGAGCGAAACATTTGTCAATAGGCAGTTATCCCCAGTCTCGTATTGACAAGTGTTTTAATTTATGCTATAATTTATTTATGATAAGTGATAGGAAAAGAAAATATAATAGAGAATACAAGAAAAAGCAACGCATAGACCCATGTTTTCGCTTGAAAGAAAAAGAGAGGCACGACTCTGTTACTGTCCATATAAAAATCACTAGAAAGTGTGTTGTTTGTGGTAGGGGGTTTTTTGTGACAAAGTTAGGTGGTAATAATCAAAAAACCTGTAATAGTGATTGTAGGAAAATAAATACAGTTAGAATAAATACTAATGGTAGCAAAAAAAGGCGAATTGAAACAAGGGCTTCTGTTTTGTCTATTTATTCATCTGGTGAGCCAATTTGTGCGTGTTGTGGAGAAAATAATGTGAAGTTTTTATGTTTAGACCACATAGACGGAGACGGAAACAAGCACAGGAAAGAAATGGGATGTAGTATTTACCAATGGCTCAAGAAAAATAATTTTCCCGTTGGAATAGTTCAGGTTTATTGTTATAATTGTAATATGGCAAATGCTTTTTATGGTTCGTGCCACGATTAAGCTAATTTCCTCATTTTAATTGTCAAGCCCCTAGTTATCCACAGTTATTTATTGGCGAAAGGCTCGAAAATGTTTCTTACATCTTGTGCGACAGATAAGATAACACCAATAATCAAAAGCGCGTATAGTCCTTCTGCTTCTTGTTGTCTGATAATTACTTCTGAATATCTACCAATCCACGCGCCCATGATCCATAACCAACTAGCTATAAATGTCCTCATTGTGTCTTTATATTATTACGCCCTTTATTTGATTTGCCAACTATCTCTAATGCTTTCTTGAAATTGCTCAAACACAATGACTCCGCATCATCTGGCGTAAATCCCAATCTCATTAGGTATATCATTAGCTCTTGTAGTTTCACTTGTTATATAATTTTAAGTATAGACAGTTTCCCACTGTGATTATAGTCTTTGTATTTCAAAAAGTATTCAGAATATCCCTCTGGTATCTCTCTCGGTATATTAAGTATTCGACACTTCGATCTCGATTCGATTAACCCCAAACTCATTACAATATCGTAGTAATCGCTTTCTATCGGAAACCTATAAAAGTTTCTTGAAAATATAGACTCTCCAAAAAACAACCCCTTGTCTTTAATCTTTGTTTTTCCGATAAGGATATTATAATCCCAAATTGTCTTTTTCCCAAATAGATTAAATTTCATTTTCTAAATATGACTTTATTTCCAAGTTTCTTATCTGGTACAATATCTCCAATAATAGGTATCTCCACAAACTCTTGTTCGGGAAAAAGACTTGCAGTTTTGCGGACATACTTTTTATTACACTTCCCCACTATCTCAAGTCCTTTCTTAAAATTACTCATAGCAATAGATTGCGCCTCGTCTGGCGTTAGACCAGTTTTCATTAAATAAGTAATGAGGTCTTGCAGTTTCACTGTTTAATTAGTTCTGGGTTTTCATATGTGTTGCCGATTACTTCATACTCTGTCCCATCCATCTCTGTTGAAACCATATCATAAATATCATCGTTACCTTCTTCTGTATACAGCTTAAATCCAGCATTATCAAACGACCACAGAACCTCTGCTGTTATTGATTTTAGCATATCAAATTTTTTCACTTTAACTATATCCCACTCGTAAATCTCTTTTCCGTTTTTGTCTTTGAGACCAGTGAATTGCATAAGGACAGCAGTTCCTTTATTGCTTTTGAATGGAGTTAGGACACCACTAACAAGTTCGGCACAAATACCACGACCAAGCCATGCATATTTCAACGCCCCAGTAGAGTTATCCCACATTTTTTCTCCATCCCAAGCTCTAAATTTTATTTCTCTAGTTTTTCTAATTTCATTCATATTCCTTTATAAGGATTGTGGTTTATATTATCAGTTATTTCTTTCCCGTCAATATACATATAAGACGATTCAACTGCACCACTTTCCAAATATGCTTTGATTATCCCTATTTCCATTTTTTTCGGGAACTCTAAGCCACCAATGCACGACCCCATTGCGCTCACTCTTTCTACATAAATCTCATCATCAAATATCTCAAGTTCTTTTTTACCTATTATGGTTTTAATTTCTTTCATGTTTTTATTTTCTATTTTTTCTTTTGCGCCTGACACTACCAAGTTTTAT
>ERZ1292637.1214-Hain-H14-01um-R3-1214-length-11439-cov-11_pt1 | contig 11439 bp, 14 predicted proteins | sample MGYA00564405_ERZ1292637 | MGnify/ENA primary metagenome ERZ1292637 (study PRJEB36523, sample SAMEA6512645) | groundwater metagenome | collected 2019-01-09 | study: AquaDiva: Metagenomics assemblies of 32 groundwater samples | reverse complement strand
GCATAGTTCAGATACGCCGACTGGTCGCCAGTAGACGTCAGCTCTATCGACGGGTCGCCCGTGGTCGTCAGCAGTTGTCCGGCAAGGCCAGTCGCCAGCGTCTCGGCGGACGCGAGTTTCCGACCTGCAAAGAGATGGCCCCCCAGGGGGATGGTCCCCACGCGGAGGTTCGCTCCCAGGTCTGAGCTTTCGATTTCCCCAGGCGCGAAGAGGAACGAGCCAGTGGCGGTGGCCCCGTCGATGAGGCCACCGGACTGCACGCGGATGCGGCTCGACGCATCCACGACCATCGTCGTCTCTTTGTTGACGTGCGGCACGATAAAGACGCCCTGCTGCCCGCTCGACATGACACGCCTCCCCTTTCTGCGCTCTAGGTGGCGCTCATGGTGCCGCTGTCCGGCGAATAGGTCCGGGCGCCCGTGGTCGATGCTGGATGGCTGCTCGGCTGGCTCCGCGGGTTGTACTGGATGCTGATGATCGCCCGGTTATCGCCAGAAACGGTGCAGCGGAACTGGCCCTGGACGAACCGCTTGCGCGGTTGATTCACATCCAGGTACAGCCCGGTCTTGCTCACCCGCACGACGCCGGTTGCATCACTCATCGCATCCGAGGCGGTTCCCACCCGCATACCCAGCACCGAATCGAGCCCGGCGTTCGTCGCCGTAGCGAACGCCAAGAACATGACGGACTCGAATCCGCCCTCTGACGCCATGTCCAGAATGTCCCCGTCGATGCGCCCCGTCGCGTTCGAGACCGAGGCAGCGTTGAAGGTGATCTTGCTGTTCCGAGAAAGCTCAAAGCCCATCGTGTCCGTCCTTTCCCTCGCCGCGGCTCTTACGAGGCGCTGTTGGCATAGTGCTGAATCGGGTTGCCGCCTGCGTCGATCAGCCCGCCGTCCGCACGAGCGAAGGCGAAAAAACCGACCTGGAGTGCGTCAGCGTACCGCTCAGAGAGCCGCACGAATTGAATGCCCCGCACCCGCCGGATGCGATACTTCGAGAGCTTGCCAAACAGCACGGCGCGGGCGCTGGCCGCCATCGTCGCCATGTCATTGTTGACGACGTAAGGGTAGCCGTTGATGGTGCTCGGAGCGCCTGCGGTCAAGCCAGGCTGAAAGAGGTACTGACCATCGCCGTCCTTGAGCCGCCGGATGTCGCGTAGGGTCTGATCGTGCATCATCCAGCCAGTCCCGGGACCGCGCCGATAGGCGATGTTGACGGCGTGTTCCAGGAAAATCAGGTCGTCGGCGGCGATAGTGGTGCTCTGTCCGGTGGGCGCCGCCCGCCCGACGACCGTGACTGGCACCAGCCCTTGAGGACCGTTCGGCGCGGCCTCCAGGGTAAAGTCGGTGTTCTGCGCCCGTCCGATGCGTTCGGCGAGAATGCTTTGCAGCCAATCATCCACCGAGATCACCGAGTCCTGGATAAGCTGCACCGGCACCAGCACCAGGTCACTGGTGTAGGTATACGCCCGCCAGGTCTTCAGTTGGATGGAGGGGTCGGTCTGCGTCAGCACAGTGTTCTCCGCCAGCCGCCGCCCGGCATTGGTAGTATCGTTGCTCATGGGCAGCGACACGTCGGCGCCGTCATCGGTATCCATGAACGATGACATCTCCAGCATCCCACCGTACCAGGACATCGCCTGCTCCACGGCCCGCTGGAGCGTGTCATCGATAAAATAGCCGCCCGCCGTGAGCGCCTGCGTCGCCAGGGCACGGGTCTCACGGCCAGCGACCAGCAGTTGACGCTGTTCAGCCGTCAGGCCCGCATCGCCACCGAGCATCCAGGCGTAGAACGCCTCTTTGTATTCCGGCAGTGCCCGGTACAGCAGCGGGCGCTGCCCGCGGGGAATACTGCCGGTCTCCAGGACACGACGGGACTCGAAGCCACGCTGTTCTGGATCATGTGCTGGTTCGCGCTCCAGCGCTTCCTGGCGAGCGATGCGCTTGTCCAGCGCCGCGACCTGCGTTTCCACCGCAGTCCAGTTGGCCTCCTCCTCCGCCGTCAGGTCACGGCTCTCGGCCTCGGCCTGGTTCTGGATGTCCCACATCCGCCCCACGAGCGTCCGCCGCTCCCGCTTCAGGTCAACCGCGTTCGGCATAATTATCCCCCTCTTTCCAGCAGTTGTAGCCGCCGCCGCCGCAGGCCCAGCGCCACCAAGTGATTGCCTGTAGCGGCTGCTGCCTCCACAGGCTCCGGCTCTGGTATCGCTCTCTGCAAGGTCTCTACCGCCGCCCAGTATCGGCCCCGTTCCTCCGGCGTGAGTGGCGCACCGGCTCGCGCCCGCAGGAGAGGGTGAACCAGGTCATCAATATCCAGGTCACGAAGCACCGAGCGCAGCGCCACCCCCTCCGTCGCGGGATAGGCGGGATAGGTCACGATACTCACGTCGAACAGCCGGACCTCCAGCACCTCGCGCACCAGCAAGTCATCCTCTTCCAGCACACGGTCACGGATGATCTGAAACCCGAACGAGCCGCCGGATACGTCGCCCCGCTCAATAGACATGATGAGGTCACGCGCCCACTGTGTATCGGGAGGCGTCGCCTTCGCTTGCAGTCCACGCGTATCGACGTGGAGCGCGAGCGTGCCCGCTTTGTTGCGACCGAGGACGTAGTTGGGGTCATGGTTGAAGAGGCCGCGGATGTCGTGTTCCTGGAGAGTTTTGCTGAAGGCCCGCCGTCCGATACGCTCGCGGAAGCCGCCGAGGTCTTCGCTCAGACTGTCGAACACCGCGGCATACCATTCGATGACGGGAGCGCCGCCTTCACCCTGGTCAACACGGAGTTCGCTGATGGGGTAGTAGCGCCGTTCCATCGGAAACACAGCAGCGGCCCTCGCGCGCGTGACCCGCCTTTGCGCGTTAGGGCCGCTGTAGTGGCCTGTAGCAGGCCGTAGTTATGACGTTGCTTCGGCTATCGTATCAGAGGTTTCCAACGAATGCAAGACCCGGCGGCGCTCCGTCTTGCTGCGATACGTTACCTCGCCGCCACAATTGGCGCACACGGCCCGCCCGAACTCCCGTATCTCCCCCAGAAATCGGCGACAATTGGGGCAACGCAGCTCGATGATCCCCGGCTCGGCCATCGGTCAGGCTCCTGCGCCAGGAATGATGGCGGGCGTATCCGCAGGCACCATATTTGCTGGTCGCCAGTAGACGGCGCCGGAATCGTCCGCAATGGGATTCAGGTTTTCCCGCTCCCGTATCTCATCGGCATTGAGCCAGCCATTCTGTCGGGCAACCTGATATGCCTGATACCGCTCCAGCGTCTTCCCGCGCAACAGTGCCTCTACCAGGTGCTCGGCGAAGAATACCTGCCGTTCCGCACCGATGAGCAAGTCCTTGTTGATCTGCTGTTCCCAATTGGCGAGCCACGCCCCCAGGGTATCGGTTACGTATTCGATGGCCTGCTCCTCAATGTTGGAGTAGGTCGCCCGGCTCAGGTCCATAATCTTGTGTGGAGGTACGCGGAAGATGCGGGCGATCTCCTGGACCTCGAATTGGCGGGTTTCTAGGAACTGTGCATCCTCTGGCGGGAAGCCGATGGTTTGGAGCGTAATGCCTTCCTCAAGGACGGCGACGCGGGCCGCGTTAGAAAGGCCCTGGTGTTCCCGTGTCCAGGTATTCCGCAGCCGCTCAATCGCAGTATCAGACAGGCGCTTATCGTACATGAGCACGATGCCGGGGCGGGCATCGTTCGCGAACACGCGGGCGCCGTACTCCTGCGCCGCCAGTGCCAGGCCGAGGGTTTCCCGGTGCAACGCAATAGGCGATAGCCCCCACAACCCATCGGTAGCGAGGCCGCGCAGGTGCAATATCTCAGATTGCGGCATGTCTCGCGGCTGGCCGTCCGGCAATGTGTAGCGGTAGATGAGCGTGCCCGCCTTGGAGAGGACGGGACGCTCCATGTGGTCGGGACGCAGCGGCCACAGCCCCAGAACATCACCATCCTGGTCCCGCTCGATATTGGCAAACGCGTTGCCCCAGGTCATAACGTGGCTCTGCATCGTCTGGCGGAACTGATAGGCGGTCATGTAGGGGTTCGGGCTGTCGTGCAATACGCCATAGATCGGGTGCTGGCGGGCGCGGACCTTGCCCTGATCCAACCGCTGATAGGTCACCAGCGGCAGCTTCGCGACATCCTGACTGATAACGACGACCGCGGCATACGCCGCCGCCAGACGCAGCGCGCTCTCCGGCGTGATCCGCGCCCCGCTGATGGTTGCGGGGCCAGCCAGCCATTCGATAACCCGCTGTGAGGTGAGCGGCAGCGGCCCCTCCAGCGAGCTGCGTGTCGTCCCCAGGAGGGCCATTGCGGTTTCGGTGAGAAATCCCATCAGCGTACCCCTATCAGGACCAGCGCCAGCCGCGCCGCCAACCCAACGGTGAAACCTATCCAGACGCCGCCAACCAGGACGGTCAGCATCACCAGGACGACGCGGCCCAGCAGCACCCGGTCATCGTGGTCCATTAGCTGCGCCGATACTCACCATATACCACGTGCGGCAGTTCACGGCCATCGCGCTGACTGTACCGTCCCGCCAGTCTCCAGTTATGGCTCTCCAGCAGCGTCGTGATCTGCGGCTCGAAGGGCCGTTGCATCTCGATCATCATGCCCTGGGTGAGCGGATTCGCGAGGGTATCCGCCGCCCCCTGCAACACGCCCACCTCGCCCCCGTCCACGTCGATCTTGAGATAGCGCGGCCCCGCCAGGGATACCCAGGCCACGAGGGTATCGAGTGACAGTCCTAACATCTGCTGCTGGTGGAAACCCTCCTTGCGCTGGTCACCGACCACGTGTTGCGCGGCTCCTGACCGCATGTCCGCATAATGGAGCCAGATGAACCCGTCAACCGGCGTCACCGGATTGCAGAAGGCGATAACTCTGCCCAACAGATTGTTCAGCGAGAGGTTTTTACACAGGGCACGATAGTTCTCGTACGCCGGTTCAATGGCGACGACCTCCAACTCAGGCCGTGCAGCAGCGATGAGGGTGTACGACCCCACGTTAGCCCCGATGTCCCAGAACACTCCGCCCGCCGGTATGCTCTCGATAAAGTCCAGAGTCCACGGCTCCTTGGCACACGCGCCGAGCCGCCAGCTACCCACAGCCTCGGGAACCTCCATCGTGAGTTTCGCCTTGGGGTAGTCCAATGTAGCGATAGTCATACCGCTCCTATCCTGACCGGCGGCAACGTGACCCGCTCGGCAGCAATAAGCGCCTCGGCCAGCAGCCAATCGTCCTCGGTATTGATGTCGAATCCCTCGTGGCCCTCCGTCAGAAAGGCCATGACGTTCCAGCCTGAGATGCTGTGTGTTTCCCAGAGGGTCCGGCTCCAGGCGATCTCCAGGCTCGCATTCTGCACCCATACCGGCGGGAGCGCCTGACCTGGGCTACTGTGTGGCGGCGCACCGCCCACCGCTGGCCCCACAGGTATGAGGTTGAGAAACGGCGTGGCAACCGCGCCGTTGACCAGCCACATCTTCGCCGGATGCTGCCGCACCCGCTCCATTGCCCGCAGCGAGTGGGGTATTTCCGGCAGCGCCGCATCCTGAAACGGGTAGTCCGGCGTCGTAAATGCGCGCCATGCTCGCCGTATCGTCTCCGCTTGCCGGAACGGGCTGGTGGGACGCAGGATGCTGAAGGCATCCCACTCCCGTCCCTTCATTTGTAACCGGCGCAATGTGTAATCCACCCATTCAATATCAGGCGAGAGGTCCATAGCGTACTCCGGCGGACGGAGAAACGGCGCCTCGGCTCCGTACTGGCGGGCGATAGCGGCGGTTTGCTCGCTATCGGTGGACACGATTATTGCGTCGAACAGTCCGCTCTCGCGGGCCGCGGCGATGGTGTAGGCAAGCAACGGATGGCCCGCCAGCATCCGTGTGTTTTTCCCAGGGACGCGCTGGCTGCCGGACCGCGCCGGGATCAGCGCCACGACACTAGCCATCATTCTCACGCCCCTTATGGTAGTCCACGAGCCAGTCCAGCAGGCCGAACATGAGGGTAATGATAAACGCCACCATGAACAGGGCATCTATCAGTGCACTGGTCTTCGGATCGATACGGGACAGCATGATGAGAAACCCCGAACAGCCGACGCCCATCAGGAAGCCACTCAGCCGGTCGTTCATACTGCGCCTCCTTGCCGCTACCAGGCGGTATACCCACCGTCCACGACCAGCGTCGCCCCGGTCATGTAGCTGCTGGCGTCGGAAACCAGGAAGTGGATCGGGCCGTCCCACTCATGCGCCCGCGCCAGCCGACCGAGCGGGATAGCAGCGGCCATGCGTTTCGTGAACCGTGGATCGTGGCTCTCCTGCCCCATCGCACCAAACGCTACGCAGTTGACTCGCACGTTACGCGGTCCCCAATGCCCGGCCAGATAGCGGCACAGTCCGGCCAGGGCCGCCTTGCTCGCGCTATAGGCGGCGGGCTTGTGGAACGGCGGACGGGTCAGTCCACGATAGCGCCGGTTGTCCGGCGACACCAGGCTATACATGCTCGTGACCAGGATGATCGACCCCCGTCCGGCCTGCGCCATCGCCGTGCCGAATACCTGGCAGGTCAGCATCACGCCCGTCAGGTTCACGTCCACGATATGCCGCCACTCGTCGACCGCCGTCTGCTCGAACGGCGCACCGCCTGGCGTCCCAGGCTTGGCGTCAATCGCCGCGGCGCAAATCAGCGCATCGGGCACATGGGCCTTGCCGAACATCCCGCCGCCGAGCGGCGGGCGGCAGATTTGCTCATAATAGGCTTCTGCCGCCCGAAGGCTTGCCTCATCAGTGACATCGACCGGATGTCCGGGCCAGGCTGCATCGATGGGCAATACGGCCGCGCCGGCCCTGACCAGCGACTCTCGCCATTGCTGACCGAGCATCCCCGCCGCGCCGGTCAGGACGACGACCTTCCCCTCCAGGTCAAACAGCGGGCGTGCCATCAGTCGCTCACCGCCAGGAAGTCGTCATAGCTGAGTACGGCGGAGAGCGGGCGGTGCGCGTCCGCGATCAGATCGCACACCTCACGGACCGCACCCTGTCCGCCCTTCTGCTCGGTCACCCGCACCGGAATATCCCGGAGCGCCGCCCGCAGCGCAGGCTCAGCGTCCGCGACGATGAACGGAAAGCCGACGATACGCAGGCAATCGAGATCGTTCATATCGTTGCCGAGGTAGGCAATATCGGTCATGGCGACGTGATGGTCACCGCTCCAAGCAACGACCGCGCCGCGCTTATTCCCGCAGGAATCGTGATACTCCACGCCCAGCTTACGGCAACGGGCGCCGACGACCGAGCTGATCTCGCCAGACAGTACGAAAACCAGAATACCCAGCGCCTTGAGCCGTTCGATGCCGAGGCCGTCGCCCCGGTAGGAGCGCACCGCCTCGCTGCCGTCGCTGAACGTGTACACATGGTTATCAGTTAGCACGCCGTCAAAATCCAGAACGAGTAGTTTGATCTGGCCCAGGTCAGACATGTAGCGCCTCCAACCTGATTGCCTCATGCTCGCGCAGGTCATGCCGCAGTATGCGTCCAATGAGTTCGCCGTCCCGGTATGGCGGCAGACCACCTCCCGGCGAGCGATAGGCGATGTCCTCCGCCGTCAGGCGGTAGCCCGCCGGGAGATCGCGGGCGGCTACCAGGGATTTTGCCATTTTCTGCAAGCCCGCCGCCTCGCTCTCATAGGGCCGCTTGCACCCGTCGCCGAGAGCCTCCCGTACCCGGTGGAGATCACGGACCATCCGGCGCAGCCCCTCTGGTTCCAGCGAAAACCGATGGTCGCTCCCCCGCCAATTATGATCCAAGGTGAAGTGCTTCTCAAAAATGCGGGCGCCCAGGGCGAAGGCGACCGGCGCGGGCATGATGCCGTCATAATGATCCGACAGGCCGATAACCGTAGAGGGGAATTGCTGGCGGTAGCTCTCGATGACCCGCAGGTTCATTTCCGTCGCAGGCACGGGATAGGCCGCGGTACATTGCAGGAGGACCGCCAGCTCGCCAGCGGCGCCCGCGGCGCGGGTCACGTCCTCCGGCGTCCCGCCGCCAGTGGACAGGATGATGGGCAGGCCATACGCGGCAATCTTTTGAATGAGCGGGATGTTCGTGAGATCGCCGCTGGCGACCTTGAAGCACGGGACGGAGAGCCGCCGGAGGAACTGTGCCGAGGGGATGTCGAAGGCCGTGGCGAAAAACACGAGGCCCAGGTGCTCCGCATATTCACGGACTTCACAGTACTCCTCCCACCCCAGTTCGAGGGCTTCCCGATGCTCGCCGTAGGTCGGGGCGAACGCGTGCTCGGAGTGATAGGGAGCCTCATACGCTTCGCTGGTGAACAGGTCACGGTTGCTCCGTTTCTGGAGTTTGACGGCATCAGCGCCCGCCGCCGCCGCCGCCTTGATCAATTCCTTGCACGTCGCCACCGACCCCTGGTGGTTGTGCCCAATCTCGGCCACGACGAACGCCGGAGTATCGTCGGCGATCCTCCGGCCAGCGATAACGATTTCACGCATCAGGATTATCCTCCCTGTAGGTGCCGAGATGCAGGGTGGCCCCATCATTGACGATTGCCCCCTCGCCGGAGAGGAACCAGTGATCGGCTTGACCCGGATGCGGCTGACCGCCCACCGCGTAGAGTGGCGCTGAGAGCAGCGACGTGCCTGCGTCTGGCAGGCGTAGCGCAATGCCCAACCCACGAGCGATGCCCAGATAATACGCCAGATTAGGCCATTCCCATACCCGTTCCCGCGGGCTGCCCAACGGCAACTCCGCCCCCCAGAGCATCCATTCCGCTACCGTCTGCCCGGCCAGGTGCTCCGTCAGCAGCAGCGCCCCCATGTAGCCCCAGGATGATGCCGCCCACAGCCGCTTGATGCCCTCCGGCGGGAGCGGGATACCCAGCGCCTCCGTCACCTCCTGAAAGGGATATGCTACGCTGGTCGGGATGTCTGCCCACCATTGCTGCCCGTAGACCGGGACGCCACAGGTGCGCAGATAGGCGACATGCTGCGCATTCCGGCCAAAGCAACCGTAGTCTCTGTCTGCCGGTAAGCGATGGCCGCCGTTCAGATAGGTACGCTCGCTCTCCCGCCAGTCCCGCGGATGCATCTGAAAGACGCGCGACGGCGGGCGGGCGGGGGATAAGCGGCGATGCGCCTCATTGACGACCCAGATTTCCATATCCTCGGGGATGTCCAGCTCCCCCGGCGGCCAGGGATACGTGCCCAGGAAGCAGATGCGTCTCCTCATAAGAGCATCACGTCTCTCTCCTCATATACTGAGGGTCGCTCGTCGGAGAGCATCGCCCGACCTACGGCCATGATCCCCGCCACAATGCCGTCGATGCGCCCCGTCGCTTTATCTTTGGCGGGCTTGAGGTTCCCCGCAGCGTCCTGTGCTACCGCGACGTTTGCCGCCATCCAGCGTAATACTGGATGGCCGCCATGCCGGAGCTTCCGGTCCAATAGCAGTCGCTCAAACTCCTTCGTCGGTGCGGTCATGCTGGCAAACCCCTGGCCGAAGTCCAACACCTCCAGGCCATCCTCAATAAGCTGCGAGCCGATCTGCGTCGAGTTCCAGCGGTCTTTCGCCAGCTCACTGATGCGGTACTGTGCGCCGAGTTCGCTGATATGTGCTCGTACCGCATCGTAGTCCACCACGTTCCCCGGCGTCAATGTCAACAGTCCCGCCGCCGCCCATTGATCATAGGGCACGCGGTCTCGCTCAATGCGCTCCCGCAGGCGTGCCTCCGGCAACCAGAAATACGGCAGTAGGTCATAGCTGCCGTCCTCATCCCGGAACGCCAGCACCAGGGCGGTCAGGTCCGTGGTGCTCGAGAGGTCCAGACCGGCGTAGCATACGGCCCCCTGGAGTTCCGGTATCCCGCGCGGGGGGGGCTGGTCGTCCCATACGCCCATATCCAGCCAGCGGCTATTCTGCTCGGTCCACAGGTTCAGCCGCAACCGCTTGAAGCTGTTCTGATGGCCTGGAACCTGCCGCGCCAGCGCATATTCCTCGCGCAACGTATCCCAGCGCACGGAGATGCCCAGGTTCGGATTCGCCTTCACCCAGACTGCCTCATCCGTCCAGTCATCCCCGTCATCAGTCGTGGCGATGTAGGCGAACAGGGTATCGTTCTCAATAATACCCTCGGCGACCTTCGCGGCAATATCGTGTTCCTCCCAGCAGGCTGAGGTCCGATCATAGCCAGCCGTCGTGATCATAAACAGGATCGGTTGCGAGGACTTCATGCCCGTGCGCAGCTTCGCCAGCACCATGCCGTCAGGATGCTCATGGAGTTCGTCCACCGCCGCGAAATGAACACGGAGGCCGTCTAACGTTTTCGACTCCGCCGCGAGTGGGCGAAAGTAGGAGCCGCCCTCCAGGTACGCCAGATTATTGACTGTCTTCGTGAGACGGGACCAGAGCCGTGGGGTTTGCTCCGCCATCCGTACGCCATCATCGAAGGCGATCTTGGCCTGGTCGCGCATGGTAGCGGCACTGTATACCTGCGCTCCCTGCTCGCCGTCCACGGTCAGCGCATAGAGCGCGAGGCCCGCCGCCAGCGGCGTTTTCCCGTTGGCGCGGGCGACCTCGATGAAGGCGTAGCGAAACCGCCGTTTCCCGTCCGACCGCTTCCATCCCAGGAGCGACCCGACCACAAACGCCTGCCACGGTTGCAGGATAAAGGGCCTCCCGGCGGCGGCGCCGTCCGGCAACCGCAGCACCGAGAAGAATTGGATGCCGCGGTCAACGGCCGCGGTATCCCACCAGAAGCCGCGCTCCCCCGCAGTCTCCAGGTCGCGCAGGTGACGTTGGCAGGCCAGACGGACGAGCTTTCCTGCCACTACCTCGCCAGCGATGACGGCGCGGGCGTAGGCCGTGGCCTGGTCATCGGGACCGGGGGGCCGCCGACGCTTGGCGCGGGGTGACGGCGGGGCAGCTACAGTCATGGTTATGTGGCCCCCTCGAAGAGGTCGGCGAAGTCGTCGGCCTGTGGCCGCGGCGCGTGCGCTCGAATCCTGGTGCGGCTGCTCGGCGACAGCCCCAACTGCGCGCCGAAACGGTCGGCAATCACCAGCCAGCGTTCCGAAATCGCCAGGTACGGCGATGGCTCCAACGCGCCCCTGACGTTCAGGAGCATCCCGAACCGCTTGATCCGCGCCTCGGCTTCCGCGTGACGGCCCCAGGCTACACAGTACCCCGCCAGCGCCGCGCGGTCGGCCTCCGTGATCACGCCCTGGGCCAGCAACATTTTACCGATGCGCTTCCACTCGGTCCGCGCCAGCGCCCCGAGATGCGCCGGACAGGACGGCAGCTTGACCGGATACTGCGGCTCGGCGTCATTCAGCGGGCGCCCGCCGGGGTTGCCGAGCAACAGTTTCAGCGCGGTCGGCTTCGGCTTGCGCCCAGCGCCGGGGGCACGCGGCCCGCTATGTG
>ERZ1292637.920-Hain-H14-01um-R3-920-length-13968-cov-12_pt1 | contig 11442 bp, 25 predicted proteins | sample MGYA00564405_ERZ1292637 | MGnify/ENA primary metagenome ERZ1292637 (study PRJEB36523, sample SAMEA6512645) | groundwater metagenome | collected 2019-01-09 | study: AquaDiva: Metagenomics assemblies of 32 groundwater samples | reverse complement strand
CCTTATCGTGATGCCAGATCCATTCATGGAATTTAAGCCCGGCGGCAAGGATACGCCCTAAAAGAATAGAGTTCGGGTCGAGACTCATATTCTGGTCGATGATCAAGAGAGGATTTTCGGATTGAGGCTTGCTCATGGCTGTTTCTCTTCTACGCGCAATGGTTGATTTGGGATTGGCAAACGCATCTCGCACTCGCATACAACCTTGCCCAATTTCCATATATGGACATGGGCCACCTCACCGCACACAGGATGATGCCATGTTGCTTTACCACAAAGACACTTCACCCCTTCATCATTCGACGGAAAAAGGTGCAAGTCTGGTCTGCATTGTGCGCTCAATGTATCCCCCCTGCTCCAGGGGTTAGGAAAAACGAGATGGCATCTATCATGGTTTGCCGTTCAAGAAGGAACTCAAGACCTATTTTAGGAGAAATAATAATGAGTTTGCCGGATTCGACCCCGCTGTACTGAGCCATAGGGAGATTTGTCTTAGAGTCTATCATATAGACATTATCCTGTGGGCAAAACGAATCCTCATACACCGGCAAGCCCAGGACTTCCCCTACGCGCCTCATGGTTCCTATCTTTTTCCCTTTTTTACCGATTTGTCAACCACTTTTTCCTTCGGCCTTATCCCAAGGCTCTTCCGCATCTTATCCCCCATCTCCTTGTTGGCCGCAACCGCTCGGTGATTAGGCCATTTTTTGAACGTGCTGTCTATCAGGTTGAGCCCATCCCGATACCGGCGAGCCTTCAGGTAGGCTACGGCCAGGTTATTAAAGGCATCGGGGTAATTTGGATGAAGTCTTATGGTTTTCTCCAAATACGGGATAGCATTCTTAGCTTGATTCTGGCTGAGTAGCGCGGTCCCAAGGGCATAGGCGTAACGATAGTTGTAAGGGTCAGTCACGTGGGCGCCGTAAAGGTCGCCTTCAAAAAAAAACCTGTCCGCCCTGACTCGGTTCGCCTGGAAAACCAGCGAGGCAAAGCAGACGAGAGTAAAGAAGGCGAGGACAGTAAGTTCAAAGATTCGTTGTGCTGTCCACATAAATAAGCCCCAAGAAGATCCAGTACGATATTGCCATCGGTGCAATCTCGAACGGGAACCAGAATAGCGCCGATAAAAGAATCGCCAGAATTGAAACCTTGAGATAGTTGCCCTGAATCGAATTCCTATAGCCCAATAGGATAGTTAGAGCGATAGACAGAAACAGGCTAATACCAAGAGGGCCGGTCTCTATCAGCAATTCCAGGTAGTCATTGTGGGCATGGGTAGTTATGATTTCTTGATTATTAGCGGGGTATCGAAGTTGGAAATTGCCACGACCAAGACCAAAGGGAATCGCTTTAAACATCGGTTCCGCGGCTTTCCAAATCTCAACGCGCCCCAAAAAACTGCTGACGACTCCACCCCGCTCCCCTGGGGTCAGAATGGGATAAAAACCACCTAGCACAATGCGAGATCCAGCTACCAATAGAGAAAGAGTCAATACGGTGACTGCGCAAGTAAACACAATCTTCTGCCATTGAGCCTTCATATTGCCGGCCAAGTAGAAGGCGAGAGGCAAGGCCGTAAAGACAAGGAGCGCGGGATACTTTGCGTTTCCCATTGTGGATTCGGTAAATGGTCTACTCGTAATAGCGAGTTCGGGCCATCGCCAGGCGAGAAGGGAGAATAGGACCATGAGGAGCACGATCAAAACATAGGCGGCCATGCAGGATTGTATTGAGTCAAGCCGGACGCGGTTTACGACATAGATGAAAAAGAGAATGCCGGTAAGGTCGAGGGAGAGTTGCGCGATAGACTCGTGGGTATAGCCTGGGGCGGAAGAGAGAACAAGAATCAAGATATAAGAAACGATGAGCGGCGCCAAGGGGACCTTCACTTGCCGACCGGAAAAAAAGAGTAGGCAAAGGGAGACAAGAGCAACGGGAGCAAGGAGACTTAAGTAGGCTATTTTGGCGAGCCCAAAGGAATCGTGCAGGCCGGGGAGAAAGAAGAGAATGGAAAAGAAGGCAAGAACGATAAGGATCATAAGCGGCTTACGGGTTTAAGTGTTGAACTTCCTCTGTGATAGATCGACAACCCTGGGACAATCTTTTAGGCCGGGCGCATCAGCTAGGGATAGCCGCATTTCGTTGTATATGATGTAAAAACCCTTATCGTCGCGTTTTTGCCTCCAAGGCGGAACCCTAACCCATATCTTTGCAAAGGCGTTCTCGGGCAAAATTATTTCCTGGGGATAATTACAAGCAGCAATCAGTCTTTCAAGATCAAAGATCGACTCTAATTTAATCTCTTCTTCCATTACTTCTCCTTCACATATCGCGCAACTTGATGATGTTCGACGGTGGACCTTGGGCAATCCTATTTGTTGCCATTTGGATGATGGCAATTCCAAGGGCGATGGCCTGAAGAGGCGGCATAGCGAAGTAACCAACCGGACGATCAAATACCATGCCGATCTGACCGTCTTTATCGATTACGCGGTATTGAACCCCACGTTCGCCTTCCGGCTCAGGTGGCGGTTTGTTGTTATCACCCAATTTGACCTCCTCCAAAAAGATTGCCTAGAAGAGAGCCAAGCCCTTAAAACCTAATTCCAGCTTCCAAAGATATCTTACTCAGTTGCTGAGATAACGCCGCCTGTTGATTCATCAACTGAGGCGGTTTATTGCCGGTATCCAGAATGCTTTTGATGATCTTAACGGACACTAACACCAAATCCGCTTCCGTCTGTTCCCTTTTCTGTTTCAGAAGATCCGCTTTTAGATCTAAGATCGTCTGGCGCAAAGACGATAGCTCCATATTTTCCATAAGTGCCTGCTTGAGGTACTCGTCCCGATCATGAAGTTGAATACTTAACCTGACACAGGAAGAGCAAGGCAGGGGTTCTGTGGGTTTTTCGATCTTTGATTTAAACGGCCACATAAAAAGTCCTTGTCCAAGCATATCAGTCATGTGATCTTTCTTTCAATCTTTAACCGTGATCCCGAACTTATCTAGGGCCTCCCGATGACTAAAGGCGATAACCCGCTTTTCGATCACCACTTTGTCATCCATGATCTCGGCTTCGTGGGCATTTACGACAAGCGACACGGTAAAAACGCGCTCAAAGGACTTTATGATTGAAGGCTCTTTCATCCGCTCCATTCTTGGCGTAGCTCCCCCTACGTTATAATTCTGCAGTGGCCCGATCAACTCTGCAACTGTTCTTTTCATACTCTTTTCCCTCCTTTTATTTTTCGCTCCTAATCCCTATGACTCTCCAACACCTGCTCGACGATCTTTTCGCCCAAAGTCTCGATCGATTCCCTTAAGGCTATCTCGTCCAGGAAATCGGTAAGGTTTTTGCCCTTCACCGTAGCTGCCATCTTCAGGAGCTTGCGGCTGCGCTTTCTAATCATCAGACTTGTGAGATTTTTCCGGTCCCGTTCGTTCTTTGCCATGCACTCTCTATATCCGATTAAAAGATTGATGTCAACAGAAAAAAATAGTGTTTGACAAATTTTAGAAACCGGCGTAGAAGGGGATCATGGGACCGTGCTCAAAGCCAACGTCACCAGGAATCGGGCCACATTTTGGGGTCTCTCCAGATCAAGGGTCTAGCGCGAAGAAGTTTGAAAACTTAGAGCAAGCCGATATCCTTGTAAAATCGCTAAACGATTTTGAGCAAGCCTTGATCTATAAAGCCCTCTATTTAAACGGTATGCGACTCGACAAGGCTAATGGGTTGCTAAAAAAGGTAAAAAAATCAATTGAACCTTAAAGAAAGTCTCATCCGGGATGAAGGGCTCCGCCTCACCGTCTATAAAGACACACAGGGGATTTTGACGATTGGGGTAGGGCGGAATTTGGAAACCCGCGGCATCATGGAGAATGAAGCGATGAAGCTTTTAGAGAACGATATCCTACAATGCTCGGTAGATCTTTCACGACATCTCCAATGGACTAATGCCCTGGACGAGCCACGCCGGGAAGTGCTGATAAATATGATTTTCAACCTCGGACCCTCCGGCCTGCTCAAATTTCACAAGATGCTTTTTGCCTTGAAAGAAAGGAACTATTCTCTTGCGGCGAAAGAAATGCTCGACTCTAAATGGGCTAGACAAGTCGGCAACCGAGCTAAACGCCTGGCTACTCAGATGGAAACGGGGGTTCGACAATGAACGAGAAGATTCAAGCGTACCTAATAGAATCGAAAGTGTTGGGCGCCGATATCTGGCTCATCCTGGACCGGACCTTTATCCCCCATGACGGCCTCACCTGCTACTACCCGGAGGAGATCCCCTTGCTTAGGGACAAGACAGCGCGGGAGTTAAAGGAGATCCACAAGGTAAAGCTGGCTTTCCCAGGGACTAGGGTGCGACGATGACAAACGAAGAAATTGACAAGATGAATGCGGGACCGGAGATGGACCAACTCATTGCTGAGAAGGTGATGGGGTGGGATAACTGTTCCGAAGGATACGGACGTGCGCCGAAGTTTCAACATGTAGAAGGGTTGCGAGATACGATCCCGCCCTATTCCACTTCCATCTCCGATGTCTGGGAAGTGGCAGAGAAGTACGATTACTTCTATCTCTTTCGGTGTCTGCGCGGTCCATTTGAAGGTAAATATGAGTGCAAGTTGTTGTTTGAGGAAGGGCCGGATAACGACAAACGTCGGTACTATGCTATCGCGGAGGCCGCCCCTCTTGCTATCTGTCGAGCTGTTCTAAGATCTCTGGCTCAAAAATAGTTACCTCTTCACTCTCGCCCAGCAAGCCCTGCATTTCTTCCCTTCCTTGGGATTCATCCCAAGATTTCCCTTGCCGCAATACCCGCACCGCCAGCCGGTAGGTTCAGGCTTACACACAAACAAGACGTTGTTCATCTTTACCAGTACCCGCCTCGGACCTCCTCCCGGCACGGAGAACTCGTTCGGCTTTCTCTGCATCCCCGAGGCTATCCCAACCGGAAGAGATCCAGCTCTTAAAAAACAAGACCGTAGAGCAGTTGAAGGAAATTCAGAAACAGAAAATCGCTTTTACTGGGGCGAGGGTGACGAGATGACTAGCTCCGATTGCGGGGCACTCGGTCGTTACTGGTATATTTGACCGTGGCATGACAGACTCCGCACCGCTTACCATCTTTAGGATCAAAGCCAAGTCGCCCCCTGTGGCAGTTCCCGCATAGCCAACCGATAGGATTCTCCGGTCTACATACAAATAGAACATTGTTCTTCTTTACCAGCACCCGTCTTGGGGGAGCCCACGACAAGGAAAACTCGTTCGGTTTACGCTGCATACCCGAGGCTATCCCAATATCGTCCGCCTGACGTTGGGTTGGCTGCTTACTCACTATTCGATCCTCTCGGCGGAGATGAACCTTTCTGCTTTAACCATGAATAGGCACTTTTCCGCTGCCGGGTTCTGGATCTTCACGTATGCGTTAGTGAACTGCACGTCCAAGGCCTCCCCGTTTTCAAATTCTTTTACGACGGGACACACTCCACCGTCGTTATAAACGATCTTTATCTTCATGTAGTTTTTCCCTCCTTTCCGATAGTGGTAAATTGTAGTTCACCACGACCGGGGTGTAACTCAATAAATTCCAAATTCGTGAAACCAAGTTGACTTAAGCTTTTTTCGATTCTTGCCTTCTCTTCCGGCGGGCACAGGCCCGCTTGATACTCGACTAAAAGCAGGTCGCCCGATTTCGCCTCAAGACGGTTAACCTTGAACTTTTTGTGGAACGGATATCCAGGAACGTAGGCAAAAAGAAGCTCCTGAAAGAAGGATTCGAGCCGCCCGACAAAATTATCCACCGGCTCTGTATTTTCAAAATTCAAATCCCTTTTCACATGATCTTGCCGCAGAATCTGACCATCGTTGTCCGTCACCTCAAAAGAAAAATGCAGTTTAAGATTCAGTCTCATCGGACTCCCCCTTTCGAATCTTCAATGCCTATCGAACACACATACTCCGACTTTATAAACAATCCAGATACCTGAGCCCCCGGCAAAGCCCATGATAAAAGCGAATAGCCAGGCGTCCTGAAGTCTCTTAAAGTCCCGCCATGACCGCACGGGAAACCAGAGCCAAAAAAGACCCACAAGAAAACAGAGAACGAAGCCGAACAGCCAGACCTTGACGGAAAGGGAGGCAAGAAAAAACGCAACGATGTTGCCGGCCCCAATGTCTCTCACTTGAGTTAACGTGTGCATCTACCCCTTTCTGTGGTTCCATTGGTCGCCTCTGTATCCATGGACGATGAATTTCTGGCTACCCCAAGCGTAGTTACCCGCATATTCGTAATTAACAGCATGACGTTGCGTCATTTCTCCCCAGGCTTTGCGCGAGCCGTATTGCCATGACGCCCTATTCGCGTTCCAATCTGAAAACAGGATCATGCAACCCTCAGCGAGCATCCGATTTGAGAACAGATAGTTAAGAACCTGATAGTGGGACAGGTAAAAGCAACAGTCCATAATGAGCAATGAAAAAGTGGTGTTCTTTGGGATTTGCGGTAGGGTATCTTCGTACCAGCCATCGTAGATTCTAAACCGCTCTGCTGGAATCCACTTGAGAACCATCCTGTGAACATCTACCACCATGCTGACTCCCCGGCTGGTTCCCTTGGCCCAGGCGCCAGAGACGACATGCGGGCACTCTATGTCGGGAGCCGCCATGGGTGGCGGGAAACCCTGAAAGCTATCAAATAGAGCCATATTGCGCTTAAACTTGGGGTGTTTTGAAAGGAACTCCGCTGTGACTACAGCCGTAGTGCCGTGGGTGCCAAACTCCGCTATATCGCCAAGAACGGCAGCAGACATAACGTAGTAAAGGCCCATCTCGATAGCCTCAGCATAGGCCCGATCCACAGTCAGGCGGTAACGGTTCTTCTTGCGCTTAAAAAGATTCATTGGTTTTTCAGCCGCTCCCGGTACGCCTTCTGCCTCGCGGAGTTGCTCGCGTAAACTCGTTGGCAAGCGCAGGTCGGACAATGCTTCATCCGCCCAGTTACGGACTGCGTAACAAACGGCTGAGCTTTGTTATGTTTCGTTACGGGCTTCATCTTCTGAACAGGGGACTTGCCCCGGAACGTATGCGGCTCGGTGGTGTAGTGATTCGCGCCGCAGAACCGGCATAGGGGCTTATCCATGTGTTACGTATCGCATAACGTAACGGTGGAGTCAATCCTTATCGGGGTCGTCTTCAAGGTTGGGATGGAGGTAGGGCGCTGCGGCTTTCGTCAGATCGTCCCGACGCCTCGGGCTGGCACGATAATCGCGCATTGCGCTGCATGGATTATCCCGGTGATTTCTGGCAACCACATTCGCCATTCCAATGAATCTCGATCACTTTACTAGTAAACTCGATAGTCTCAGCTAGACCGCCAACTACGATTCCAACTTCTTCGTCTGGCAGGTCTTTAGAGGGAATCGAATCATCGAACCATAGTCTTAACGTTGCCTGTTTTAATTTTCGCATTAGTTATCCCCTCTACGATATTTACCCGTCCTCAAATCTTTAGCCTTCCTTGCCGCCGCCGTTGCTCTCTTGTCACGATAAGCACGGAATATAATCTTCCTCCCTCTACCCCATCGAATGTGCTCAAAATCAATCCTGTGTACAAGACCACAATCGCAACAACATAACTTGTAACCACGCTTTATCGGCCTCACCCATGTTCCTTCTTTCGGATGCTCATATCTCATAAAATTGAAAAATAAAATTTGAAAAATTTTGAGAGTGGGTTCCGAGAGACATATAGAGAGAGATTTCTGAATCTTTAAATGCCACCCCCTCGGCTCGGCGCCGGTCGGCCTGGGATCTACCCCTCGGTGCCGGGGAGCGATGGGGCTCCGACCTGATACTAGCCATCTGACCGCGGGCTTGCTCCATCCCGTGGTGAACTACTGCGCCCCTCAGTCATGTTATGAAATTATCAGGTTTTACCCCAATGGCCAATGATGATCTCAGCAATATCGAATAGTTGCAGCTTAAGAAAATTAGGTGCTTTGTAATTCTGTAAAAACCACTTGTAAGTGCATGATAATAAACAAAGTTGACAAAACGTACAAACTAGGACGTTCCCGTTATCACTCCTCTCTTTTTCCTTCCTCCCTACCTCGTGGCGCCACGCTACGACCCTGACCCTCACCCTGGTATGGGTCAACCTCCTGGCACTCGCCTGGCGCCGGCTGGGGCTCAGGCTGGCCTATCCCCGCCTCAATGTCGGACGGGCCCGGAGGTGAAGGGTTCGTCTTTCCGTTCCTCCTTTTTTTCCACGGCTGAATCCCTTCTTGGATGGGGCGTAGGCTTAAGTCACGCCGACGCAAATTACGACGGGCAACCGACATCCGCCCCTTCACCCGGTCCAGCCGCCGCTTTATCTCGTGGTGGCGTGGCGATAGCTCAGGATCTAGCTCCGCTGGGGTAGGCCAGATTACCTTAAGGAAATCAGCTAGTTGAAAGCTATCGACTATCCGCTCTATACCGTTTCCACTGCGACACAACCGGATGCGATATCGTAGGGGCGGCTTGCGACGCTCCATGTAGTTACGGATGGACTCTACTTGCACTTTGAAGAACTCCGCCAACTCTGGCATGGTATAAATGGCCAGACAGTTGAATCGTGAATCGCAGTTAGGGCAAATGTGGATCAAAATGACACTACCAATGCAAAGTGACAAGATAGAGTAGCACCGCCCAAGAGATCACGCAAGAGGAGGGCGCTGGGTAGTGGGTCATTTTCAAAGTTGTTGTTGGGTTAATAGGGACTGAGGGTGGTCAGCTTGCAGAATATATCAAGGTAAAATCCCTAAAACCCTTTCTCCCCGATGACTTAGCCCCTGCAGAAAATGACCAAATTCCTGCCCTGATTAACTTCGACACCGGTGCAGAAGGTTTCACAAAACACGCACTTGGACGCTAAAAACCATAGATCAATGGTGCCAGGATTATCGACAGGCGATTCCGGGAACGGCAAAGGAAAAACGCGACGCAATTGGTATCCTTCTCAAGGAAGAAGTTTTTGTCAAACAGGAACGATCTCTGGGGCATGGAGGAACCATCGCCGAAACCGTTCTCAACATAACTAAAGCCAAAGAATTAGGTTATGTGAAGGACTAGATAAAAAAATAGCCCCCCGAAGGGGGCTAGACAAAATGTACATCGACTATTCAACAAAATTGAAAAGCATTGCTAATCTATAAGCTAATCACTTCGCTGTCAAGACCATTTTCTTTTTGGCGCTGGCTGGGATCCGAGGTCCGCGACCTTCCCCCTCATAGGCCAAGCTTGGCCGCTAGTTCGTTTGCGGCTTGGCCCTTCTGGTAGGGCATCCACTCGGCATATCCTGGCGCACCAGGATCTTCGTTGCGGTCCTGTAGGAGATAAACCGAAGTTCGACCGTATGGTATGCCATCTGGATCGAACACGCAGAGATTAATGCAGGTATCGCTCCAGACGCACGTGATGATAGCTGCCTGAACGGATCCAGGAACAGTGCCCCCCGGATCGCTCAGCGTCGGGTGATACCATACGATTCTGCCGACTGTAGGTTGAATCATAACATAAGACCTCCTCTTCTTTGATGATCTAATCAATACCACGACTCAGAGAATTTTGCACTACATTATAGCCGTTTCCACCTCGGCTGCCAAAAAACGGCAAAACCCCCCTAAAATGCCGCAGCTTGACACTTTTTTATGCCACAAACGGTATGTCTGGTGGTTTTCTCCAGGGTCGACCACAACTAATTGTGGTTTTTGGGGATTTTGTTAGCTGGCCCGGCCTTTGCTTTTAAAACTGGCATGGCACAACCACAAACCACTGTACGTAAGTTGGTCTATGCGCGTGCTGATGCGCGTGGCATCAAAATCACCTCTGGCTCCGATCCGCGCTATGGTGGATCGAGTAAGGGGATCCGCACAGTAGTGTTCCCGGATGGGCGATGCTACGACTACCGAGACGGCATTGAGAGTATCGGACTCCGACTCGGACTCATCACCAAAGCCGAATGTGATGGCGTGTACCTAGCGTCCGGGCTCTATAGTTTATGCGGCTGCGGTGCTGTGTGCCTGTCAGATGGTTTTTTTGCTACCTATGGATATTGCGGAAATTGTGACCATCGGCCCGCCCGGAGCTAACCGGGCCAATAACAGGGAGGGGAATATGAAGACACTAGATCAAAAAGCGCGGACATTTTATGAGAAATATCAAAATGCTCTGCGCGGGCATCCACAGGTCGAGGATGCTCCTGACCTAGAGGCGCTGTTAGAATTGGAACAGCGCACAGATTTAATCGACAACTGGAAACGCATTAAAAGCCGGACACCCGCCCGGAGTATCAAAAAACCCTTAAGACCGTTAGGACTCCCTATTAAATATGCAGGGAGAGAGGGCTATTTTCTCGAAATGAGCGACTACTCAAAGGCCGTCCAGGCCGTCAACCACTTCGAGGAGATGCGGGAGTTTTTACACAGTGTCATAGAAAAGGCTCCACCGCACGGGCTACGCGACTATGACGGGGAGTGGTTTGCCGCGGTCGGTAAAGAAGCCCGCGCCCTGCTCGCCAAAATAAAGGAGGGGTGAGATGGAAAAGCCTCAAGCTTTTAGATTCCATTATCGTCAGCCGGGAGCATTTGGCTGGAAATATCTCTGTTCTTCCTTAAACACCAAAGAGGGCGCAAGTGAGCTAGTATCGAAGTGGAATCGTAGGGATAGAGAAAAATGGCACTGGAGAATGGAAGAATGTTTACCTACAGATTTTGATTATCCGTTACAAGCGGAAAGGAGCTGACATGGAAACAAAAATACCGGCTTGGCATATTTTGCCACGCAACCGAGTATCAAGGGCTAACATTCCTACCTTCGATATTATGGAGGGCAACGGGAACCCGGAAAATTGGGAGATGGTAGCTGAAAAGGTGGAAGGGGAGGACCGCGCCCGACTGATTGTTATGGCCGTCAACCACTATCAAACCTGCCACGATTGCAAGACCAAACTTCAAGCAGCGGAGGAGATGGCGAAGGCATTGACGAAAGTTGCGGGGATGCGGTTTAAAGGCAAAAAGCTGGAGTGTTCGTATGTTGCAGAAGAAGCCCTCACCGCGTGGAACAAGGCGGGAAAGGGAGAAGCATGATCTGCTACCCCTGCCAAGTCGGTAATCACGTCGCATGTCGCGGCCCTGGGTGTCAATGTGACCTATGCGCTTCCATTGAAGAGGACGCGCTACAGGATAATCTCGTGGACAAGGAAAAGGAGGAAGAAAGTGAAAACTAAAATACAGATCAAAACCGTTTTTGGGGCGGTATTGTTTGAGTATGAAAGCGAAAACAATACAGTCAAAAAAACTGTCGAGCAGGCAGACCTCAAAGGGGCAAACCTCAAAGGGGCAGACCTCAAAGGGGCAGACCTCAAAGGGGCAAACCTCGAAGGGGCATACCT
>ERZ1292637.1213-Hain-H14-01um-R3-1213-length-11445-cov-7_pt1 | contig 11445 bp, 17 predicted proteins | sample MGYA00564405_ERZ1292637 | MGnify/ENA primary metagenome ERZ1292637 (study PRJEB36523, sample SAMEA6512645) | groundwater metagenome | collected 2019-01-09 | study: AquaDiva: Metagenomics assemblies of 32 groundwater samples | reverse complement strand
GCTCGCAGCGGCAACGTAAGCCGAGGCGGCGGCGACGTAGGCCGACGCCGCCGCCACCGCCGCGCACGACGCGAACCCTTCCGCCGAGGATGCCGCCGCCACCGCCGCGATCACGTCGGCCGCGATGAAGGTGATGGCCGTACTGACGTTTGGCGTAACCGGGTCGGCGTTGCTCACAGTGTAGAACCCACCACCCTGGGAGGCCCCGGTGGAAACCCACACCAGCGTCCCGCTCACAACGTCCCGCGCCCCGTCGAAGTCCTTAGCGCGGGACCACGACCCGGAAACCATGTCGTAGACGCCGTTCTCCGAGGAGGCCGTCTGGTTCTTCACCAGGACGCGGGTGTTGGCGCTTGACGTGTTGTCGGACGCTCCGAGGGCGATGCCGTCGATGGTCTGATAGCTCGACAGCGTGAGGTTGGCAGTGGACGCGACCCGGCAAGGCGATTTGATCGCCGCCCCGCCGAACACGGCGTTCGCCAGCCTGTCGGTCATCGTTGAGGCCATGTCACAAGATTCCCGATTTTCCGGTGTAGATGAACTGTTCCAGATAGAGCTGCCAGGACGCCAGTTGCCCGTTGAGGTGGCAGGCGCGGGCGTTGGCGTCCGCCAAGTCCATCATCCGCTTGGTCCGCTGGGCGTCGAGATTCTTGATGAACTCCAACGCCTCGTCGCGCACCTTTCCCTCATGGTTCTTGGTGATGTCCTCGGCGGCCCGGCTGGCGCCTTCCATGCGGTGTATCTCGGCCTTCAGGTTCTCCTGCTCCGTCACCTTCTCGGCGATCAGGTTGCGCATCATCGCCATGCGGTTGTGCATCCACAACGCCTCATGAGTCTCCCAGCGATCAGGGTACGGGTTGGGGTCTCGCAGCAGCCCGCACCACCGCGGCATCTCGACGGTCACCCCCATGGTGCGGGCCATGTCGATAAAATGCCGCGCCCCGGCGAACTGGCTGATGTATTCCTCGCCGCACTCCAGATCGACGCCGTAGATGCCGATCCTCTCCACCTTTTCCTCAAACGCCTGGGCGAGCGCCCACGAGAACGAGGACGACAGCCACATCCGCCCATACTTCTCCACGATGCGCTGGCGGTCGATGACGACGTTCGCCTCCCAGGAGCCGGTTATTTCCTTCGCCACGTCCTCGGGTGTTTTCTGGTGCTGGTAGCCCCAATCCTGGACCATTTCCCGGATCGGCCGCATGGTGACGACCTGTTGGGGGAGCTTGATCTTCGAGATGACGTCGAGGTAGGCGCCGAACTCGACCGGCCAGGTGTGCCAGGTGCCGGCGCCGTGAATTTCCCACAGCCGGTTCCAACGATGGGTGGGAATGTCGTGGCCGCCAGGCCCGATGGTCCATACTTCCCAGGTATCGTCCGCGAACGGCGCCAGCGAGCGCGATGGCGTGGTGCCGATGATGGCGATCTTCTTGGTCATCCTGCTCGGACCCACTCCGGCTTCGCGCACCAGACGGTGCATTTTGGCTCGTTTATGATTTCTACCCGTGTGAAGGTGTCCTTGAGAGCCTGCGCGACCCCGCAGTGAAGGTTGTTGAACGAGATGTCCAGGTGCTTGTGCTCTTCCACAAATTCCGCGGTCGCCAGGAAAACCTCCTTGTCCAGATCGTGCCCAGCGATCAGCCCGTCCGGCTTCACCGCCGGGAGCCACCCCTGGATGTCCGCCTTGACCGCCTCGTAGTCATGGGCGGCATCGAGGAACACCAGATCGGCCGATGCTCTTGGAAACCATGCCGCCACCGCCGGGCTGACCCCCACGAGCACCGAAACCCGCGGCCCCCACGGCGCAAGCCTCTCAAGAACACGCTGTAGAATCATGCCCGCCGGCAGCCGAACCGACTCATGACCGACTGGCCCGCCGAACATATCGATGGTGATAAGCTTCCCATCATCCGGCTGACCCTCAAGAAGGGCCTCGGCGGATGCCCCGCAGAACGTCCCTACGTCGATGATCGTTCGCCGGTCCTTGGCAAGCTCGCGCAACGCCGCCTTGTCGGCATCGTTGATCTGGTCGATGTAGACGTTCTTCACCGCCCCGGCGGGATCGGTCCACAACCACGCCAGCCGCTCCGCTTCTTCCAATGATTACCAGCCCCGGACTTTTCCGTCGTCGCCGAGATACTTGACACCAGGGGAAACCACGTACCCATGCTCGCTGACGAGCACCGGACCGCGGGTCAGCACGAGCCAAAGACCGAACGCGAGCAAGATGGCGATGACGTACTTCGACACGCCCGCCCCCTCATTCAAAGTATGCGGCCAGCCCCACGCTCCGCTTTCCGGGGCGCGGCAGCACAACCGCCGTCACCTCGGGCAGATACCCCATCCTCACCCCCGCCGCCCGGAACCGCGCCTGGAGGTCGGTGTCGTTCACCCGGTTCCACCGTTTCCGCCAGCAGTCTGGGTTGTAGCGCATGAACCGAAGGTAGCTCCGATAGAGCCATGTCTGGCAACCGCCGACCTCGACACCGTCCACGTCGTAGGGAGAGACCAACCCCATGTGCGTGCGGTGAGCCGACGAAACGAACTCGAAGTCGTGACAGCTGGCGAATGTCAACAGACTCTCAATGTGGTCCACGGTCCATTCGTCGTCGTCGTCGAGGCGGGCGATCCAGCCCCCGCGGCAGACTTTGAGCGCCGCATTCAGCGGATCGACAGGGCCGGCGAACCAGTGGTTCTCCCGCGTCGGCGGGTAGGTGACGACGCGGGGCACCACGACGATTCGCAGTCGCCGGTCGCCGTATGTCCGACGCTCATGGGCATGTGCTTGAACCGCCGCCACGGTATTGTCGGTGCAGCCGTGTGCCGCGACGATGATCTCCAAGTTGTCGTAGCTTTGCCGTTGTGCCGACGGCAGTGCCCTGTCGAACAGCAGATCGACTCGATTGTGAGTCGGGATGATGACGCTGACCAAAGCGTGCGGAAGATGTGGCGGCAACGCCCTCAATCGCTCGAAGCGCAGCCGGACAGCTTCATGCCGATACCAGAGCGCCCGCCCCGTCGAGATGATCGCGTTCAACGCCATGCCACACCGCATGTTTCAGGCGCCAAAGATCGTCTGTTTTCTCCCAAAGGTGCGCCGGCCGGAATCGATCCTCGATGCGTCTGTATTGGTCGAGGTCGAGACCGAGGTAGTCGAGGCATTCGGCGAGATGGCGGGTGGGGAACTCGTCGTCGTACCGCTTGACCAGGGCCACCGCCTCGTCGCGGGTGATCTCCCCGTCTCGGATCTCGTGAGCGGCGTCCGAGGTCGCCCGCCCGATCCCGAACTTGATGTAGGCCATGTAGTAGTGGAAGCAGTCGAGCTTGTCGTCGAGGCTGGCGTACTTGGAGTAGGTTCCCTCGCTGTGGCCGTCGTTGGTCGTGAACCCGGTGTGCTCGGTGGCGTAGTAGAAGTTCTCCTGTGGGTGCCAGCGACGATAGTAGGAGAACCAATGGAACTCGGTGCCCCCTAGCTGCTCCCGTGACGGCAAGCTATAGAACTCGCTGATGCTTTTGGCCTCGTCGATCGTGAAGACTCCAAGCTCAAGGCCCCAGCCGATGATGCGGCCGACCCCGGTGCCCTTGAGATAGACCCGCTCCCAATCGATGATGTCCCAGCATGGCCTGTCGTTGGCCGCCGGATCGCCGCCGTACTCCGCCTCGCCGTTCTCGCCGTAGAACACCAGCGGGATTTTGAACTTGGCCGCGATCTGCATCGGGAACGCGAGCTGCCCGAACGCGAACGGCTGGAACGGATCGCCCAGGAACTCGAAGCACAGCCGCGCCAGCCTCCGATGGAGCAGGCCGTTGGGCCAGCCCACCAGCACGTCGAAACCGCTCTGCACGAAGCTCTCGAAGTTCTGGCGGCCGATGTCGGTATAGATGAACGGCGCCCACTTGACGCAGAGCGGGTTCATCTTGTGCTGGTACTTGAGCCGGTGGGCAACCGTCGCCGAGTCCTTCCCGCCGGAGACCGGCACCACCACGTCGTATCCACCGCGGCCGCGGTGGCGGTCGAGCAGCCGGATCAACTCGGCCGCCCGCCCGCCCCAATCGATGCCGTTGCGCTTGCGCTCGGCGAACCGACAAGCCGAGCAGATTCCTTCCGCATCGAACACGATCCGCGGGCGCTGGTTAGAGACGACACACCGCTTGCAGAACTTGACTTCGGTCGGCCGCGCCTGTTCATCGAGGGAACGAGCCTCGGCACGGACGCTGGCCTCGACCTCGGGGGACCACAGGGGGATCACTGCGGCACCAACCTCGGGAATCCGGCCCCGACGTTATCCTCGATCCAGTCCCGGTGCTCGTCCACGAATTGCTGCCACGGCGTATTCCATGGGACGAACACAACTTGCAGCATCTCTCGCGCCCCGCTGAATGGAGGTCGGCCGCGGTGAAGAACGTTGCGCGGCTCGAACAGAACCCCCCGTCCCGGTCGCGGGCTTGTCCACACGGGTCGATATGTGAACCCCCCCTGCACCGCGATCTCGTTCAACCCGTCATCGCCAACCCTCTCGGAGAGAGGACCGAACGGATACCCGGCTTTCTCGAACAGATCGGTCTCCGCCCGGCTGATGATCCCGGTCGCAGCGTCGGTCTCGTTCAGATAGACGAGAACCTTCAAGTGGGCCACGGGGCCGGCGTCGCAGTGCCAGAAGAAGCTCGGATTTTCCTCCCCGGCTTTCGTATATATGAACTTGACATGAATCGGCGCGAACTCGGATGTGAACGCGATGCGGATTCTTGTCGCGAGCGGCCCGGAGAGAACCCGATCAAGGGCCGTGGGCCAATCCTGTCTGGCAACCTCGCTGGCAGTCTCCGGCGAGACGCAATCGACGACATCGAAGCCGTCCCTATCCAATCTATCAAGAGGGCGCGGTGGGATGACGAACCCACATTCATTCGCGCAGCGGGCGTGGGCTTCGGAATACCCTCGCTCGGAGTCATAGTCCGCAGTCACCGTCAGCGCGCGCCGCGGGTTTAGATTCACCTAAACCACTCAGGCGACCAAAGCGGGGGCATCCTTCTTTGCTCCTTGCGAAAGCCCCTGGTAATCGTAACAGACGCTGCACAGCGGGCCGGTGTATTCCTTGTCGGCGAGGCGACGGCGGTAGCTCTCCATGACCGGATGCCGCCAGATCGCCGAGAGCGGCACGTCGTTGACGTTGCCAAGATTGGTCAGGCCGTCGAAGTCGTTGCAGCAGACGCTCACCGAGCCGTCCCAATGGATCGTCAGCTTGTCGTAGACCTCGGGGCACGGAACCGGGTGTTTCTTGTCGCCGCTCGCGAGGCCAGCCAGCCGCTCAAGCATCGCCTTCTCGTTCGGCCGCAGCCGTACCGCTTTCAGGTCCATGAAGTCGAAAACCGTGTGGCCGATCGAAAGATGATCGACCAGCGGGCCGACCTCCGCCCGGAACGCCGCCACCATCTCGGGCGTCTCATGGGTGATCGTCGTCGAGGCAGCGATGAACGGCAATGCCCGGCTGCCGCGGGTGGCGCGCACCATCCAGATCGCCTTGATCATGCCTTGGTAGAAATCGGTCCTCCGCATTTCCTCGTAGGTGGCGCGGTCAACGCCCTGGAACGAGAACTTGATCGACGAAAGCTCAGCATCTACCAATTCCGCTGCGTAACCCAGGTCGATCTTCGCCCCGTTGGTGTTGAGATGTGTCAATAGGCCGGCATCAGCAGAAGCCGTTAGCACGAAATAGCGGAGTCCTGGATGCAGCGTAGGTTCCCCCCATCCGATAAATCGAAGCGCCGTTTTGTGATCGACGCATTGCTCAAGAATTTTGTGATAGAGCCCCGCATCCATGAACCCCGACGGGCGTTTCATCGACAGGTTGCCCGTCGGACACATCAGGCAGCGGAAGTTGCAAGCGTTGGTGAGCTCGATGTCGATGATGCGCGGGAAGGCTGGAAGGCCATCATGCTTTTCCTGCGGGTCGCCAGAGTTGCAGGCGTCATAAAGCGGCTGGAACGGGTTCATCTTTCGTCCACGCAGGCTCTTTCGTCGGCATGGGCGACGTCTTGCGGTTCGCCGCAACCAGAGCATCTTGGAGGGAAGCCGACAGTGAATTCGCTTCCGCATTCATTGCAAAACGTCAAAACCGATTCGTGGCCTTCCTGGCCAAACCACACTTTATGACGCTTGCCGATGATCTGGGTCACCCTGACGGTCGAGTCCCAGATGTCTTTGCGAACGCCGGTCATGCCGCCTTTGTCTCCATCGCCAGGACCAGCCCCTCGGCGCGTTCCAGATCCTCGGCGGTGTTGATGTCGACCGACCGCTCCGGCGGCATCCAGTGGACGGGCAGCCCAGGCGTGTCCCAGTTGCCGCCGGCCTTGATCCAACGAACGGTCGCCGCATAGACGGCGCCGTTGGGGGTTTCCTTGCCGGTCTCCTTGGTCACCGCCGCCTCTGGCGTTCCGGGCGGGCCGTGCAGCAGGTGGACGCATCCTTCGATGTCGCCGGCGTTGCGGAGCGGCGACGTTGGCTGCAACAACACGACCTCGGCACAATCGGTCCCCATCTTGCCGATGGCGTGGATCAGGGCGTCGTAGGCCGAGGTGTGGTCCTGGGCCAGATGGGCGGGCCGTTGGAGGCACTCTACGGCTCCGAAGGTGCTCGCGTAGCCGAGGATTTCCAGATCGTCCGACGACACGACGATGCGGTCGATCCATGCGCTTTCGAGAGCGGCCAGAATCGACCAGCCGACCAGCGGCCGGCCGCCTAGCAGTCGCATGTTCTTGAACGGCAGCCGCTTCGATCCGCCTCTCGCCAGGATGACGCCGAGAATCATGCGACCGCCGTCTCGTTGTTGATCCGCCAATCGACGTGCGCGCGGGTCAGATCCTCGAATCGACCCACGTCGTACCACGGCCCCAGGATCTCGTAGGTGCCGACCCTGAGCCGGTCGAGGAGCTCCGGCATGTCGCACTTGCCTGGGCCGGACATCCACACGGCCTTGGGCGGCAGGACGTAGACGCCGGCGACGACCTGGAAGTTCTCGATCGGCTTCTCGCGGACGATGACCCTGCCGTCGGCGTCCGTGCCGACGACCCCGAAGGGGACTTGGTGCTGGTAGAGGGCCACGCAGACGGTGGCGTCGCGCTGCCCGACGCTTTGGTTCTCGCGGTGCCGGCCGAGCAGGTCGCGGTAGTCGATGTCGGCGAGGATGTCGGCGTTGGAGACGATGAACGGGCCGGCCATCGGCGGCAGCAGGTGGATGGCGCCGGCGGTGCCGAGAGGCTCAGGCTCCCGCAGGTACTCGATCACGATCTCCCATCTGCGGCCATTGCCGAAATACCGCTCGATGAGGTCGGCGTGGTAGTGGACCGCGAGGTAGAACTTGCGAAAGCCCTGCTCGGCGAAGCGGACGATGATCGTTTCCAGGAGCGGTTTCGACCCGACGCGGAGCAACGGCTTGGGGGTGCGCTCGGTCAGCGGATGCAGGCGAAGCCCGCGGCCGCCGGCCATGATGACGACCGCAGACATCAGTGGATTTTCCCGTCGTCGCCGAGATGTCTCACCCCAGGAGCGTTGAGGTATCCATGATCGGACATGAATGTCGGCCCTCGCGTAATCGCCAGCCACACGCCAAAGGCCAGCAGGACGGCGATCAGGAACCGGGCCACCGCGCCGCCCGCTGGGCGTCCTCGGGGGTCGCGAAGCCGCCGCCGTCACCGACGTGGTAGTAGCCCGGCAGGCCGCCGGGGGTCGAGGGGTTGTCCAACATCGCAGGCGGCGACGGCGCGGAAACGCAGGCGGCGAGAATGAACAGAGCCACCAAGGCCACCCCCTGGGCCAAGGCAGCGACGACGTTAGTGACGGACCTCATCGTTCAACCCTCCCCAAACGTGACGGTTGGTATTCTCGATCGCGACCGCGAAGGCGCCGAGCGCCGACGCGGCATCCATCGGCGGCAGCATCCCCTACGCGAACTGCCGAGCGAAGCTGCGGGCCAAGGCTGCGATGCTGGCCGTCGCCTGTTCAAGAGACAGCCGCGACAACTCGCGCATCGTCTCGTCCGAGACTTCGGTCACTTGTGCACCCCTTCATGGAGCAGGGTGCGCGGGATGTTGGCGCCCCGCCGGCGGGCCTTGCCGAGCATGATCGCCTTGCGCTGGGCCTCGGCCCGCGCCGGCCCTTTCTTGCGCCGTGTCTTGGCGAGGATGCGCGGCGGGTTGGCCTTCATCTCGTGGCCAACCTCTTCGAGGATGGTGTGGGTTTTCGACCGGTGTTTCATGTTCATGGCCTCATGGGAGCCTCCTTGAGGGACGCCACGGACGCAGATGGGGATCGTGACAGTTGGAAGTGAAGATGTTGGGACAAATGTGCCACGGTTGTCAAGGGGTAGCGTTGGGCGTTCATGTCAAATTAGGGCAATTATGTACTTGACAAACGCAAAAACATGGCTACACTAGGCCCATCAAGGAGTTAGTGCCATGAACCTGCAACGCACCTATGTTATCGAGACGCCCGGCGGCAGAATGGTGGAAATGCTTTTCGCAGATAAGCCCGCACCCGAAGAAGGCGAAGCCAAAATTCACTTTGTTGTGCCTGTATCGGCAGAGGGACACCCGCGGATAGCACAAGCCCAACTAGAAGCCCTTCTGATTGTGCGAAACGCAATAGTCGCCGAAACTCAGCGCTTAGAACGTATTCGCGGTCGAGAGCATTCAGGCGAGGATTGGAGTTAACTATGCGAAACATGACTAATCCCATTTTTACCAATGAAAACAAGGCCCGCAAGCACCTTGAGGCGATCCGCTGGCCCGATGGCCCGATCTGTCCCCATTGCGGGACGGTCGATCACGCCTCGCGCATCAAGGGAGGGCGCGCCGGCTTGTGGTTCTGTGGCGACTGCCGCAAGCAATTCTCGATCACGGTCGGGACGCTGTTTGAGCGCAGCCATGTCCCCCTTCACAAGTGGCTGCTCGCCAATCACCTGATCTGCGCTAGCAAGAAAGGGGTCTCTGCCCATCAACTCCACAGGATGCTTGGCGTCACCTACAAGACGGCTTGGTTCATGGCCCATCGCATACGTGAAGCCATGCGTGACCTCAAGCCTGGTCCTATCGGGGGCGGAAATAAGGTGGTCGAAGCGGATGAAACCTATGTCGGCGGCAAGGCCAAGAACCGCAAGAACCGCGTCCCCAAGAAAGAAGCCGTGTTCGCCCTGGTCGAGCGCGACGGGCAAGTGCGCTCGTTCCATGTCGCCAGTGTCAACGCCAAGACCTTGCGTCCCATCCTGGTCAAGCACGCTTCTCGCAAGTCCTACCTCATGACCGACGAAAGCGCGATCTATCCCAAGATCGGCGAGGAATTCGCCGGCCACGGCTCGGTCAACCATTCGATCGAGGAATATGTCCGCGGCGGCTTCTGGCACACCGGCACCATCGACGGCTACTTCTCGATCCTCAAACGCGGGATTGCAGGTGTTTACCATCATGTTTCCGAAAAGCACCTTAGGCGCTATCTTGGCGAATTCGATTTCCGCTACAACGAGCGCATGGCCCTGGGCATTGATGATCCCGAGCGCGCCGATAAGGCCCTCAAGGGCATCGCCGGCAAGCGCCTCACTTATCGGCGGGCTGGTGTCGGGGCGAACGTCTAAGCCCAGGCTCACTCGAAAGCAATTTCGCGAACTGCTTCGCGCCGCGAATCGAGGTACTTGACCAGCGGCACGAATCGCGGACATCAGATTCGACCTCATGATCACTTTCTGGTATACTGGATGGTGTTGATGACAAAAAAAGAAGCCGGGGATGGGAGTCCCAGGCTTCTGAAAAGTCACCCCGCCAGAACTTGGTGTCACTGCGGGGCTGGAGTCGATTGACGGGAAAGTATTTCCCAAGCGGACTCCATTGTCAAGGTGACATTGCATTGGCGGCCTCAGGAAATCCCTGAGTTTGCCGAACAAGGAGTCACGCTATGAGCACAACCACTGCTACAAGCACTATCGACTGGCCAGGCCAGTCTGGCAGAACCTATCGCTACTGGATCTACGAACTGCCACCGAACCTCAAGGCGGCTCCTGGCAATTACATCTTCGCCAAGGAGTCGAGCCCCAGTCGGTGGACTCCGGTCTATGCCGGAGAAACGGAAGACCTCAGCGAAAGGTTTAACGACCACCACAAAATGCCGTGCATCAAAAGAAACGGCGCTACTCACATTCACGCCCACCTAAACGATAGCGAGGACGCTAGGCTTGATGAAGAAGCCGACCTCATCGCTAAATGGTCTCCGCCGTGTAACGGCTAACTAGTCGGGGCGGGCGGGGTTATCGTCATCGGTAAAATTGTTTTCCGGGACCCCGCCCGTCTCTTTGACCGTTCTTTTTGCTTTGCCACGCGACTTCGGCGGCGTGTTCAGCATCCGCCGCAAGACGTCATCCTCCCGGAGCGACTGCTGCTTTCTCTGCAAAACTTTTTTCATGGCTGAGGCGTTGCCCCACCTATCAAGGCCAGAACGGGCTGGACGGCCTCGCGAGCATCCTTGATCTCCATTGCCATTGCCATGATGAGACTTTCTCCATTGGCAAACAGCATCCTGGCGTCCGTTTCCCCCAAGACGGCGCGAGGATGCATGATGGGGTTGCGATAGTCGTCCTTCATCTGCTTCAACTCCGCCAATGTCTTCGCCAGGGGGCAGGGCGTCGGACGCGGATTGGCAGCGGCGATTTTCTCCAATTCCCCAACGTAGTTGTTCCACCCATGCAGGGTTGCCCCGGGCTTATTCGCAAACAGCTGATAATAGACTTCCAAGGTTCCCTCTACCGCTCGCGCAACATGGAACCCGGAGGCCGACAGTAGATTGAAAGCAAGGCAACGCCCGGCGGCCTGCCAATCCGCTTTCGTTTTCTCCGGGATATATGGCATCACTTCGGTGGTGAAAGCGTCTTGTGCGTGGTCAACCAATGCCGGCGTATGGAAAATGCCCCTGGACGGAACGACGTAAGCGGCAGCTTCCCGCATTTCAGCGGAGAACACGGTTTCAAATGTTCCAAGTGCGGCCCGGTAGCCATTCATGCGCCACTCGGGAATCAGCGCCGCATTTGCGTCCGGGAATCTGAATTCCCTCTCCCCCTTCGCATTGACCACCGTGAAATAATCGCTTTTGATCTTCTTGACGCGGCCTAGCAAGTCTTGACCAGCAGCATGCGACACCCCCAACGTACGAGGTCTCCCACTCAATAAGGATTCCAGCGCAGCCTCGGCCTCCCAAAAATCAAAAATTAAGCTGTTTGGGGCCACATCGCCCGTATAGGCCGCTAGGCTAGTCAGTTTTTTCCCGAGATCATAAAGATCGAACTGATTGATTCGCTCCACGTCAGCACCCTCCGCTCCCGGGGACCGACTCCCAGGATCGTTCCAAATGGGTCCTTGGGCAAGCGAATCAAAAGGCATTGAGTTGCATTTGTCAAGTACATAATTGCC
>ERZ1292637.1211-Hain-H14-01um-R3-1211-length-11450-cov-5_pt1 | contig 11450 bp, 20 predicted proteins | sample MGYA00564405_ERZ1292637 | MGnify/ENA primary metagenome ERZ1292637 (study PRJEB36523, sample SAMEA6512645) | groundwater metagenome | collected 2019-01-09 | study: AquaDiva: Metagenomics assemblies of 32 groundwater samples | reverse complement strand
CCTGGGATGCGTTTGGACTCACCAAGCCACCCAAAGCCGGATGGCTGAGGACCGGATACGCCGAATGGGTTTGCGAAGTGGAGCAAGGGCACTATGGGCACAAAGCCCGGAAGAAGACCTGGCTTCTTGCCGTGGGACCGAAACCGATCGATCTGATCTGGGGACCGTGCGAACAGAGGCTCCCAGAAAAGCGACTGGCGGAACGTGGATACGAGAGCGCCAGGCGTTGCGGGATCATCGCCAACATGTGCAGCAAACACCGGCAACGGACGCCGCCTGAGTTCCGAGACCTTCTGCTTTCGATTGCAGAGGCGTCGAATGAAATAGTGAAGGCGGTCTAACGGAATGAGTTAAGCGGCCCGGCGCAGCCGGGTCCGCTTGAACGGATGGTTGGGCGCTAACAATGGAGGAACCATGATTAAAGCCAGCACCATGGAAATGAAGATGATTTTGAGCATGATGGTTCGATCTATTCGAGCCGTTGAAGACGCCCAGGAGGCGCTTAAAATCCAGCACCGTGACCTAAACGGTCAAGCCGATTGGATCAGGGATGAAATCCGCAAGATGGATGAGCCGGAAGTACCGCCGCTTGGGTGCGACCGTGGAACGATGGTCAACCAGAATATGCCGGAGGAGTTGTGCAAGGTGGGGTTCCGAGTGGATTCCGATTTGCCGCCCGGAACCATGGAGTTTTGGCAGGACGGGAAGCGAATCGGGCGAGTTGAAAGCATCGGTGTTCGATAGCGCCTAACGAAAAAAGTTAAGCGGACTTGCCGCTTGACGAATCTTTAAGAAACGAAAATCAACCAGCGGCAAGGTCCGCTTGAACGAGAGGTTAGGCGCATGACTGAAAAGCAATTTCTGGAAGAGTTGAAGAAATACATCGAAGTAATGGAAGAGCGCGTGGATGAAGAATGGGGGGATAGCCGACCACTATCAGGATTGATACAGGATGGCGAAATGCCTGATATTTATGCAGAAGTGCTAACCCGGCTTGAACGCGCCTAACGGGCAAAGATAACCGGCCCAATAGCCAGCCGGGAACTTAAACACGCCGGACCATCGCGGCTATTGGGTCCGGTTGATCGAGAGGTTAGGCGATGCCCACCGGAGACCCTTGTGAACGATGCGGGAGATTCCATTCATCCAGTGAATGCTACAGCCCGTTTAATATTCCATTCCCAGCCACCCAATCTACGGGGTGGAGATGCCCAGGGTGCGGTAGGTGCTACGCGCCATTCCATCAAGCCTGTGGATTTTGTGGGCCGAAAACGAATGTGACTTGCTGAGCGTCTAACTATACATTTGGCGACGTGGTGTTGAGTCGGATAGGTCGCCTAATCATGGATCAATCACAGCAAACCAAGGCTGGCACCCAAATGAAAATCATTTGCAGGCCTAAAAAAACACGGATGGAGCCATGATCCAAACGAAGCGATCTAAGCCGAGGAGGAAAGGTGAACCGGCGCCCAGGATCAAACCCAAGCGCAAGGAAGATCCAAAGTACCTCGATAGGGTGCGGGCTTTGGGTTGCTGGGCCTGTTTCTGTGACGGGGCTGGTTGGGTACCTGCAGAGACCCACCACCCAAGGGGAGGACAGGGGATGGGCACGAAGGCATCTGATTCAGAGGCTCTGCCTTTGTGTAGCCGCCACCATAATGAGCAGCACCCCGATTCCTGGTCAATCCATCGGAATCCAATCGAGTTCAAACAACGCTATGGGACCGAGGCTAAAATTCTCGAATGGGTCAAAAAACAATTGGAGCCGAAATGACCGAACTCATCCACCCACGCCACAGTGTTCCGAGGCCCGATCCCGACCTCAACACGGCCTATGAGTATCCACCTGCCACCTGGGGCCACGGATTCTTGACCGGCCTGTTTTTGGGCATCCTCCTGGCTGGCGGGGTGGCATTGTGGCGGGAGCGGGCCAACATCGAGCACCAGCAACGGGCGATCATCCATCAGATCGAATCAGGGAAAGGGCCCAGGCGATGAATCGTGCCAGGGTTGAAACCCGTCAAATCCTAATTAGGGCACCCCAACAGGTGGAACTCGCTATCCGGCTGATTCAAAACCTTCCCCTCGATTACGAGGAGCCCATCGAAATCATCATCCGGGAGCAGAAAAAGAAAAGGAGCCTGGACCTGAACGCCGCCTACTGGGCCGGACCTTTGGCCGACCTGGAACGGGATGGCTGGGTTCATGGGATCCAGCTCTCCGCAGAGCAGTGGCACTTCCGCGCCAAGCAGCTTTTCCTCCCAGACGAGAACGCGCCAGACTTTGACCCTTCTGAGGTGCTGAAAGGCTACCGAAAATGGGTCTTCGATCCCTGGCAGGATTCACGGATCCTGATCGGCAGCACCACGAAGCTCTCCCAAAAGGGCATGAGGAAATTCGTGCTCCAAGTCGAGGCCTGGGGAGCCTCCGAGTTTGGCATTGAATTCCTTGACCATAGTGGCTAGGGGCGTAGCCTAGTCAAGAAGGAGTGACGCCCATGCCGACCGCCGAGCTGAAAAGACACGTCCAAGAAACCTTGAGCACCTTGGTCACTGTTACAGGGCCAGCCTTCCCAGTGCTCCGTGCGCCCTGTCTTTCCCAGGCATCCATCGCTGGGGATGGCGCGGTCACCGCGACTGTGTTGGCAGAGGGGACTAATACGCCGGGTGTTGCCGGGTCCTGGATCCTACTTATCACCCACACCCTGACTGGCACCAACACGGACAGCACAGCCCTCCCGATCACTGGGACCTATTCCAATATCAGGCATCGGTGTACCGCCATCACCGGGACCAATGCCCAGGTAACCGCGAACATTGGGGTTTGACATGGGATCCTCTGTCGCAACACAAGCCGCTGGTAACCCGATTTACCAAGAACTATTAGAGGATACCACTGTCGTCGGGAATGGGGACGCATTATTGGGGGTGAAGTCGACCCTAACTGATGCCGTTGGCACCACCCAACATGAAGTGAATGAGCGAACGAGGAGTATTTTTGACTGGCTTAGCGCCGCCCAAAAAGCTGACGTTATCGCAGGAACAGCCTTGGTTGACTGCTCCGCCGCGTTTACCTCGGCCATCACTTGGATGACTAGCGTAAGCGCTTTCATGTACGGTGGCGCCAGGGTCTTGCTCCCTCGCGGGTCCTACCTCATCGCTTCCACGGTCAGCTTCGGAACCAACATTCAAAACTCCGGTTTCGAGGGCGAAGGGATGAGTGCGACGGTGCTTGTCAACGGCATCACTCACGCCACCGCAGCAGAGCCATGCATCAAGATGGTTTCTGAAGGGAATCGGAATTTCCTCAAGGGTTTTTCCATCAAGGGTAATTCCGTGGTTGGCGCTGGCGGCAATGGCCACGCGATTTCCATCCTCGACATCAGGGGCGGAGCTGGGTCAACAGTCTGGGGGAATCAACAGTGTCTAATCGAGGATGTCGGCGTCAATGAGCACTATGGCTTCGGCAAGGATGCTGCTGGTGCCGCCATGCCTGCATGTGGACTCTTCGTGCACGCCACACTAGACATGACGACGCGCCGAGTGAGCGCCTACACCTGCAAGATCGGGTTGAGGATGGAACTCACGGAAAAATCAAACTTCTACGATTATGTTTCCGATGCCTGCACTAATAATTCCATCTACATAAAGAACTGCTCGAACGGAATTACTTTCTACGGGGCAGCGTTGAACGGAGCTGGTGCGGGTGGAGCCACTGACGGGTTAGTCTATTGCACGACCTCCAAGCTGGTTGACTGTAAGGGTGGCAGCATGAAGAATGCCAACCCGCTCGTGGTTAATCTGGTTGGAAACACTAATGAATCAATTTCATTCAATGGTGTCTCACTTGCGCAGCTTGACGACACGCTAGGCCATACCATCGCCAGGTTCGGCACTGGGGCTTTCGCTGTTAAATTCCGGGACTGCGCCTTTAATTTCGTTGGGACCATTACCGACGCGGTCGGCGTTGACATCATCCAGGACGTTGCGGGTCTAGCCTGTGTTGCACCTGAGGTTACTGGCTGCCGGTTCAATATCGGGGATGGCGGGACCTACACGGCCTGCATTTGGGCACACGCCACTAGTAATAGGGTCAGGAGCCCTAATTTCACTGGCAACTCGTTCGGCAAAAACGGTAATGCCGGGTCGGCGACCACTTACACCGACGCCATCCTCTTGGCGAGTTTCTGCACGAGTGCACTTGTCGGCGCGAACACCTTCACTGCCAACACCAATGTGACTTTTACTCGGTGCATTAACCTTTCCGGGGCCAACGTCCTGAACACCGTCGTCCAGGCCAATGTCTACGATGGTTTCGGCACGTTCACGAACAAACTAGTCAACACCAGCGCCAATGCGGTTATTTCGGACCCGTCGCTGAATGATGGGAATTTGACCATCGGCATGGGCACCGGGCTAGGGAATGCCAAGGTTATCGGGACAGCCACAATCAACACGACGGCCGTCGGGAATGTGGGTGTAGGTGAAGACAATTTGATGACCTACAGTCTGCCGCTGGCTAGTTTAAATGCCGCCGGGAAGGGTGTACGGATCAAGGCCTGGGGGACCACGGCGAACAACGCCAATGCCAAAACGGTAATCCTGTATTTTGGGACCACAGCTATCGAGACCTACGCGCTGACCATCAATATCGCTGGATTCTGGGAGATCACCGCGTCGGTTTTCTCCACAGGCACAGACACCCAGGATTATGTAGCCCAATTAACCAGTGTGGGCGCTGCTGGAGTGGCCCTGGTTGACCAGGAAGCAGGTACTTCGGCCCAGGATGACGGGGCGGCCATCACGATCAAATGCACGGGCACGGCCACCGCCGACAACGATGTTGTCCAGCAAGGTTTCCATATCGAAATAATCAACTAAGCCATGGCCAAATCACTCGCTCTCTATGAAACCATCACCGTCCCACCTGTAACGCTCGCGTTCACCGGGTCGGCGACAGATGTTTTACTAGGGAACGAAACATTTGGCCCGGCACCAGGTGGTGGGCAGGCCTTCCCAGTTGGCTCGGTGTTCATCGCCGTGGTTTCAACCAACCCGGGAACCCTTCTTGGTTACGGCACTTGGTCCGCATTTGGTGCGGGGCGGGTGCTGATCGGGCTGGATGCAGGCGACACTGATTTCGATGTCGCCGAGGAAATAGGCGGGGCCAAAACAGTGGCGTCAACTGGCAACGTGGATGCTCCGGTGTTCACGGGCTCCGCGCTTGGCACCCATTCGCACGGAGTGGGTACCTACGCCAACGCGGCGGAAGCGACTCATACGCATACCTACACGGACGTAGTCAATCACGTCCATGTGGAAAATATGCAAAGCGCCCAAACTGGCCCCAACCTTGGTTGGGCTGCCGGTGATGCGAGCACCAACACGCCAGTGGCCACTGGATACAACACGGCCAACCCGACAGGCGGCGTGGCGACCGGTACTACGGCTGCAGGCTCATCCCATACCCACGCCCTTAGTGGTTCAAGCGAGGCTGTCACCGCAGGCACTCCAGCAGGAACCAACACTGCCCCCGCCTTCACCGGGTCTGGAACAAGTGTGGTTCAGCCGTATATTGTCGTATATATGTGGAAACGCACAGCCTAAGGTGAAACATGAAAAAGCCCCGATCATCCAAACCTAAGGCCAAGGCCCGCGCGTGGAAGGAAAGCAAAATGGGAGAGGAGAAGCGGTTAAAGGAACTGCACCGGAGAGAGGCCAAAGCTGAAGGGAAGAAGTTGTGATTCTAGGAGTCTGCCTGATCCTGCTGGCCCTCATGCTTTTGGGAATCTTCACCATGCCGGACGACAAGAAAAATCCCCCGGCTTGACGGCGCGGGGGATTTGAACTACCGTTGTTCTTGCGAGGAACAAGGTAATGATACGCTCCTGCGAATCGGAAAACCAGCTTTTTCGCCCCGGTTGCCAAGGGGCAGCCAAGGTTATGCCCAGGAGCACGCCCCGCCGAGGGAAGCCCCTGCCTGGGACCAGACCGAACCAAAGCCAGACTTGAAAAACGTACGCAAGAGAAACAAGCCAAAGCCAAAGAACCACCCCAGCCTGAGAAGGTTATCCTCATCAAGAAACCAGACTGACTCAGAATCCTCCTTCAAGGCCCCAAATTCCCGTCCGAACATCCAAGCCCTGGAAAGCCCTATTCATCTATGACAGACGGGAAAATGGCCTACTGGGCGGGCAAGAAAAAGCCCAGGGGTGAGCCTGGGCTAGAGCGGGATCAATATGGTTAGACAATCACCTTGTTCCCCTGAAAAATCCAGGTTCGGAGCAGTCGGGGAAATGGAGCCAGTTCAGTTTGGCGCCACAAGGGCACCGCTCCGGCTGATTGTCCACCGGCTGGAGTGGGACGGGCCCTTCCTGCCAAGGGAAGGCTTGTTGGATTCCGTGTTGAGTGTTCATGACACTGCCTCACTTGGATGACGGTTTGCTTCGAGCCAATCCAAGGCATTCGCCACGTTCCCAGAATAATCCTTCAACCTGGATGCTGTGTCATAAGGAAGGATCGAAGCCAAAGCATCCTTAATCGCCAAGGCCCGATCTTCGTAATAGTTCGCCAAAGTGGCATCATGGTTCCGCTTGTCGCCATTCTCGGAGGCATCCCGCTCGCGGTACAGCTTGCGATGATGTTGGGACATCATTTCATCGTGACCCATGTAGGCCACGATGGAAAGCAGGGTGCCAAGGTGGTAATCCTTGATCCCTTTGCCTGGGAATTCCAGTAATTCCAAAATTCTGGATTGGTAATCCTTGGCACAATTTTCTACCAGAGCATAGTCCTTGATCATGACGCTACCTCCTGAGTCTGTGAAATGTGGAAAACAGTGACAGAACGACAAAACTTCTTTCCTGTTCGGACCAGTTCGCCATCGTCGTTCTCATGCTCTGGTGCGATCCATGTTACGCATTTGACCCCATGCTCGCCCTTCTTTACGCTCCGGCCTTTTGCCTTCCATGCCCAGAACGTAAAGACGTTCTCCCGTGGCGAAATTTCATCCATCGGGATCCCCATGGCGGCAAAGCCTTCCAGGATGGGCCCGTAGTTCATCATGGACTGGCCATTCTGAGCCCGGTCAAGGGCATCCTGGGCTGATTGTTCCCGCTGGAGGGTCCGAACCTCACGGTCGAAATTCGACCCTTCCTCGGCCCATTTCTGGTCAACCCTGACCCGTTCCTGTTCCCGGTGAGTGTCGAGATTCTGAGAGCGGCGAGGTTTGGCGAATTTCCGCTTGGGTTTGGGCGTTTCGGTGGCGGAGCAGGCACCACGATGACGGGGATTATCATAGGTAATCATCGGTCCCACCCTTCGGCAGCACGATGCAGGGATTCGGCACAGAAGGCTTTTACTTCTTCGGCGGAGTGTCTCATTGGAATACCTCCACCATGACAATCATGGGCTGGGATAAGGTTCGTCCGAACCGATCACGAACGATGTTGTATTCGTCATGAGCCATAATTGCCTCGCTGGTGAAGGTCAGGAGTAGGTCTGTCGTAAACTCTGGCGGAATACAGCCATCGTTTTCAACACAGACGCCGAGAAGCGTTTCAGGGTCATATTGGCCGATGGAATCAAGAAGGATACGTTTCATCGGAGTACCTCACCATCCATAGGCCGGATTCCACAGGCCTGCATGATGCCCAGGTCATATTGATTCCAGGGGATTCCTGCTTCGATGACTTCCTGTTTCCGTTGTGCCTGCCAGTCACGGGCTTGAGCCTGCCAGCGGGCGATTTGTTCGTTCGTGTCCATGCGGCACCTTCTTTCTGATTGGGCGGGTGGCCCGGGTTAATAGATTAGTATCCAAGCCATACGGCAAGGGCTAGCTTGGTCTCAGGGCAAGGCATCCAATTGGTAACAAGATGTCCATTCTCCATCCACCTGTCCTCCACCATTAGCTGCCCATCGGTGAAGGTATGGCTGATGGAGTGCTCATCAAGGATTCGAATTGCTTGCTGGGTGGTCATGTTGTCCTCCATGCCACCAATGTAGGTCCAAAAAAGACACAGTCAATGGAGAATTGTCACAAAGATGTAACTTCCGTGTAACATTTCGGCTCCCTCGCGCGCCATCTCACATAGGCTCTGTCTCCAGTCCAGCGCGTTGGAACTCAGGCCTGACCCTGGATTGGGAATATGGGAATGGATTGCAGATGGAAATGAATTCTATCTGTGAGGTAAATAGAAGTCGTTTCTATCTGGGGAGACCGATCATCCCTATCGAGTGAGATTCTCCTGGCCCACGTAAATAGATGGTGGCCCCGATTGATCGCCCGTTTCCTCGCCTGCGCGTTTATAGATCGCCTGAGATCAGGCCTGCATATTCAGGCCTCCAGAGCTGTTTTATGCAGAGCCCGAGGGTTCCATAATCTGCATAATCCGACAAGTGTAATCATATCAACAATACGAAGGTTACATAATGGCCATTATCGAAAGCTGTGCGGTATACGATGCATCGGGTCACGAGGTATAGGCGAGCCTGGCGGTAGGGTGGGGGGAGGGTGACTTTGATCCCAGGGAAAGGGGGGCCTGACTCAAGCTAAATTACCCCATCCCTCCATCGGGTGACCATTTCTTAGAATGCGTCAATGTCACCCACTCCTGCACCGGGAGTCGATTTCGGTCAGGACCCCGGGCCCTTGACTTCGGCTGTCAAATCCGTCACGCTCCGTACAATGCTCTTAGGGGGAGGGGTCTTGAGTGAGTTAGTTCTCTTTACTCTCCCATCTAAAACGAAGAGACGCGCGTAGAAAATAAAGGGTTAGCTCTACGATTTGCTGAGTTTGCGGCGGTATTACATTTTTTTAGAATTGTGTCAAGAAGTTTTATTTTTGATCTTTTTTAGAAATAGATTAGCACAGGCCTTTTTTAGGTATAGATTGGGGTGGTAGGATCCTTGTTGGCGCCCAAGTTCGGGCCTCAAAGTGGGAGATGGGCCCACCGCCAACAATCTTTGACATCGCTGGATGCCTCAACCCGCAAGGGCAGGGCGCAGAAGTAGCTCCCTTGACGGTCCTGGCTACCATCCAGCTTCGACAAGCTCTCCGCAACGGAACGATGAAGAATGGCCTGATTGACAATCAGGCTTCACCCTCGCCCCAAATGCCCCTCATCAGGGAAGCGCTTGGCCCATCTAGGAAGGTACGGCGCAGCAGGCTTGCCAAACTGCCTTGAAAGCAGCGACCCCAGCCCCATGGGGTGATCGGTTCGACCCCGATACTTTCCTCCACCACCGCCCTCAGCAATGGGGGCTTTTGTTTAAGTGATTGACTTAGGTTTTTAAATGGTCTACATTACAATGCGAGGTTTGCCGTGGACGAGGTGGTCGAGGTGGTTAGGGTTCTCCCAGATGGTCTCCTGGTGACACAGGCCCCCTGGGAAACCTTCGTACTGAGCCGCGCCACCCACCCAAGGGATATTGAAGGTTTCCTGGTCAACAGGTTTTCAGAGGCTATCCCTTTCGTTCTGGTGGCGTAGGGCGTAGGCTTGGCCATGGCAAAAGGCGCCGATAGCTCCCCGCCGTGGTGGCTCCCCCTGGACTTCGAGGAGAAGGCCGGGCGGCTTGCCGAGGCGATGACCGAGGCTCTGACTCCCAAGATGCAGATGCAGCTCCTCCATATGCCGGAGGGCCGGGTCTCCAAGAAAATCCAGACCGACGTGGTGCAGGCCATTTTTATGGGCATGAGCCGGTCTCCGGACTACCGGCTTGAATTGGCCCGCCATGCCCTCATGAAGCCACTCGATATGGCGAGGATCCAAAGCTCCATGTGCCCCAAGACCGTCGAGGTCGAGGGTGAGATCCGGCACCATCACGCCATCGTGGTCCCAGAGCTGCTTTCTGACGAACAGTGGAATCGCGGGCAAGCCGTCCTTGGCGAGGTTCTTGATGAAGGCTGGAGTGAAACATCGCCCTGGGGGGACCTTTCTGGTTCACTGGTGACAAAAGAAGAAGAGGAGTTCTAATGGCGATCCTCCCAAGCCAGGATTCGCGGGTCCGCGAAGACCTGGATATCCCCATCAATGCGGCGACCCTGATAGCCACTTCCACGGTCGCCTCGGATACCTCTGAAGTCGTGGTGACTGCCGGGTCTGTCCAGAAGGTCACCAGTTTTTTCATGACCAACCGACTCACTATGTTCGAGGAACTCATCATCGCCATCACTAATGGCTACGCCTCCTCGGGCCGTAGTTTCAACACCGACGAGGAGTTCGCCGCTTCTGCCTGCGCCCTGGCCCGGTCCATCGCCTATGAGCGGAACAAGTACTCCAATGCTTGAGGCGCCCACCAAGACCATCCTCGCTTGGAGTCCCCAACCACGGCAGGCCAAGCTGATCTCCTGCCAGGCCAATGAGGTCTTTTTTGGAGGGGCAAAAGGGGGTGGGAAGTCCGACGGGATCATTGGCCACTTCTTCGCCCGGGCCATGAAATACGAGAAGCTGGCCCAAGGCCTCGTTCTCCGCCGAACCCTTAAAGGCATCACTGCCTTCGAGAAGCGGATGAAGGAGGTCTATGGGTCTATTTTCCCCCTCAAAACCTGCTGGTCCGAGCAGAAAAAGCGCTTCAAGTTCCCCAATGGGGCCGCTGTTTGGCTGAACTACTGCGACAATTACAACGACCTTCAGCAATACCAGGGCCACGAATATCCCTTCATCTACCCTGACGAACTGCCGCAATGGGAAGAGGAAATGGTCTTCGAGGCCTTGATCTCCATCAACCGGATTGGCGAACGGCATGAGAGCTTCCCGCGCCAGATCATCGCCACCGGCAATCCGGGCGGTCCAGGCTCGGCCTGGGTCAAGCGGCGCTTTATAAATTTCGCACCAGCGGAAAAAATCACTACCATCGAGTACCAAACACCTTCGGGGGAAATCCTCAAACGCAGCCGGGTGTTCATCCCATCCAAACTTCTGGACAACATCTACCTCAAGGGCACAGGTTATGAGGCGGCCCTGCTGGCCCTGCCAGATCGCCTTCGGAAAATGTACTACGAGGGCGACTGGGATGTCTCCGAAGGCCAATTCTTCGACGAATGGGACCCTGCCGTACATGTCTGTCGGGCCTTCAACCCACCCAAGGACTGGCATCGCTGGTGTGCCATGGACTGGGGCTTCTACCCAGACCCCTGCGTCATACTCTGGCTCGCCCAATCTCCCAGTGGGAAGATTTTCGTCTATCGGGAATGGACAACTTTGGACGAAAAGGGTGAAAAAGGGACCAAGCGCCCCGCTCGTGACGTGGCGATCACCCTCAAACAAATCGAAGCCAGGACCGAGGAGCATATTTCCGAACGCTGGGCAGACAAAGCCATCTATGACGATGATGGGGGCGAGAATTCCATCGGGAAAATCTTCGAAAATGAGGGAATTTTCTGGAGTAAGGCTAGAAAAGACAAGAAAGCATCGTCAATTACCATGCTTCGGTCGCTCATGGAGGTCAGAA
>ERZ1292637.1208-Hain-H14-01um-R3-1208-length-11467-cov-6_pt1 | contig 11467 bp, 25 predicted proteins | sample MGYA00564405_ERZ1292637 | MGnify/ENA primary metagenome ERZ1292637 (study PRJEB36523, sample SAMEA6512645) | groundwater metagenome | collected 2019-01-09 | study: AquaDiva: Metagenomics assemblies of 32 groundwater samples | reverse complement strand
GTAATCGTAGTCCGGCAAGTCCTCGTTGTGCCGGGGCAGGTGAAAGAGCTTGAGCAGCAACGCGGCAGCGGTCGATGGCAGCATGATGCAGTGCAGGCCGATCATGTCGAAGGTATCCTCGCGCTGATCGACGCCTTCCGTCCTGCCGTCGAAGCGCATCTTGCGCGCCCACGCATCGAACGCGGCGTCATCGTGAAGGATCGCGCCGCCCTGCTCAAGTCCGAGTATCTTCGTCGTCGAGAACGAGACGCACTGGTATTGTCCAGCGACATACATACCGGACGTGAAGCGGCGAGCGCAGTCCCACACTGGCAGAGGTTTCAACTGGTAGACACCGCGCCAGTTTTCGTCGCGCCATGTAACTGAAACAGTGTTTTCTCCACCACGAATTATTGCGTTAGGCACTGAAACATACGTGCGACGGGGAATTTCGACACGCCTTAAGCCCCTACCAGGAATGGTCCACTCGCAGCAAATCTGCAACGCCGCCGTGCAGGAGTTCACCGCCACGGCATACGGCGCGCCCGTGTACTTGCAAAGCTCAAACTCGAAACGTCGCGTTACTTCATAGGGCATATGTCGAGCCTCGCAGCTTTCACCAGCGACCACGCCGGTATCACGGTATTCGGGGCAACGCCTACCCCAACCCCCACCAGCGCCCCCTCCCCCACCGTCACGTTGCCGCACAGGTGAGCGCCGGGGGCGATATGCACGTAGTCGCCCAGCACGCAGTCGTGATCGACCGAGCAGCCCGTGTTCAGGATGCAAAAGCGCCCGATCTTCGCCCGAGTCTGCACCACTGCGCCCGCCATGATGACCGTGCCTTCACCTATCAGAACCTCACCATTGATCGATGCGCACGGGTGTACGAGAATGGGAAAGGTGTCCCCCGCATGAGCTTCGGCCTCGCCCTTCCTGTCACGGTTATCTCCTACCGCGATCACGGTGCCGGTCCGATTGGCGAGCGTTCGTATGACCGCCGCGTGGCCGCCATCGCCTATGATCTTCATATTTTCAGTATTTTTTGGTTTACGATTTATTCCGCGTTGCATGCAATATACGCGAGCCGATGAGGGGGTAACACCATATACTCTAGCGATTTGGCGAAGCGTCATCTTCTCAGAGAGCATTTCTTCAACAAGAGCATCGTTTCCCCCGCATCTCATTATTCCACCGTAATACCCTTGTATCTCTACTTTTCGTTTAGACCAGTGCAGAACAACATAATCGTCGCCAATCACATTCATGCGTAGCCTTTCAGGAAGGCTTCACCGATTCTTACGCGCTTGACGCCGTTCGCCGGCGCGCCGTTCACCATCGAGGTCGGAAGATTCATCCAGAACGCGTCCTGCGGCTCGCCCGCCCAGTCGTTCGTCTCCGTGCGAATCGCGCACTCCATCGCGCATTCGTAGATTTCCTGCGAACTGTTGTTGATGAGCTTCACGCGCTCGCGCTCGAATATCTGCCCGAAGGTCGCAAGCCCAAGACCGGCCTCGCATATCTCGCGTATCCCCATGCGGTTGCCCTCTTTCTCGTGGTGCTTCCAGATCGCGACACCCTTCACCCACGTCATCATGTATTCGAGCGGCACGCAGTCGGTCAGGGCGAGCGGGCGGTTAAACGCCGCTGGAATCCCGGTGAAGCCTGCCGGTGTCCCCACGCAAAACGCGCACTTGGCACCCAGATACAAGTCGCCCGCCGCCGTCCTGCCGTTCACCGCGTAGTCGATGATGTGCGAGTGCTTGGCGAAGAGCGGTTTTCCTACAACGGCACCCATTCTGACAACGTAATAACCTCTTCTGACGAGTTCCACGGCGGTCGGGATGTAATCGGATATATCGGCGTCCCGATAATCGTGATAACTGAAGTCAGCTTTCGGAAAGCGTCGGGCGAGGTAACTCGCATCTCTGACCATGAGGCATACGAACGGCGCGTCAGCAGGTATTCCAAGCTGTTTAAGTAACTGCCTTCCACGGCCTTCCTCCTTCTCCGTGAAGTCTATGTGCGGCGCATGCTTCGCCCACAGGCCGAGCGTGTCGCGATCCACCTGCCGCGTCGTGACGATGTGCCGCTGCCACCGCGGATCAAGCCCATTTACAGCAAAGACCGTGCGCGCGAGCCACGCAGGCCACACGTGCAAAAGCCTGCGATACTTGCCCGACACCACCGGGTTGGCATCACGCTCCGGGTCCGGAAACCAGATATCGAACGCCTTCGGCTGTAACCCGGCATCACGCTCCGACAGGTAGCATTCCGTATTCCCCACCATGTGCCCCAGCCGTGAGCGCCAGAACGTTCCAAACCGCACGAGAGTCCCGCGCCTCTCCAGCCAACGCACCACCCACATCAAAACGAGAGAAAGAGGAAGCAGCACAAATACGCGGATGAACTTCCTCACCAATCCCCCAGCCTGTTCACCACCCGCAACGGCAACTCGTCAAGCTTCTGCGGCACCCGCACACACCATATCCGCATCCCACCGGCTTCCCGCAGCGAAGTGAACTTCCACCCGGCATGACGCCTAGCAAACTGCCGAGCCGAGGCCGCAGCAGTCACCGCCTTCCCGGGCTCCACCAAAATCGAATCCCCCACCAGCATCCTGCCAAACGGGTAAACCGTCCGCCACGAAGACCCACGAAACTCAGGCACCGGCACAGACGAATCAATGCGGTAGGTCATTCAGGATCACGCGCAGGCGGCGGGCTACGCGGAATCCCCTCGTTCGCCAAGCAGCTGGCAGCAACGCTCGCACAACATCCGGCGAAAATCACCAGCCCACCGATCACGAACCAGAGCACGAAGGAATCAAAAGCATCCATGCCAACAAGATTACTTGTTTACACGACGAGAAGCAAGGGGAAAAGGAGCGTCACGAAAGCGTGACCACCGTTTGAGAGACGGCGCGAGTGAAGAGCATGCGAAAACGACCTAGCCCCGGTGGAACGGGACTCCAACCGGGGTTGACCACCCTTTTCGGAGGGTCAGGACTTCGAGAGGTATGCGATCGCAGAGCGCAGGCGCTCGATATCGTCGTCCATCATACCCAGCGCCACGTTGCAATTGGTGCAGAGCACGCCACGCACGCGCATGGTCTTGTGGTCGTGGTCTAGTGCCAGGTTGCGAGCACCACGTTCTGCCTTACATATCTGGCACTTACCGTTCGCAGCCTTGTAAGCCAGATACACCTCGTTGAAGGACAGTTCACGCCTGAACTTGGCGTGAGGATTCGCGGCTACCGCATCGTCTTGATTATCAAGGATTTTAGCGAGTCTATTGCGTATAATATCCATTATGTTAAATTTGTGTGCAGTGCACCAATTGATACCAATCAGCTACTTATCACCAGTCTTGTCGTCCAGTCGAGGATGAACGGTAGCATCGCGCCGCAGCATTGGTGTATTAGCAACAACCTCTCCTTCGATGGTCTGCCCGAACCGGACGACCTGCACCTGGATAGGGCCGCCGTCGGCGCCCGTGAGCTTGGTAGTCTGCCCCCATCGTGCCGGACACTCGCGTTCGGCTCGCCAAGTAGCAGCGCGCCATTGCTCTCGAGCACGCGCGATGTCCGAGGTTGAGTCGCCCAACCTCGCTTCTGCCTCATCGAGTTGTGTCTCGATTGCACATTCTTTGGCGAGTGCGTAGTCCGGGTGCTTGCGAAGTATTTCTGAGAGTCGGCGCTTGTCGATGCCTGTTTGTCGTGCGAGGTCACGCAGGTATGCGCCGTTCTCGAGCTGGGCTATGAGGGGTTCAGGGTCTAGCCCAGCATTGGCGTAGTTCTGAGGGATGCCGGCCATGCCTTAAATCCTACCACGATTGCGCGTAGCGCGTTGCGCTTGCGTTTGATGGGGGGTAGTAGCCTGCGTGTTCTGGAATCGCGTTGTAGCGCGTTCTGGTGCAACTGGCGCTTGCCCGTTAGGGCTTTTGGCTACTCTTGCGGATCTTCGCCGGGTTCGCGTGGCGTCTCGTAGGCTCGCATGGCTGGCCAGTGATCTTGCAGCCATTGTCGGCGCTGGGCTTGGGTATCGAGTCCGAGGTTGGCGCAGTGCGCTTCGGCCTTGTCGTGGTGGTATTGCCGGTAGTGGCGATCGCAGACGTTGAGCCAGCCAGTTTTGGCTTTGACCTTGCAGAATGCCTCTGTGTTACAGCCGTCGTAGCCGCAGTCAGTACGGGGCTGGTCGTAGGCTGTGGTCACTTGGCGCTGGATTCGTTCCTTCCAGCCGCATCTGCAGGACTCAGAGTTGTCGGGTATCGGGTTCTGGCAGCGAGGGCAGATCATCGTTGTGGCTCCTTGATCGGGAATAGACCGGCCCATCCGTGAAAGGCTGATTGGGCAAGGACTGCTGCTGGATCGTGGCCTTGCCGTTGCAGTTCTGCGAGCTTGGAGCACGCCATGCGCTTGGCGAACTCTGTCGGCGGGTTGCGCTTTTTAGTGCGGGCTTCGATCCATGCTGACCACTGGTGATCGGGGATCCAGTCGGGGAGGGCAAAGCCGTTTGCGTATTTCCTCGCGCGTTGTTGTTTCTTCTCTGTCTCTGTAAGGTCTTGTACCTCTGTCTCTGGTCTAGCATTTTGTAGCATTTGCTCCGTTTTGCTAGCACACTCAAGGAAACCGCAATCAATCAAAGGTTTAAGGTCTGGAATCTTGTGCAAATAGGCGACCCTCTGTAAGTAGGCTAAACCCGCCTCCGATCCATCAATCTCCCCATCGCTACGGCTTGCCATCAACATGCAAGCAACTGCTAGCACTCTGCTAGCATCCGCTAGCATTACCCAGTCCTTGCTCGATAGAAGGCTGAAGTGCAGCTTGATCCACGGCGGGTTACGATCCTTGTAATGCTGGAACTCGCGCCAGTTTCGGATCGTGTAGACCATACCCTACCCCTTGCCGTTGACCTTGCGCGGACGCCCTGGGCCACGTGGCGCAATCCGTAGCGACTCGACAATCCAAATATGGCCGACCCGATACGCCTTGATGCGCCCGAGCTTCATCAGGTAATGAACCCGCTGGCGAGTCAGCCCTAGGAGCTTCGCCGCTTCCGTTGCAGTGTGCATACCGTGATGATACACTTGTCAACGTCAGAGTCAAGCGCTAGACTGTTACAATCTGTTACACTTTAACCCATTGACACGTGTAGAACGTCATGAGACTATTAATTTGCGAACGGATTAGTCCGGGACAACCGCGAAGGCGCTAACCCGGCAAGCACTTGAGGTCAATTGGGACTAGCACTGCAACTGATCCGTCCGCACTCTGCTCAGTAGCACACGATCAACGCAACGGGAGAATGGATCATGAAAGTGAAATATATTCCGGCATTGCATCGGGCGTTGCAGTCGGCGCGCCCTGATGGTTGGAACGTGCAGGCGGTCCGCGATGGGCGCTCATTGTTTACAGTAGCAACGTGCGAGGACCGCGATTATTTTCAAGCTTGGGCGATTGCGGACATCATGGAGCCGTTCGGATTCGATACTCGATACGCTTAATCCCTCAACTCATGCCCTTCGGGGCATCGGTGGACGGAGCAGCACACGATCAACGCAACGGGAGAATGGGATGAGCGAATTTTTGCGTAACAATTGCGACGGATCGGGACCACACAACGGCCCGGCTGAAGTGCGCGTCCGCTCTATCGGTGGCGGCGGAAACTTAATTCTGTGCATGGCATGCTGGGAGAGAGAGAATCGTTATTGCTTTGAGCGCGCGCGAGAAACGCACTCGCCTGGAAACTGGCCACAGCAAGATTGGGATTATGCTGAAATATACGTCACCGAGAGTCAGTATCCATGAGAGACAACCGTTCTGACCCGACAAAATACGCTGTCTACTGCGCCCGCTGCGGGTTACAGTTTCTAAGGGAAGATGACTATATGCGGCAAATGTACCGCCCAGATTTTGGCTGGATGTGTCCTTCTTGCAAAGGCCCGGCAGAGTGGGATGACGAATGCCAGGAAACAAATCCCTAGAAAGGAGACACCGTGACTTTACCAGATGAACCACACAAGGACGCTAACGGATTGTGGACGTATCCAGGCGGCGCCGCATTGGACCCGCTGACTGCGTGGCATGCCTACGCAGTCATGCTTCGTGATTACATCACAAAGTCAGAGCGTAGGTATCAATGGTGGTCAGAGAACTGGCATCTACTGGCCAGAGGAGGCGGCCTTGAAACCATGGCGTTTGACTGCCAGTTTCCGCTAGACAAGATTCGGAATGCGTCATCCAAGGAACTAATGGATATGGTGGCGGATCATGAATCCGAGCTCTCTAAATAAGAAGAGGCACCGCTAACCATGTCCCTGCGCCGACATCGTGCGCGAACATTATCCGAAACCACCGAAACTGTAGGAGGGAACATGGACGCGAACGGGAAGTGGGCAGTATCGGAGCACAATCCGCTAGACATCGTGTGCGGGGATCTGGAAATCGCTACCTGCGCACCTACGAAGGGGCTGGATCTGAAACGATACGAGGAACGCAAGGCCAACGCCGCGCACATCGTCGCCTGCGTGAACGGTCACGCCGCGCTGGTGGCGGCGGCACAAGACGCGCTTACATTGCTGACCGATCCCGACGCGGACGGATTCAGATCAAGCGAGATTGAGACAGAGTTACGCGCCGCTATTGCGCTCGCACGGGAGGGGAAGCCATGACCGACATTCATCCGATGCTGGAACAACGCAGGGCAGAGCGCCGCGCCCGCGACCACTACTCGCACGAATTCCGGGCGGCCATGTTCGATGAACTGGTTGCGGCGCTGCAGGCGATCGATGACGACTACCGCGATCATGCGCAACGCTATCCTCTCGACGTGCCGCTCCAGTCGATCAGGGATGCCCGTGCCGTGCTCGCCAAATGCAGGGGGCAGGCGCAGCGTGACAAGTGACTTCCAAGGAATCCGGATACGCCGGCAGATCGGACACCGGATAGCCTGTGCCGTTCTTGCATCGGCACGCAACCTCCCTGGATTGGCGCTGGCCCAGTCTAACAATCTGCCCGCCAGCACTTGACTCTTGAGCGCCGCGACGCTAACCTGATTTGTGGACTACGCGCTCCATTACAATCGCATAGTTGATCGAGCGCGATCACGTGTCTTGATCGGTTATGTAGAGCGCCATCATGTAATCCCGCGTTGCCTTGGAGGAACAGATGCGCCAAGGAACATCGTTAAACTCACTCCAGAGGAACACTACGTCTCGCATCAGTTGTTGGTGAAACTACATCCGGCAAATGTCAAGCTAGTAACTGCCGCGATTATGATGGCAAAGCGGGCCAGCGGAAACAAGGCATACGGATGGCTAAGGCGTAGGTATGCGGGCCACAAAAGAGGCAAGCCGCTTTCCTCAGAACATAAGAGGAAAATAGCCGAATCAAATCGTGGAAAGGTAAAACCTCTTTCACCAGAACACCGAGCGCGTTTTCTAGTGATGAACATTGGGCGCGTGCACTCAGAACAAACTCGCAGAAACATGGCGGCAGCGCGCCGTAGAATGGGGCCTCTCTCAGAAAATACTAAGAAGAAACTATCGGACTTTTGGAAGGGGAAGCCAAAGTCTGCCGAAACTAGAGCGAAGATGTCTCAAGCCCACCGTCGCGCCTAAGTGCCGCTCTGCCCTATTCTTCTCCAAGGCATCGGAACATCGAACCAGAATGCCGACGAGTGATAATTGCCAGGCATGAATTGCCTGCCCCATATAATCCCGCAGTGATACACGGCACGGGTGCGACCGCCGCTCATTTGATAGGCGGGAAACGGCGCTATATGGAAGGCAACGAACGGACGCCGCCTGTTTATCCACGGCAAGCGGATGCAGAGGTCGCTCATGCCTCTATCCCCAGGTATCCGAGTATGGCCGCCCGCGCCGCCTCGAAGCCTGAGCAGACCTCCACGCGGTAGCCTTGCGCTCGCAGGAGGGCGTGGTATTCCTCCTGTCCCGCCTTGGCTGACTTGATGCCAACGCGCTTTAGCTCAATGAATAGGCCGCCATACGGTCTCCATCCTTTAGTTCCCATTCTCGCCACCGCCAGCATCAGATCCGGCACGCCCGCCCGCACGCCCTCCACCTTGAGCTTGGCCGCGACTGCCGGATGACGGTCTCCCCCGTTCGGTATGGCGAAGAGCAGCCGATGATCTAATCCATGCTGCGCCGCAACAGCATCCCACCAGAAGATGAGCGCAGATTGCTCGGCATGCTCGGTCGGGGTCGGGGGGCGCTTCCTGCCGGTAGCCTTTGCCTTGGAAATGGCTGAGGATTGGCGAGAAGTGGCCTTAAACACGCTCTCGGCTATCTTCTTGCCCGTTGCCTTCAACTGCTCGATCTGGCGGCTCTCCTGCACCGTGTCGCCTAGCCGGTGCGTGCGACTGGCCCGGTTCTTTGCCGACATCTTGGCTATCTGCTCGGCGGTCATCTCGCGGAAGGGGCCGTTACTCACGTTTCATCGCCTTGTATGGCTCAGGTTGGGCGGACAACTCCGGGGCCGCCCCTTGCGGTTGACTAAGCGACGGCCCTATCCCGGTTCGGGCCTCTCGGGGTAAATCACTTTTGCTGCTACGCATCGCCTCGACCAGTTCGACCGCCCCAATAATAGCCAGCAATTCCGTGACACGGCGCGAGCAGTAGCCTTTGCACATTCCCGCTAATTCTGTTTGCCCCACGCGCCGTTCATCCATGATGCCTTGCACATGAGTCAGAATGGATACTAGCAAATCGCGCTGCTCGTGCGTCAACCATATTTGTTTCTTCACTTTTTTTCCTTCCCGTTGACTATCTGGTGGACGCGCTGGCGGCTGATGCCGAGTTGCAGCCCAACGGATGCAAGAGTGCGATTCTGCAAGAGGATGCGGACTGCCCGACGCCGTTGCAGACCAACCTTATGGAGCGTGGTTCGGTATTTCGTCAGCTTATCCATGCCCCGCAGAATAATCCTCTTGACATGGGATTGTCAAGGGGCGTATAAAGACGGCATGGACAGAAAAATCATTCCGTCAGCAATTGAGGCAGGACGCGCCGAAGTCCTAAGCGACCCACCTTCGCCCGGCTCGCTGCCGTGGCGTCGTCCGCGCAAGACGAAATGGGTGAGCGCCGACTGGATGCGCCGCGAGATTGACGAGATCACAGCGATACTCAAGGCGAGCAACGACGAGGCGGAACGTGACAGATAGCGAATATCTGCGGGTCATTGCAAACGATAGCAGTCTGTCGCGTGCCAACAGGCTCCGCGCCATCGCCGACCGGATCGAGGCGCTGGAGAAGGATGCGGCGAGGTATCGGTGGCTCATGGAATACCATTGGGACACGCTTTGGGATTGGGTCGTCCACGATGGTAACTACGATTCTCCGCCATGCCAAACTCCCGAAGCTACAGAAGCCGCCATCGACGCCGCGATGAAGGCCGCGCCATGATTCGTATTCAGCCTGAACTTATGGCAAGCATCTGGAAGGTGTCCGACACTATTCCTGAAACAGTTCTACCAATTGAAACTATTCCATGCCCGCATTGCGGTTGTCCGGTCAGATATCCGTTTATCGCAGGAGAACGTGACATTGAGGTGTTGCAAAAGATGATTACAGCGGCACAAGAATTCCTGAATGAAACAGGAGTTACCGCTGCTATGCTCGCGTCCATTGAAGCCAAGTGCGCAATCGCGATTGCGAGAAAGACATGACCGCCGCTGTCCTGATCCTGCTCGGCATCGGCTGCTTTGCGCTGCTGCTCATCCTGCTGGCTCTGAAACCGTGAAGGACGCGCCATGACCCCACTTTGCACCGGATGTAATAAGACCCCATCGCAGATTGACGAATTCATCGAGATTGCTAAGGAAGAAGGAATAACACCCGATGACTACGTGCGAAACGAGGAGGGCACCTATAACCGCACCAACGGACACTTCCTATGCACAGACTGTTACATCAAAGCCGGGATGCCAAGTTCGCCGCGAGGATGGGTAGCGCCATGACCGGCCTCGACAAATGGATTGCGCTTGCCGCGCTCGGCTGGCTCGCGTGGCTGATGTGGCGCGATCACGTTGAGCTTGAGCAGCACCGGGCGTCCGAGCGGGCGCGGCGGAACTTAGGAAGGAGTCAGCAATGACCATGCTCGAAAAGCGCCAGAAAGCCGCGCTCGCCCGTGTCAAAAGGTTGGGCATCTACTGTTGCGCTCCGGATTCCAAGTTTCGCTACACGGATAGCGCGGGGCAGGCGACGGTGCCACCGAAATGGATCAAACGTGACGCGCCTCTCGTCGTCGTGCCGGAGAGGGGGCGCAAGTGAACGCCCTGCGTCGGTTGTGGTGCTGGACGGTGCGGGCGTTCGGCGGAAAGCATCGGTGGACGAAGCCGTATTCTCTGATACCGCCAGTATGGTTGAAGCATTGCGTCAGATGCGGCGAAGTGCGCGAGGTCAAGCGACGGAGGCCGAAATGAGCGACCGCGACGACGGGCGGCAGGGCGTTATCTACCATGAAGAGGTAACGCAAGGCTCGGACGAGTGGGCCGCATTGCGCTGCGGCCTGCTTACTGCCAGCGAAATGAAGCTGATTATCACGCCGACGCTCAAGGGCGCATCGAACGACAAGGAGCGGGGGCACCTATACGAATTGCTCGCACAGCGGATCACGAAGTATGTTGAGCCACGATACATTAGCGACTCCATGCTGCGCGGCCAAGAGGATGAAATCGAGGCGCTGTTTGAATACGAGAAGGCTTACGGTGCCGTCGCCAAGGTTGGTTTCATCACTAACGACAAGTGGGGCTTTACGATAGGCTACTCGCCGGATGGACTCGTTGGCGACGACGGGCAAGTAGAGTGCAAGTCGCGCAACCAGAAGTATCAAATCCTTACTCTTGTCGATTACGTGTCCAAGGATTCGATTGACCCTGATTTCATGATCCAGGTGCAAACCGGGCTACTGGTCAGCGAGCGTAAGTGGTGCGATCTGGTGTCCTATTGCGGCGGTCTGCCAATGGCGACGGTGCGCGTGTATCCTGACGAAAAGATTCAGACGGCAATTATCGAGGTTGCCGGTGCTTTTGAAAAACGTCTGCAAGAGGCACGAAGCAAGTTTATGCTCGTTGTCACTTCTGATGCGAGGCTGATTGCAACCGAGCGCAAGATAAAATTGGAGATGTTCTGATGAACGACATGCATCCAACTATCGTCCCGAAGTCCGACCAGCTTAACGCGGACGACCTTTTGACCGGGCCGATAACGGTCAAGATTACGGGCGTGACTGTCCGTGGCGGGCAAGAGCAGCCGGTCGCGATCTCATACGAAGGCGACAACGGCAAGCCATACAAGGCGTGCAAGTCAATGTGCCGCGTCATGGTGTCGGCATGGGGTGCAGACTCGTCAAAATACGTTGGCCGGTCGCTGACCTTGTTCTGCGACCCGAAAGTTAAGTGGGGCGGCATGGAAGTCGGCGGCATTCGCATCAGCCACATGAGCCACATCGACAGCAGCATGACAATGG
>ERZ1292637.1206-Hain-H14-01um-R3-1206-length-11476-cov-5_pt1 | contig 11476 bp, 13 predicted proteins | sample MGYA00564405_ERZ1292637 | MGnify/ENA primary metagenome ERZ1292637 (study PRJEB36523, sample SAMEA6512645) | groundwater metagenome | collected 2019-01-09 | study: AquaDiva: Metagenomics assemblies of 32 groundwater samples | reverse complement strand
AAAATGAAAAAATGCCAGATATATTAATAGAAATTTTAAAAGAGATCAATATAGGTCAACTCATTGCTATTGGAGTAATGTTTTGGTTCTTCTACAACCGATTGGATAAAAAAATTTCTGATGTAAGAATAGAGTTAAAACAAGATATTATCAAACTTTCTGAAAGGGTCGATAAACTTTCTGAAAAGGTTGACAGTTTAGATAAAAGAGTTTTTTGTTTAGAGACAAAAATTCAGGATATGGATGGTAGATTATTTCGATTAGAGGGCACTTTATTTAATCAAGGTCACTGCCTTTTCAATCAGTCATACAAAGATAAAAAAGCTGAATAAGTATACATGATCGAGATCTCATGTCTAAATTTTGCCAATTTTTGGGCATGAGTTTTTCACTGCGCCCAAGCATTTAAAAATAAAGATATACCATATGCCGAATTTTCAGGCCATATACCATATGTTGATCTTGTCCATTTAAACTCAAATTCTCTGTTATCATCCAATGATACCCAAACCGACATAGGCGACCTTGCTCCTCCTGGTGAGGAGCTGACAACTACTTGATGGGCATATTTAAATTCTTCCGTTTCGCCTTTTCTTCTAAATATCAATGTCATACTCGGGGATTCTTGCGCATTACCGGTTGTTATGATAAGAATACCTGTTAGGTAAATTGCTTTAGCTGTATCGGGGACTCTATCAGCTACTGATACAGTAATCCATTGATTATCTGGATATGATTTTCCTATCCATCCATAACGCTCCATCCATCTATCGTGTTCAGACCAATCACCCGGGACAGGATAATTTATTGCAACAGGGTATAGAGTTTGACTATATGTATTCATCCACAAAATTAGATGTCTGCGACCACTTTGTGAGGGAGAATGTTGAGTGATGTAGATATTAGAGCATTTTACCCAATCTGATGGGTTGTAAACATAGGAAGGTTCTGAAAAAAGAAAACAATTACTGAATAAAAAAATTAAAACCCAAATCATGCTAACCTAACTGCTCTAATAACCCCAAATGCACTTGTATTTATCACGGATGCTGTTAAAGAACAGTTTAAAAAATATGTTGTGTTTGCGTTTATTGCTATTCTTCCTGGACCACAAAGAAGATTTGTGCCTGTTGTAGCCGTAACTAACGCCCCACTAATTTGACCCTGGAGCATTCCTATACCAGCGCCAAAACTATCTGCTGGAGTTAAATTATTATTTGCCGCAGATATAGCCACAGCGCCATAAGTCGATGTATTTGCTCCGGTTGGAATAAAGTTTATTGTCCCTGCAACATCCCATATACCTGGAGTTAATGCAAGAGAGGCAATATTAGTTACCGTAGCAGATGCTAATACTGTTCCTGAGGTGTTTGCTGAGGATAAAACTTGTCCGATCATTCCAACAGGTGGGGCGGTAGAATTTATAGCTCCCTGAACAAACTTAGGTGTGATTGTCGTTGCGCTTAAAGTTCCGGCTGTAGCTGTCTGCACTAAACCTGTGTATACTAATGTGCCTGATCCTGTAACCGCTACTGCATTGGAGCTATCCAAAGAAGAATTAGACACTAAACATGTTGCTCCTGCACCGATAGATATTGGAATTGCAGAGCCGCTGCTTACTCTCGAATTAACGATTTGATTTGGCATACTAAAGGTGGCATTAGCGTTTATCGCAGTTGTGTTAATTCCAGAACAGTCAATTTGAGAATTGAGCACTAAAAGACTAGCTGTTGTGCCTGAAGTGGTAAGTACATGGCCTAAAGTACAAAATCGATAGGATAATTCTCCACCCGAGCATGTGCTTGCGGTCGTTGATGCCCCTGAATTATTCAATATACAATTTTGAAAAACTAGAGATCCATTTGTGACAGTGTGATAGGCGATTCCTGTGGTGGTTAAAAATCCTGTGCTATTAAAAACTCGTATACCAGCGCCCGCATTTGACCCTGTCGAAGATATCCCAGTGTTGTTTGTGCAATTTAACACACAATTTAATAGGAATAAGACTGTGGCGTTTGCGCCTGTCAAAGAAATAATGTTGGCTGAATTTGTAGTCAGTCGAATGCCGCTTATAGAAGATGTTCCAGCTCCACTTAAAGAAATAGTGCCAATAATGGTGACATTCGGGGTATAGGAGTCACATTCAAAGGCTGTTAAATTTATCCCAGGGGGCAATGTAAAGTTTTCGGTATATGTACCTGGTTGTATAGCAATTGTAGAGTTAACGCCACTTCCTACCGCTGCCGCTATTGCTGCGGTAATACTCGTAAAGTTTGCGCCTGTTCCCGCTGTGCTTGAAGCCACAATGTATCTAGCGACATGAAAATCTGTAACAACGGAAGTATTTACTTGAGCTGTGATATTTGGGGAAGAATATCCAAAAGTGATGGATCCATTCGGAGAAACAAGATTTCCTCCCAATAGTTCAGGAGTGGGATATAAATTACCTGTGCCGATCGGGAGCTTTCCAGCAGCATTAATAACCCCCAAATGAGGCTTAGGTCCAGCCTGGTCGAAATTCATGTTTTTTGCGACTAAGACATTATTTTCAAAACCTGCCATGTATAATAACCTTTTTTTATAAAAGAGGGCTTTTAAACCCTCGATTTTATTGTTTTTATGCCGCAGCTTTCAGGCAATGAATGTTCAAAGTGGAAACAGTTACAGGAAATACGATTCCCACAGTATTGGGAGTCATATCTACGCCGTTAGATGAAGCATTTCTAAGTTTTAAAACATCGTTAGCTACAATATCGACCATTACTTGACCATTTATTTGGATTGTGTCGTCTCCTGGAGCCTGTGTATAGCCGGAGATTGTAGATCCTGGAATTAAGACGTTATTTTTCCAAAGTCCAAAGCTGAAGCTAGGAACGGGCAACGGAATAGGCTGAGAAACTTTCGCTTCCGCACCATAAGCTATGCTATAAACACCTGATTTCAGGAATTTAACTGAACCGTCAATTGACATTTGGGATAAATCAAAGTCGGCTGCGGTAACAACGTTTTGGAATTGGAAAACTACAGCGTCATTAGCCGCACCATTTGGCCCTAGGATTTGTGGTGGCTGTGCCCATACGTTACAATAAGATTCACAACATTTGCAGCCATGCCCATGACATTGTTCGTCAGAACAAACACCTGGGATTCCTTGAAGACCCTGTGGACCCTGCATACCGGTTTGACCGGCAATACCTTGTGGTCCTGGTACACCTTGAATACCTTGCTCGCCCTGTAATCCTGGAACTCCTTGTGGACCCTGGATACAGCAACAGCAATCTTTTCTGTGACTTTCTTCTTTACACATACAAACTCCTTTTGTTATGCGTTAATTATGATGTTTGAGAATATGTAAAGGTGATAGTCCAGGTTAAAGTCCTTCCAGCAACACCAACCACTTGCGCTTGCAAATCACCCGCTGTTGCGATTATATTCCAATCTATTGCAGCTAAACCAGGATCGGCTTGGTCAAAACTATCGCTGACATTGACTATAACGGCAGTCCCTGCCGATTTTCTGGATATACCTTGTTGATCTCCTCCGCCAGCCTCGTCATTTATCGCATCATAGGCTATGAAATTTGCTTCAAAATTCAATGCTGTCGCATTTGTAGGAGTTATTAATGTTATTGTTTGAGTCTGACCCGCCCCATCGCTTGTGGTTGTAGTTGTGCTAATTCTGTTGCTTAAAACTACTTCTAAATTATCGCTAAGATCGGGATTTGCTCTTGTGAATATTCCATTTTGATTATTCTCTATTGAATCAATGCCATTGACATTTAGAACATTTGCCGCTGGTATTGCAGTTCCATCGTCTGTAACAAACGATGTAGGAACGTCCGGAGGTAAATTATTTGAAGATGTCAATAAATAAGCGTTGCTCATTAAACTGCCCTAGTTACAATGTGAGCTATAATATTTCCTTCAGTTCCTGGAGCTGTAACTTGCGTGACTGTAAGTTGTGCTCCTCTAGGCAAATAATATTCTTGATCGGTCCCTCTGAAGTATAATGTAGACTCATCAAAAGTAAGAGCTCCACCAGCCGGAATTCTTAAATGCAAATCAACTGTATTTTCGCAATCAACATAACAATCAACATCGGATGTATTGAAAAAATTAATCTTTAGAGCCGGATTCAACAAAACTGAACCAAAATTTTGATCGGTTCCGTTCAACGTAGTAGCGTTGAATTCTTTCAACTCTATAGGCAGAATTCTACCCATTTAGACCGCCTTTTCATTTATGTCATATGGAAAACCATTCATTTCACTTTTTTCTTTAGAGAATTCTTCTTCTTCTTTATGAATTTTCAACATTCTTTCTACCATTTCCCCTTTCATTTTCATTAAGAAGTCATGAAAAACACCTATTGGCATATCGTTATCAACGTAAATTGTTGCTTTCTTACAGTCACTTTCAAAACATTGGGCAGGTTTTTGAATCATTTGATTTTCCTTTCTATTTAAAAAACATTGTAAATATAAAAATATTATTTTTACATACCTGTCGTCAATTTATTTATCAAGTTTGTCTAAAAATTATATAATCAAACGAGCTTACATCTGTTACAACAGCCGCGCCAAGCACGCTATAAGATGCCACTGTAAATGAAGCGCCTGCGTTTATTGTGGTTACTAAAAATCCCAATGCTGGGGTGGCATTTAAAGCCGATCTAGAAACCATAATTCTGTCTGTTGCAGCGATATTTGTATTAGCTATGGTTACAGTTCCGCCTATAAGGGTCCCTTGACCAATAAAATCGGTGACCGCTCCGCCATTCAATCTAATTTGTGTAGCGACATTTACAAGACTTAAATTTCCTGATACGTTAACACCTCCAGATCCTGCCTTAAGCGCTAACGATGCGGTTGTGTTTTCAGTTCCAACGCTTATAACGTTGGCCGCAGCACCTGTTCCAATATTAATTGTTTTAACACCTGTAGACGCCGCCACGTTTATGGTTTGCGCCCCAGTTCCACCAAGAATAGTGGCTGTACCTGTATTTGCTCCTGTGCCTCCGAAATTAATTGTTCCTGAGGTTGTCGTTGGAGCAAATGTATAGTTTGTCGTTGCGGCTCCGTCTAAAGAAAAATTACCAGTTCCGGCAAGTAGCGAAAGACTTGCCGCGCCAGAAACTGATCCAATTGTCACAACATTTGCCACAGCTCCTGTTGCTATATTGACTGTTTTCGCATTTGTAGCCCCGCCAGCTATGTTAACTGTAGTTGCTCCTGTACCTGCACCGATTGCAACGATATTAGTTCCAGATGAACTTCCTAATGTAATTGTTCCGGTCTGCGCGGTTCCGCCTATTGCAATAGTCCCTGTGGTTATACTTGCTCCCACTGTATAGGTAGATGCGGCATTTCCATCTAATGAGAAGTTTCCGGTTCCTGTTAAAAGTGTTAAACTCGAAGCCCCATTACTAGAGCCTATAGAAACTAAATTAGCTCCGGCTCCAGTAGCGATCGCAACAGTTTTACCGCCTGTAGAGTTGGCAATATTGATCGTTTGGGCTCCAGTACCTCCTGCAATTGTCATCGTTCCGGTGTTAGCGCCAGTGCCTCCGAAGTTAATAGTGCCGCTTGTTGTAGCAGGGGCGAAAGTGTATGCTGTTGTTGCCGCTCCATCTAGAGAGAAATTGCCTGTTCCGGCCTTTAAAGTTAGAGAAGCCGCTCCAGTAGCCGAACCTATGGCTATTACATTTGCGACGGCTCCATTTGCAATGCTGACAGTCTTTGCGTTTGTCGCTCCTGTCGCTATATTGACAGTAGTAGCGCCTTCACCTGTTCCAAGATTGACAATATTTGTACCAGAAGATGATCCAAGCGTTATGGTTCCAGTTTGTGCCGTTCCTCCAATTGATATAGTGCCTGTGGTCATTCCTGTTCCGACGTTTACCGCTCCCCCAGTTTGTACGGCTGCAATTGAAACGGTGGACGCTCCAGTACCTCCTGCAATAATTAAGGCGTTAACACCAGACGATGATCCTACTGTCAAAGTGCCAGTTTGGGCTGTGCCTCCGATAGTGATCGTACCTGTGGTAAATCCAGCTCCTGCATTAATAGCTCCAGCCGTATTAGCATTAGATATATTAACTGTAGTCGCTCCTGTTCCTCCGCCTAGTGTAATCGTATTAGTTCCTGACGAGCTTCCAAGTGTTAGAGTGCCTGTCGCCGCAGTGCCTCCAATCGTGAATGTGCCGCTTGTTTGAGCCGCTCCCATTGTTACGTTGGTCGTCGCTGCTGTTGTTAGAACAAAGTTTCCTGTCCCTGCTTTCAATGTTAAGGCGGCAGCTCCAGTGGCAGAGCCAATTGTGACCAAATTTGCTTGTGTTGAATCTCCTATATGAATTTGACGAGCGGCAGCTCCCGTTCCAATATTGATTGTGTCAGTCGTTGCATCAGCTCCAATGCTGATGGCTGTGCCTCCAGTCGCCCATGTTCCCCCTGCTGATCCGGTAGCTGTCGTAAAAGCTAAAGTTGTAAAAGCGCCAGCCGCTGGGGTTGTTCCTCCGGTTGCTGGAGGAGCCGCAAAAACAGAGGCTAAATTTGATGGAGTGACCAAAAGAGCAAGCGCTGGTGTCGATGCCGTCCCTGCTACTGCTTCTGCGTTAGTGGCTAATTGTCCGATGCCCGCAACTGTTTCTGTGGCCACTGGAGCTCCAGCAATAGCCAACGCGTCCGCGTAAGCCTTTGTTGCGACAACGCCAGTTTCAAAAGGAGCTGCTGTCACTTTTACAATTCCTGCCACTGTATTTGTAGCTAATGGAACCAACGCTATAACTGCCGAAGATAATGTAGAGGGACTTATATATAGATTTTCTGCCTCTCCTGCCGCCGCTTCTACTGAATTAGCCGCTCTTACATCTCCAGTTAAATTTTGATTTGATTGTCTTCCTGTATATGAAGTGGGATTGTTAAATTTTGGCATTACATCACCATTATTAATTGTTAATTTGAAATTTTAATGTACAACCAAAAAATATTTTAATCTCTAAAAACTTGAATTTAAATGAAGAATGTTGAATAATTGAAGTATATAATAGGTAGCAATCAGCAAGGAGACAAAATAATGGATTGGATTCAGGTTTTTACTATTATCGGCGTATTGGGCGGTTTTATGTTCTTCATGAATCAAAGAATGCATTCGGATATCGAATCATTGAGCCGTAGATTAGACGGATATGCATCTAGAATTGATCAGCTATACCATCAATTTAATACTATGCTGAAACAATCCTCTGATAGGACAGATAGGCTTTATCAAATGTTCTGTGACTTGCTTAAAGACAGGAAGTAATGGATTGGGTTTACATCCTTAAAGTTATTGGAGTTTTTGCAGTAATTATAAATTCCATGATAATCGTAGTTTCTTTATGTGTTTATATCAAAGAGATAGATGAATGAAAAAAATACACACTACTACAACATTGCAAATGAGCCATGAGCTTCATACTCAACTTAAAATGATGTGCGTTTTAACAAAAAAAAGCCTGGGAGCATTTATTAGGCAGGCTGTTATTGAAAAGATAGCCAATCTAAAGAAACAGGAGCTAAAAAAGGATTAATATGGATTGGATACAATTTGGATTATTATTAATAAGTTTAGCAAGTATGTTCGCATGGTTAAAATCGGATATTGCTTTGAATAGATCAGAGGCAGCAGCAGATCGAAGAGACATTCTAAATCTTATTAGAAGTATTCAAGAAGAAATAAAAGACTTCCATGGCAGGCTTTGTGCTATCGAGGAACGGAATAAGGAGAGAAAATGAATCAACAATATGAAGATGATTTTTATGCATGGACTAATGACCAAGCAGATCTATTGAAAAAAAAAGAATTTGAAAGATTGGATATGGAAAATTTGATTGAGGAGATTGAAAGCTTGGGAAATTCAAATAAATTCTCTTTGGAAAGTTATTTAATTATATTATTGCTTCATAAATTAAAACTAGAATATCATCCTAAAAATGATGAGTATAAATATAACACAAGATCTTGGTCTATTTCTGTTGGCAATTCGGAAGATGCGATTTTATTAATTGTAGAATATAGCCCAAGTCTAAAAAAACAATTACGAATAATACTCAATCAAGCTTATAAAAAGGCTTTAAAAAAAGCTTCGCGAGAGACTAATCTTCCTATAACAACATTTCCAAAAGAATGTCCTTGGGAACTTAAAAAACTTTTCCCAGATTTAGAAGAAAAATATTGGTAGGTAAAAATGAATCAACAATATGATGAGGATTTTTATTCATGGGCTTTTACTCAAGCAGATTTGTTGAAAAACAAAAAAATTGAATCATTGGACATTGAACACTTAGTTGAGGAGATTGAATGCTTGGGATCAGAGCGGGAACGTGCCTTGGAAAGCTTTTTAAGAAATTTATTTACACATTTATTGAAAGATCAATATCAACCATTGATGAAAACAACTTCGTGGGAAATTACCATTAAAAGGTCTATAAATGATGCAAGAAAAACAATAAAAAAAAACCCTGGTTTAAAATCTAAATTGAAAGAGATAACAAAAGATGCTTACGAAGATGCAACCTATGAAGCAGCTTTACAAACAGGAATGCGAAAATCTATTTTCCCAGAAGATTGTCCTTGGAATGTTGACGATTTATTGAGTGATAAGGAAGTAAAATGATTTTTTTAATACAACTATTAAGTTTATTTATTTTAAGTTTTGTTGGTATGATTTGGTTGTCTGCTATGGATTAATCTTGATTCAGAAATGACCAATCTTCTTCGGGATATTTTCTACTCATATAATCTTTAGCTTGATTAACCAATTCAGTTACACCTTTTATAGATCCTTGATCAAAGTTTTTGACAAGTTTAGAACCTATATTTTGAAAATATGGGTTAATCAACATCTCTTTTGCTAAAATACGTATGCTTGATTCTGCTCCAACAGCTATAAGAGGCCAAGGATTTCCTTGAACTAAGGCAATACCTGTTGCGGGGATTGCTATAACTTCTGCTTTATTAAGAAACGCGTCAACAATATCCGGCTTCAATTTTTTAGAAATCTTGGCATATTTTTCATAGAGTTTGTTAGTCATTTCAAAATCTTTGGCAAGCTTTGGTGAAGTCTTTTTCAATATTTCTGAAACAGGCTCCTTCAGTTTAGATAAAGCCTTTTTTCCTCCCTGAATGCTATTCCATTTAACAGTCTTATTAATATCTTGCCAAAAATTTACTAAATACTCGGGAGTCACGTTTGTATCTCTTAATGTTTCCAATGACTTCTCTATGTAATTTAAAGCAGCTTCTTTTTCAGGTGATGGGGCAAGAGTTTTTGACATCTCATTCCTAATATCACTGAAACTTTTCCTCAATTGAATTTGCTCTTTATTCGGCAATTTAACCTTAGCTTCTTTTGAAGCTTTGATATTAGAATATGAATCTCCCAAACTTTCTTTAATAGACTGAAAACGTTCTTTGGTCTTTTCACCTTTTCTAGCTACTTTTGATAAGGTAGCTACTTTCTTTTCACCTTGAATCAAAGGAGTAATCTGTTTTTCTGTCAATCCTATGGATCTTCCAGCTTGTGCTATTTCTTTTGCCTCTACACCTCTAGGGACAACCTTACCTTGTACTATTGATGGTATTAACGATCCCCCTATTTCTACTGTAGTTGCCAATGCTTCAGGGCCTCCAGCTTCTCTAATAGTTTGTCCTGCAACTCCTGATGCTCCTAGACCTAGCAATGTTTTTAATCCGCCTCCTGGTATTGGCAAAGCCTCTCCAAAAAATTTAGAACCTCGACCTAGAATTCTTCCTGATGGAGTTTTTCCTTCTCCTATTCCTGTGGCCTTTTCAATATTCTTTTCTATTTCTTGTGAGGTTGGAAGCCTTGAAAATCTAGGAATAAAATCACTATCGGAAAGATCTTGAAGATCTTGCATAGAAGGCCTTTCACCTTTTTGGATCTTTTCTAATATATCAAATTCTTGATCATACTTTTGTTTTTCTGCTTCTGAAATATCCTGTGGTTGAAGTCCAAATGTTTCGAGTAGATTTCCATATGCTCCACCTATGCCAGATATCCCCTTGGATATTATTTGTTCTCCAATATCTCTTGTGGTATCTAAGAAGCCAAATTTATTTTCTTCTTTTTTCTTTTCTTCCAGAGCTACTGTTTCAAATATATTCTTACCACTAACTTTTTCTACTTCTGGTCCATAAAAATCAGATTCAGGAGTCTTTTGTTCTGGTAATTCATATGAAAAATCTTCGAAGTCATTTTCTTGCGCTAGTTTTTCAAAAATATTCTGATTATTATTCAACTTGATACCCTAATCTCTTAGCTTCATTTGCTGCTTCTAGTGGGTCATTATTATGTTTTCTCAATAGTGCTTGAGCAACCACTTTAGAAACAGGCGTTCCTTTTTTAACATTTAAAAACTTCTGGGTTTTTTTTTCATCGATGGCTTTGATAGCCCTTAAGTCGTTATAAAGTTCTTGTTGCTTTTCCTCAGCATATTTCAAAATTTCTTTATTTAGCCTAGGACCTAATTCTTTTGAAACATTTCCATATTCATCTTCTAATTCCTTAGAGATCGATTCAGTTAATTCAACTCGTTTTTTCTCTAAATCAAGCTCATTTCTAAAGGCTCTTGTGACTGATAAATTTGCCGCTGTATCTCTTCCTACTTTCGCCATCATATCAGCGATTTGCTGTTCAATCCATTGATTCGGTCGAGCTCCAGCTCTTCTAATATTGCCTAAAAAATATTCCTTTCCCGCTGTTTTAAAAATAGCACCCTCTTTAGATCTAAAACCTTCGATCCCAGATAATTCAGCAATATTGTCTTGGCTGAAGAAAGACATATCTTTATTTATTAATGCATTTTCCATGAGTCCTAATGTGGACTCCTTGAGAGGAAGGGTCTCAGCTATCTCATCTGCTCTTTTTAATAAAGGTTGGGTAATTTCTGCCGATCTTTTCCCTCTTTCTTTTTTCTTTTCTTCTTCTAGTTTTTTATCTTCCTCTATTACTTTTAGTTGGGCTTTTGCCGGTTCAGAAATCTCTTTTTCAGGTGCTCCACTAGCAATGATTAACTGTTCTTGAGACATTTTGGAAAAAGGCGACTGTGTCGGCTGTGGTATATTCTGTCCATCTGATGGAATAGATTGCGGCGTATCGCCTACTAATCCGTATTGTGACAAACGCGCCTGTTTGGCTTTATCTTTGATTTGTTGAACTGCAACTTGCGCAGGCACACCGAATGTATATCCCGCTTCTTTTGCCGCTTGTCTCCCAATTGCCTCTTCTTTTTGCTGCTTTTGTTTTTCCTGAACTCTATTGTAGGCATTCTCAAGGTATTTAATTGCCGCTCCTCGTCTTTCAGGCGATACTTGGGATAAAATCTTTCCGATGCTATCTTGAAGCATTTGAGGGTCTCCGCTACTTATTGCCTGAGAAAGAATGCTTTCTATTGCGCTCTCATCCCTTGCTTTTC
>ERZ1292637.1205-Hain-H14-01um-R3-1205-length-11498-cov-4_pt1 | contig 11498 bp, 17 predicted proteins | sample MGYA00564405_ERZ1292637 | MGnify/ENA primary metagenome ERZ1292637 (study PRJEB36523, sample SAMEA6512645) | groundwater metagenome | collected 2019-01-09 | study: AquaDiva: Metagenomics assemblies of 32 groundwater samples | reverse complement strand
TTACAGTGAATGCAGGTTAGGCTTCTAAAGTCGCCATTCATTTCCGTATGTACCTCCATCCAGGTGCTTTATGATAGTCTCCAAAGCACTCATTGCCCGCTCTCATTAGTCCACAGTATCGATGCATTGGCTCAGTTCGCTTTTCATCAGTTTCGGCATTAAAGTAGGTTAGATAGTCTGTTTTCTTTTGCCAGAAATAGATCCGTTTGTTACACCCAGAACAGTTCATTGTGGATATCCTCGCATTATGAATTTGTATAGGTCGCCTGAGAAATCGATGTTATCAAGTGCTGGATCATTGAAAAAGTATTTTCTTCTTTGTCCTTCATAGCGTCTAACGCCATTCGCCATGCAGAAATGGATTGAACCGTTTGGATTTAATGCCCGTGGATTCCTCACTTTTATTTCTGGATCTAAGTTTGGATGTCGCCATACAATCTCAGCAAGACAATTGTTGCAATGCTTAAAACAACCTTTGGTCCTACAAGTGGGAACAAGGCATACTAGTTCTTGGTTTCTCATCTCTCATGCTTCCTATACTTGTGCTGCCATTCCTTCACCTTCTCACGAAGTCTCTGATTTTCCTGATTGCATGATTCTAGTGCTACAGTCATAGCATGGATTATCTTGCCGCATTCCTCTTCTGCTGGACTCATCTCTTATACAACTCCAACGCCTGCTGCACCTTCCAGAGTTCGAGTAGTTCTGGATGATGTTTTTCTACAAAGTTAACAAATGATTCATGTCTTTCAACATATTTGTCGTGTTCATTGCGTAATGATTTAATCTCTGTTAGTATCTTCTCTATGCTGGAGGCTTCGCTTGGCTTTTGCATTAAGTCGGCTTGGGTCAAGTCGTGACCTCCACTTCTTTCTTTTCTTTTTGTAGTAATTTTTGCACCGCTACGGTGACAAAATGCTTTCTATCGATATACTTGCGGGCGCCATGAGAAAAAGAGGTTTCCGCAACCTTATCGACTTCTTCAATAAGGCTTTTGTCAAGATTGACATAAGCCCAATCTGATCGTGCCATTTGTTACTTACTACGTAGGTAAGGCATGTTAATTAATCTTACGGCTAACGTAAGTAAGGTAGTAAGTCAAACTATTTTACTCGCCTTGTAGGTAAATAACATAATTTTTGTCTATTAAGTTTAATAATAAGTCTTACCTATAACATAAGTAAGGGATTGGCAAGGTCCGACTTTAAATATATAAACATTCCAATCGAACAAGCGGATGCTCTAGAGAGAATCTATAAAACGGCAGGCAAAAAACATGGTTATACTAATCGTAATGAAATGGTTAAAGCAATATTTTCCAGATTTATAGAAAAATATGAAGAAACCCATGACCTAGTTGCTGCTAGAGACTCCATCCGACTTGATAAAAAGCGTGATGCTATGAAACCCTTATCTATTATACTCTAGCAGACTTAGGCATTATGAATAGATGGCCATATATTACTGCTGCAATTGCTGGAGCACTAGCAGGAGTGGTTCTCATTCTTTTAGCCCTACGAACAGCAGACTGTATGCAAGCCATTAGGTGTTAAGTTAAGTAGACCTAAATTTATTCTACACACAAAAGATAATGGGTTTAGGTATAACGCCTTAGAGACTAATCTATTCCCATCTTTTTCTTCATTGCTTGTATTTCTGCCATGACTTGATCTACTTTACTTTTTTCTACAGTTAGCATTTCCACTTTTCTTTGTAATCTGTTAGCAGGGTCAATAGTTAAAAAGTCAATGGCCTTCTCGTATTCGTGATACATTTCCTCCTCAGTCAAACGAGTGTAAACCAGTTCTAGTTTATGCTTAGAGTGTCCCATCAACAACTCACGAACATCATGGTCTACCTTTGCCAGCAGTAATTGAGTACGGAAGAACTTGCGAAAGCCGTGCGTAGCCTGTACTGGCTTTCTATTTTTACCTGCACGATTGATATGGTCCACTGTCTTTAATCCGCACATTATCAGGTTTTTATCTATGCTGATTCTGAGGGTAGTATTGCTGCACGCTTTGACATGCTTGCGTGCTGCTTCTATAAAGTCGGTATCAAACTCGTTCCTAAACAGGGGACTATCTGCTGTAATTTTCTCACCACATCTTTCTCTAAATGCTAGATAGTCATCAATGGCTTTGCGACATTCAGGCGTGATAAACGTAATGTATTTAGCAGATGTCTTTGAATAGACTATAATTGATTTTGTCAAATTACTGCCATTACTCTCACCATTACTTGTGTCATTATTATAGACATCGTGAGAGGAATGCTGAATGCCAATGTCCATGTCATGGACTTTCAAGTTAGGCAATGCGCCTATCCTCATACCACTACTAGCCATTAGCAAGATGGAAGCCTTTAATCGCAAGTCAGCAGTTGTTAGCATCTTTTGAATTTCTTCATGTGTATATGCTCTATCCTCGTTTGTCATAGTATCCTCGCCTCTGAATCTGAACAGTTTCTTCCACTTTATAGTTTCAACGTCATTCATTTCGTAAAAACATTTTATTGCGCATAGATGAACCTTCATAGAGATTGTTGAGAGTTCACGCGCTTTCATGTCCAAAATAAACGATTTGATTTCTTCGTAGTATGACTGTCCACTCATTAACTCACTATACTTTGAAAAGTTGTGAAATTTCATATACTGTTGTAATGACTTTAGATAGTTTAGTTTAGTTTTAGGTGCACGTAAGGATTCAATAAAGTTGGTATAGAGTTGTTCTTCCTTGAGGACTAGCATTATTAATCATCAGTATATTCAATCATCACTGTATTGCAATTACTACAAACATTATCGTCAATCTGCATAGGTTTTAGACATTTAGAACAACAAGGTAGGTCTATGTGACCACATGAAGGACAAACAGATTTCTCCCATAAAATCCCCTTATCTAACAATTCTTGCATATTTTCATCTGTTTGCAAAACTATTTCATCATTTTCTAATCTAACCCACGTTTCTACTTTCACATCATCAAAACACATACCACAAATCCCTCTACAGTTAAGGCATTGGTTGCCATCATATCCATTCCTATTATCTATTCCGTCGATTAGAGGACATCCACATTCGCAATCTTTACCTAGATAACCAGGTTCCATGCTCATGCTATATACGCAGGACTATATTAGTAACTCTATGGTTACACCTAACACAGTTTGGAGAGGTTTACGAGTATACCAACATACGCTTACACCAATATCGGTTAGTGTAATAAGGCAGAACCGCTAGGCATTAAGCCAGATATCTTTTGCGGCTCTTAAATAATGTTTTATCAACTTTAGCCAATCTTCAAATATGGATTGTATCTGTTGGAAGTATGCCTTTAGATACATAAACAAAGATAGTTGGAGGTCGTTAATAGGTGCTTTCATTACTTTAGGCTTTTAGTATTCTAAGTCTCTTGACCCTGATCTCGCCTGTCCCAGAATCAATATTTGACCTCACCCAACCATAGGATTGTTTTGCAAAACTTGCTTGGTCTGTCATATAGCCTTCGGGATTGTTATCCATCTTACTCATGAACTGCTTGCCATCCATTTCGCCTAACTGTCTTACTCCATTGCCTTCGTCCTTTACTATATGACGGATTGTAAAGTATTTCTTTGTCTCTAGTTTTGATGGCAAGTTGCCAGATGTTGATTGGTCATGTTCATTATGAAATATTTCTCGCTTTGCACCCCATCCATCTCTGTCAATAGACAGACCATATCCACCGAATCTATTAGGTCCGGCACCGCCTTCATTATGCCTGCTTCGCATTTTTAACGATAAATCCTGTCCTTTTGCTTCATTCCAGAAAGCGCATTCTATCTCAACAATTGCATTATAGTTTAGGACGTAGTAATAGAATCTGCCATGTCCACTATCACATAACAATGAAAAGGTTTCATCATCATTTACATGGATTCTAGGGTTGCCGCTTGCTCTACATTCTACGCCTAAACCTCCTGGTGAAATATCACCTTCCTTTTCTATCGTTCTTACCTTTCCATCATGTAGTTTTGAGTGGATTGTTGAATCATATAACACGTCGCCGGTTGGTGGTTCAGGTTCCGGTGTTGGAGGAGTAGGCGTCTGCTCCGGTGTAAACTTTAATGTTTGAACAGTTTCCCAGGGACCGTTATCAATCTGTCTTTGAATTGGAATCTCGAACTCGGTATTGAAATTGGTAATGTCAATAAGGTTAGCGTCATTTAGGTTTAGATGTGAGCGTTCGGCTTTTACTCTTAGTCTCGCCATAAAGCGAGAACTATTTTATATAAGATGTGAACTAACTTGGCTAGGTGCCTGTCTGTGTTCCTGTTACTATGCTAGTGCTTACGTTTACAAACTCATCTACGTTAATCCCTTTTGGGCTGTAGGTAGAAGACTCGATAGCGTCCCCTATTGCCAGTCTGTTAACATCTAATCCCATCAATCGCCTGAACTCTGCGATGCGGGTTCTAAAGTCTGGGGTTTCTTCTTTGTTTACGCTCATCCTAGGTCACTGGACAGAATTCTACTACAACAGAAATAATATTAACTGCTGCATTCATTGCTAAATCCGGCGTTGTGGTGTTTACGACCCTGTTTTTTACAAACTTGCTACGGTTTAATAATATGATGCCGCTGCTTGCATTTGTTTGTACTACGCCTATCTCGCCAAGATTGGTAAACGTACCACCGCCAGGCTCAGTTTGTGCGCGGATTGCACCAAAATAGAGTTTCATTCCTGCTGCTTCGCGCCATCCTTGTATACCACTCATATCTATTGGATTATATGGTAAGGATACCGTGTGAGTTTGTAGTAATGTGTCAGTAACTGCAGGCGTAGTACCTGGGTCTGTACCTACATCCCATGCCATATATTGCCATCGTGTGCTTAATGTTCCTAATGCTATATTTATGCAATGCTGTAATCCAACGTTTACGACTAAATCATCGCTTTTAGTTACGCCATGTATTTCTACATCGTTATCTAGTTGCACTTTTCCGCCATTTAGTTTCTGCTCACATTTTGCGTTAAAGTCCTCAATGATGTTTATGTTATGCGTTTCATGAATTTCTCTCATCATTTGTTGTAGTGATGAGAGGTCTTTACTATTGAATAGTGCTTGATAAGTCCAATCTCTAGGCCGCTGATCAGGTATCAAAGCCAGGTTGTCACACTCGCAAGGTTGATATTTGTTGCTACTGTAAAGGGTGCTACGTTTACGGTATGAGTAATTGGAACGCCTGCACTACCTCCTGTGAATACTTGACGGTTTAACATTATTCCAGTATAAGCGGTGTTGTTAGTAAATACTGCGGACTCTGTTACTGTTATAGTTGGAAATGTTGAAGGAAATATTCCAATCGCCTTTATGCTTTGGCTAACTCTGGTAATACTGCCTTGCGCTCCTATTGTCATGTCCGCCCTTGGTTCTGTTTCTCCGAATAAGCGCTGCTGATACGCTCTTGGTTCTATCGTTGAATTGCCTACTCCATGATAACGCCAAGATGGTAGACCAGAATTGATTACCTGTCTGCAGAAATGCTGTAAGCCCTGAATGGTTGGTATGTCCTCAGTCTTTGCTATTTCCGTTATCTCAAATGTTTCTCCGTCTATTTGTAAGATGCCGATATGATCATTCCATCTTTTTTCGAGTTGGTCAAAAAACTCAATTACCATTGGGTTGTCTTCTCTGCCCAGCATTGCAGATTTTATAAAATATTTTTTTAAAAGTGGTTCGGCATTACCTTCATAGTTAGCCGCCCAACAGGTATCCTTTGGACCATATCGTAGCATCAGTTCGGTTTGCCGATCCATTGGTGGTTGTAGAATTTGGCTCATCTTACTTGTATCTCGGATGAATTCCTATACAACTAATATTTAGATTGGTGGGTGCTTCATAGCCGCCACTGTCCATATTACCCCATGAATATGTCATATCTCCGCAAGTGGTAAGGACTACCGGATTCCCCGCTGATGCTGAGAAACCCAAGACAGAATCAGAAATAACAATAGGATCTCCTGGAACTGGCGGAATATTTGGAGCCATTACGCGAGGAAAGTTATACATTGTACGTGGTCGTGCCACCTCATATAGTTGTCCTGCTAGATGTCTGTACATAGATTGATTTGTCTTAATCTGTACTGCTGCCTCCGGTAGAGGCATATCAGTATATAATCCCGCTGTTAAGCCAGATTGAACCGCTTGGACAGCCTTTGGATCATGCATAACAAATGACTGCGCTCTGTATCTTCCAACACCAAGACATGCCATACTAGTTAAAAAACCCCAACCACTACCACCAGCAGTAGTGGTAGAGAAATTGGCAGCATGACTGGCTCTATTAACAGTGGCATTAGTTATTCGTGAATCCTTACCTAGAACAAAACGATGATTTGCACTAAAATTGCTGGGTGTTATTATTATCCAATAATCTTTTGTTGTATCTAAAAAGATCTCGTTAGGTGTTGAACTTGCGCCAACACTTACAAAAAACTGGTCGTTAATTAGGATATAGTTTTCCTGATTTGCTGCTTGTGGTAATGGGTCTTGGAACTGGTCGGGCATAAATACAATATTTGAAACAACACCGCCAACATTTTGAGGCAATCCGCCGCTGTCTTTACAGATCCTGCAGGTGATTGGTGTGGGTAATATGTCGGCAGCATTGGCCCATTGTGCGCCTACAAGATAAATATCTCCTGCTAAAAACCGGCTGTGTTGCGATCTGAATTTTAACGCTATCTCATTAGTTTGCGTTACTTGACCAGCACTCGATAGCACGGTAAAACCCAAGTCTTCAGCGCCTGATGGTCTAGGTTCTGGTTGAAGTATTCCATACACCCTATTGGCATAATTAGCGGATTTATAGAAATCATCTTCATAATTCCAGTTTTTACCTCGTAAATACATGGTATCATCTGCATCATCAGTTGATGCACCAGTGTTTCTGTTTTTGATAGTAAAACCTCTCCCAAAGAATGTATTTTTAATCTCATGTCTAAAGTTTACAAGATCGGTGGTATCTACTACAACCTGACCCCCTGATTGACTCTCAATATAGTTTACAGCGTCTTGAAGTTCACCAAACTCGATAGAAAGGTTTGCTATGAATGTCTCTACGTCAGAGTTGGCCGCCAGGTTGCTTATACTCAGAATTCCGTCAGTGGTAAGGAAGCCTAAGACACTGGCAAGTAATGTATCTGCTTTTCTGGTCGCGTCTGTAATATCGGGAGTTATGCCATCGCCTAATTTGGTTGATTGTGATACTACATAGGTGATCAGTTCGTTAAGTCTTATTCCAGTACTAGAACCAGAAATTGTATAATTTACCTTAGTATTAGCACCTCTACTATAGCCTTTCTTTCTTACAATTCCTGAGATTAATCGTGTTAACTGGCTTGATTGTTTGCCGCATTCTATTATTACGCGAGAGCCTACCGTTATGGTGGATTCCATTACTTTCGCCTGGTCTTCAAACTGAATAGTAAACTCGCCATGCGTGTTTTGTGATAAAGAGACTGAGCAGTAGAGAGGAAATACAGTTGTTATTCCTGTAGAAGTACCAGTGAATGATGAATAAGTGTAGAGTGTGCTAGTGTTGGCAGTATTCTTTATTGTGATAACTGGCACTAATGCTTTTTTGTATATTGGGTCCGTTGTTAGTATTTGGTAACACCTAGCCTCACTTCATAACACCCTGATAATCTTTCAGTTTGCGTTTAGAAATCTTCTTGAACTTCTTATCAAAAATAATAGTAATATTCATTTATTTCATAACACCCTGATCATCATTTACTACAAGACGCATAAAGCGTGCAAATTCTGGTGGGTCTATGATAAGTCTAAAAGTACCGCCGCCACCAGAGCCAGAACCTGGTCTACGTCTTCCCTTCAGTGTGTCTACTCGGACGCGTTCTTGATCTGTTTCTCCTGCAAGTACCCAAGTAGGTTGACTGAATATCTCATCCATACCATACTGTCCTCTTTTCTTTTTTCTCTTCAGCGGCGCGTTCTTTCCAGTCTGTCTCATTCCAAAACCACTCATGATTCCAGTTTGTGCACGCTGATAATCCGACCTTAAACTATAGTTGGGATTACGAGGACCAGCAAGGTGTCTACCTTGTGGTTGTCTTCCTGTTCGATAAGTTGCAGGTGCTGCTCCTCCCCTCTCTCCAAAGACCTGGTTTGCTTGCCCCTGTTTCTTGATGAGTGCGTTTAGTGACTCAGCGAGATCATAATTTCCTTGTTCCATCGCTTGTGTCCTTTGTATTAGTAACTCTAGAATTGCGACACTATCATCTTCATTGGCTACCGCTATTCCCATCGCTTTCGCTGTCTCGAATAATGAAACTTGGAATGCACTGTCAGTAGCAATTTGTTTTTCGCTTTGTGCTACCCATGCGGCCCCAGCGGCTGTTCCAGCGTTAAGACCTGCTTGTAGATTACTTAGACCGCTGCCACTAGCGGCTAGGCTTGCGTTAGCCTGTGTTAATGAATTAGTCATCTGGTCAAATAGTGGACCCATTGGTTGAAGGTTCGCATTCAGGAACTGAGCCTTGCTAGCATAGGAATCGGTTGCTGCTCCTGCCTGTGTTAAACTTGTATTATAGATATCATATGCCTGAGTTATAATTTTAAGACCATCGGCCTCTTTGATACCAGCATTGGATAGTCTAGTCCTTATCTGTTCTAGGCTTTCACCCGCTTTAAGATAGTTAGCCATATGTCCGGCCCATTGTGCTGAAGTTTCTGCAAATGCTGGACCTAAATCACTAACTTGACTTTTCATATTAACTAGTATCTGACCTGTCGAGTCAAGCACGGGATTGGTTGCGAGAAACTTCTGTCTAACAGCCTCGAAAGTGAAAAGCATTTCGAAAGCAGTCGCATTAGTCGCTTTCATAAAAATCTCGGTTTGTTTAAGATTCTTGTTATAATCTTTCAATGGATCAGCAAATAAGCCAGATGCGGCCGCCCCTGCTCGTGCTTGTTCGGCTTGGCCTAGAATCAGACCTGCTCCAGCGGCACCACCGGTTATACCGGCAAGCGTACCGCCACCTATCATACCTAATGCACCTAACAATCCTGCACCCTTACCGCCACCTTTGCCGCCTCCGCCACCTATTGCAACTGTAGCACTTTCAACGGCGCTTTTTAGTCCACCAAAACCTTTCATTCCACTCATGTTTTGAAGAATGCCCATGATAGTACCGCCTGCGGTTGTAATGGTTGGTACTAATCCAATCCAGAAATTCTCTTGCGCTCTTTGTTGGTCCTCTACTGCTTCGCCCAATAATGTTTGAGCAAGTGTCTCTTGTTCTAAGGCTTGAGTAACATCTAATTGTGCCTGTTCATATGCTGCGCCGCTTTTAATCCCCTTACGGATTAGGTCTTGTAATTTCGCTTGTGCTGTTTTTACTGCCTCGGTTGACTTGCTAAGTTTTAATTGTTTCTGGTCAACTTTGATTTGTGAGTCTCCTAGATCTGCATATTGCCTTGAGAGGTTGAGAACGCTACCACCTAAACCAGCAACACTGGCTGTTAGTTGACCAAAATTAGATCCAAAACTCTTTAGTTTCTGTCCAAATGTTTGTGCAGTTTTTGAACCCTTATCTAATTCGGTAGTTGCAGACTTTAGGCCAGTTGCGGCATTCTTTGATTCAGTTGCAACACTTTTTAAATCAGTAGAAATTTTACTTATATCTGACGTTCCTTGGAGTTTTAGCGGTACTACGTTGCTACTCATCTGAGGTTATACCTTGATAAAGTAACAGAAATTGCCGTGTTCATGTCCTGTTTCGCGCGCTTGATTAGTTCGCCATTATCACCCTTTATTTTGTTAACAACGGATGTAAAGAATGGATTTGCTGGTACGAATGTTTTGCCGCCTGGCTTTGGTGTATAGTTTTCGCCTCTTCCTGTTCCCTGTCTTGTCTTGTGCCCTCTATCTACTGCTGCGCTGTAAGGTGCTTCTGAGAGAACATCTACTGAGCGAGAACTGCTCCTAGTTTTCTTTATGCCGCGCTTTAGTTTACCAGTATCAACGGGTGCAATTGATTGCATCTGTTTTACTGCAAAATCACCAATATAATCAAACGAAGTGACAGTACCCTTCTCTATTTCTGTAGCAAGAGCATCAAAGAATTTAGCAACATCGTCTATATTACTAGTTACAGGCATTTATTGAATTTAGTCTAGATTATCAAAATGACAACTAAAGGTCATATTCCCATTTGCCGCCGCCTCCACTCCCAGAGCCAAGAGGCATACCAGAAACAGGATAACCGTTTGCAATCTTGAATCGTCTAATAGCCATCATTGCCCTTAGAATCTCTGGTATTATTTCGCCATCTCTGTTTTTATAAACAGAATGATCTCCCCAGTTCTCTAGTCTGTCTGAACGAATATTGAGGTTGATTTCGGACTCTGCATGTAATGGATCTTTATAGTAAAAGTAATCACGGATATGATCCAAAATGCGGATCGGTGCTTCATCGTCTGACCTTAGTTTTTTCCGATTGGTCCTACATCGTTATTGGAACGCTTTAACTTGGATTTTATAATACCCTTAATCTCGTGGTCGTATTTGCAATTCCTGCGCTCTTCTGGTGTCATTGGCTTCTTGGTCTTTGTGTTGAATAGATAGGTTTCTGCGAGTTTATCCATCCAGAGTTTTTGAAATGCATTCATTTCTATAATGTTGTAGCGTTTGCCCGATGTAACTTTACCTTCCTCATCTATAGCATAATCTAGGGTTGTGCCGGCAATTATCTGGATACGCATATCCTCTAAATCTTCAGCCTCTTGCGCAGATGGAAATAAACCTGTATATTTTACTGCTGAACCATCTAACATATGGATATAATAGGTGTCAGATTGTGCATATTTACGGTATGCCTTTAATCCCATTCTTTCAAACCAGAGATCGTCATCAGTTGTTGACTGTTGTTCTGGTTCTATATCTTGCTTAATCTCTCCATCTATTATTGCCTTATCTTCTTCAGAGCGTGGGTCTGGATTCATTCTTTCCCAATCATCTTCAGACATGTGTTCTTTAGTGGCAGGCTTCCATCCTGGTATGCCTTTCTGCTGTTCTTGTTCAGTCAATAACTAGACTAACCTATTGATGCATAAAAGTATAGTGTTGTTACTCTCAGGCAGTAACAGTGATATCATCCATAATACCTTCGAATGGAACTGTTCTAACCTTAGTCTCGTCGGATGCATCTGTTTCTGTTTTTCTCTGTGGGAACCAATTGCCAGTCATCTTTTTAGATCCTGTACTATTTAACATAAGATCAACGGCTAGTGATGTACCAGCCTCTAATGCTGTCTCAATGCCTTGGTCTTTCAACACTAGCAATTCGCATGAGAATGTTGACTCTTTGACTGTTGGCTCTAGTGCTTCTATGTTGTCTGAACCATCAATGTCTACAGGGTCTAGGTTATTGTTAACGGTAAACGATGCATTCTTGAAAGGATAAACTACACTGTTTATACTGAGTTTGCTA
>ERZ1292637.927-Hain-H14-01um-R3-927-length-13882-cov-5_pt2 | contig 11499 bp, 14 predicted proteins | sample MGYA00564405_ERZ1292637 | MGnify/ENA primary metagenome ERZ1292637 (study PRJEB36523, sample SAMEA6512645) | groundwater metagenome | collected 2019-01-09 | study: AquaDiva: Metagenomics assemblies of 32 groundwater samples | reverse complement strand
ATCTGTTACTGGATTCTGCCATGCAACTTTTGAAGTCCTTCTTGAATGCTCTATTAACGATGCATCAATATCTGTTACCCGTGATTCACTATTAGCCAAAGTCTGACTCATTAGGCGTTGTCCCCTGGCATTAGAAGTATCCAAACCACATCCGCGGCTGCTGCTGCCGTTTGTGCTGTTTTACCATCCATTTCTGTAACGTGTCCTAAATACAGACCGACAATCTTACCTGCCGCTGTACCTGCGAGTTCCTTGACACGGCCTGCTGTAGTAGTATCGGCCATAACAAACTTACCAACTCCAATTGCTGCGCCTGCAGTCATTGCAACAACTCCCTGTAGGATTACCTCACCCTTTGCATCTCCTGAGGCTCTAGCCGCTGCTGCAACGCCATAAGGTTGAACTGTTGCGGTTGTTGGGTTCTTTGCCCAAGTATTAGAAACAACATATACAAGATCGCCTGCTGCCCATGCTGCGGCTGATTTATTCTGTTCTACCTGTAAATACGGATATCCTGGAAACTTTTGACCTGCTGTAACTGCCATCTCTTAAAGGACCCCTGCTGCGATTGCTAGTTTACGACCAATCTCTACTCTATCTATATTGTCTTCATTACTTCCTAAGGTAACGTGTGGTCTTGCTGGTCTGTTATCAATAGAAGCCTTTCTAACTATGAATACATCCTTGTATAGATCTTCAATCTCTTTTACTGGAATTGACGATGCTACGAACGAGTTAATTTTCTCTGTTCTCTTGTTGTCATCCTTGATTAGTTCTGCTGTTATAATTCGTTCTATCTTTTCGCGTCTTCGCTCTTGTTGGATTTCTGCAACTTGAGTCGATATCGACTTGTTTGTTTCACTTAATTCCTTTACTTTTAGTTCAGCATCTGCAAGTTTCTTTTCAAGTTCCTGATACTGCGTTTTTGGAACTGTCTCTGCTTGTTCATTTGCTGGTGCTGGACTAGAAGTATTATTATTACTATTATCTTCTCCCATCTTTGCCGTTTTGATTTTGGTCTTTGACGAGGCATGAGAACTAAATCCAAATCGACTAACAAGCGCCTTATAGTTACAGAATCCGCAGCCCAATCCCTGCTTCTCTACTCTAGCCTTTCTCAACTGGAGAAGGCATTGCTCTGAATCACCGCCGCATGATGCTGTAATTGTAGCCTTCTTTACGGTGAAAGCGGGGTCGTCTACTATTGCAAGATGAACGCCTGTCCAGTTCTCAATCGCTTCTGCTGGGTCACTTGGTGATTGAGCAATTGCAGGACTAACATAGTTGGGGATTGCACCTTGATCTAGTGCTCGTTTTGCATCCTCGTTTGTAATCTCTATTAGAGCATAATAGGTTGCATCTTTAGAAACGACATCAATAATAGTACCGATTCTAAAATCTTCCTGAAATGCAAGCCAGTGATCTAGTGAATCATGTTCGGTAGGAACTGGATGCGAATAGTCTTCCGTAAGGACTAGCGGTTTACCGATAAAACTATTGATGTTCCTTTTGAGTGAAGAGGCTGTTACTCCCCACTCGTTAATGTTTATTGAAGCATCTAAAAGAAATGCTTTGAGATAAAGACGGCCATTGTCTTGATATAGTTTTACGTTGCCCTGTTTAGACTGGACTTTCCCTAACTGTTCATTACATATTGCATATGCATTTGATTCGTCTAGGCTTGGATCTTTGGCTAAAACATCCTGTACGCATTGCTCAAGTTCCGCTGGCATAAAGAGAGACTAATCTAGAAATGCAACGAGAACTAACCTGTTAGAATATCTTCACCGTCTTTTATCAGCAGGCGGCAGCGGCAGCGATGATGAGTGTCGCCGCCTTCAGTATCTGGACCAGGCTTCTTCATGAATGGATCGTCCTCATCCCATTCTTGTCCATGTAGTGGTCTACAGATCTGACATACCTTTGCGTCTTGCTCGGTAATCCAGACTAGTTTCCTCTTAGTACCGTTTGGAATCTGATTTAACTTTGAAAGTGTAGATAAGGCTAATGTCGCCGTCGCAGTTACTGTGGAGATTAGTGCCGCCTGTATTGCTGGGTCTACTGGCTCTTTTGGCTCTTGTGTTGGAATTATAATATCGCTTTTATGAATAGCATCATACACTCTTCTCCAAAATGCAGCGGATGTAGCGTCTACTTGCTTCTTGATGTTTGCTAAATCTGTTTGTGTTATGAAGGCAGTTGTGTTTTGTGTCTTGGTTGCATAGTCTGCTCCGATAAGGTATAATTTCTGTACCGCGCTTCGAATTAATTGCTCTACAGTTGGACCAAAAGTTCTTTGTAGGATAGAAACATCTTTTTGAGTATCGTTTACTATTTTGTTGTATTGCTTTTCTAGGTCTGCCGCTAATTGGTCTTCTATTTTGCGTGCTTCTTGTGATGTCTTACTGCGATTAAGGTTAATAGTATTAGGATCCTGTTTGCGGGTTATTGCTGTTCTTGGGATAAATGGTTCTGGTAGATTATCGATAGTTTCTGCAAGTAAAAGTATTTTCCAAAGTCTAGAGGCTGTCAATCTTGTTGGCTAGTTTTTTGTATAGATCTGTTTTGGCTTGGCGCACTGAAGTTGTAGGGCCTTGTTGCTGTTGCGGATTCTGATTAGGAAAAGGTGGTCCTTGTTCCTCTCCAGGTCCAAAGCCGTTTCTTGTTTTTAGTGCTTCCATCTTTAACTGGAATTGTCTTTCATTGTTCATGTCGCGTTCCATCTTCAGAGATTGATATTCTTCAACAACGTCCTCCATGTCTACATACTTTAGGGCTTTCTCACCTGAGATTAATTTATGCTCTAACAATGGTAAAATAGTATTCACCTTATCTAGTGTAGTTTCAAACGTTAGGTCTTCGAATTCGTAATTTAGTTTGACTTCTGGCTGTACTGGTGAATCTTCAGAATCATCTATGCCTGCTAATTGGTAAAACAAAGAGTTAAGCCATTGTGGCTGTATGATATCTTTTAGCCATGTTCTGCCAGTGTTTATTTCGGCTTCTTTGTATGCCAACAATACCTGCTGCGAATTGGCATAGTTAGCAATCTGTTCATAGCCTCCTATGAAAGAGGGAACACCGATATCCCTGAGTTCTTCCCTATTACAAAAGTCACATATCTCTATCAACTGCTGAAGGTTATCGGCTATTTTTTCTACTTTTACTTCGATATCATATTTGTGAGTAGTCCATCCTCCTGGAGTTATCTGATTAGCAAACGTCTGCATCTCTGCTGCAGTAACAGCCTCATTCAGAAACCGAATGAAGGCAACTCCTGCGTACAAGGCTTTGGCTGCTTCCTTTAGATCTTCCTGTTTGATTATGCGTTTAGTCTCAGATGTATCAATGACTGGTTCTAAGACTGACAAACCATAATGTATGGTGCGAGGAGTAACATGATCATCGTTTATCGTAAAATAGATTAGATCTTCTGCATTCAATAAATCCTGATTTGTAGGCATATCAACATAGTGAACGCCTAAGAATTCCCACGTGTCAGGATTTACTTCCACCTTACCTAAGCGTTTTGAGTTAAGGACATGTAGAGCAACAGGCCAATCATCTGCTCCTCTTACAATCTCGATTGCAGATCTACCATAGATTAAACACTGCTTGGTAGCACTGATTAGTTTATCATGGAATCTTATTGCCTTCTTTGCTTGGAGGATGTCTATCTGTTTCTTTGCGTTTATGTACCTTTCATTGGTATTTATAGCGTCTAATGCAGCCTTTCTCTCTTGAAATGCACTGAATTCCTCTGTTGTGTCTAGAACTGTTTTACCATGTTTACCTAACAGGAATTCAACACGTTTGTCTATTGCTCGTTTTACCTGACCATCCGATCTGTAGGTATCTTCGAATCTATCCTTTAGGTCGGGAGTATAAGGATCCTTTAATGAGGTTGCAGGGGTATTTGTTGATCTCTGGCCATATCTAGGAATGTATGATTTTGGTTTTCGATTACCTCCTGAAGTAAATACTAAAACCTTTTTATTTTCTGAATCAACAAATGATAAGACTTCTGGTACAGATTTGGGCAAATTTGACCCAAATTAAGGCGAATTAAACTATATCAACTAAAAGTTTATCTTAATCTTGTTTAATCTCATAATAGTCCTGTACATCGAATCCTTGCTGTACTAATTGGTCTTTGATTAATCCTCTCTTGGCTATTGTCTTGCGTCTAGGAGTTTGAGCGATAAATGTCTTCTCTTCTTCTGCTGCCGACGGTGCTATAACTAGACTGTGTTTAACTTCTCTGATTGGAATTTTATTGGCACAGTTGCCGCAAAAGTAGAATGATGGATCTAGTTTGTAAATATGCATCGTTGGATGTTTACATTCTTCACAAATGATTTTTCTACTTTGCTGTGGATCTATGATCCTAACTCTTCTGTTTGGATTTGTTAGGTTAATCATCTTTTATCATATCTTTGATTCTTCTTTTTGCCCTTTCAATATCTTGTGGAGTTATTTCGGTCTCTTGAATTGCTTGAATGAAATCAGATGTCATATTAGTTCGCTCTTGAATCCTCTTTCTTGTCCTAATTACCAATTTGTTTATAGTTCACCTTCTCCTTTTGCAGCAAGATGCATTGCTGAGGAGTTACTAGAAACTTATTCTTCTGAAGACCGTTGAATGAAGATCCTGATTGTATCAAGACCGAAAACCCCTTTGCTCGATCCTTTTCGGTATTAAATGATATTTTTATCACCATAATGAATCCTCAAATGGGTTTATTACTTCGCGCTGGTATTTTAGCCATTGCTCCTGTCTTTCTTGTGGTCTAGGAGTAGGATCGTGCTTCATTGCTATTCCCTCGATTATTGGCTGGTCTAGCCATCTTTCCTGTCTTTCCTCATTGTAGGTAGACTTGTACATATTCCTAAAGCAGCAGTGCGAGCCTTTTATGTATTCTATTTCCCAGGGTTTGTACCAGAGTCTAGGCAATCCCCAGAACATATTGTTTGTATTCTTATATTGTGTTTCTACAGGCCAGATGTTTCTATCAGAGCCTACTATCTTTTGCAAACAGTTTCTAAATTTATCTACATCCTGCTTTATCAGATATTCATCTCCATCAATAATAAGCATAAATGAGCAGCCTAAACTATGTGCTATATGTGCTGCGAATTCTCTTTTGAAGTATCCTGGTGCTGGCAGTGTATACAGTTTTGCGTTATTATAACATTGTATTATTTCTCTGGTTCCATCCGAACTCTCTAGATTGTTAGGCCATCCGTTATAGTGGGGATATGGACCATCTATACAGATAGCATAATCAAATAAATCGCCTAGTAATAACGAGTCTAGACTTTTACCGATGGTTTTACCTTCGTTATAGATAGAATAGGCTGCAGCAATTCTACTGTTGTTACTCAATCTGCCTGTTCTTGTTCTTTCGCTTTATAGTGTAAAAGTGAAAGCCTAAAGGCGTCAAAGATATCATCATATGAAGTTTGTTCCTTATCTAATTTGCCATCCACTTCATAAGCAGTCTTTAGTGCTATGATAAGTTTTTCCTGCGTTGGATGTATGCGTAAATAATCACCTTCTAGAACTGACTTACAATAGGATAGCATCTCTCTGTGCCTTGTTGCAAAGTTGATAGGCTGTACTCGCATATACCTATGATGTTCCTTCGGTACAGTTTCATAGTTTGCTCTTTCGCCTAATGTTATCTTCAGGCTTTTGACGAATGATACTGCTGAACCGTCTACATAGATTTTTTTGATATCATAGCGCTTGATATATTCCCAACACTTACTAAGCATGTCTTCATAGTTAGGCCGTTCAAATTCATCTGCTAATATTATATAAATACGGCCATCTTGATATCCGGTAATGACGATACCAAACGCGCTGCCCCCAAAACCAGGATCAATTCCCATAGATTGTCCTTCTGTTGCTGTTGCGAAGTCATATTCCAACGTGGATTTTTCAATGTCTTTGTAATTGAAGACGTTGCCAACCTTTCCAAGATATTTAAGGTTGTATTCTCTTTCGAAGTATTCTTCTTTCTTTTCTTGTTCGAGGAAGACGGAGTCGTAGATTTTGCCAAGGCCATATGTATAATCTAATTTCATGCGATGATATTTACTTTCTGGTTCTCTATCCATCTGTTCAAATAATCCTCCAGGTGCATTAGGCGTTGATACCATGACAATAAACGGATTTGACTTGATACGATAGCGCTCTACATTGGGTCTTACCTGTCTTTGTTGTGCTTTAGGAAAGAAGTCGGCCTCATCCACAAATACAAAACATACGTCCTTGTATGAGCGCATAGTATCTAATGTGGCTGAAGGAAACGCTTGAATCTTGACATTATTAAGTATGACAGTTACCATGTTTGTCTCAAAGAATAATTCTGAGTAATTATCTACAAATAGATTTTTCATGCGGTCTATAAGTTCAATGGCTTGCTGAATACGTGGACCTGTCACAATATCCATTCTTTGACCTTTGTATTTGTTAGACGATAAGCAGAGCCATGCCATCACCCTCAAGATTAACTCGGTAACACCTAATCCAGTTGCCTTGAGTACCCAGAGATTATGATACTGCATGAGTTTCTTAACTATATCTAGTTCATAATCGAAAATCGGGAGTTCTTTACCATCCTTTTTAGGCAGTCCTATAATATCATTAAACTCTGTGAACTTCTTACCTTTACAATCTTCTATTAGTCGCTCCTCTTCATTCGACTTGAGGAATTGTTGTTTGTTCTGCTGTATCTTGAATTGATTGTTTATCCTTAATGACAGATGGTGAACCTCCTAACTGTGGTAAAAGCAGATACAAGTTAGTAAGCGTTACTGTATAACGGTGCAATTCATCTCTGAGTTTATTCCTTAAGTCTATTTCTGATGGTGTTGTACTAAGATAGTCCTGCCATGCTCCTTGTTTCTGTGTTTCTATTTCTGCTACTCTAACTTTAAACTCATGAATATAATCATCTTTAGTCTTCATAGCATATAGCCATCTAGCAGATTCTTTTTTCATGGAATATAAAATATCGTTAATATGTCTATCACCTATGTCTATCCCTAGATTGGTCCTAACACAATCATGTAAGCCTTTTCCTATATAGCCTCGTATCTCTGCAGTTAGAATAAGGTCTTTGAGTTTTCTGCGTTCTACATTAGTTAGTTTGGGCATATAGATTAAGATGTAACTTTCTCTCTCTCTGTCTTAGACCTACTTACAACGAGTTTACCTTTTCCAAATGCGGATTCTGAGAATTCGCCTGCTATTGCTCGCTTTCTTGCATAAATTGTATCGTTTAGCCATCTTTTACGCCAGTCTTGGAATAAATCAGCATAAAATGGTGCATGATTTACAGTGTCTGCCGCTAGTCTATGAACTTCCTCAAACTTGTCGCCTATCTGCTCTCTACTGTTACCCCTGTCGAGAACAGCAGTACCATCGCAGTTGTCGCACTTGTATTTGGTAGGACTAGTCTTATCGTATTTCATGATATGATAATCTTTAGGATCGTCGTCTATATCTCTGGAACACCAAGCGCATAGCGTGGTTGGGAACTTTGTGGAATTGCCAGAATCATGTGATGATTGCACTTCCTTGAAGTAGTTTCTATCGAACCAGAATGCAAGATCACCGGACCATTTCTTTTCTTTTATTGTTAGGAATAAGATGCGCCATACTCTAGATGCTTCAGTGTATTTTTTAGCAATATCAGTATCATGTGGTGGAAAGTCTAAAAAGTCTTTTTCTCCGAATTCTTTGATTGCTATTCCAGTTGCTACTAGATTTTCAGATGTTTGTTTATTATACCATTCTAGATCTTGATCATTGGGTACTGCCATACGAAAGTCATAGCATGAAATTTGTTCTCTGTATTTCTCGCCGCAGAGTTCGATGCCGCGTCTATGGCCTTCTTCTCTTAGTTTTTCAATCTTGTTAAGCATCATTGAACCTATTGAATCAGAGTTGTTCTTTGCCTTCAGTAACCATTCAAGCCAAGTTTCTAATTCGGAATTGGAAGAATGTTCTAGTAGTTGGCGCCCCTCTTCGGCGCCCCCTCTATCAAGAGCAGTCAATACATTCTCGATGTTATCGCTATGCTGATAGTAACGGATTAGATTCGGATTCTTGTACTTATCAGGTAAATAGTCTCTGACATGATTGGCTAGTGCATTACAACCTAATGAACGGAAAACGCGTGCAATCTCTGTTGAAATCTGACAAATAGCAAAATCATAATCTAGTAGTTCATGAAGTTTTTCCATTATCTCTGCAAGTTTTAAGATTTTGGGTCCAGTATCTTCCTTGTCCTTGTCAACTATTTCTTGAATAAGTAAATTTTCTTGATAATGTAGGGTTTTTATTTCTTCTTCTGTCGCTTGCCTACTGTCCCCTACTAACACCTAAATATATCCCGTAATCTAGTTACGGAAGTTACCTTAAAAAAGATTTTTTACTTTTTGGTGGATTTCTTGGTTTTGACCTTAAAGGTCTTGTACAACAAGGGCAGCGATTGTACTCAAATGGTAACCAGACAGCACATAGTCTACAGCGTTTAGAACCTTGTTGATATGATTTCTTGGCTGTAACAGCATAGGTTATGCATTTGCCTTTACAATATGATGACACTAGTTTACTTTGATATTTCGAACTTGGTGTTATCGTACTGGTTGTTCTTCAAGTCTTTGAACATGCCAACTATTTCATTTGATGTAACGCTTGCAACTAGAAAGCCATCTGTTCCAGAGATGTTATATTTGCATCCATCATCCATACTACTGCCCCAGGGATATGGATTACGTCCTCCTGTACCTGCAGTAATAAAGATAATACCATTAGCCGAGCATTGCTGATATCCGTGATTGTGTCCAAATAATACAAGAGCAACCTTGGGATTGGCATCGAACATTGGTAAGAAGGTTGAACGGAATCCTTTTGCTTCGCTTTCTTTATGATGCGCCGACGGGTTCGTGACGAATGGTTTGTGTTCAAATGGTATTATCCAATCTATGCTACTATCGTTTTTATACTTATTCAATAAACCTTGTACTCGAGACTTCTGAGCATCTGCATCCATCTCTGTATTTAATGATAAGAATCTCACATTGCCAGTTTTGTAGGTCTGAATATCATGAGTTATATCCCAAACATCGCGGACCTTGTCAGTATCGTCATGGTTTCCCACTGTCGGCTTTGCGTTTGTTCCTATGAATGCATCACGTATACAGTTACCGCCTTCGGCTTGATAACCCAAGTCGCCAAGGACTAGCGTTCTATTTACATTCACTAGTTTTATTTTGCTTGCAACGTTCTTTGCATCTGAGCATTCAACATCTCCAACTGCTGCGAATTTTATTAATCCAGGTGCGGCATTTGTGTTTCCAAAGCCTATATGTAAGAAAAAAAGCGTTAATAAGAGTGCACTAATAATCCAGAGTTTGCGAATTGTATTCATGGTTTTAAAATGCGAAGTTTGTTAGCGCTGACTAGTTTGATTTTGTCGACCTTGTTCCAGTTATTGCCCTTTATCTTGTCATGAACAGCCCTGAAGTAATATGCTAAGCCGTCCTTTGTCTTTCTGTGAACCACGTCTACAGTTGCAGGAGTATCTGCGCCTTTAACATCGGTAAGAACGGGCTTCTTGTAGTAATCTATTAGGCCTAGCAGGTCTCTGATGTCTACCTTAAACAGTTCTGACTGGTGCCATACAACAGCGCCCCAGAGTGATTTACCTTCGAATATCCTCTTGCGGACTAAATACGGTGACTGACTCATACAGTTACTAGGCGCTGTTTACTGCAGTATGGGAAGTATTGTTGAAATAGATAGCAGAGACTAGGAACAGTGAGGTTGTAGCATTTCAAGTAAGATTTGAATTCGTTTTAGTGCTTTCTTATCTTTAATTTTGTATATCAATTCTTCTATTTCTTGACGTAATTCCTTAGCCGATTTCTTTGTTTTATTCATCTAATTGTTCATCTAACCATGCTTCGTATTCGTCTTGATTCTCATCTCTCCATTGTTGATAATCTTCTGGATCTACACATTTCGCACACTCACAAGGGTCATAACATTCTGGTTCTTCAGTACCACAAGACCAACAAGGCTTCATTTTATACCTGTCATGATATGAGTTACCATTCCAATCTTATCTTCAAAGTCTTCTATGCGTTTCTCTGAAATAGGTACCTGAACCACTGATATTCGTCCTAATCTCCAAACACTTCGGTATGTCTTACTGGGACTGTTCGTTAGTATTATCTTTAATAGAGTCCCATTTTCTACACGGTGCCAATCACTACTTGCTATATCCTTGTTTATAGTTTCTACAATACTAGCAGCATCGCTATTTAATAGGTCTGGTTTAATCATAGCAATAATATCAACAGTGAGTTCTTCATCATCTATTCCAAAATAATAAGTCATCACTGATTTGGTTTTACCAAGTTTAATCGATGTACCTCTTGGTTCTTGCCATTTGGAGTGATCTGGAAGCAGTAAAAGTCTCCAACCTTCTTCATATAAAGTCCTAAGTACGGAAATCCGATTCTCACGTTCTGAGATAAAATCAACAATCTCATTTTTCCGTTGTGTTGTAGTATACATTAATGGTAACGTATTGTCCGTACTATAAAAGTAAAGCGAAAAAAGTGTGCGCAAAGTGGCCCTTATTACTAGTCTTTCGCCACGCCTAACACAACGCTGATAACATTTATCACAATACCATTCGTTGGCGTAAAAGCGCCACAATAGAATTTCATAAGGAGATGAATGACAAGCAAAACATCTGCGCCAAAACCTAGTACCGTGTTTTGTCATTTTCTCGTCGTTGTAATTGAACGGAACTTGTGTTCTTTATGACAGCAATCTGAGTATAAAGATTGATGGATTTCGATATGACAGTATTGGCACCGTATCAATATAATTTCTTACCACAGAAAGGACAAAATACAAATTCATCTATATCTGTCCAAGATTCTGCATCCATTGCTTCTGAAAAGGATTTGAAGTGTTCGCAGCAGTACTGGCTCATTCTGGTAGTGCTTTGTTAGGTATTTTCACAGTATTTTATGCTTTATTTTAAAACCGGGATCTAATAGTTCTGAACTTCTCATGGCACATGTATCACATATTGGAAATGTCTGTTTCTCTAGCATGAACTTTCCTATCTCACTAGCCTTCTGTTTCCATTCTTCTTGTTTGGCTTCCACACACAGCCATCCCATGAATCTTTTACAGTTTGTGCATTTTAGACTTATTGTGCCTATGTCGCTGTATAAGGTCATTTTGGTAGTGCTTTGTTTGATATATTCACGGTATTAAACATCTCGTAGGCAATAGTTTCATACAGCATATCTAGTTCGTCTTTTAGTTTTAGCATTGCTTGTTTGTAATCGTACAGGTCCTCCAAATCCAATGCTTTGTATGAAGGTCTTTTGATAGTTATGTTGATGTGGCGTGAAGTGAAATGTTTTGGTTTCAATGTTGTAATATTCCAAATGGATCAA
>ERZ1292637.1203-Hain-H14-01um-R3-1203-length-11507-cov-4_pt1 | contig 11507 bp, 24 predicted proteins | sample MGYA00564405_ERZ1292637 | MGnify/ENA primary metagenome ERZ1292637 (study PRJEB36523, sample SAMEA6512645) | groundwater metagenome | collected 2019-01-09 | study: AquaDiva: Metagenomics assemblies of 32 groundwater samples | reverse complement strand
AGAATCCACCGGCCTTCAGCCGGATACACGTCGCCAAATTTAGGTGCTCATCGTGAGTCATGTCGTGTGGTTCACTCATGGCTTTTCTCCTATTACTGCCGCGGCTTCCTGTACACAAAACTCGGCGTACACGCCCACGTCACTCTCCTGGCTGTCTCGGATACGCATCAGCGCTCGCTCGGCCTCTATTCGTGTATGCCGGTCAACGTCGAGGACTGCAAGCTGGCGCTCCAACACTAGAATTTTAGCCTCCAAAATATCTTCCCTAGTGAGAGAATCAGGAGCGTCGTTCATGTCTGCGTGGGTAGGATAGAATTGCGATTCGCTCATTTAGCCTCCTTCGCCAGAATCTTGTCCAGCAGTTCAGGCTCGCTGCCGGCCAGTACCGCATCGCCGTCTTTCTCCGCCCAGATGTCGCCATCTTCGAGGGGATTATGGTACACGGTCACGATGCGCCACCCGAACAAGTCTGCCAGCATCCTGAACGCCACCGAGTACGGGAGGGCGTGGACGTACCAATCACCCGCTGAGAGTTCCGGAACTTCTGGCAACAGCTCTAAGGTTATGTTATCTTGGAAGGGACGATAACCCTTCTCGAAGTGCCACACCAGCGCAGGCCAAAGCGGTTGCTTGCCTGTGCCGTGGCAGGAAGGGCAGCCATGACAACAGGAATGTGCTCGGCTGTATTTCCAAGTGGTAGAGCAGCCAGAGTCATGTCCTTGACCGTCGCACTCCCCGCACTTCCGCTCCGCCAGCCACTTCTCTAAGCCGAGTTCCTTGAGCTTGAGACTCTGCACTAGGTTCGTAACGCCTTCTACGCTCATGGCTTCTCCTTCATAGGATGTTCTTTACGAGGCCACCCCTTTGGGCAGAGGCATGGACATACTCCCTCTTTAGTGCTGTGTTTCCATGTGTCGGGCTAAAGCTGTAAATGTCCGATGACACTGAGGACAAACGCCGGCCTTTGAGCGGCGCGCAAGCCGTTTGGCTTCTTTCACCTTATCCAGCAGGTCGTTCTCCAAGCGACGGGACCGTGATTGTTCGACTGATATGATTTCCCGAAGCCTTGTGATTTCAGCCTTCTGCTGTTCTTGTTCGTCTTGCTGATATCCTTTCTCCCATCCCCACTTATGCCCATTGGGGCAGCTATAATAGCCACCTAACTCCCGAAGATTCTCTCTGAGAGATCGTGGGAAGGCAAAAGGAACACCGCAGGCACGACATTCGGTCACCCATAATGCTATGGAATGGTTTACTTCGATGTCAGTTACCATCACTTACTCCTTCTTGACCGTCCGTGCGCCGCAGGCCGAGCACAAGATGTTCTGTCTTTGCCATGCCCAACTTCTACAAGGTCTGATAATAACATCTCTTGCGGCCAGCCTCTACGGATTCGTGTCAGGATCGTATTTGGCTTTAGACCAGCAATCTCACCCCATTCAATAAGTATTTTGCTCTCCCCGTTTATGGTCACCTGATGATTTGTTCGTTTGTTGCGATTATTTGTGGAATGGTTGACCCAGATACAGTTTGCGGGTTCATAGTTTCCGTTGTTGTCTTTACGTTCAATCTCCATATTATCTGTAAATGTTGGCCCCATATCACGCGCGAAGGCGGGAAAGCTCTGCCAACGAGCACAAACACAGATACCGCGGCCACCATAGTTGCCGTATGCAGCGTTTCGTGGATTTCCACACCTGGCCTTCATTGCCTGCCAGCGCTGATAAAGAGCAGATTTGCTGCCGCCATGCACGGTAGCTCTACTCCGGGCGGCAATCGCGACCCCGCAACCGCATGATTTCGTGCTACCCTGTATTAAGGACCCACTTCTTACGATAGTGGCGCGTCCGCAATCACAAACACATCGCCAAAGCCCGGCACCGTGAAGGTCTCGGCCAACCTCGCCTATTACAACAAGTGCTCCGAATCTTTGATTAGACAATTCTCGCTTTGCTGGCATGTCACCATTATATTAACTACTGTTGCAAATGGCAAGAAGGAAGTCCGCGTTGCACGGCGCGCAGTCCGCGCATTCCACGTCGAACGGCTTGCCGTCAGTGTGCGCCGGACAGAGCGCGCACCAACAAGCAAGATCGTGGCCTCGTAAATATGTTCTTGCCGCGTCCTGCGGGGTCATATTCCACTCGCGGAAGCCCGCCACAAAATTATGCTGCGCCTCGTAGACAAGACGGTACTGCCAATCAGCATAATAATCTGGCACAACTTTAGGATTCCACCCACCGCTCACAACTTCTCGATACCAAACAAGGGTGAGTTCCACTGTCCCAAGACCGTTAAAGGGATTACCATACTTGGTCGGCCTCCCGACGTAGACCGTGGGCAATCCATTAGAACAAACGGCTTGAAGTTTGAATCCTTTCGTTCGCTTCCGCTGTACCCTCATGGGGGTTGTCACTTGTTGCTTCCTTTCTGCGACCCTGACAGCCATCATCATGTACTCCGTGAACTCTCAACGCCTCTGCCAGCGCACTGAGCGCAGCGTCCTTGTTCTCGCCCGCAATGATAAGCTGGCCGCGCTCCCCCCATAGTTCGACAACCCGCCGTGTTTCCCTATCAGCATTGTCGTGTCAACGGCGACGTTCCGATTGCTCCTCGGCAAGCTGCTGCTCCAACACTAGGATTTTAGCCTCCAAGTCAGTCATAGTGCCCTTCTTTCCAGCCCTAATACGCAGTACCTGCATCTTTTCTTCGGCTCGCTCTCGACCATCGCCCAATCCATCGGTGCCCGTCCGCACGAAAAGCCCCACGATAGTTGATAGTGCGCTATTCCTTGCCCGCGCTCCTGTACCCAGCCTGGCGCTGCCCCCTTTATCTGGTATGCTTCCACGGCTTCCGCATGTCGCCATCCCCACCATTCCGGGGACATCTGCACTGCCCGTGTCCCGTCAATCAGGTCGCCCCAATCGGCTATCACAGAGAAGGCCCGGTGGCAGGCGTAGCAGAGATACAAAGAGTCAAGCTCTCCGCTGGCGGTGCGGATAAACGGCTTGCCATGCCTGGAACAGCCCCGTGCATGTCGGATGATCCGCCGGCCCTTTTTGTCGGGCACCGGGGGTCCGCAGATGTAGCCAATGTCGTGTCCCTCTGCGTTGTGGATGTGGGCGATAATGCTCATGGCTTCTCCTTTACGCGATGCTTCTTAGTGGCGCGGATGATATTCTCAGCATCCATCTTCAGCATTGCCGCTGTCGCATAGGCCATCGCTTCCTCGCCGCCAGGGATAGTCCTCATGTTCTCCACAAAGCCCATGCGCTCCCGATCCATCACAGCTAGAAGCCAGTCCACGATGCCTTCTTTCGTGATATTCCCTGCTCCGCCACACCAACGGCACACGCCTCCGAGCGAGAGAGTACCCCATCCGATGCAAGGCGGGCAATCACCAGGGCCATAGCCTCTCCCTGTCAGCGGGACACCCCAGGGAGTCGTCATGGCCCCCTCCTTCCACCCTCCTTACATAGTCTCAAGAGCCGTCGAAGTGCTGCCCCGGCAACGTTCGCAGCCTCGCGCCGTGCTATCCAGAGCGGTTGACTCCCACGACACACCTTGCACCAGTTTTCCATAGACCCTCTAAACTCATAACAGATACCCAGGGTCTCCCCTAATTCGTTAATAGTGTGTTCTGCTGTGCAGCCGCCGTTCTCTCTGCGGTATCGGCGAAGCGTCTCGAGCGTTGCCCGATGGCGCGTTCTGGCCCCGTAATAATCTAATGCAGACTGCTCAATCTTAGTCACTTCAAACGGGTGCTCTAGTTCTTCGTTCTTCTCCTGCGTTTTCTGGTGTTCCTCCGTGGCCTGCGAGGAGTCGGCAAGGAAGGAGTGAACCGCCTCTGTCCAACGAGCAGACATGATTACCCAATCGTCTGGGACGGTGGCCTTCTGCACCTCGTCTAGCAAATCCGTCGCTGCGGCCAACCTAGCCTCCAAGTCCTGAGCTTTCTTCATCCAAACCTTAACCTTCTCAGCCTCCTGGTTATACCAGGTTAGCGGTACTGTCGCGCCTACTTTGCCTCTTGCAACCAGGTGCCCGCCCAAATAACGCGGTCCTTGTGGCTCGCTCATGGCTTTGTTGCCTCCCTTCTCAGTTCCTCATCATCCTACGGCGCGAGATCGCTTTGCTGCATACCATTGGCGCTTTTGTTCCCTATCGCACGCGAGACATTTGTTGCGATTATAGCCATCCTTTCTCGTCACCACCCGTACATCCACGCCTATGGGTAGGCATAATACCCGCAGTTCAGGCAATTCCACTCGTAAGACGTCCCTAGATCGCCCGACAAGGAAGATACGCGAAACAAGCGGCCATTACAGCGTGGGCACGGGTTCATGCCTGGCATTTCCGGGCGATCCTCCTTATACGTATTATGGTTGAGCAACGCGCCGCTCATAGCACCCCCATCGCGTCGAGCGCTGCGTTCACCAGGGCTTCGGGAGTGCTGGAATAAATATAGGTTAATGCTGTTGGAAGAAGGGCTGACCAGGGAGCATGAACAAAGGCTTCCTCGTAAGCGACCTTTATACCCTTATCCCGTAACCACGGCAGGACGCCGCCAGTGCCCAAAGCGTCGATGATCGGCGGCTCTGCTATCCATTCCCTAATACGACCCGCGCCCTGTACGTAAGCCACGCCGACTCCCTTTTCGCTCAGCCAGAACTCAACTCGCCACTCCCCTGAATAGTTTATCGCTTCAGGAACTACCCACACCGTCTGCGGCCACTGGTCTTGCCGATAGCCCCCGGCCTTCAGCCTCTTGCAAGTCGCCAAACTTAGGTGCTTGTTCATGCTCATTGTCCTCGGTTCCTCATCCTGTTCGGCCAGATGAAATACTTGCTCACGCCTTGCGATAACTCTCCCAGATCATCGGGACGACTCGGCTGGTGAACCTGTCTGCGATCCTGTCGCGGATTCGTGGCGCAAAATCATCTGGGTGTAGGTTTGTCGTAATCAGGAGTGCGCCCCCTTCTTCGTGGCGGAAATGAATCACCTTCAAGAGTTCACCTTCGGCCCATTCACTCACCTTGCCAGCCCCGAAGTCATCCAGAATGAGCACGGTGGCCGTCCTTATTTCGTCAAGCCGCTGGTGGTAGCTATTGTCCTCGTACCCTTGCCGAAGGTGGTCTAACAGAAAGGGTACGTACTCGTAACGTACCTGGATATTTGCTCCGAGCAACGCCATGCCCGCGGCACAAGCGAGATGCGTCTTTCCTACCCCATTGTTGCCATACAGCAGCAGCCAGGGCTTATAATCGTCCCCCTGGCCGGAGCACCAATCTATAACCGCCTTCTTTGCCTGTTGCTGTCCGGGGATGGCAGTTTCGTAGTCTGTGAAGCGCCAGCCGCTATATCGTTCAGGCGGTCCAGGGATGTTGCTGTGGGCCTCCCAAAACTCTCGTTTTTGGTTTAGCGCCCTCGCTTCTCGGCAGGCGCAAAAGAAAGCCTCTCCAAATACTCGATGCTCATCTGGAATAGCAGCACCATCCGCGAAGGTGTTGGCATACACATAGCCGAGTTTTTCACCACCAGGAAGGGTGAGGCACACGCAGGTATCAGGAAGGCGTACCTGGACCTTCGCGTCTCGCTCCGAGGCAATGATATGCCAACTGCTAAGTTTTTCCGTAGTCTGGTTTCTCGTAGTACGCGAGGTCGCCCTGCCGCGGGGCCTGTTGCGGTTTTCGAGGATTGTTCGGATGCTGTCCATTACGTCTCTCTCTCTGCCAAGCTGGTAGCGTAACCTCAAGCCACGACATGATTCCTGAGATTGATTCCTCCGAAGCTCTCTGAAGGCCCTCTTTTACAAGAGCTATCCCGTGGGTCGCTATCACAGCCTTGAGTCGGGTTTGTGCTCTCTGGGAAACCTTTCCAAGCCCCTCGTTCTGCCAGCACGTTAGAGCCTCTTGAAGGTCGGGTGATACAGCGACGACAGCGCGTGAGCGCTTCTTAGATGACGAAGTCATCTTCTTCTCTGTATTCTGTACTCTGTTATCTGGGGGCGTTTCATTTTCGTTTCTTGAAGCGTTTCTGAAACGTTTCACCCGTTCGTAGCTGCTATCTGACTTATACTGCCTTAAGCTCCAATTATGCGGGCTGTAAGACCCATCCTGACCATGTGTTAACAACCCCCTTAACACTAGGTTATCGAGTATCTTAACGAGTCGATCTGGACGGATGTGCAACTCGAAAGCAATGGTTTCATGATAGAGCCGAATAATGCCGCGCTCTGGCTGGTCGTTTGCAAGGGTGAGCATATTGATCCAGTGTTTGAACAGGGCTGGCGCCAGTTGCTGCACTTTAGGGTCGTGCCTAACCGAAGAATAGAGCCGGAGCCAATCCATTAAAGCCCCCAGAAACCCGAATTGCCCTTTCCTTGCCCAGAGAGGCGGCCTTCACACCAACGCTCTGAGTAGGTGAAGGGCAACTCAGTCACACGCATACTACACTTACCCCACCGGCGTGTCAAGCGCGTTCTTCCGGCAGAATGTAGGGCCATCCCAAGTTGCGGAAAACCGTTTCCTCGTCAGGACACGCTATTTCCTCTCCGCTGTGGGATGTGATCCCGCCCTGCCCGGGACTGGGGTACGCGTGGCCTGCCATGCCGAGGGCCTTCAGCCGAGCCATAACCCTGATGTTAAACTCCCGGCTTCCGGTGCGGACCAGAAGGCTCATGCCGAAGTTCTCCACATCCGCCGAAAAGATATCCACCCCGATCCCGGACGGAAGGTGAATCAGCAGCTTGTTCTTTGGCCCATACGTCGTTACTCCCTTGATGCTAGGACGTAACGCTAGAGTCGGCAGCAGTCCTCCCAGGAGCTTGCTCACAGCCTCGTCCAGCGCGTCCGTGTGGAATAGGTTATCCGAGGGCTTAGGGATACACAGGAGTTCCACATCGCCACAGTCTGCCCGTTTCCGGCGAACGCTGCCCGCGACCTCAATACGAAAACAGGCAGGCGCAAGTTTGGCCTTCAGATGCAGGGCAACCGCCAGAGCTTCCGCTAGGGGCCAACGTTGCTTTTCAGTCATGGCGTCACCAACCCCGGGGGCAGTACAAGAGCCTCGGCCCACATCGCGGCCCAGAGCAAGTTATCGCGGGCTGCTCCGCCCGTTGCAATAGGGCCGGCAGCAAGTATAAACCCCGGCCCCGCCGCGATGTACCGCTTTATCCGCGTGACGTGTGGGCCTTCTGTTTCCCCTGTGCCCTGGCAGTGTGGGCACGGTTCTACCCAGCCAGCAATCCGACCTGGCGCTGTGCTAATGCGGATATAGTCCCCAGTCCCCCGGCATACGATCCAGTCTTTCATGGTTCTCCCTTCAGTGCGGATGCGAGGTTGACACGGAACTGGCGCTCGGCCTCGGCCTCCCAAGTGTCGATGCAATCCTGAATGGTAGGACTTCTATAGTAATCGCCTGCCACATGGCGGCTAAGATCGTGGGGTCTGTTTGGGTAGGGGTTAGTTCCTCCGGCAGAAACCCACACCTGATCTGACTGCTCATGGCTCATTTCATGTGTGTTATACGCATACCAACGTGGCTTTCCGCAAACACAGTCTGGCCCCTCGCAGGGACGCTGTTCCAGCCGCCAGCCGCGATATGAGAATGCTCCATCCGGATAGGGGCCTTCAATTTCCCAGGCGCTTGTTCCGTTGAGCTTTTCCATATAATCTCCTTATTTCTCTAACTTTTTCGTTGCCATGCTCTCCTCCTTTAGAATGGTGTATTTGCTTCAGCTTGCTTCCTGTCCTGGTCTGCTTTCCACGCGGCGTAGTCGAATGACTCCGAAGCCGGCGGACCCAGAGCCTCCGCCTCTCGCAGTATGGTGAACTCGACAGCGTATAAATGTTTACACTTGACCTTCCGTGTCCCGTGGTCGGTACAGGAGCACGTGCCCTGGGTCGGGTTGACGGTGTAGAGCCTGTCAGTCGCTTGGCTCGGCACCCGCCACAGCATACCGTTCGTGGTGAGCTTAACCAGCGCCGCAATCTCTAGGCCCTGCCGTTCACGCTGGCTGCGGGTTTGTTTCATGGCGTATAGTCCGGAAACGTCTCGATCTCATGGCGGTAGATGATGATGTCAGCGTGTTTGTCTGTCCAGTGCTCTCCCTCTTTTCTCCCAATACCGACCGCTACAGCTTCCCATGCTTCAGGTTTCCCCTTTTTGGGTTTCCTGTGCATGTCGGCAGCATAGAGGGTGTATTCATCGCCAAGACCGAGTTTCTGTCGGGCCAGGGCTTCACATACATACCAGAGTTTCATGGCGTACTCCTAATTGCGTTTTACGTGGCGCTGCCCACAGTCGGGACATGCATGATACTCAATCTCTGTTGGCTGTTGGGTCTGTCCGCCCGCTGCCAGGGCCATGCGGAAGGCCCCCGGGCGCACTATCACGGCCTCTGTCGCTATGATCTCAAGTAGTTCCTTAGCCTGCTCTGGATCGGCTTGTGCGGCGACCATTCTGACGGCCTCGGCGGTGTAATTTGCCAAATTGTCAAACTCAATCCCCGTCCTCTCCGCTGCCTTGATCGCTTCGATATCGCGGTAGACCGTTCGCAACGAGACGCCTGTTTGCTGTGCAAGGGAGACAAGGGCCGGGAGTGTGCCGCCGTCGGGGGAATGGAGTTGCGCCACTCTGCCTAACACGCCTCTGGCAATCCATAATGATGTGCCAAGCAGCGCAAGGGCTTCTCCGACCCGTTCTATGCCATCGTCTGAGAGGTACTTGAACTTCTTGACCCTTCCCATGATGCCCTGGGGAGCATTGGTGAACTCTGCCACCAACAGTCCCTCGTCTATGCCGTCGTTCTGCCAGTAGGCGGAAACGACCTCGCCGGTTTTCCGATTCTTTGTGATGATGCCCTTGCCGCCAAACTCGTCGGCTTCGATAGTGGCGTCCCATTCAGGCTCGCCAGTTTTCTCCCCGTTCAGCCGTGCGTGACAATGATTGCACACAACTATCGTGGGGCCGTCTCCGCCACCGCGGGAGCGCCAGGTGATATGGTGATCAGACATGGCTACTCCCAACAGAGAGGATACGCGCGGGCAGATTGCACACTTGATGTCCTGCCGGGGCGCGATGCTCGTCATTGCTTCGGCTCATCCGCCGGGGCTTCCGCGGCGATTATGCCCTGAAGGGCCTTGATCGCTTTGGCAGGACTTTTGATGCCGCCTTGCTCATTCAGGTGCCCGTTATCCCTTAGCCAGTCCATAAGTTCACCCTTGTCCCAATTCAGTTGCTTGGCTAGGGCTGCAAGCTCGGTGAGGGCGGCTGTGGTGCTGGTGGGCGATGGTGGCGTGGCTGCTGCTGGTGGTTGCGCTGGCGGGTTGCCAGGAGCTACCGTTGGCATGTCCTCACGAGGTGCCGACCAGGTACAGTATCCGTCACCGACCTTTGCGGTGCATTTCCAGAGGGGCTTATTGTTGGCTGTCCACTCTCTCGGATTGCGCCGCGGGTGAGTAGGGCAACGGGGCACATTCATACGAGCCTCTTTTTCTTCCTGTGTCATTTCCTCCGCTGGCGTGCCAGAGAAGCCGGCCAGGACAGCCACGTAAGCGAGCTTCAGGCGGTGCGCCTTGCTCGCCGCTCTGGTTTGGGCCATGCTTCTCATCTGGAATATGGGCATGTCCTCTCGGCCCGGCTCCTCACGCAAAACGACCGCGCTGGCCCCGCCGATTTTCATACCGTTTTTGTCCACCAGCGTAGCGTATGCCTCTGAGCCGAGATACTGACCGTTCTCATAGAGGTCGCGCACGTCTCCTAGTTGACTAGTACCCGCGCTGACACCGTAAAATGCACCTAGCAGTTCCCACGCCTCTATGTAGAGGTGGCGGCTTTCGCCCTTTTCCATATAGAGGTGCTGTTCCTCCACAACCGCCATCAGTGCGGTGGCTGCTTCTTTGGCCTGGGCTATGATGCTCCGCGGATTTCCTACCAGGACTAGATCGGTGGGATTGTACGTCTCCAGTGATTGTGTCATTCTATCCTCTCCCCCAAAGTTGATCTCGGTGTTCTTGCTCTGTCTTGCCGCGCTCCCGTTCTATCAGGTCCGCCGCGGCGACATGCTCTTTGGCCCGGTCAAGGATGGCGGCGCGGTCGGTTAAGTTCTCTGGGTTGCCCGCTTCTGCGAGCAGTTGTTCATAGCGCACATATTCGTCTGGCTGCAAGTTAGCCTCAGCCTCAAAGAGGCTCTGGCGGCTCTGGTCATAACGTAGCGCCCGTTGCTGGCGGCCTGGGACTCTGCGGGTGGTGTTAGGCATCGCTATCTCCTTCTGGAAAGACAAGCGCTTTCCCGTTCCAGGGCAGGTCTGGAACCAGAGCACGTATCTGTGCCAGCAATTCTGTTTCCCATGTATGGGCGAGCCGCTGCCACTCCTGGGCGAGCCGCTGCCACTCCTGGTCATACCGCTGCCATTCCTGGTCATACCGCTGCCACTCCTGGGCGAGCCGCTGCCACAGTTTATGCAGGCGCAAGACATCGGCGAGTATGGCTTCTGTGTAGGTTGGCATCTCATTCTCCTAACAACCAGACTACCGAGAACACATACATTATGCAGAAGAGAATCAGCATGCAGAAGAGAATCAGCGCGCCGAGCACGATACGAAGGGCCGCGAGATAGCGTTCTCGGAAACTGCCGCGGGTCGTGGGGAACAGGGTGTCCTGAAGGGCGGCTTGGGTTATCTTACGGGCTGGCATGGGTGTCCTCCTTCTCTATGCGATAACGATTATCATTACCAGGACCCACGCGATGGCGATTAGCGTAATAGCCGTCAGGACCTGGCCCACCAACACTAAGAGCTTCATGCTGGCTCCTCTCTTTCCAGCATCGCTACAAGCCGTTCCCGCTGCCATTCTTTAGCATCCATGAGGGAGAAGCCTGGGCGGGCAAGAAAGAGGTGACGGAATGACTGACCAGCTCTCGCATACCACGCAGCAGACCACGCATCCCACGCAGCTCCCGAAGCAGCCCACGCAGAACACGCAGCTCCCGAAGCAGCCCACGCAGCAGCATCCCACGCATCAGCTCTCGCAACAGCCAGTTCTTCCCTTGTGGCCTGTCCTAGTGCAAAGCGGCGTGCGGTCTCAATGCAATGGCGTACCCGAAGGTCGCCTGGGCATTCTGCTTCGTACAGTGCTAGCACACTCCCGTTCTCTCCCTCGGCATACTCGCAGGCCAGGTGCCTGGCATCCCTATCTCTGCGCGTCTCCTCCTCTGGCATCACCGCACGGAGGCACCACAGCGCATCATCTAGGCCGTTGCTGTCCAAGACAGTCGTAAGCGGGATCGGGGTGTTCTTTTCCCAGCCCTTTCCCAGATAGGTACGGAGTTTATCGTAGCTTTTATCGCATCCGAAGGCCCCATTGATCTTTAGCAGATTCAGTGTTGTGTGAAACATATCTACCAATTTAGGGCTTGACATTATGCTATCTCCTTCTGTAACTCAGCAGCTATGCTCAGCATGTGGGGCGCGATAGCCTCCCAGTAGGCGTCCTTGTGGGGCGC